>Ga0070695_100000851_pt1 | contig 16425 bp, 15 predicted proteins | sample KBSK1252metaG_FD_65471 | JGI IMG/M metagenome (GOLD analysis project Ga0070695, IMG submission 65471) | Corn, switchgrass and miscanthus rhizosphere microbial communities from Kellogg Biological Station, Michigan, USA - KBS K1-25-2 metaG | ecosystem: Host-associated > Plants > Roots >...
CAACATGGTGCTGCAGTCAATCGCCGACTAGGTTTCTGCCTGCCCTCGCATGTCCAGGGGCGGAAGGGTCTTCGCCTTCCCCTGCCTGGCGTCCAGGCAGACGTGCGCCTGGTTGCTGCGACGCTTTTGTGCTGGGTCACGAGGCGGCGTGCCAGCTATGAGAGAAGACCCCAGAAACCGCACGGAATCACAACTGGGGCAAAGCCTTCTCGCGTGTGTCCGCAGCTGACGCGCGCAACTGCGGCAACGCCGATCCGCGATCTACGCGACAAACGCGTCGGTGCGCCCGAGCAGCGACGGCCCTACCCTGAGCCCGAGCATCGCCTGGTCTCGGGCGTAGGCTCGGAAGTGGGATGGCCGGCCGTACTCCTGCCTCGCCCGCAGGATTGCTGGTGGGCCGGTCTAGCACGCGGCGCAGCAAGCCATGCCAACCCGTGACCGAGGGCCACCATTGGCAGCACGTGGGTCGCAATTCGTTTGCCATCCGATGCCGGATTTGGACGTGATGGGTGCGCGGAACACTCCCTCGCTCTGATCCGAACACGGCTCGAGCATGGCTGCGCCGGCGGCATGGATTGCTATCGCCGGCCCTTGCCTTGACCGCCTCCGTTCCCCGGTCCGATCCCGTTTCCTTGGCCGCCGGCGTTCCCGGGTCCAATCGCGTTGCCTTGATTGCCTGCGTTTCCGGGTCCGATCCCATTTCCTTGACCGCCCCCGGGCCCAGGTCCGACCAAAGCGGCCTGGCTTGAACCATCCTGCCCGGACCCAACTTGCGTATCGCTGCGCTGGTTGCGACCGCAAGCGTCACGCGGGTCCGGCGGCATCGTCCGCCGATGTGCGCACTGGGAGGAAATGTCCCTGCCGAGGGCTTCGCCCGGTTTGCCCTGGGCCATTGCGAGACCTGCAAAGCCACCCACGCAACCGAGCACCGCAACGGTGAGGAGTATCTTGATCATGTGCCCACCTCCATTGCTGAACCAGGTGCCAAAAGCCGCCTCAAACCGGACGAATTTGCGGCATTGAGGCCCGACTACAACATTTCGCGACCGCCACAAGCGACCTGGTGGCAACCCGGACACACGCGAATAGAGACGAAAACGTGGCCCGCTACGATCGATCGGTTGGCGCCGCTCGCGCTGCCGCACCCGCGATGTCGATGACGTCTGCCTTGCAGGGAAAGCTAGGCGGAGACTGAAAGCGCCCCAGCAAGCCGATGCTGGGGCGCAGAGAAATGAAATCCGAGCCCCACACCCGATTGACCCCGCGTGCGGGGCGCGCACGGAGCTGGGCAATGGACGGTGGGCCGCCAAGCCACGAGGAGCCCCGGCCCATCGGCTGACGAAGTCTATGGGTGGCCGTTGCCTTGGCCGCCACGGTCCTGGTAATCCATCGCGCGCCACCAGTCCGTCGAGCCTACAGGAAAATCGTCGGGATCGGTGTCGATCTGATCACTATAGCCGTTGCCACGACGTGGGCTCTGATAGCCGTAAACGTTATTGGTCGACCTGCATCGCCGAACGCCATTTTCCCTCCAACAAACCCGATTGGCGACGGTTTCGATGTTCGCGCCGGTCATGGCGGCCAGTGCAAGTTCTCGCGCCGTGCCCCCAATCGGTCCGGCGTGCGCGTTGGCAGCCATTGCCACCAATGCGACAACCGCGGCCGAACCCGGCAACCAAGATTTTTGCGTCATGATAATCTCCTTGCTGTGGGAGGTATGGTTTGGGAGGCGCAGGCTTTGCGCGTGCCAACTAGACCGATCTGTGCTGTCGGCGTCGATCCAGCACTACCCGCAAAGGGGAGCAAAAAAGTACTGAAGTGTTTTGGCGGCGCCGGGATCGTGCGGGAAGAATAATCCGCACTGAGAGCCGCACAATGGGAGACCAATTGCCCTAAGGTTGCGACCTGCCAGCCAAATCAACGGGGACTTTTGGATGGTGCTTTTGGCGCCACCGCGCGCAGCTCCCAAGCTCGGATCAAATCGGCTCAGTTCGGCGCCTCGCCGCGCCTGCCCCCGGGCCGTTGCGGCATAGAAGCGAGCGCCATCTGCTTCGCCATCGAGACGGGCAAGCTCAACGGCGTCTCGGAGTTTGGCTTTGGCTTCAACAGCAAAACGGCCATCTCCATGTGCCTTCGCGGCTTTGCGCGCATGGCCGGGATCGGCTTAGGCTCCCTATTGAGCGGTGTCATTCCGGCAGGACGGCATGTGGGGTTGGCAAATGTCGAAGGAGTATGCTGGCGTTGCAGCCCGAAGTGACCTTACGTCCGGCGAGCGCGCGGTCACAGCCAGCCGTTGCGCCGCAGCTGCCAGAACACGGCACCGCAAACAGCCGCAATGACCCCTAGCACAAGGAAGTAGCCATACTGCCATTTGAGCTCGGGCATGTGCTCAAAGTTCATGCCATAGATGCCGGCGATCGCCGTCGGTACCGCAAGCATTGCCGCCCACGCGGCCAACCGACGCGTGATTTCCGTTTGCTGTGCCTGTCCAACCATCAGGCTTGCTTCGAAGGTGAAGGCCAGCACCTCGCGTAATGCGTCGACTTCTTCCTTGACGCGGTTGACATGGTCGCTCACGTCGCGGAACAGGGGCTGCATCTCTTGATCGATTGGCTTCACCTCGGCGTGCTCCAAGCGCTGGCAAACCTCGGCCAGCGGCGCGGCGGCATTGCGAAGCTGCAGCAGTTCACGCCGTAAGACGTAGAGGCGTTGGACTTCTTCCGTCGGCAGCGGTGCCGCGAACAGCCGCTCCTCAATCGCCTCGACTTCTCGATGAACCGTCGCCAGCACCGGCATGTAGTTGTCGACAATAAAATCGAGAATGGCGTAGAGAATGTAGTCTTCCCCGTGCGACAGGGTGGTGGGACAGGCCTCGCACCGTTTCCGCACGGCGGTGTATGACGTTGATGCGCCGTGCCGAATGGAGACCACGTAGCCGCGGCCAACGAACAAGTGGGTCTCGCCGAACGCAATCCGTCCTTGAACCATTTGCGCCGTGCGCGCGACGATAAAGAGCCCATCACCATATTGCTCTATCTTTGGATGCTGATGGGCTTTCCCGGCATCCTCGATGGCCAGGTAGTGCAGTCCGAATTGCGCCTCGATCCGTGACAACAACTCGTAGCTCGGCTCAAACAGGCCAATCCAGACGACGTGGCCCGGCTTTTTCGACCAATCACCGGCCTCGTTGATGGCGATATCGGAAATGCACCGACCGCCAGCATACACACTGGCTGCGACCACACCGGGCTCGGGTGACTCGTGCGCACGCACCCCGCGTTCGACCCGCGCGTCCATCGCCGTTCTCCGGGCACAACTACGCTTAAAGACTTTTAGCACATTTCATCGACAAACATCGCTCGTAATGGCCGCCAGAGCCGAATTATATACCCGGCTACAAAATCTGTGCCCGGGCGAATGAGGGGGCCTTGGCGGGCGATGCCGATCCCAAAATAAGAAAAGCCCACCGATGTGCCCAGGCGCGTCGCGATGGGGCAGCGGCACCAAGGCCAGATGTCGTCGGCGCCAGAGGATCAGCGCAGTCGGCTTGTGCGACCCGGTAGCGCGTGCGATGCAGCGTCGGGCGGCTAGCGTATGACCTCGCCCCACATCTCAGGCACATCCTCACGAACCGATTGAGCCTTGCGCCAGCTTGAGCCGCAGTGCTTCATGGGCCGCGACGCCGGGGAGTATGCGTTGGCACGGTGGTCGTCGCCGTCACCTCTGTTCAGCCGGCACCGCCCCACCCCTGGCTTGACACAGCAGGCCGCGGGCCTGGAGCGCCTCGCCGCCGCGTCGGTCCCGAGCCCAGCACCGGTCGGTCGACGGCGCACTAGCGCACGAGGGCTGTTGGCTGCATCACGCTTCGCACGGTGTAGTCACCGATTTTGCGGCCCATTTCGGCGCCGACGCGGGTCGAGAACCGGTAGTGGAAGCCAGCCCAGATGCGGGCATCCATCACTTCATCAACGAGGGCCTGGAGGTTGGTCCAGTGATGCGTCACCCCCGGTGCCGTCGGGCTGGTTAGGCTCAGTTCCGGCAGCTCGGTCCCGGCGAACAGCGACTCGATGACCGCGGCCATGGTCGAGGCCATGATGCAATGTGCGCACGGATACTCCGGATGCATCGGCGTGTCGGCGAGGGGAAGCCAGCCCGCATCGACCTCGGTCGCCGGATTGTCGTCACTGTTGCCGTTGCGGATTGCCGTCACCGGGCGCCAGAAATCGTAGTGATACTTGGCATCGAAGACTGCGATAAAGGCGTCGGATCTGGCGACCGCCACCAGGGCCATTAGGCGGGCGCTGTCCAAAACGCTCAATTTTTTGGCGGCCGCGATTTGGCGGACGATCGGGTAGTAGATCACGGGGCCGGGCGCCAACCAGAAGCGGGCGTCTTCGGTCTGCCGGGCCGAACGCTTGCTGCTCTCGCGAGCACCAAAGACCTTGATCTCGTTGAAGTCGGTTGCCCATTGCTGGCTAGTCAGGGCAACGGGGGGTTGCGGCCGAACTTGCGAAGGGCTCGTCATCGCGAGGAAAGCGACCTCGATGTCACGATTCTAACGTGGAACATTCGTCGGCGCGTCGACCCCAAGGTGTTCGGCGAGGGGCGCGTGACCGTACTGTTCGAATTCACCGATGTTCCCAAAGCCAAGCGCCGTTGGTGGATCGTCAACGACCGCGGCAGCGTGGATCTTTGTCCGACCGATCCGGGGTTTCCGGTCGACCTTTATATCACCACCGACATTCGCAGCATGATCCACGTCTGGGTCGGAAAACTCTCCTTGGACGCGGCCGTGCGCTCCGACAAGATCGAGATCATCGGGCCGCGAAGCCTGCGCAGCCGTTTGCGCTCATGGCTACTGCTCAGTCCAATCAACATGGGCAATCTCTCGAGCTCTCGTGCGCCTACCCCCGCAAATGCCGGCGGCGTGGGTGCCGCCGGGCCCGAGAAAGCGGTCAGCCGTTGAGAGCAAGGAAGCAAGCATGTGCCCGACCACAGCGCCCAGCCAATCGGTAGCGGATATTGCACGCGAGCTTGGCCCCAATCTTGTCCGCTCCGACACTGCGTGTGCGGATGAGGACCAGTTCGTCGCCGAAAACTTCGCCCGGTTGCGGGCCTCGGCTTTGCTGCAAGCCGGCGTGCCGACCGACCTCGGCGGCGGCGGCGCAGATGTCGACGCCTTGGCGGAGATGCTGAGGACGTTGGCTCGGCATTGTGGCTCGACCGCCTTGGCATTCTCGATGCACACCCATCAGGTCGCGATGCTCGCCTGGCGGTGGCGGCACCATAAGGCCGCGGCACTGGAGCCATTGCTCAAGCGCGTCGTGCAGGAACGCATCGTGCTCGTCACCAGTGGGGGGTCGGATTGGATTGCGGGATCAGGCAAGGCCGAGAAGGTCGATGCTGGTTATCGCATTAGCGCGCGCAAATCTTTCGCCTCCGCGGCACCTGCCGGTGACCTTTTCTTGACCAGCGCCGTACTTGAGACGGGCGAAGACCCCCCTGCCGTGCTGCACTTCGCCGTGCCGATGGATTCGCCACACGTGAAAGTGCTCGATACGTGGCGGGTGCTCGGCATGTGCGGAACTGGCTCGCACGACATTTTGATCGATGGCCATATCGTACCTGAGGCGGCGGTCCTCGTCCGCCGCAAGGCTGGCGAATGGCATCCCCTTTTTCATCTCATCGCCACCATGGCCTTCCCGCTCATCTATGCCACCTACCTCGGCGTGGCGGAAAGTGCGCGTGATATCGCCATCGAGCTCGCGAAGCGAAAGGCGCCGGGCCGACACGCGTTGCAGTTGGCCGGGCGAATGGAGACCGAGTTGACGGCCGCTCGACTTGCGCATCAATCCATGCTCGCTGCCGCGCGTCGCAAGGCGCCGTCGGCGGACACGGTCAATCAGGTCATGATCGGTCGACAGCTGACGGAAAGACATGGCATTGCCGCCGTCGAATACGCCCTACAGCTTGCCGGCGGCAGCGGATTTTATCGCGCCCATGGTCTTGAGCGCAGATTTCGCGATATGCAGGCCGCCCGCTATCACCCTCTGCAGGCCGGACCGCAAGCCGACTATGCAGGCGCCATGGCGCTAGGTCTGCCCGTCGACCAAATTTTTTAAGCTCGATCACAGCAGGGCCGCTAGCCCTCACCCCATGGGCGCGGTCGCGCTCTCGCCGCAGACGTGGCGCCCGCTCTGGGATTGGCGCAGGCGCGAGCTGGCCCGCGCCATAGGGGCGGCTTAACGTCGCCGCCGCGCCGGCGCAAGGGGCCGTGCGGCAGCGTACTCAAGATCGTTGCGTGCCGGCGAGCCCCATCGCCCCCTGGGGTGGCGCACACTGAGGGTTTTGCCGAGGGCGGGAGAGAAGCGCGGCTATTTCTTCGACTGGGCCTCGGCGGTTTGTTTGGCGAGGCCCTCATCGAAGGCCTTCTCAAGTCCGGCGACGTAGCTGTTGAAGGCGGTTGGATCGACGAATGGGTTGGGGCCGCCAGCCGCGATCTTCTCGCGCTTTTCGGCCATGCCGTACATTTCGGGATGAGGCGCCAGAAACACGTCTGCCTTGTAGGTGCGCGCCCAGGCAAATGTTTTCTTGTAGTCGTCGATGATGCCGGGATAGGTCGGGTTGCCTACCAGTTGGTTGAGGGCAATCGTGGCGCTGCAAAAGACGATGACCGAGCGCGTGTCATTGCCGTCTTTCACGTTGAGGCTCCAGCTCGTGCAGCCGGGCGTATGCCCCGGGGTATCGTGGGCGGTGATGGTTACGCCGCCGAGTGAGACCGTATCGCCGTCCTTGACGGCGCGATCGACGGTTGCAGGCGGAAACTTCAGCTCGGCCGTGCTCTCCTGTCCCGGGTAGTATCCGCCCTCGATCAGCGGCTTGTCGCGCGCGCCGACGATCAGCTGGGCCCCGCTCTCCCGCTTCAGTTCGGCAAACCCGCCCGTGTGGTCTAAGTGGGCTTGGGTGTTCAAAATGTATTTGATGTCGGCGATCTTGAAGCCGAGCTTTTGGATGCTGTCGCGGATCTGCGATGTCACCTCGGGAACGCCGGTGTCGATCAGGATATGGCCCTCGGGCGTGGTGATCAGGTAGACGGCGAGACCATTGCTGCCGACGTAATAGATGTTATCGATGACCTTGAACGGCTCGGTAGGTTTGGTCCAGTTCGCCATGACGCTTTTGAGAAAGTCCGTCACCGACTGTGCGGACGCCGTGCTTGCCAGCGTCGCCAGGCACACCAGCATGAGCGCGAGTAGCCGCATCGTTTCCTCCAAATGCTCTCAACGCAGTTAGCTGACACTAGCCCACGCGCGGGCCAGAGGCGACGCCGGCTCATCACACGCTTTTGTGTTTTTGCCGCCTCGGTCCTGTGCCAGAGCTAGCGATGATTGCCCGTGGGAAAGGGCAGGTCGGCATCGATGTTGTGGGCGCCGTGCATCATTAGGCTAACTCTGCAACACGCTTTAAGCCCCATCCGGAAAGAGGAAACGATGAAGCGCAGTGGATCGTTGTTGGCTGTGGCCGTTGGCATTGCACTTTCGAGCTCGGCCGCTTTGGCGCAGGCCGCGCCGGACGTCGCGCTTACGCGTCTTGACTGTGGAACTCCGCAGGCGCCGACGGAGGTCAACGCCCGCTTCTCCGATACTTTCGCCTATCCCGGGGTGAAGCTGCAATTCGTCTATAGCTGCTACCTCGTCAAGCACGGCGACGATTATATGATGTGGGACACGGGCCAAGCGACGAGCGCGGGTGCGGTGGCCCCAAAGGTCGGGCTGGTTGACCTGTTGGCTCAGCTAAAGGTCAATCCCGAGCAGGTAAAGTACATCGGTATCAGCCATTTTCACGGAGACCACATCGGTCAGGCCAACGCACTTCCCAAGGCAACATTGCTGATCGGCAAGGGTGATTGGGATGTCCTGACCGCCGCCAAGCCGCCGGCCAACGCCAATCCGCAGCTGGTCTCCAATTGGATCAGCGGCGGGGGAACCGTTGAGACCATACCGCTCGACAAGGATGTGTTCGGCGACGGCAGCGTGGTGATGTTGGCGACGCCCGGTCACACGCCGGGGCACCACAGCCTCCTCGTCAAGTTGGCGCAGACGGGTACGGTGATCCTCAGCGGTGACGCCGTGCATTTCCAAGAGAATTATGACGGCCCCGGCGTTCCCATCTTCAACTTCGACCGTTCGCAGACGCTGGCCTCGATCGATCGCATCAAAAAGCTGGCTAGCAACCTCAAAGCCACCCTCATCATTCAACACGATGCGCGCGACGTTGGAAAATTGCCGGCCTTTCCCGCGGCGGCAAAATAGTCCGCGAGCTCGTCTTGTCATGGTGGTTGCCGCGACGGGAGCGCGGAGCATACACGCGCGCCCGGCGAAAGTGCGAGGTTGGCGAGCTCACATTTGTCGGCGCCGGCGCTGGCCGGTTAAGGCGGCAAGCCGCCGGCGCACGAATGCGAGCAGGCGGTCTGCAGATGGTGTCAACTTGGCGTCGCGAACACGCAGCACGGAGACGACGTTGCGCACGTTCCAGCCGCGAACCGGGATGACGGCCAATGCTCTGCTTGCCAGCTCGGCGGCGACAACGTAGCGGCTGATGGCAGCAATGCCATAGCCGCTTTTCAGGGCATAAACGAGCGCCTCGTTGGAGGGCAGCTCGAGCGGCGTCGGGGAACAATCCCCAGTCGCGCCAATCCGGCGTCGGCTGCGATGCGCGTCGTGTTAGCCGCTCGCGGCCTCCCTGGCGCCACCGGTGTCCGGGGGCATCAGTAATTTGTTGTCTCGGCGGGGGATGCAGCGAACCGAGGTGAGTTATGCGCCCGCGGCAGGTTGACGTGACCACCGCTGCGGTGGTCCAAGGGTCGGGCCATGACCACGCTCGCCAGTGCAACGCACCGCCCGCTGCTGCCAATTCTCCTGGCGCTGAGCGGGGCGCACCTCCTCAACGACCTGATCTCGTCCATGATCCCGGCGATGTATCCGCTTCTCAAGGAGGCGTACCGGCTGGACTTCACGCAGGTCGGGCTGATCACGCTCGCCTTCCAGGTGACCTCCTCGCTGCTGCAGCCGCTGCTCGGCTTTGTCACCGACCACAAGCCATGGCCCTACGCCATGGTGGCCGGCATGGCGGCGACGCTCTCCGGATTGGTCGGGCTGGCATCGGCGGGCAACTACGCCATGGTGCTGGTGTCAGCGGCCCTGATCGGGCTCGGTTCGGCCGTGTTCCACCCGGAAGCCACGCGCATGGCGCGCCACGCCGCCGCCGGCCAGCAGGGCTTTGCCCAAGGCATTTTTCAAATCGGCGGGCATGCGGGCTACGCGATCGGGCCGCTGTTGGCGGCGATGATCGTTGTTCCGCGTGGACAGACGAGTATCGCCTGGGTCTCGGTGGTGGCGCTGGCGGCGATGCTGCTGATGGCCTGGATCGGCGCGCGCTACGCGGAAATGCGCAGCTCGCAGGTAGCCGCGACAAAACTGCGCCCGCCGACGGCAGCAGAGCCGATCCTGCCGCCCGGACGTGTCTTGCTGGCAATGACCATCCTGATTGTCCTCCTGCTGTCCAAACACGCCTACACCGCCGCCTTTACGTCCTACTACACGTTTTACTTGATCGAGCGGTTCGGGGTATCGGTGCAGGTCTCACAGATCATGCTGTTTCTCTACTTGGTGGTTGGTGCCTTTGGTGTGATCGTCGGCGGCATGATCGGCGATCGGTTCGGTCGCCACCGTGTGATCTGGATCTCCATCTTGGGGACACTGCCCTTTGCGCTGTTGCTGCCCTTTGCCAACCTGTTCTGGACCGGTGTGCTCAGCGTCGTCATCAGCGTGATCATGGCGAGCGCATTCTCGTCGATCCTGATCTACGCCATTGATCTGGTGCCGCATCGGGTCGGGCTCGTCGGTGGACTGTTCTACGGCCTCGCGTTCGGGCTGGGCGGGCTGTCGGCGGCCGCGCTGGGCGTGCTCGCCGACCAGATCGGCATCGTTGCGGTGTTCAAGCTGTGCGCCGGACTGCCGGCCTTGGGCTTGTTGACGTTCCTGCTGCCGCGGGCAGCGCAGGCGCGCTAGGTCGACCGCCATCCCTGGCGCGGCCACGTGCCGCGCGCGCCGCGACCTCTCGCAGCAAAGATCGGGCCCGCAAAGATCGGGCCAACAAAGATCGGGCCAACAAAGATCGGGCCTGGCGCGCGACCCGCGGGGTTAGCCCAGTTCGAAGGTGGTGACGCCAAAGACCCGTTCGAGCCGCAACGGGGTGATCGGGCCGGTATACATGCGCGCCGTCTCGAACACGGGTGCCAGCCCCAGGTCCTCAGCCAGTGTCACCGCCTCCCGGTTGATGCTGGGGACGTCGAGAAAGATCTCGCCACCGCCCTGGGCCCTCAGCAACGCCGCCAGCACCGTTTCAGCGGCGATGCGATCGTCGGCGACCAGCGGGCCGATCTTGTGGCCCGTGCGGCAAGGGCGAATGACGCCCCAGGCCGCCAGGCGGCCATCGCGCAGAAGCGCGCGACCGATATGTCCCGGGGCGTCGATCCAGGCGCGCAGGAAGGTTTTCCGCGGCGCCGGAAATACCGTGCGATCGGAGGCGGCCACCAGCGCCAGCGGCAGCTCGGTCAACGCCGTGGTCGTCGCCACCGGCGTGCCGGGCGCGGTCAGGACGCCGCCGTAGCGGACATTGGCATAGGCCAATTGAAACCCCGATTTCTGGTAGTTCGGCTGCTGGGCCACCACGCCGTCGAGGCCGATGACGCGGTGGCCAGCGTGCGCGACGGCGCTTTTCCATAGGCGCAGGCCAAGCCCGCGGCCGCGCAGGTCTGCTCGCACCATATAAAAGCCGAGGAAAGCAAAGCTGGCGTCGTAGTTGACGCAGGAGACCATGGCCGCCGGGGCGCCGTCGAATTCGCCAATCAAGAAGCCGTCCGCGTCGACACTGGCAAAGCAGGCCGCGTCGGCAAGGCCGGGGTTCCAGCCCTCGCCGGCCGCCCAATCGATGGCGATGGCGATTTCGTCTGGCCGCATGGTGCGGATGGTGAGGTCAGCCATGGCCTACCCTGTCGCATCGATCGGCGCAGGCGGGACGCCCGCCGCCATCATCGTCGAGCGTCGCCATTGACCCAACACCTTCCCCGCTGGCGGCACGATCGGTCGACGGCGCCTCATCGCTTTTGTGCCCGCTTGAGAAACCCACCTGAGCACTCACTGAGGACCTACTTGAGCACCCACTTGAGAACCCACTGGGGGGATCCGCCGCAAGGCCGCGAGGCGCCAGCACGAGGCGGCTCTGAAGTTTGAGCCATGGGCGTTTGCGTTGCAAGCCGCGCCAGCAGGAAAGGTGCGAGGATGGGGGGCACGGCACCCGCTTAGCTCGGTTGCTTGCGGGCCGTCGCCGGTGTTGCCTAGGACGGCAGGGATGCGCCACAAGCTCTTGGATTGGGTGGAGGCTTGAATGCTGACCGTGTGGGGCCGTAAGAGTTCGTCAAACGTCCAGGCCGTTATGTGGTGCATCGGCGAGCTCGGGCTCGCGTATCGACGCCACGACGTTGGACACAGCTACGGTGGCAACGACACGCCGGTGTTTCTCGCCATGAACCCCAACGGCACGATCCCGGTGCTCCGCGACGGCGATGGTCCGCCATTATGGGAAACGGGTGCCATCCTGCGCTATCTGTCAAGTCGCTACGCCACGGCCTCGTTCTGGCCGCCGGATCCGCTCGCGCGTGCCGAGGTCGACATGTGGGCCGAGTGGGCAAAGATCAACGTCACCTTGTCGTTCACGGTACCTATCTTCTGGCGCGTCGTGCGTACCTCGTCGCACGATATCGACTGGGCGCGCGTGCGACAGGCAATCGCGCGTTTGGGCAAAATTCTCGATATTGCTGAGGCGCGCCTCAGCTCGCGGCGGTTTTTGTGTGGCGATGCGCTGACGCTGGCGGATATCCAGTTCGGCCACATCCTTTACCGCTACTTCGACGTCGGCATCGAGCGTCCCACCCACCCGGCAATCGAACGCTACTACGATGAGCTGACCTCACGAGCAGCCTTTCAAGAGCACGTGATGGTCTCCTATGCCGAGCTCAGAGCCTGCTAAGCCCGGCCCCCGCACGTTCTGTCTCGCGTCGCCCGTGGGCCGACCAACGCAAGCACCAGGCGATTTCGCGCGCAGATCAGACAAAGACCGCGCTCGTAACGGCCCCAAAATGACAGCCGGTGCCGGCCAACACAAAAGTGTGCCAGACGGCATTCTGATAAGGCAGGGAGCGCCACAGATGAAAGATGACCCCAACCGAGTAGAGCACGCCGCCGGCTGCAAGCAAAATGAGCGTAGGTGGCCTCACCACGGTTGCCAAATCCGGGATCATCACGATCCCGCACCAGCCGAGTGCCAAGTAGAGCGGGACTGCAAAACGGTCCCAGGTCGAGGCAAGCAGGATTTTTGCGCCGGACCCGACCAAAGCCACCGACCAAACGGTTGCCAGCAAGGCAAGGCCTGCCGCGCCCCCGATCTTGATCGCGCCGAACGGCGTGTAGGTGCCGGCGATTTTGAGGAAAATCGCGGCATGATCCAGGCGCTGCAGAAAACCCTTCCAGGCCATGACCGGGGTCATGTGATAGGCGGCAGAGCAGGAGAGCATGGCGAGCAGGGCCACACCGTAAATCGCTAGGCTTGCCGTGGCGCCAGCCGGCAGGGAGACGCAGGCGGCAACCAGCATGGCGACGACCGCGGTCATCCCGAGGGCAAGCCCGATCAGGTGAATGATGGTATCTGCGATCCGCTCGCCGGCTGTGACGGGAAGGCTCTCAAGGTCAGATTGGGTCATGTTGCCAAAGATGGATGCCGCCGACGCTCTCGGCAACCGGTTGCGGGCAAAATTGGCCTGGTGACAAATTGGCGGGGTGACAAGGGCGAGCGAAAACGCTGGCAGAGGTCTTCTGTTCTGCGCCGCGGCGAGCGGGAGCCGTGCTAGCGCGGGAACAGGGGCAAACCGTGCGACGTTTGCTTCACAATAAGCTTTACTTTGCAAATCCTGGGCAAATCCTGGGCAAATCCTGGGGTTGGGGTGGGGCCCCAAATGCCGTCCGGCATGGGCAGGCGGGCTCGCGGTGTCAAACAGGATGTCCGACATGGCAAACGTTGATCCAGCGCCGACAGCGCAAGAGAATTGGGCCGAACATGAACGCACCTATCGCGGGTTTGTGAAGGGCGTCATCATCTTCACCGCCCATGTTTTCGTCATTCTCCTCATCCTGGCTTGGGTTTTCTCCGATAGCTTCAACGTCCCACCCGTTACCAGCTGACATGGCGGCGCGCCCCGCCGATGACCGCGCTGCGCGCGACGGCCGCGGGGCTTTCAGTCCCGGTAAAGCCAAGCCGCCGGGATGATCGAGGATGATCCGGCCGAGGGCGTAGATCGACCGGCACACTGCTGCTAGCCTGCACCCGGCGCGAGCTTGGGCTTGTCGGTGGTGTTTTCCTCGTGCGGGGAAGTGGGGCCCAGGCGCTCGGCCTGTCCGTTCGTCACCTGGATTGGCCCATGGCTCAAACTTCGACCACCCACACCGCGGCTCCCAGCCTTGCGATCGATCCCTTTGCCGAAGACTTCCTGGCCGAGCCTTATCGCGACCATGCGCGCATGCGTGAGGCCGGCGCCGTTGTCTACTTGGTGCCGTATGGGATTTACGGGATGGCGCGCTACCAGGAGGTGTTTGCCGCCCTCAACGATTGGCGAACCTATTCGTCGGCGCGCGGCGTCGGCCTGCAGGATTTCGCCAAGGAGGTGCCATGGCGACCCAAGAGCATCGTGCTCGAGACCGATCCGCCCTTGCACGACCGCACGCGCCGGGTGCTGCAACGGGTGATGTCGCCGACGGCAATGCGCCGACTGCGTGAAGACTTCGAGCGCAAGGCAACCCGTCTGGTCGACCGACTGCTCGAGCAGGGTGAGATCGAGGCGGTGCGCGATCTGGCCGAGGCGTTTCCACTCGAGGTGTTCCCCGATGCGGTGGGGCTCACGCGTGAGGGTCGCCACAATCTCTTGCCCTACTCGACCATGGTGTTCAACTCGTTCGGACCGCGTAATGCCATCTTCCAGTCGTCCACGGCGGCCGCCGAACCGGTGCTGGCCTGGATTCATGCTCAATGCGCGCGCGGCGCCTGCACCGCAGAAGGGTTCGCTGCCGGCATCTGGGCCGCGCACGATGCCGGTGAAATAACCGCCGAGGAGGCGCCCATCTTGGTGCGCTCATTGCTGACGGCGGGGCTCGATACGACGGTCAACGGTTTTGCCAATGCCATTTTGGCGTTCGCGACCTTCCCAGCGGAATGGCAACGCGTGCGTGCCGACCGTTCGTTGCTCAAACCTGCCTTCGATGAGGTTTTGCGCTGGGACTCACCGGTACAAACCTTTTTCCGTACCACCACGCGCGCCGTTGAGGTCGCCGGCGTGGCGCTGCCGGAAGGGGCGAAGGTGCTGCTGTTTCTCGGCGCGGCCAATCGCGATCCGCGCAAATGGCCGCAGCCGGAAAAATTCGACGTGACCCGCAAGCCCATGGGCCACGTGGCGCTGGGCTCGGGGATCCACGTATGCGTCGGTCAACTCGTGGCCCGCCTCGAGGCCGAGGTCCTCTTTGCAGCCCTGGCTGACCGCGTTGAGGCCTTTGAGCTTTTGTCCGCCCCGCAGCGCAAGCTGAACAACACCTTGCGCTGCCTTTCGCGCCTTGAGGTTCGATTGCGCGCGGCCTAGCTGGGCGTGGGCCAAACCGAGCGGGACGGCAAGGCCGGCAAACGCAGGCTCGCTGGCGCGCGCCGGTCTCCGCCAAGCGCTATTTGACTTCAATGTTGGCGACCGCGCCCTTGCTTTCCAGGCCCTTGGCGTAGATGCGGTATTTTCCGGGCTTGATGGGCACGAAGAACAGCGTCGCCTTGCCCTCGCGTTCCATCTCGATCTCGTAAAGCCCGGTGGCCTTGATCTCGACGTCGCCGACCTCGACCTTGCGCAGCCAGATGAAGTTGAAGAAATCATCGGCGTGAATGGCATATTCGCGCTTGCCGGTGGAGACGATCGTCAGCTGGTAGGCCTTGCCGGTGGTCAGGCGATAACTGGGCGTGGAGACCGCGAAACCGGTTTGATCGACGCCGAACACGAGATCGGGCAGCTTCTGCAAGTCGGTCGCCAGATAGCCCTCGGCCGACGCCTCCCCGCGCAGCAGCGCGCCAAGGAGGCACACCAATACCACCAGCCTACGATCCATGATGCTTCCTCCACCCCGAGCCGCGCTCGACCGCCGACGGCTATTGATCATCGCAACGAAATTCTGGTTCGTCGGCGCCGAGCGTGTCCAGGTTGTTTTTCTGATGCAAGGCGCCTTCGACGGGGGCGACTGCGACCACCGCATCGTGCGTGCCCAGCAGGATGGGCTGACGCAACTGATGGCTCCAGCTGCGGAACGATCCGGGCGCGCCCTTGTAGAGCTCGATTTTCAAATCGGCTGCAAGCAATGCCTGGTAGACGGCGTCGGCGGAAGTCTCATGCGCGCTGGCCGCGGCATCGAGCGTGGCTCGCACCGCGATCCAGGTGGCCCAATCCTCATCGCTCATGCGTCGCCCGACTAGTCGGAAGAACCGGCGATTGAGCTGCGGCGCCCCGTGCCGCTCCCAATAGGGATGCCAGGTCGATGCTTGCAAGCCGGTACTGCCGACCACGGGACGCGGCTTGGCGGTGTTGAAGGGGACCGTGCGCGCAAAATCACCGAGCGCATCGGCGACGAACAGCGCATCATAGTCGATCCCCCCGGTCAGCAGTTTGATGTTGATCTGGTCGCGTTTTCTTGGATCGTTGCCGGCCACGAAATCGCGGCTGTCGACGATGCGCAGGCCAAATTTTTTGGCCGAGGCAGCAAACGACGCGGCCAAGGCCTTGTCCTCGGCCTGCGGGCCCCGCAGCACAAAAATGCGCCGCCAGTCCAACTCGAGCAAGCGCTGGGCCAAGCCATCATGCAACATCGACCAGCTCGGTAGCGTGTGCAGCAGCCGGCTGCGGCAGGTGAGCGACCTGAGGCCATCGTCGCGATGGCGCGGATTGAACAGCACCAGGGGCTCGTCGGCCAGGCTCTTGGCGAGCCGCAGCATGTCATCGGCCGGCAGATCGAGGACGGCGGCGGTCAGGGTCTGCGCTTGCAGGAAGGCGCGCAGCGCGCTCACGGCATCTTCCTCCGCCGCCAAGGATTTGCGCACCAGGCTCAGCTTTAGGCCGCGCGCGCGCGCCGAGGCGGCGCCATCCTTTACCGCCAGCTCGGCCGCCGCGAAGGGCGAAACGTGCTCGGGGCGGTATAGCCCGGCATAGCCCGTGGCCGCTTGATAGCGCGCGTCGCCGCTGCGCTCGACAAAGACAATCGCAAGGTCGCTTGCCGGCTGCTCCTGGGCGCG
>Ga0070695_100000852_pt1 | contig 16417 bp, 10 predicted proteins | sample KBSK1252metaG_FD_65471 | JGI IMG/M metagenome (GOLD analysis project Ga0070695, IMG submission 65471) | Corn, switchgrass and miscanthus rhizosphere microbial communities from Kellogg Biological Station, Michigan, USA - KBS K1-25-2 metaG | ecosystem: Host-associated > Plants > Roots >...
TTCGAGCAGGAAGCCCGTGCCGCGGGTCAGCTGAACCATCCCAACATTCTCGCCGTCTACGACACGGGCACGCACGAGGGCACCCCCTACGTCGTGGCGGAGATGCTCTCCGGCGAGACGCTGCGCGAGAAGATGGCGGGCACCAGCGTTCCCCCCCGAAAGGCCACCGAGTACGCCATCCAGATCGCGCAGGGACTTGCCGCCGCTCACGCGCACGGGGTCGTTCATCGCGACCTGAAGCCCGAGAATCTCTTCGTCACCAAGGACGGCCGAGTCAAGATCCTCGACTTCGGCCTGGCCAAGCTCACCGCCAGCGAGAAGGGCACGGGGGTCTCCGAGGCCACCTCCACCCACGTGGGGACGAGCCCGGGTGTCGTGATGGGCACCGTGGGGTACATGTCCCCGGAGCAGGTCCGGGCCCAGCCCGTGGACCACCGCTCGGACATCTTCAGCTTCGGAAGCGTGCTGTACGAGATGCTCTCGGGGCGGCGCGCCTTCCAGGCCGACTCCTCCGTCGAGACCATGAACGCGATCCTGCGGGAAGAGCCTCCCGAGATGTCGACCGTGAAGCTGGACGTTCCTGCGGGGCTGGAACGCGTGGTGCGGCACTGCCTCGAGAAGAGCCCCGACGAGCGCTACCAGTCGGCGCGGGACCTGGCCTTCCAGCTGGAAGCGCTCTCGTCGGTGTCCACCAGCACCAGCGCCGCCCATCCCGGCGTCGCCCCCCAGGCCCGTGGCCGCCAGCGCGCCTGGATCGCGGCGGGACTGGCTCTGGGGGCCCTGGCGCTCGGCGGCGCCTTCGCCGCCGGACGGCAGCGACGGCCACCCGTTCCCAATCCCGTCTACAGCCAGCTCACCTACCGCCAGGGCAACGTGTTCTCCGCCCGATTCGCTCCCGACGGGGAGACGATCGTGTACGGAGCCTCCTGGGATGGGAATCCCAAGGAGCTGTTCACGGCCAGGGCGGGGAGCCCCGAGTCGAGGTCCTTGGACCTGCCGCCGGCCGAGATCCTCTCCATCTCGCCTTCCGGTGAGATGGCGCTGCTGCTGGACCCCCGGTTCACCCAGGCCTGGCAACGCTCGGGAACGCTCGCCCGTGCTCCCATGGCCGGGGGCGCGCCGCGCCCGCTCCTGGAGCACGTGGGCGACGCCGACTGGGATCCCGCCGGGCAGAGCCTCGTGGTGGCCCGTGAGGAGGCTTCCCGCTACCGGCTCGAGTATCCCAGTGGGAAGCTTCTCTACGAGACCGACGCCTGGATCAGCTCCCTTCGCTTCTCGCGCGATGGGAAGCACATCGCTTTCCTGGACCACGCGGTGAACGGCGATGACCGTGGCCGCGTGGCGGTGGTCGATCTCGAGGGTCATTTCAAACCGCTCACCGACTATTTCAGCAGTGCGTCCGGAGTTTCCTGGTCTCCCGAGGGGAAGGAGATCTGGTTCACCGCGGGGAAGACGGGCAACGTCCGGGCAGTCTATGCGGTCAACCTCTCCGGCGAGGAGCGTCTGGTGGACGGAGCGCCGGCGGATCTCGTGGTGTTGGACGTCTCGGCCTCCGGCAAGGTCCTGCTGGCCCGGAATAGCGCGCGCCGGGGCATGCTGGGCTGGTCCGCCGGCGAGGGGCAGGAGCGCGACCTCTCCTGGCTCGACTGGTCCCGGCCCGCCTCTCTGGCGACCGACGGCACGCACGTGCTCTTCGACGAGCAGGGGCAAGGCGGAGGCACGGGGTACTCCGTGTACCTGAGGGCACTCGACGGCTCCCCCGCGCTGCGCCTGGGAACCGGCTCGGCGAGCGCCCTGTCCCCCGACGGCAAGTGGGCGCTGGCCCTGTCGCTCGATCAGCGCGACACCCTTCGCCTCCTTCCCATCGGCCCCGGAGACGAGCGGAAGGTGAAGGTCGAGGGTCTCGACGTCTCCTTTGCGCGCTGGCTCCCCGACGGATCGGGGTTCTACATGGTGGCGCGGGCGGAGGGGCAACAGAGGCGCCCCTGGCTCACCGACCTCGAAGGCAAGAACCGCAGGCCGGTCGAGGTCGAAGGCGTGCCCTTCGCCCTCTTCGTTTCCCCCGATTCCAGGTTCCTGGCGGCCAACGCGCGAGGTGCCGCGCCCAAGATCTATCCCGTGGAGGGCGGCGCGGCGCGCCCGATCCCGGGAGTGACTTCGGAAGACAATGTCATGCGCTGGAGCCTCGACGGCCGCTTCCTCTATCTGGTCGTCAACCAGGGAACGCATGCACGGATCGACCGCCTGGAGATCGCGACGGGGCGGCGCGAGATCCTGCACACGCTCTCCCCCACCGACAAGGCGGGCCTGATGGACCTCGCGTACTTCCTCATCACGCCGGACGCCCGAGCCTACGTCTACAGTTATCGTCGCTATCTCTCCACGCTGTACCTGGTCGAAGGCCTCCGCTGACGAAGGCTGGCCCTTGGTGTCGTCCTCGGCATCGTCGGCCCGGGGTCCCTCCTCAGACCAGGCCGTAGACGCTGAGATGCCGGGCCGTGCTCGCGACGAGGACCTTGACGACCGTGATGACCGGGATGGCCAGGAACATCCCGGCCGGGCCGAAGAGTGTGGCCCCACCCAGCGCCCCGACGACCACGGCGAGCGGGTGGAGCTTGACGGCGGAGCCGAGAACGACCGGCTCGTAGACCGCATTCTTCAGCAGCTCGGCGACGACCACGGCCGCGACCACCCAGATGGGGAAGTTCTCGTCCGTCACGAACGGAATCAGGGAATTCACGTCCTTGGCCAGCAGCGAATAGGCGAGCCCGCTGACCAGCGCCGCGACGAAGCCCATGTAGGGGATCAGGTTGCTCAGGCCGGTGAACGTCCCGATGGCCAGCGCCCACTGGGGAGGGACCCCGACCAGGAGCAGGAGCACGAACACCGTCGCGCCCAGCGCGCAGCACTCACGGGCGATGCCACGTAGATAGTCGCCGAGCGCCTGGTCTACATCGGCCAGGACGGCGAGGGCGGGCTCGAACAGGCGATTGGGGACGGCCCGGAGCAGGCCCCGCTTGATGTTGCCCGTATCCCACAGCAAGAACAGGAAGATCAGGGGGGCGATCATCCAGGTGGAGAGAAGGACGCCCACCGCGCTCGGCGCCATCCTGCGAAGGAACCCCGGCTCCGGCGATCCCCCCGTGGCCTGGACGGCAGCCCCCGCCCGGCGGGCGCGGACCTCCAGCGTCTGCGCGTTGACGCGCTCGTACGCGAGCAGGCGGTCCAGTGGAGCCGGTCCCCCGCCGGCGCCCCGATCGCGGGAGGCGGCCAGCTGCGCGCGTTCCTCCCCGGTCAGCGCCAGCACCTCGCTCACCCGGTCCAGCAGCGGGTCCAGGTCGCGGTTCAGGAGCTGGTAGAGGCGATTGCCGCGCGTCCACGAGGGATCGAGCCCCATCAGCGCTTGATAGCGATGGTTCAGGGAGTACAGGACGCGCACGCGAAGCTCGAGCGCCTCGATCTGGCTCGGCATCACCGCTCGAATGCTGCTCAGGCTGGCGAGGGCCACGGCGCCCAGCACGAGAAGCAGCACGCCCACCGCCAAGCCTCGCTGGATGCCGTACCTTTCCAGGCGATCGACGATGGGACGGCAGACGTAGGCCAGGAGACCGCCTATGGACGCCGGCAGGATCAGGCTCCGCAATCCCCAGAGCAGGCACCCCACGACCGCCAGGGCGGCGGCGGCGACGACCCCCGTCAGCACGGCGCTCAGGGGCTCGGCGCCGCCCTCGCGGGTCACGGCTCGACCTCCTCGGACGCCCCGGCGCTTCCCAGGGCCTCCGCATCGATCCGCATCTGCAGGCGGACGGCCAGCATGCCGGCCATCCGGACCAGCACCTTGTTCGCCAGCTCCGGGAAGCTGCCGATCAGGGCGTCGAGGTCCGATCGGCCCAGGGCCAGCAGCGACACCGGGCCGCGAGCGCGGACCGAGAACCAGCGCCGCACGCCGACCCCGAGGGCCCCCGCCTCCTCGAACGAGGCCGGCGGCTCGAGAAGGGCGAGGGGGACCTCCCCGGCGCCCTCGCCGCTCACGATCTCGACGATCCCCCGCCGCAGGATGAACAGCGCGGCGCCGGGCGCGTGTTCCTTGCAGATGTACTCGCCGTCCGCGAAGTCGCGCTCGTGGAGGACGCGGGCCAGACGCAGCCGGTCCCCCCGTCCCAGACCCTCGAACAACGTGACCTGCGCCAGGAATTCCGCGAGACTTTCGTTCCTCTCCTTGCCGCGGCTTTCCAGGGGCAGGTACATCGCCCGGAGGCGGCGTGCCGCGAGGTCGGATGAGCCGGGATCCGACCGCTGGCGGAGCAGCAGCCGCTTCAGTCCTCGTAGCTTGTCCGTACTGCTCACGTGCCCTCCCCAGAGTCGCCTCGGTCGCCCGCATGTCTTCAGCAGGCGCCGTGCCACCGCCCGCCGCCGAAGGAAGCGGGCGGAACCGCTGGAGAGGCATCGGTTCACGTCACCGGCGCCCCCTTGCGCGCTGCGAATTCCTCACGGTGTCGGTGGCCGTGGGGAGGGAAAACGGTCTCCTGGGCCCTGGCTCCCATGGCACGCGAGTTGCCATTCCCCTTCCAGGAGCAAGAGAAGAGGAAAGGAGGTAGGCCATGATCATCGACGGGGATGGACCTCAGGGCGACCGGACCATCGCACGGTGATCCAGCATCGGCGCTTCGGCTACCTGCTGGCGGGGCAGCTCATCGTCCTCCTGGGATATCCGCTCGTCGCCGGCGACCATCCCCGGCCCGTCGTGCTCACCGCCCTGATCACGGTCGTGATCCTGGCCTCGCTCCACGTGCTCAGGCAAGACAGGAGGGCCGTCCTGGTGGGCGGCATGCTGGGGCTTCCTGCCATCCTCGTCAGCCTCTGGTCGTCCTTGAGCCCCCAGCCTTGGCTGGAGCGCCTCGCCCTGCTGTCCATCACGGCCGCCATGGCGTTCGTGTCGGGCGCCATCCTGAAGGGCGTGCTCACCAGCGCGCGCGTGACGCTGGATGCGCTCTACGGTGCCATCAGCTCCTACCTGTTCGCGGGGCTGTCCTGGGGGATGGCCTACACCCTCGTGGAGTCGGTCTGGCCGGGATCCTTCCATCCCTCCATCGACCCGGGCCGCTCGCTGCTCTGGACCGACTTCTCCTTCTTCAGCTTCACGACGCTCTCCACCCTGGGTTACGGCGATCTGGTCCCGATGAGAGGGGTTGCCCGTTCCCTCTCCCTGCTGGAGGGCGTGGTGGGCGTGATGTTCCCGGCGGTCATCATCGGGCGCTTGATCGGGAGCTTCAAGACGGGCAGCGGCCCACCGGAAGAGGACCGGAGCCCAGGGGCGACACCCAGACCCTGGTGATCCTCCCACCAGGCACGCGCCGCGGCCGCCGTCCAGGCGTCCGGCCCCACGCTGGCGGCGAGCCGCCGGCTCACTTCCTCCACCGAGGCGGGCCTGGCCGAGGGATCCCTGGCCAGGCAGTCCAGGATCAGGGCATCGAGCTCCTCGGGGATGTCGAGGCTCGTACGGGCGCTCGGCGGAACCGGGTCGCTCTGCAGGTGGGCAAGAACTCTCGCCATCGGCGTCTCCCTGGAGAACACCGGTTTTCCGGTGAGCAGGTAGTAGGCGACACACCCGAGCGCGTAGATGTCCGCACGCCCGTCCACATCCGCCCTGCCCAGAGCGACCTCGGGCGCCATGTAACCCGGCGTCCCCGCCACGGTGCTCTCCACGGTCAGCCGGCTGACGGTCGCTCCGCCGTCCCCGCGGTGCTTCACCAGGCCGAAGTCGAGCACCTTGACGAAGTCGTCCTCGGGCCCCAGCCGGCAGGTGAAGATGTTCGCGGGCTTGATGTCCCGGTGCACTAGGCCGTGGGCGTGCGCCTCACCGAGGGAGGCGCAGACCTGCCGGAGCAGGTAGACGGTCCGCCCGGGACCGAGAGGACCGAATCTCCGCACCAGCTGCGTGAGGCTGAGGCCCTCGAGCAGCTCCATCACGTAGTAGAAATCGCCCTCCTCGGTGAGGCCGAAATCGTAGACGCCGATGGTGTGGGTGCAGCGCAGGGCGGCCGTGTCCCGGGCTTCGCGCTCGAACCGGCGCAGGATCGCCTCTCGCTCGCACAGGCTCTCGCCCAGCTTGTCCCTGCGGATGAGCTTGATGGCCGCGGGCCGCGCCAGCAGCCGGTGCTGGGCCCACCACACCTCCCCCATGCCGCCGGTCCCGATCCGCTCCATCAGGGCATAGCTGCCGATGGCGCGCGCGCGCGCCAAGCGCAGGCTGGAGCGGTGGACCATGCGCGCGATCAGGTAGGCGAGGAACGCGCACATGTAGTTCGAGGTGAGGAAGTACGCCGCCGCGTGCATCGGCGCGGGCACGGTCCTCCCCGCCGCTGCCGCGGCCAGGGCGAGCCCCAGCGGACCCATGGACGCGGCCAGGAGCGAGGCCACGAGGATCTTCCTGGGCGTGTTGGGGACGACCACCGGATAGGCGAGGAGCCACACGCACTCGGCGGGAAGGGGAAGCACCACGCCCTGGGCGGCCTGCGGCAGCCCGGACCAGAACTCGCGCACGGCGATGGCGAGGGCACCGGCGATCCAGAAGGCCAGTCCCAGGTCGAGGAGGCGCTTGGAGGCCAGGGTGCCTCGGCGCACCACCGCCCAGACCGCGAACCCCATCAGGGTGGCAGCCAGGCCGCACAGGTCGGGGACGGTGAAGCTGCGGGCGCTCACGGCCTCGAGGGCGAAGCGGCCGAAGTGGCCGAGGACGATGCTTCCCAGTGCGTAGGCGAGCCCCAGCCATCCCAGCCTGAGCGCTCCCTCCGCCACCGCCTCCGGCGAGAGCGACGCGCCGGGCGGGCGCCCTCCCTCCCCCCCGTGCGGCTGGATGCGCAGCGGCATCCCCGTCATTCCATCTCGAAGGCCAGAAACTGGAACTGCCCCTGGCGCTCGATGCGCAGGACCACGGAATCTCCTGGCGTCAGCACGGCCGCGGCGGACTGCAGCTCCTGGACCGAGTCGATGGGGGTGCGGTTGAGCGTGTGGATGACGTCGCCGGGCTGCAGGCCGGTGTCCACGGAGTCGAGCCCGGGCGCATGTCCCAGCACGATCACCCCGCTCCCGGCCCGGAGACCAGGCAGCATGGTCCGCAGCCTGTCGTCGACATCCAGCCCCAGGATGCCGAGCGGCGCGATGTGACTCTTCATGGGGTCGGGGAAGTCCAGGTCCTGGCCCCGGCGGTTGCGCGCCATCACCGAGGCGACCCGGAAGGAGAGCCTCTGGTCCCCGCGCAGGGCATCGATCTTCACCACCTGGTCGGGCAGGTGCTGGTAGAGCGATGCCGTGAAGCTGATCAGGCTGGGGGTGGGATGTCCGTCCACGGACACCACGACGTCCCCCGGCCGTATCCCGGCGGCGTCCGCCGGCCCCTGGGGGAGGACGTCCGCCACCACCACGCCCCAGTCCTGCGACAAGCCCAGGCCCTGGGCCATGGGCGGGGTGATCGACTGGGCCCCGACCCCGATCTCCACGTGATCCACGTGCCCGCTCTTCCTCAGGCTCCGGTAGACGAAGTCCACGATGCGCGCCGGGATGGCGAAGCCCAGCCCGTCGCTCCCTCCACCGGCACTGAGGATGAACGTGTTCAATCCCACGATGCCGCCGGTGACGTCCACCAGCGGTCCTCCGCTGTTCCCGGGATTGATGGGCGCGTCGGTCTGCAGGTACACCATGGGGTTGTCGGGATCGGGTTGCCGCCAGGCGGAGCTGATCACGCCCATGGTGACCGAGTTGCGCAAGCCGCCGGGGCTGCCCACGGCGAAGACCAGCTCCCCCGGTTGGGGGGGCCGGTTCAGGTTGAAGGGCAGCGTGGGCAGATCGCTGGCCTCGACCTTGAGCAAGGCCAGGTCCGACAGCTTCTCCGATCCCACGACCTTCGCCTCCAGCGCCCGCGCCCTTCCCGCGAACGACTCGTCGGCGGAGGCGGTCAGGGGCAGCGGGAGCATCACCCGGATGCGCTGCGCCCCCTCCACCACGTGCGCATTGGTCATGATGTAACCGTCGGGATCGACGATGACGCCCGCCCCCATGGCGTGCTGGCGAACGATGAGCGCAGCGCCCTGCCCGTCCTCGTCCTGTTCCGGCCCCAGCCGGGTGACCTCCACCTGGACCACGGCGGGAGCGACCTTCCCCGCCAGCTGCTGCAACGAGTCGCTGAGCTCGGTGAGCACGGTGGCCCGCGCGGGCGCGGCGGCCAGGAGCATGGCAAGGGCAAACGGGCAGGCGAAGCGTCGGTTCATGGACGAGGTCTCCTCACCACTTGATCAGCTTGAGGTCCAGGACGAAGATCGAGTACAGGACGGGAACCAGGAGCAGGGTGATGAAGGTGGCCAGCGTCAGCCCGCCGATCTGGGCGTAGCACAGGGGCTCCCACAGGGGCCCGCCGTGCATGGCCAGGGGCACGAGCCCGAGCACGGTCGCGCCCACCGTGATCATCACCGGCCGCAGCCGGACGATGCCGGCGTCCAGCAGCGCTTCCCGCAGCGGCTCTCCCCTGTGATGCGCCTCCTCGATGAAATCGAAGAGCACGATGACATGGCTGACGATCACGCCCACCAGGCTGGCGACGCCCAGGAACCCCATGAACCCGAAGGGCTGGCCCATCACGGCCAGGCCCGCAAACGCTCCCGCCATGCCGTACGGTATGGCCGCGAAGACGAGCAACGGCTTGACCGCGCTCTTGAACTGCAGGACGAGAGCCATGTAGATGAGCGCCACGGAGACCGCCATGACGATGCTGAGCTGCTTGAAGCCCTTCACCTGCTCTTCGTACTCGCCCCCGAACTCGAGGAAGTACCCGGGAGGCAGATTCTTCTGGAACTCCTCGATCTTCGGCATCATCGGCGTGAGCACCTGGGACGGCAGCAGCCCCGGAATGGGGAACGCCGACACCGTCACGGTGCGGAACTGGTTCCGGCGCTTCATCCTGGGGATCGTCATTTCCGTGGTGATCTGCGAGACCTGGGTGAGCGGCACCCGCTTGTTGGTGGTCAGCGAGTAGACGTAGCTGTTCTGGATGTCGGAGATGCCGGCGCGGTCCTCCATGCGCTGGCGCACGGCGATGGGGATCTGCTTGTCGGCCTCCCGGTAGGTCGAGACCTGCAGCCCGTTCACCGAGGCCGCGGACGACAGCGCGACATCGAGGTTCGTCACGCCCGAGAGGTTGGCGCGATCGGGGTCCACCTTGAGCCGCACCGTCATGGTGGGCTCGCCCCAGTCATCCCGTGCCCGGGTCGCCCCTGGCTGCGCGCGGAAGATGGCCTGCAGCTCGCTCGAGAGTCGGTGCAGGACCCCCGTATCGGCGCCCGAGATGCGGATCGAGATGGGGATTCCCACCGGCTTGCCCGTCTCCAGCTGCCGGACGTCGATGCGCGCCCCGGGCACCTCGCGGCTGAGCGCGGTCTGCAGCGGGCCCACCAGCTCGTTGGTGAAGTGCTTGTCGCTCACCTCGACGATGATCTGGGCGTAGTTGAGCTGGCGGCGCTCGGGATCGACCGAGAACCAGAAGCGGGGTCCGCCGCCTCCCACGAACGTGGTGAGCCCCTTCAGGACCTCCTTGGCGTGGTGTTCCTCGCCGAAGCGCCCCGCCTCCTCGCGGATCACGGCTTCCGCCTTGTGGGCGATGGCGGCCGTCGCCGCCAGCGGAGCGTCGGGAGGCGCCCAGACGTCCACGTAGGAGAGGTACGACAGGTCCTTGGGGAAGAACTGGGGATGCAGCCGGGACATGAACAGCCAGCCCAGGAAGAGGACGCTCAGAGAGCTCGCGCCCACGGCCCAGCGATGCCGGAGCGCGAAATCGCCGACGCGGTAGTAGAAGCCGGCGAAGCCGGGCTTGCGCCGCTCGGACATGGGCTCCTCGACCTGCTTCGGCGGCTTGATCAGGTAGTAGGCGACGAGCGGCATGAAGGTGAACGAGACGATCACCGAGGCGACCAGCGTCACGGTCATCACGACCGGCAGGCTGTAGAGGAAGAAGTACGTGTCGCCGGTGAGCAGCAGGAACGGCAGGTAGGCCACGATGTTGGTGATGGTGGCGAAGATGATCGCCTTGGCGAGCTTGCTGGGGCCGATCCAGGAGGCGAGAGTGCGTGGCGATCCCTGGCCCAGTTCGCGCTTGATGGCGTCGCCGGCCACCACCGGCATGTCCACGAGCAGACCGAGGGCGATGATCAGGGTCGCGATGGAGACCTGCTGGATGTCGATCCCCATCACCTGCACGATCCCGAAGGCCAGGGCCAGCGTCAGGGGAATGGAGGCCGCCATGAGCATGGCCGCGCGCCAGTCCCAGAAGCCGACCAGGGCCACGATGACGACGAGGGCGATCGCCTCCCACAGGCTTCCCATGAGCAGGCTCACCAGCTCCTTCACCTGCCGCGGCTGGTCCGAGGTGCGCTCGACGATGATGTCGGGCGGCAGCTGGGGCCGCACGCCGGCGATGGCCGCGTCCACCGCCTTGCCGAATGTGCCGATCTGCTCCCCCGAGCGCATCTGCACGGCCAGGGTGATGGCGCGGTTGCGGCGCCACGTCCCCGACTGGTCGCGGTAGGTGAGGTAGTTCAGGTACTGGGTGGGGCTCTCGTATCCGCGCCACGTGGACACCAGGTCCCGCAGGTACACCGGCACGCCGGTGGAAGACGTGCCCACCAGCACGTCGCCGATCTCTCTCGTGCTCTGGAACTCCGCGGTGGCGTCGATGCGGATGTTCTTGGTCTGGGTTTCCAGGACGCCGGCGGGAGCGGTCACGTTGCGGGCGTTCAGGACCTCCTTGATCCTCGCCACCGGGAAGTCCAGGGAGGCGAGCCGCTCGTGCGAATAGTCGAGGTAGATCTGCTCGGGCAGGACGCCCGCGCGCTGCACCTTCGCCACCAGGGGGACGCGCTGCAGCGTCCGCTGGATGAGGTCGGTGAAGTCGTCGAGCTGCCGGTACGAGTAACGGTTGCTGGCCACCTCCGCCATGCGGTCCCGTGTAGTTTGCGGATCCCGGATCAGGATGGGGCCCCAGGAGTCCGGATGAACGTCGGAGAGCTGCAGCCGCCGGTTGATGAACTGCTGGCTGTAGGAGCGGATGTCGGCGTCGCTGCGGTTCGTTCCCAGGTCGATCCCGGAGCAGCTCCCCACCGACAGCGGCCGGACGTCCTGTGCCACACCGTCGCGCTGCGCCTGGTCGGCGAAGAGCCGGAGCGGACGCTCCACCTGGGCGGCGGGGACGGACGCCGGGTAGCAGTAGAGCAGCGTGAGGCGTCCCCTCGTCTCGCCTCCCCGTTCCTTCTCGATGGCCTGGCGCACGCCGCGCGCGCGGAGCTCGATCTCCATCTCCGGCACGGGCGGGCTCGCCACCGTCAGCATCAGCGCGGCCGTGTCGCCGAAGTCGCTGATCCAGGTGATGGGGCCGGCGCCTTCCGGAAGCTCGCTCTCGATCTGCTTGAGCCGCTGGCCGATGTCCTGGAACTCCTGGTCGGTGTTCTCGATGCTGTCCAGCAGCCGCACCTGGACCACGGAGATGTTGTCCTGTGTGGTGGCCTCGACGCGCTCCACCTTGTCGTTGCCCGTGGCCGCCTGCTCGATCTTGCGGGTGACGAGCTGCTCCACCTTGTCGGAGGCGATCCCGGGCCACGGGCAGATGGCGAGACCCACCCGCACGGGGATGTCGGGGTCCTTGCGCTTCGGCATGTTCATGTAGCCGAAGGCCCCCCACAGCAGCGTCGCCACCAGGACGACCCAGCCGATCTGGCGGTTCTCCGTGAAGAACCGCGCCACGTTGCCTTTGCCTTCCGTCTGGTTGGTGCTCACTTGACGATCTCCACGCGCTGGCCGTCCTTGATCAGGTTGGCGCCGCTCGTGATCACCTCGTCGCCGTCGGCGAGGCCCCGCACGACCGTGATGTCGGACCCCAGCACGGGCCCGATCTCCACCGGCCGCAGCGTCGCCGTCTCCCCGCCCTGCGCACCGGACACGATGTAGACGCCGTAGCTACCTTCGCCCGCCTGGACGATGGCCGACAGGGAGACCCGGAAGGAGGCCTGCGGCCCTGCACCATCTCCCGCGCCCAGCTCCAGCGAGCCGATCATTCCCGACTTCAACGCGCGGTCGGGGTTGGGAATCGCCACCTCGATCTCGAAGTTCCCCGTCCTGGGGTCTGCCGCCGACGCCATCCGGCTGATCCGCGCCTGAAACGTGCGGTCGCCGAAGGCGTCCACCGTCACGTCCACCGGCTCCCCGAGGGTGACGGCGGGCAGCGCGGTATCGGGCACGCCGATGACGATCTTCATGAGATCGGTCCTGGCCAGGACGAAGACGGGCGACCCCGGGCCCACGAACGAGCCCAGCTCCACCGCCTTCTTCACGATGTCGCCGTCGAAGGGGGCGACGACGGAAGTGTCGCGCAGGGCGATCTCGGCCTCGCTCGTGAGCGCACGCGCGGCCTGTAGCTGGCTCTGGGTTGCGTCGTGCTGGGCACGTGCGCTGTCGAAGTCCACCTTCGTCATGCTCTGACTGCCGTACAGGCTCGTGGCGCGGTCGAAGTCGAGCTTCGCCTTCAGCGCCACCGCCTGGGCGGCGTCGACCTGCGAAGCCGCCTGGTGCACCTTGTCCTCGTACTCGGCGCTGCGGATCCGGACGAGCACCGTGCCCTTGCCCACCCGGTCGCCTTCCGCCAGGTCGCGCATCTGGCCGCCCTCGCCGCGCATCTGCTTCACGGCGATGACGTAGCCGGGGATCCTGAAGGACAGCGGGGCCCGGGCATCCGGCTCCACCACGGCCGAGAAGCGCAACTTCCCGCCGCTCGCGGTCGAATCCGAGCGCATGCGTTGCGTCTGAACGGCTTGCGGCGCCTGAGGCATCGGCTTGCTCGAGCCGCAGCTTGCCAGAAGGGCTACGAGCGCCAGCATCGCGAACATCCTGCTCATTTCATTCCTCTCCCATTGCCCGTCGCAGGTCGGCCATGGCGCTCCAGTAAGATGAAAGCGCCTGCTGGTACTGAAACTCGGTCTCCACGCTCCGGGTCTGAACCTGGAGCAGATCCTTCAGGAGCGTCGCCTGCTGCTGGTACTGGTCCGTGGTCACACGAAGCTGCTCTCGAGCCGCTTCCCGTCCCGCCAGGGCGGCCCGCACGAGCAGCGCGGCTTCCGTGGAGGCGCGAAACTTGGTTCCCGCGTCGATGGCCACCTGGGACCGCGTCTGGCGGGCTCCGTTGTGCGCCTGCTCCACGGCGAGGCTCTTCTCCGCCACCCTGTTGCGCCGGCGCCCCCAATCGAAGGGCTCCCAGCTCAGGTAGACGCCGGCGGTGGTCACGCTCTGCGGCAGCACCTCGAAGTTCTCGTAGCCGACGTAGCGCACGGAAAGGCTCAAGTCCGGGATGTACTCGGCCCTGGCCAGCCGCCGGTCGTACTCCGCCTGCTTTTCCTTGAGCTCCGCCTGCCGGAGCTCGGGTCGGCTCTCCATGGCTCGCTGCCGCACCGTTTCCAGGGTCAGCCCATCTCCCTCCTGCTCGGGGATGGGTTCCACACGGAACCGGGTGGTCAGGTCGCGTCCCAGCAAGTCGTTCAGGATCTCGCCCTGGGTGGCCAACCGGTCCTCCGCCGCCGAGAGGTCGTACCGGCTCTTGGCCAGGCGGGCGCCGACCTCCAGGGCATCGGCGTGCAGCACGGCCTGTTGCGCCTCGTGCTCGGTGGTGACCCGCTGGACCTCCTCCAGCGTCTTCACCGTTTCCCGCGCCGCCTGCAGCGCCGTCTGGGCCGCCACCAGCGCGTAGTACGCGCTGCGGACCTCCGCCACCACCCTCTGCCGGGTGGCACGGACGTCCTCGCGGACGATCTCACGCCCGAGATCGGTGGCGGCCATGTTGAGGTGGATCCTGTGCTGCTGGGTGAGGGGCTGGTCCACGGCCGCCGTGATCACGCTCGTGAACTGGGCCGGTGTGGTGATGGCGGAATCGGTGGAAGGGATCGGCCCCACCCCCGGGTAGTTGCCGAAGGAGCCCGCGGGAAAGGTGAAGTCGAAGGGGTGCACCAGGGATCCCGCGAGAACGTCGACGTGGAAGAGGGGGAGGCGCTGGCTGCGGGCGATGCTGACCAGGTGGTCGGACTTCTCCGCCTCCAGGGAGGAGATCTTCACGGACTGGTTGTTCGCGATCGCCTGGGAGATCGCCTCGTCCAGCGTGAGGAGGGGCGCTTCCTCCTCCCCCGGTTGCTCCGCCGCTGACGGCATCAGGCACGCGCCCAGGAGCACCAGGCAGGTGAGCGTCGCCGTCCGCCCGGCGACGCGTCGTACGGTCATGCGAGTGTTCGTCATGTCCCGTGGCATGGGCAGGACTCGTGCCAACGCGTACTGCCCGAGATTCCGCTCCTCTCGGCGGGAGGCCCGCGCCCGTGGTGGTGGATTCGCAGCGAGCGAGAGGCCGGCCTCAGCGGCGGCGGAAGACGTGCTTGTCGATGCCGAAGCGGCGGATGCGGGCCTCCAGCGTGCTGGCCGGGATGCCCATCGCCTCCGCCGCCCCGTCGGCGCCGTAGACCCGTCCGCGGCTGGCCGCGAGAGCCTCTTCGATCTGCCGGCGCTCGTCCCCGGCCGCGCCGCGAGGGCCCGGATGCGGCTCCTGCCCGAGGTTCGGGAGCTCGAAGTCGGGCAGCCCGAGGACGGTCCCTCGGGTGAGGATGACCGCCCGCTCCACCACGTTCTGGAGCTCGCGGACGTTGCCGGGCCAGGAATAGGCGCACAGCGCCCGCATGGCCGCCTCGTCGATCCGGTGGACGGGCTTCCCCACCTTGCGCGCGTACCGGCTGGCCCAGTACTCCGCCAGGAGGGGAATGTCCTCCGCCCGCTCGCGGAGCGGGGGGACCCGGATCGGGAACACGTTCAGCCGGAACAGGAGGTCGGTGCGAAACCGTCCCTGGCGGGCCGCTTCCTCGAGGTCCCGGTTGGTGGCCGCCACCACCCGGGCATCCGTGTGCAGCGTCTCGCTCCCGCCCACGCGCTCGAACTCGCGCTCCTGGAGGACGCGCAGCAGGGCGATCTGGACCGTCGCCGGCACTTCACCGACTTCATCCAGGAAGATCGTGCCTCCCGCCGCCAGCTCGAACCGGCCGCGCCGCCGCTCCATGGCCCCCGTGAAGGCACCCTTCTCATGGCCGAACAGCTCGGAGGCCACCAGCGCCTCCGGCAAGGCGGCGCAGTTGACCTTCACCAGGGCGCGTCTGGCCCGGGCGGACCCGGTGTGGATGGCCCGGGCGATCAGCTCCTTGCCCGTGCCGGTCTCCCCCGTGATCAGCACGGTGGAGTCCGTCGCCGCCACCCGGGACGCGCGCTCCAGCACCTGGCGAAGTGCCGGCGAAGCTCCGATGATGCCGCCCGCCGCCGCGGTGGCGGCGATCTCCTCCCGCAGCGCCAGGTTCTCCTCCTCCACCATGGATCGGAGGCGCTGGATCTCCTCGAAGGCCCGTGCGTTGGCCACCGCCGTGGCCACCGGCCGGGCCACGTCCTCCAGAATCGCCACCTCCTCGAGGGCGAAGGGCGTTCGCGTCGTGCGGATGAAGACCATGGCGGCCACGAACTCGTCGTCCATGGTCAGGGGCAGGACGACGGCGCACTGGGCGCCCGCCCGCCGCAGGACCGAGCCCTCCAGGCGAGGGTCGTCCCACACCGCGTTCAGGACCAGCGTCTGACGCCGGCGCTCCACCAGCTCCTGCATGAGGGAGTGCTCGGGGGCGTCTTCCGTCGCGAGCTTCTTCGAGAGCCGCGCCACGTAGCCGGCGTGGGTCTCCCCGGCGCTGCGGGGGAGGGCGGGGAAATGGCCGGCCAGGGCTCGGAGCCCCTCACGCTCGTGGGTCACCACGCCGATCACGTCGAGGGGGACCAGCTCCCGGAGGGCGGCGGCCACGGCATCCACCACGCTCGACAGATCGCGCCGCGAGTTCGCCGCTTGTGCCACGGAAAGCAGAGTCTGGTACTTCGCCTCCCCCGACCAGGCATCGCTGCTCATGGGCCCAGATACCACCATTGGCTCGCGCAGTGCAACGGTGGCGGTGGTTTCACCACCACGGTGCGGGAAATCCTCCCGGCGAAGGGCCGCCGCGCTTGCCCGCACGCGGCACGGGAGTTGCTGTGGATCGAGCGCATGATGCGGCAGCCTCTTCCGCTGATGATCTGCCCCGCGGACGAGCCGGGGCGGGCACGGGTGGTGGGGTCCTTGACGGGCGACGCCATCCAGATCCTCCTGGACGCGGTGCACGGGGGCATGGCGGTGCTCGATCTGTCGGAAGTGGATCACGTGGACGACGCCGCCGTGCGCGTCCTCGCCGGGCTGCGGCGGCAGGGGTGCACCTTGCTCGCCTGTCCTCGATGGCTCGCGCTGTGGCTGGAGCGGGCGCGCGAGGATAGCGACGCCTGATGGTCCGTG
>Ga0070695_100000854_pt1:0-7500 | contig 16409 bp, 21 predicted proteins | sample KBSK1252metaG_FD_65471 | JGI IMG/M metagenome (GOLD analysis project Ga0070695, IMG submission 65471) | Corn, switchgrass and miscanthus rhizosphere microbial communities from Kellogg Biological Station, Michigan, USA - KBS K1-25-2 metaG | ecosystem: Host-associated > Plants > Roots >...
GTGTCCGGGCCTGGTGAGGTTTCCCGTGTTGAGTCGAATTAAGCCGCAGGCTCCACTCCTTGTGGTGCCCTTCCGTCAATTCCTTTAAGTTTCAGCTTTGCAACCATACTCCCCCCGGAACCCAAAGACTTTGGTTTCCCGGGGGCTGCCCACCCCGTCTTGCACGCGACAAGGGGCGGATCGTCAGTTGGCATCGTTTACGGTCAGAACTAGGGCGGTATCTGATCGCCTTCGAACCTCTAACTTTCGTTCTTGATTAATGAGGACGTCCTTGACAAATGCCTTCGCCGCAGTTCGTCTTGCAGCGATCCAAGAATTTCACCTCTCACGCCGCAGTACGAATGTCCCCGAACCGTCCCTCTTAATCATTACCTCGGGGCGCCCCGAAAACCAACAAACGAAGGCGCGAGGCCCTCTTCCATTATTCCATGCACCGAGATCCACAGGCATATAAAGCCTGCCTTGAGCACTCTCCTTTTCTCAAAGTAAACGTAACCGGTCGCCTTGCCACCGTCCAGCCCGCGGCCACACACCGCGGGTTGCCCCGAGCATGGGCCAACGAGCTGAGCGGCCGGCCAACCGGCGGAGAGAAGCCCGGCATCGGCACAGTCGGGGAACGTACTACGACCCCGCTGTTACCGGCCGGAGCTGAGATCCAACTACGAGCTTTTTAACCGCAGCAATATTAATATACGCTATTGGAGCTGGAGTTACCGCGGCTGCTGGCACCAGACTTGCCCTCCAATGGATCCTCGTGAAAGGATTTAGAGTTGCCTCATTCCGGGAGCGGGGACAATGAGTCCCTTCCCGGTATTTTTCGTCACTACCTCCCCGTGCCGGGAGTGGGTAATTTGCGCGCCTGCTGCCTTCCTTGGATGTGGTAGCCGTTTCTCAGGCTCCCTCTCCGGAATCGAACCCTGATTCCCCGTTACCCGTCAAAACCACGGTAGGCACATAACCTACCGTCGACAGTTGATGAGGCAGACACTTGAAAGATTCGTCGCCGGCCCAAGGCCATGCGATCGGCTTGTGGTTATTCAGAGTCACCAAACCCCCGGATGATCCGGAGACTGGACCGCTCGCGAACGAACGACCAGGTTGGTTTCGGTCTAATAAAAGCGCTCCTCCTCCCGTTGCCGGTAGTTGGAGACTGATTGCATGTATTAGCTCTAGAATTCCCACAGTTATCCAAGTAGAAAGGCACGGTCTAGTAAACCACAACTGATGTATTGAGCCATTCGCGGTTTCACCTCCGAAGAGGCCTGAACTTAGACATGCATGGCTTAATCTTTGAGACAAGCATATGACTACTGGCAGGATCAACCAGGTAGCAAGTAAAGAACCTCTGCCGCCGGCCGCAGACCCCTTCTAACTCTTTTCCGGAGCTGGTTTCGTACGACCGGCAAACAGCGATCCACCTGCACGGGCTCCGACAGAGCCCGCTTGGCGACAACAAGGGCTGCCACCAAAAAACTACGCACGAGCTCAATTTCCCACGAATCGTTATCTGCTGGCGGCTTTTACACCGCACGACTGGCCTTCGACGGATCCACATATGCCGATGCATCGACGGCATTACACCGTCGACACACCGCCAATACACCGGGCGATGCATTGCGACGGCATTAACAGGGACAAACCCCCCGTCGGCACCTTCTCGAAAGGGCCGATGCAGCCAATACCCCGACACCCAGAGAATCGGGACTCGATCGGAATCGAGAGAAGGCTCCATCGCTGTCGCCCTCTCCCCGGCACCGAATATACATACCGGATGATAAACGGCACCAGCACAAGATGCCACCGCAAAACTGCCGCCCCTTGCGGAGAGCAGGCAGAAGAGACGACGGCAAACAAGTGAAACCTTCACGAATCGCCCTCAGCCGACCGCATCGGAGAACAAACGCGAGACGAGGACGCAACCAGACTACCGGGACCGGCAAATCTGTGACACGGACCTCGACCGCACCTGCCGCCGAAGGCCCTACCGAGCTGCCGACCTCTCCGAGCACACTACCGAGTATATCCGGCAAATGGCCAAAGCTGTGGCAACAACGGCGGAACTGCGGGCCGGGAACCTTCAACATGGCACCGCGACGCCGGCATTTCTGCCAGGCGTGCAAGCACAAGTGTCGGAAACCAGCACGGCCACCGGCCATCGATCAAGGCAAGCCAAGAAGGACGACCGGCGGACAATCGACATCGGTACCAAAACTAAGCGTATCGTCTCATGGCAGCACGGACACCTCCCGAGGCAGGCACCTTCCATCGTGCATCTCGTTATTGGCACAAGAAAAAAGCAGTCGGAAGTAGGGACGCCGAAGCATTGCTTCAGGATCGGCAACCTCCCACGCAACCCCGTCAAGCAAGCTCCGCAGATGGGGACGGAGCGAGCGCCCGGAGAAGCAAGGAGAGAGCCCCGGATTCCGAAACCGACCCTGCAGAGGTTGACCCTTCATCAACGAAATGACTCCCGCAAGGGCCGGAGGCCACATGCGATCAGCATCACTCCGAAGCCGCGCCAGAGCCCTGCTAGGACCGCCCGAAATACCAGACCAAATCCAACCGCAAAGCCAGCGATCGACACCAGAATCTCCCCCGCGCCGCGAGGAGTGGCATCGACGTCCGGCCGCAGGGCCAGTCGCTTCGTAAAGCATAGCATACAGCCCCGCTAACGGGTAGTGATAGCACCTAAAAACGGAGCAGTCACCCCGCTACTCACCAATCCGTCGACCGGAAAGATGGGCGGACGAGCCGATACAAGCGCTGCCGAGGCTAATGCCAAGGGGAATGCACGAACTCGAACGCAACTGATTTAGGAAGCCATGCGCAGACTAGGAGGTGTGAAACCCACACTGCGGGGACTTCTACAGCTACATCTGCCAGCAACCACGGACATGCCGCGACAGACAGCTTCCAGGTGCCCAGGGTTGAGAGCACCGCCCTCCCTCTCGCATCCACCATCGCTCGACAGTCGGCCCTCGACGAAGGAGAAACAGAAGCATCCCGTATGCCCGCAAGCCTGGGCTTGCGTGCAGAGGAGATGGTTTTGTTTAGCCTCCGGATTGCCAGACAGGAGCAACTATAGGCGCGGAGAAAGGCGATTAGAAACTCTATGGCCTAGGGACACCAGGTCGGCCTCGGTCTGCCTGCGAACCAAAAAGGGAGACACACTCAACAAGCTTCGATGGCCTGGGGTTGAGAGCATCTACTCGAGCGCCGATCGCTCAACAATCAGCTCTCCGGAGTACCGGCAATTCAATCCGTCCGCCGGCAAGCCGGCAGAGGAGAAACTGCTTTCCAACGTCGGAGCGCTTGATCGGATCGAATCGAGGCACTTTGAGCCGATTGAAACTCTATGGCCGGAGGTCCGTCTCTGCGTGAGATTCTCCCAATCGTTCCGAGCACTAGCAAATACCCGCTGCTCATATATTGCAGGCATATTGACATTGTTCCGACTCGAGGAAAACCCCGTATACCCTGTGGACAATCTCTGATCCGAATGCAACCATCGTCCGGCCAATTATATGGTTTCTTTATTGGTATGTTTTTCACTGCATTTCTGTCCGGTTCTGCAACTTGCACTGCAATATGGTTGCGATATTGACAACGTGGTTTCGATATTGGTATGCGTGCCAATTTTACTATGCCCGCTCGACAGGTTGAAAGTTGAGGCGGTTGCAACTTCGACAGTTCAATCAACTTCTGTATGCTCGCTGTGCACATTGCAAGTTGCAGTGGTTGCGATATTGGTATGGCAATTAGAGTAGCTATGGGCGCTCTTCAACTTGCAATGCCAAGTGGTTGCCATATTGATCTGTGTGCGAACTCCACGCCCGGTGATCCGCCGGTTGATAATTGAAGCGGTTTCGCTACTGGTTGGGCAATGTTAATCTCCTTAGCCCCGATCTGCACGTCGCAAGTTGAAGCGGTTGTGATTTTGGTACGACAGTTTACTTCCTTCTGCCCGCCCTGCGCATTGCAAGTCCAAGTGGCTGCGACAGTGGGATGTTCAAGAAAGCAGCTATGGGGCGCTCTTTAACATGCAATATCAAGTGGTTGCGACATTGGTAGGTGTAGGAACTCTTCCATGCTCCGCCGGTTGGAAATGAAAGTGGTTTCTATATTGGTATGTTTTTCCCTGCACTTATGCCTGGTTCTGCAACTTCCACTGCAACATGGTTGCCATATTGGCACACTCAGCGCTCAATGCAAGCTCCTCGTTGTGGTTGCGATTTTGGTATCTGTGCTAATTTTGTTACGCCCACTCCACCGGCTGAAAGCTGAAGCGGTTGCCACTTGGGTATTTCAATCTACTTCTGTCTGCTCGCTCTGCACATTGCAAGTTGCAGTGGTTTCGATATTGGTTCGGTAACCAATTCTGCTGTGCCGGCCCAACCGGTTGAAAAGTAAACTGGTTGCGTCAATGGGATGTGCAACAGTAGCTATGAGGCTCTCTCTCCAGCTTGCACCGCAATATGGTTTCGATATTGGTACGTGTGCCAAATTTACTATGCCTGCTCTACAGGTTGAAAGTTGAAGCGGTTGCTACTTCGCTATGTCGATCTACTTCTCCATGCCCGCCCTGCACATTGCAATGTCAAGTGGTTGCGATTTTGGTAGGTGTACGAACTTTTCCATGCTCCGCCTGTCGAAAATCGAAAGTGGTTGCTCTATTGCCAGTTGCTTTGAAGTAGCTGTGGGCACTCTGCAGCTTGCACTGGCAAGCGGTTGCTTTAGCGACCCTCTCGGCACCTCCGCCTGGCGATTCGACGGCAAGCCCCTTGATGTGGTTTCAATATTGGTGGGGGGCGAACTTCTCTGTAAGCGGGCTACCTTTTGAAAAATGAAGCGGTTGCTCTTTTGGTCGGGTAATGTTAATCGCAAAGCCCAGCACTGCACATTGCAAGTTGAAGCGGTTGCTCTATTGGTATGGCAACTTACTTCCCAATGCCCACTGTGAACATTGCAAGTCGAAGTGGTTGCGATATTGGTACGGTCACCAAGTCTGCTGTGCCGGCCCAACCGGGTGGAAGGTTAACTGGTTGCGACAACGGGATGTTCAATAGTGCACCTATGGGGCCCTCTCCAGCTTGCAATGGCAAGTGGTTGCGATATTGGTATGTCACAGAGTACCTAACGGGTTCTCTTCAACTGGCAGTGCCAAGTGGTTTCGCTAGTGACGACCCTGTCGGGGCCTCCGCCTGGCGAATCGACGCCAAGCTACTTAATGTGGTTTCGATATTGGCAAGTGCGCCGTACTTCTCCGTGCCCGCCATACCGGTTGAAAACTTCAAGCGGTTGCTCTACTGGGTGGGTAATGCACATTGCAGCACTATTGGTACGGCCACCAAGTCTGCTATGCCGGCTCGACCGGTTGATAGGTTGAGTGGTTGGGCTAGTGCTTCGTCACATCAAAGTAGCTACGGGCGCCCTTCAATTGGCAGTGCCAAGTGGTGGCGATATTGGTAGGTGCACGAACAGGAGCGACCTACCGGCTGAAAATTGAAGCGGTGCCCTGTTGGTTCGGGCAGGTGACGGTAAAGTCCCGCTTTGCAAATTCCAAGTTGAAGTGGTTGCGATATTGGTATGGCAGCTTAATCTCCTGTGCCCTCTCTCTACATTGCTGCGCGCACTACAGGTCGAAGTGGTTGTGTTAAAGGTACGGTCGCCAAGTCTGCGATGGCGGCCCAACTGGTTGGGAGGTTAAGTGGTTGCGATATTGGTATACGGGCCAATTTATCTCTGCCTGCTCTACCGGTTGAAAGTGTAAGTGGTTCCCGTACTGGTATGTTGATCAACTCTCCAATGCCCGCTCTACTGATTGCAAGCTGCAATGGTTGCGCTATTTGGAAACATTACAAATTAGCTCCTGCCGTTCTGTAACCTGTACAGCAAAGTGGTTCCTTTAGCGGAACTCTCAGAACTGCTGCTAACGTTGCTTCGAATTGTGCAGTCCCCGTGCCCCTGCTCGAATTGCATGTTGAATTGGTGCCGATAGTGCTGTGTTCGGGCCGCCAACATTTCCCTACCCGCCCTACTGGCTGCAAGAAGAAACGGCTGCTTTATTGGCGAGCTAGCGGGCTTTTATCGGCCGTCCTGCGCCTCGCACTTCCAAGTGGTTGCTCTATCGGCAATGAGTGCAGACCTGTTTACCGCTGCCCTAAGACTTGCACAGCCTAGTGGTTGCGATAATGGAAGGAGAGCGAAACGTATTCAAGAACGGCCTCCAACTTGCAATGTTAAACGGTAACGCTATTCGCAGGCGGGCAAGCAGCGGGCAACTTTGGCAGACAGGCATGTGGTTGCGATATTGATTCACACTGGCACACACCATCGATTGGCCTGCGGTTTGACGCACGCACGGCAAGGCTGTCTGTCAAACAAGAGGTCCCGCAACTGGTAGGCTCGCGCCTCAGGACTGTGCGGTGGTTTCGTAGAATGGCCCTAACCCTACACGCCTGGCTAGGCGAATAAATCCCGCTCGGGGATCTGAGGGAGAGAGAGAGTGGTTGCGCTATTGGAAAGATTGCTAAAACTTCAGCTACAACGGCGGCTCTGCAGCGGACGGTCGGCGAATTGCATGCCCTGGCCGGAAACGCTTGCCACGTGACTTCGCCTGAAGCGGTTCCTATACTGGTAGCCTAAAGTGAAACCAGAAATTGGACAATTGCCGAGCCGCACGCAGTGCTGCCCACTCGCCGCTAGAGTTGCCGGAACAGTGCGGCTTCGCCGGTTACATCGAGGACGATGGCAACCATCGCGAGGGGGCCGGATGGCAGTAAAGCCGGCGGCTCCCACGCTGGGCGGGCCCATTCGGCTGCAACGGAAGCGGCTGGAAATCCCGAGCAGAAACAGTGGTTGCTTTAACGGCGAGAACGAAGCTTCAACTCCAACTGCTGTCCTCGGACGGTGGCGACAAGGCAATAAGGCGAACGGCTAAGTTAATAATGCATCCGGTAAGGCTCCCTCGGTGAACGGGCAGCAGACGTGCACCGTGGTTTACTCTGCCATCCGACCGAACTGGAAGTTGGAAAGGCAAAGGGCCCTGCTCGGCATTAGCGGTTGCCTAGCACCAAACAGACCCCACTCGGGCAAATCGGCAAACCTCAGCAGGGCCGAACCGGGGCCGAAGTGATGTGCCACCCGACGGCCAGCAATTGCCGCCACAGCGGCCCACGAGCCCGGCGCTGTGCCGGAACTCTCGCTGCCAACGGAGACGGTACGAGGATGGCCGGCCTCGTTCACCGTAAGCAGACGACCTACTTCGCCCAGTCGATCAGCAAAAAGCACAAGTCCCCGCCCAGAGCCACTGATCCACAGCCGGCCTCTTTACCGCCGACACAAGCGAGCCCTGCTCCCAGAGGGACAGAGAGAGATTTACCTACCGTATGTTCATTGCCCCCTTCATAAACTTGCCCTCTCGGGCCCCACTATAACATTGTCAACACACCACCCCCGCCCCCCCTCGGCCCCCTACTGCGGCGCTCGACGGATCGACCG
>Ga0070695_100000854_pt1:10000-16409 | contig 16409 bp, 21 predicted proteins | sample KBSK1252metaG_FD_65471 | JGI IMG/M metagenome (GOLD analysis project Ga0070695, IMG submission 65471) | Corn, switchgrass and miscanthus rhizosphere microbial communities from Kellogg Biological Station, Michigan, USA - KBS K1-25-2 metaG | ecosystem: Host-associated > Plants >...
CTGCGCTCCCTCCTACTCACCGCACCATCACGCCGGTGCCACGCCTTGCGACGCCACACCGGAGCTCGGGCGCGGCGGCCGGGTATGGGTGCGACGCTGAAGCGCCATCCATTTTCAGGGCCGGTCGCTTCGGCAGGTGAGTCGTTACACACTCCTTAGCGGATGCCGACTTCCATGGCCACCGTCCTGCTGTCTTTAGCCACCGACGCCTTTAATGGTGTCTGATGCGCGTCAACTCCGGCACCTTAACCCGGCGTTTGGTTCATCCCACAGCGCCAGTTCTGCTTACCAAAAATGGCCCACTGGGCACTCGAAGATCCAGAGACACAGGGCATCGACCATTTAGGAATGCCCTGCTTCTCACCCATTTAAAGTTTGAGAATAGGTCGAGGTCATTGCGACCCCAAAGCCTCTAATCAGTCGCTTTACCGGATGAGACTCCTTCAGGCGAGTGCCAGCTATCCTGAGGGAAACTTCGGAGGGAACCAGCTACTAGATGGTTCGATTAGTCTTTCGCCCCTATACCCGGCTCAGACGATCGATTTGCACGTCAGAATCGCTGCGGACCTCCACCAGAGTTTCCCCTGGCTTCGTCCTGGCCGGGCATAGGTCACCATCTTTCGGGTCCCAGCATGTACGCTCTTGGTGCGCCTGCCCGGGTCCTGGCAAGCCAGTCCCCTCGCAGACGCCCCGGGGATGCGCCGGAGCCGCACTAGACGGACAACCGGATCTCCCCTCAGCCCGCAAAGCGAGCTTTCGCTTTCACTGCGCCTATAGGTTTGATGACCCAAAGACTCGCGTACATGTTAGACTCCTTGGTCCGTGTTTCAAGACGGGTCAGGAGGAACCACAATCCTAATCGCCGCCGACTTCGTCGCACCACGCCAAACGACACCGACAAGTAACCCGAACCCAGGTTGCGAAAACGCCCCGATCAAGGGAGGCCGGAGACCCCAAACCATCGACCGGGCCCGGAAACGGCTGCCAGTACGTCGACGCACCCCCGAAGGGATGTCGGCACTCAGTCTTAAACACTGCAGGGAGGCAGCCGAGGCAAAACCCAGAGGGCCTGGCACAAGCAGCACACTACGAGAGCGAGCAGCCTGAACCAACCTGCCCACCCGACCGAAGCACCGCAAGGATACGACAGCCGGATGTTCAGATAATGAAGCTCAGCCCCGGGCCAGCACGACTGCCATTGTTGCTGTTCCCCGCAGGTCGCGACGTCCTACTAGGAGAGCCATACGAACCGTGCCAAGTCGCACGCACAGTCGAGCCGCACTGAGGCAGATCCGCAGACCTGACCCAGGCAGCGACCGGGGCGAACCCGGCAACGATCCTGAGATCCCTCCGTTCGAGCTTCGGCTGTTCCACCTGTTTACCCCTGAGCGGTTTCACGCACTCTTGAACTCTCTCTTCAGAGTTCTTTTCAACTTTCCCTCGCGGTACTTGTTCACTATCGGTCTCGTGGTGATATTTAGCCTTAGGAGGAGTTTACCTCCCACTTTGGGCTGCACTTTCAAGCAACCCGACTCCACGGAAAGAGCCGCTCCCAAAACTCTCCACCAGCCCCACGGGCCTTGCACCCTCTATGGGCAACGAGGCCGCCGCTTTCGATCGGACTTGGACACTGGCAGGAGAATCACAGGGCAAAATTGGCTCTTCCCTAACACCACATTTCTCATGCCCTGCTAGGGGCACAAGATTCGGTGCTGGGCTTCTCCCCTTTCACTCGCCGTTACTCAGGGAATCACTGTTGTTTTCTTTTCCTCCGCTTATTAATATGCTTAAATTTAGCGGGTAGTCTCACTTGATCTGAGGTTTACTTGAGCAGAGCTCGACAATCTCGACAACATCGACCCGATTTCCGCCGTTCGGACCTACAACTACACGCATAGTGTGCAAATTGCAAAGCCCATCGGCAGAAACCGGCAGCCAAACCTCCGAGGCAGCCTGGGCCACCACGAAGAGACCGGCCCGCTATCGGGGAGCCGAGCAACAGCACAACATGCGGCGAGAACCGCCACAAGTTCACTGCTCCAAGCCTCCAAAGCACACGCCAGCATCGAACTTCCGAGCGCAACCGGCGAGGCAACCTCGCAATCCAGCAATGGGGCAGCACCAGAATAGCCGGACTAGGCTGCGTTGCCCAGACTTTCGGAGGATTGCAAATCTACTGGGAGCCAGCAAAATCCGCGCACCTCTGTCCACCTGGAACGAGCATCCCAGAACGGCAGGAGATACATGCCGTGCGAACAGCAGCACCAGAATAGCCGGACTAGGCGCACTGCCAAGGCTTTCTGAGGAATGCCAATCTACTGAGAACCAGCAAAATCAGCACGCCTCTGTCCACCTGGATCGGGCATCCAAGAACAGCAGGAGATGCATGCCGTCGAACAGCAGCACCAGAATAGCCGGACTAGGCTGCACTGCCCAGGCTTTCTGAGGAATGCCAATCTACTGGGAACCAGCAAAATCAGCACGCCTCTGTCCACCTGGAACGGGCATCCAAGAACGGCAGGAGATGCATGCCTTCAAAGCTAGCTACGAGAGACACCAATCCCGATTACTCGCACTCAAGGAGGCACGACAGCCCGCTTGCACTCCAACAGCACCGACGTCGCGAAATCAGGTTGCAAAAATGCAAGTGCGGCTCCAAAAAGCTAAAGATGTACTGTTGCCCCCAACACCGATTCCAGCTCTCGCCGGTCTCGGCATCGGGACCCCAAAAAGCTACAATTTCTTGCCGCAAATCGGGACCCGTCTGTCGAACACGTGTGTGTCAAACAAGCCAGCACAACAGCCCATCTGCCGATTGTACCCCGCCGTATTTAAGGAGACGCCGTTTTAAGGCGAATCCCAATTCAGCCCAATATCAGCAGATCCGCAAAAACTGGAATCCATACACTCATCGGCCGTTGCACAGTATCCCCGCGTAAGACAACTGGGACGCCCAGGCTGCCGGGCCCCAGCATCCTAGCGCGCTCAACCCGATCGCAATGAACGAGGAGTGCAGACACGAGACCCAAACGGACACCGAGCCGCCAGTGTCAAACAGCAGGAACCATACACAGCAGACGAGGAATTCATCCAGCCTTGCAGTTCAATGCCGACGGCGATATGCCATCAGACAGATCCGTAATCATTCGAGCCGCAAACACCGATCCGCCATGTATCAATCTCAAACAAGGAGCCACTGGGACGCCCGGGCTGCAGAGTCTCAGCATCCTAGCGCGCTCAACCCGATCGCAATGAAAGAGGAGTGCAGACACGTGACCCAAGCAGACACCGAGCCACCAGCGGCCGATGGAGATCGTCCACTGCAGACCAGGTTCGCAGCGAAACATACGGTTCAATGCCGGAGGAAACACGCCAATCAGGCGGGAAATGCATTCAAAATTCAACCCTCAGACAAGTGTGGCCAGAGGGAAAATCCCGGGCCGCAATATGCGTTCAAAATGTCGATGTTCGTGTCCTGCAGTTCACACGAAATCACGCAGTTTGCTGCGTTCTTCATCGACCCACGAGCCGAGTGATCCACCGCTCAGGGTGTCTACAATTTGCCTGATGAACAGGCTATAAGGGTGGAGAACGCAGCGCCAACTGTACAGCAACTTATCGGCACTGCACTCTCCGTTTAAATCGCGGCCGCCGGTGGCCACGGCCAGACAATCGCATACCGGTAAACGGAGCGAGATACACCGGCAACAGTTGCCCGCAGCACCAGACTAGCTGGACTCGCGATGCATTGGCCATCTTTCCAGAAGAGAGCAGACCTACTGATTGAGAGCAAAACCTACTTCCTCCGTACTCGTCGGACAAGCACCCCAGAACAGCAGGAGGATACATGCCGCAAAACGAGCCCGCCGGGGGCAGCCACGTTGCTGCAGCACCAGAGCAGCCAGACTGGGCTGCAATACCCAAGCTTTAAGAGGCATGCAAATCTACTGAGAACCAGCAAAATCTACAGCACCTCCGTCGACCTGAGCAAGCAACCGAGAATAGCAAGGGATACATGCAAACAACGCAGGCCGTCCGACGGGACCCGTATCGCGGCAGCACCAGAATAGCCGGACTAGGAAAATAAGACAACCGACCCAGGCTTTCAGGGGGAAGGCAATCTACTGATGGCCAGCAAAATCACCTTTCCCCGTTCACCCGAAGCAGCAGCGCAAACTCCCCAGAACGGCAAGAGGTACATGCGAACAACCCCGACAGTTCCGCAATGTCTAGCAGCACCAGGACAGCAGGACTAGGCTGCACAGCGCAGGCATTCGGAGAGTAGAATCTACTGAAAAGCCAGCAAAATTCTAGCACCTTCGTCCACCCGAAACAGGCCTCCCAGAATAGCAAGAGATGCATGCAGACAATGCTACACCGCCAAGCCAAGCAGTCGCGCATCGCATCGGCAGCACCAGGAGCAGCCGGACTGGACTGGTACGGTAGAGAGAAGGCAGAGGGGGATGGGCTTGATCTACTGAGAACCAGCAAAATCAACTCCCTCCGCCAACTTCAGCCAAGCAGCCAAGAACGGCAAGAGATGCATGCCTAAAACGACACTGACCGGCGAGGATGCCACTACGTCTCCCATCCGCATACCGATAACACAACGGTCCAGCAGATATCGCATTCACAAATCTCCTCGCAATTCGCTCCCAAGCACTCGGCAGCAACCCCCACGTAGCCACATTGCCTCGCACAAAGGAACAGGTCAGCTGTACCCGCCATTCCGGCCGATGGAAGGAACGACCAACCCGCAGCCGAAGACAAAACAGAACCCGTCAGACATTCGGATCCTGCCTGCTTTCCAACTGCCTGCCGACACAAGGCTAAGAGAGGGATCGCCCGCAAAGGCTTTGCCCTCCCCGCCGAGCACCAGGGCGCAGACACATACCCGCTCCGTTTCCAATCGGGCTTGCCAAAGCCCTTTCGGAGACATCCCGGCAAAGTACGTGCCACGACTTCCAGTTGCAGAGTTAACGACAATCGCAGAGCTAAGCCTCCACCACCTGCCCATCGACGGCCAAACTAACGGTCGCTCACCTCGACACTGCAGTTTTACCAGGGTAAGGTTTTCCGGCCATGGCCCAGCAAACTCGCAGCCCCACTACGGTGTAGCATTTGTTATTGTACCAACGAACCGGCCCCGACCCGACGGCCAACCAATGGGCACTCGCCTCGGTGCAGCAGCAGAGTTTTACCAGGGTAAGGTTTTCCGGCCATGGCCCAGCAAACTCGCAGCCCCACTTTGGCTAATGCCTTAATTGGTTGGACCAATCGAACCGTGTTGCGGCGGTCTCGGTCTTCGCCAAGCAGCTGCCGAATCGGTCAAGCCATTGACGTTATCTCCGGCTTAGTAGACTCTGCTCCCGACAGCAGGATGTGGGCTAACCCAGGACAGCACCCTGCCAGACTAACCCGGGTCTTCACCGTGTGACAGCAGCAAAGCCACAGCTCACGGCGAAGTTGAGCGAAACCTGCCGCCACTGCTTCGGGCCGACAACCCTGCGAGGCCAGGCCGGACCCGACGTTCCCAGGAGAAGGTGACCGTACTGCGCAGCGACAGGCCCGCCCATAGCTGCTAGCACAGATTTGGCAAATCCGAGCCATTCGACTAGGTAATGATCCTTCCGCAGGTTCACCTACGGAAACCTTGTTACGACTTTTACTTCCTCTGAGCGATCCAGTTTGGCCATCTTCCCGGGGAATATTGACGGCACAACCGCGAACGGCAGCACCGCCCCATTCCTTAACGGTCCAAAAGCCTCACTACATCATTCGATCGGTAGTAGCGACGGGCGGTGTGTACAAAGGGCAGGGACGTAATCAACGCAAGCTGCTGACTCGCGCTTACTGGGAATTCCTGGTTCGTGGGGCACAATTTCAAGCCCCAGTTCCAACCACGAAGGGCCACGAAAGCCAGAGGAGATTCAGCGGTTGCCCAATCCTCTCGGACCGGGAACGCACCGATAAACGGGCTTGCCCTCCACAAGGGAGGGAGCGCGTTGCCTCCTTCAGTGTAGCGCGCGTGCGGCCCAGGCCATCGAAGGGCATCACAGACCTGTTATTGCTCCGACTTCGTGCGGCTTCATGAGCGCCGCCCGTCCCTCTAAGAAGCTAGAGCAAACGCAGCAATAAATCACCGAGTTGCTCCCTAGTTAGCAGGCCGGAGTCTCGTTCGTTATCGGAATGAACCAGACAGATCGCTCCACCAACCACGAACGGCCATGCACCACCACCCACTGAATCGAGAAAGAGCTTCATGGAGAAAGATCTGTCAATCCTTCCAGTGTCCGGGCCTGGTGAGGTTTCCCGTGTTGAGTCGAATTAAGCCGCAGGCTCCACTCCTTGTGGTGCCCTTCCGTCAATTCCTTTAAGTTTCAGCTTTGCAACCATACTCCCCCCGGAA
>Ga0070695_100000857_pt1 | contig 16399 bp, 21 predicted proteins | sample KBSK1252metaG_FD_65471 | JGI IMG/M metagenome (GOLD analysis project Ga0070695, IMG submission 65471) | Corn, switchgrass and miscanthus rhizosphere microbial communities from Kellogg Biological Station, Michigan, USA - KBS K1-25-2 metaG | ecosystem: Host-associated > Plants > Roots >...
CCGTGGCGAACTGGAGCTGACGCGTGCGGATGCTCGAGAGGCCTTCTTCGTGGGCCTTCGCGAGGAGGCCCTTGTAGAGAGCGACTTCCTTGGAGCCGGTTACCCGGCCGTGGCGGTCCTTGACGTCGACCCTGCGGAATAGGGGTTCTGCCATAGTGGACTCCTTGTCAAAGGGCGGTGGAACATCGAAAACCAGAGGGCGGGAACAGCAAGAGGAAGCCTACTGCCGGCTCTGGGATTGGCGTAGGAGGGCGGAGGCGCGGGATGAACGCAGCCTGAGGAGGAAATGATCCTAATTATTGGGGGAGGCGCAGACTGCGGCGCCCATGCTTGACTCCGTCCCCATTGTTAAATAGCCTACAGACATGCTCAACATCTTCATCCTCAAGGTATGACCGTTCGGGCCCGCCGTCGCCCCAGCAAGTCAGAGACTACTGGACCCCTGACTCTCCTAGCCATAGGTGACAGCGTCATTCAGGGCCGGTCAGCAAGTCGGGGGCAGGGCTGGATTCGCCAGTGTTGCGACCTACTCCGAGGCGCAGGTTTGGATATCCGTCTCATCCAGAAGGCGGCCGGGGGCCTCACGTCTGACGACCTGATCGCGGGTTCATATCTCAAGGACTCCCTAGACTCGAAGCCACACCTAGTGATCCTAGGCCTAGGCGTCAACGATTCGCGCTTCCGCCGCTCTATCTCAGGGCCGGAAGTACCTCTCGACCGCTTCCGCTCGAACATCCGGACTATTCTCGCTAGCGTCCGGCGCACGCGCGCAACCGTAGTGGTTTCAGGGCAGGTGCCCGTCATAGACTCACTGACGAATCCCTACAAGCCAGACAAGTACTACGCGCGCTCATATCAGCTGCCTTATGAGCAATCGCTCTTCGTGCTCGCCCACCGCCACAAGGCACTTTTCCTTGACCACTTTTCGCGCTGGCTTGGCTCAGGAGAGTCGTTCATCTCCGCCCACTCGGCGGATGGACTGCATCCCAACGATGCTGGCCATACCGACCTCGCAAAGTACGCCTACTCATTCCTCACTCTGCACGCCAGCCTGAGCGCGCCCCCTCGCACCGATGCGCATACTTCTCGTAACCGAAAACTGCCATCCGTATAGCGGGTCCTCTGTACAGCTCGCGATGCTTGCCTCCGAGCTTCGCTGCGAGGGCCACCAGTCCTTCATCGTCTATCGGCTGTCGCCTGGCGACGCCACATCCCGACATCTGCGTGACAACCCTCCGAACCCCTGGGTCCACGTTCTTCCATTCAACATAATTCCAGCACTTCTGGGGGAGTTCTGCTCCGAACATGCGATAGATATCATTCAGTGTCACCATGAAGTCACACCGTATGTAGTCGCTGGAACAATTCGCGCGCGACAACCCATAGTTGTAAATTACGGGTGCCGCGCGCGCCTGACGGCTGAAGAAAGGAATGCTATGGCTGAGTCATCGGTCCGAGCGATGGTCTCGGTCTCTTTGGGTGGGGCCGCATACCTTCGACGGACCTTTCCATCCAAACGAGACACCATTACCACGATCCGCCAAAGCACAGACATTCGTTCCAGCGACATGGAGGATCGGAGAGTCGAGGAACTGCTAAGTGGCAATCCCTTTGCATTGCTCCTTGCTACTTTCAGACCCTACAAGGGAATTGGGCTCTTTTGTCAGGGAGTTCATCGGGCGCGCCGCGCGCGTCCGAACCTCCGGGGCGTGGTTGTGGGCCAGTACTATCCCCAACAAATACATGCACTCGGCCGGCGCCTAAGGATTCCGGTGTCCAAGGGGGTTTCCGGCCATACCCTTGGCTCCGTATCTTTCTTTGGACCCTCACCTTCGCCGCACTCTTGGATCAAGGCCGCCTCCGTCGTCGTGTGCGCCTCTAGAAACTATGAAGGGATTCCGGGTAGCTTGCGAGAGGCGATGCTCGTGGGAACTCCGGTCGTGACCACCAACGTCGGATACGTTCGCGAACTCGTGCACGATGGCTGGAATGGCAGAGCCATGCTCGGTTCCTCACCCTCTGCTCTTGCGCTACTCATGGTGAACGCTTGCGACCGTTCGCGTGACATTGACCTGTCTTGTCGCCGCGCACAGCGGTACGTCGGTCTCTTCTTTCGCTCCATTACGAACCGTGTACGATTGCATCTCGACCTATACGAACACGTCCTTGATCATCGCCCCGTACCCGCGTGGAGCGCCGCAGATGAACGATCAGGAATGGTGCGACCTATTCCGGCAATTACTAGGGGACCCGGTTTGGTGGAGTAGCCGGCACCGTTACGCCGGGTTGCTTGCTGACATTGAAGAGAGACTCTTCGCCTACTTGAGCACGCACGGGAATCCGGTGGTTCACCCGACCGCCTCGATTCATCCGCGCGCGACTCTGACAGATCTCGTCATCGTCGACGGTGGCGCAGCAATCGCACCTGGCGCGGTCATTGACGGCCCCGCATATATCGGTGCGGGCGCGGAGGTCGGGCCTAATTGCCATATTCATAGCGGCAGCTACGTTGGTCCCGGATCTGCCGTCGGCCAGGGTGCTGAGGTGAAAGCCTCAATCCTTCTCTCGGGCGTCAAGCTCTTCCACTTTGGCTACATCGGCCATTCCCTTGTGGGTCATGGAGCTAACTTAGCGGCCGGGTTTGTCACCAGCGTCCGACGATTTGACTCGGCTCCCGTCGCTTTTCGTTTCCCGGATTGCGAGGTGTCCGTTGGTCCCAAAGGAGGGGCTCTAATTGGGGACGCCGTACAGACAGGCGTGTATGTAGTTGTGTTGCCTGGACGCCAAATCGCGCCGGGTCTAATCGTCGAACCCCGTACAGTCATCCGGCGAAATCCAGCTGCGATGACTGAAGACGGCGGGTCTGCCTCCGTCGGGCGTCGCAGAGGTGCACTGCAACAGTGGCAATCTCTATTGCAGATATGGGACGGAGAGGCCGATCGCTACTGGTCTCGCAACACTGTCTTCTTGCTGCTCAATGGCGGCCTCGTGGCGATTCTTGCCACTGGCTCCCCTAGCCCTTACGTCGCGATGGTCGTTTGCATCGGCGGAGTGGCCTCGTCCCTCATTTGGCATCGCGCGAATACCATCGCCAAGTACTACATCGACCGCTGGAAGGTGCCGCTGAGACGACTTGAGGCTCACCTAGACGTGCAGGCACTGCATATCATCGACAGGACGGCCGAGAGCGACGCTGTGCCGCTTCGCTATCATTCATCGTCAACATACATGCAGAGAATAGTCCGGCTATCGACTGCGTTCTGGATTGTCCTGTTGCTCCTCTTCGCTGTCAAGGAGACCCGGCGATATGCCGACCGAAACACACAACTCTCTTCGAAAGCTGTCGTCGCGCCGCCTTTGCCCCTGGCCTCAGACTCCGGGAGCGCTCGCGCCCTACGTGATTCAACGTCAGCCGTACATTCTGATTCGACCAGACAGAGGCACTGATTGAAATGCGCAACGCGAGCCGGAAAAGGCCTCGGGTGATGGTGGTCACAGGGGCAACGTCGCCGCTTGGCAAGGTCATCATTCGTTGGGGGATAGGGGCCGGATTCGAGGTGGTCGCCCTTTCCAGGAGGACCGCGCGCCTTTCTACCGTCCCAACAGGATCCAGGCACAGAGTAGAGAGGTTAGATCTGGCTGATATAGATGCTGTCGAGGCAGTAGCCCGGCGGCTCTGTCGTCGGGGTGCCTCAATCGATCTACTCGTCAACAACGCGTGTGGTTGGTTTCCTGGCAGTATCCTCAGAACTCCTTCGCAAACGATAGCGGCTCAAGTAACTGCATCTATCACGGGAACACTGGTCCTCATACGAGGGTTGGCGCCTGCCCTACGAAGAGCCAAACGACCAATTATTGTCAACATCTGCTCGACTGTTGGTTCTGGTTACAGGTTTACGCCAAACACGTTATATGTCGTGCTAAAGGGAGCACTAGATGCTTTTGGTCGATCGCTGCGCAACGATCTCCGAAAGCACGGAATTAGAGTTACCAACATTCACTTCGGCCGACTCGCGGACAGCCCTCGAACAAGTAAGCACATACCTCTGAACGATGCAGCTCACGTAATGACACTGGTGTCAGCGGTGTCGGCGGGCACATCGGTTGACATGCTAGTCTTGACGCCGGTTGAGTATGAATATTAAGGGGCAAACTGATCCTACCACTTCACGCTCTCAACTGGATTCGGCTTGAAGTCCGCTGCTGCCGCGAGAGCCAGCGCGTCGAACATGTGCAGCCAGTACTTGTCCCTGGGCCTCAGCCCAAGTGCCGCCCGGACGGGACGCTTTGGGATTAGCGGCTTGAGCTGCTCGAACCCGCTTCGAGCGAGAATCTCAGCCACCTCAATCTTGGTCGCCCGAGGGTTCCCTGTCACTCGTCGACGAACCGACAACGGCGACAATTCGATGACCTCAAGGCCCAACTCCTCAGCCCTTCCCCGGAGTTCCTGTACGATGACGGACATGAGCGCAGCACGCTTGGTCGGCAGCATGAGCGGCTCTTCGATCGCGACGATATCGGGCGCTTGCCTCTCGATGACTGCGAGCACGATCCGCCGCGCCTGGCCGATGACGTCATAAGGGCGGGTCCCGTTGCGAAGCGTCCTCACACCAAAGTAGCGAAGCTCACGGCCGCGTAAGACGGCGAGGCCCATTTCGCGGGTTCCAGGGTCGATTCCTAGGATGGTGGGTTGAGACATGCCTGAGGGACGCCAGATATATAGAGTAGGTGCCCTCCCGAGATCTGCTCGTCGGAGGTCCCTTGCGGACCCATTTCGAGGCAGTGGCGCTCGGCAAGGCGGAGGCGCCAGGGTCAGCCGGAGGACCGACTGCGGGAGGGCGGTTGGCCCAGGCTCTGGTGGTAGAGCGCGAGGGCGATTGCGTCAAACATATTTGCCCAGTAACCCTGACGCCCCTTCGTTGTCTGCTTGAGGTGCACTCGAAGGTCAGGGAATCGGGCCGCGATGGCTTCTGCAACTTCCCTCTTCCCGGCCCAGCCGTTGCCGACGATCTCTCGCCGCACGGTTTTCGCGGAGTACGCGGCCGTCTTGATCCTACGGCGCCGTGCTAGGCGCTGAAGGAGGCGGCCGAGGGCCGGGAGCCCGGCAAGAGCATCGAGCGGTCGCTTGGGGACGTTTTCGAGGATCAGCGTGCGTGGGTGGTAGGCACGACTCCAGGCCCCGAGTGACTCCTCAACCCTTCTCAGGCGGCGACCAGGAGGAATCGTACGGAGTGAGAGAACACCGGACGTGACAAGGGACTTCCCAGAGAGAACGGCGTAACCAAGTTCCCGAAGTCCGGGATCGAGGGCGAGGATGGTGTCAGGATTCTTTCGCATGGCGTTTGAGTAAGTAAATGAAGAGCGCGGTTCGGGAGCGGCGGATCCGGGTCTCGGGAACGGCCAGGGTTCCGGCCAGGGCGCGCCGCACGATCGCGTCCGAGTAGAGACCCAGGGCGGCCTGCAGGGCTTCGTCGTTACCGGGTTCCCCGAGAGCCCGTTGGAGCTTGGCGACGGTAAAGAAACGGGTCGTTGGCGGAGGGGTCTTCGACTCCTGTGGGGCTTCTGGTTCTGCCACCCGCTTCATCGTCACACGGGACTTGCCGTTGATCCGCACGGCCTCCAGGTAGCCCGCCTTCCGGAGATGGCCCAGCCACGATCGGACCGTGCCCTCCGGCAGCCCCATGTCCCGCCCGATCGCCGCGGGCTCGACCTCGAACGTCTCAGTACCGGCGGGACGCCGGGCCAAGAGGTCGAGATACAAACCGAGTAATCGTCCATCGTGCATGCGTCGCAGGTGATATGCCCGCGGATGCTCGAGGATGCGGCGATCGAGGGTGAGAGTGATGGGTTCAGGTGAGGACATGGTTGTGATGCTAGGAGAGCTTGGTCAGGAGGTAGCGAAAGAGCGCCGTGCGGTTCTTCCGGAGGGCCCGGGTCCGGCGGACGCGATCGAGTGCCTTACGGATCACTTCAAGGGGAAAATTCCGGACTGCACCCTCGAAGGTCGTCGGGTCCGTCTCGCCGAGTGTGTCGAGGATCTCGCGAAGCAGCCCGTCATCAGCGCCCGGCCTATAGCTTTCATTCAATCGATTGCTTGAAAGCTTGCTATAGCTATAGGCGGGAGGCTGAGAATTCCCGGCTTTCGTGACATTGCCAGACCACGAACGTAGCCTGATGACAAGGAATGGGAACGGCGCGAGGACCCTTAAAAGACCAGCACGCTCGAGACGATCGAGGGCAGCGTCGATCTCCTCGTGGGGTGCGCCGACTTCCTGGGCAAGAGTCTCACCGCTCACCGGCACGATCCCACGGGACTTCGCACGCGCTTGAAGCAACGCCAGTAACCGCTCCTCGATCATGGCTTCCGAGGATTAGCGGTGTCTCCCTCATTCGGGAAACTGGAGTAGAAGTCGTGGTAGAGAGCTTCGGCTAGGGTGCCGAGGACTTTCGCCATTCGCATCAGCTTCGGGACACTGGGCAGACTGAGACCGCGTTCCCAAGATGAGACGGCGTCGCGGCCGCGGCCAAGAACCCCGGCCAGTTTGCGCTGCGTAAGGCCTGCCTTCAGACGGTATTCCCGGATGCGATTCGGAAATCGCGGCGCATGGCGGGACGGGCGTGGGGTGTGCTGGGCGGGCATGGACTCACTCTAGCGCAACCCGAAGAAAACCCGAAGAGGGGCGAAGGTGGAAAAAGCCACGCAGCCTGTGGACAACCACGATTGACAACTTACCTATACGTAATATGCTAGATATGTTGGGAACTCACTTATGTTCACGATTATGCCATCCCCTGAATACATCACGCGCGTGACCGCAAGTTTGGACGCATGGGTGTGCCGCTGCGGAAACACTCCTTCGGCCGAAGGCTTCTACCCGTGCGATGCGCTCGGCAATGAAGTGGAGCCGACCCCCACTAAATGGACCACGGACTGTTACGTCTGCGGGCGGTGTGGGCGGATCATCATTCAGACGAGCTTGGAAGTCGTCGGGCAAAGGGTCAAGCGAGCTGAAAGCGAGAAGCCATCCCGATGAAGCAAATCCGCGTTCCCGGGCTGGTCTGCCTTCGTTGCGGCCACACATGGGTGCCTCGCCGCTCGGTCATCAAGATCTGCCCGAGCTGTAAGTCCCGGCTGTGGGATGTCCCCAAGCCGCGGCCGAAACGATAACCATGAACCCTATGCACACCGACTCACACCAACGCCGCATTACCCGCCTTGAGTTCAAGTATGAGGGGGAAGACGAAAGAGGCATGGCTATCGGCAAGCTGACGGACCAGGACACAAATCCGGTATTCCCTGATGGTCGATGGGTGACCAAGCAGGACGCTCTCCGGATCGCACGGGATCTCCGCGTCGAGATGTTCGACTACTGAGAGGCCCACGCGGACGGGGTGCGTCTTTGCCCTCCTACGCAGCCTTGGCCGAGTCGGGCATTCTCTCAGCATGCCCGAATCAGGTCCAACGCGAGAGACCCCTTACGCCCTAGGATTGACAGAGGGTGAGGTTCGCCGCCTTCAAGATATCCTCCGTCGCGAAGGCGAGGAGGTCTCGCTCGAAGCGGCATGGACGCGCGCGATCGAGCTTCTCACTTTCGCCAAGACGCTCCTCGAAGCCTTGCCGATGAGGCCTTCATCCACAGAATGAGTGTCGGTACGCACTTCCTCCCGCTTGACGAGTTCCGCCACGTGAGGCATCGCTACCTCACTGACTCCACTATGCCCTCCCACGTCATTTACGCACGCAAGTCCACAGAGGCCGACGATCGCCAGATCTTATCGATCGACTCACAGATCCAGGAGCTGAAGTTCTTGGCGCTCCGTCGCGGCATCCAACAGCCTGAGGTGTTGACCGAGGCGCACTCGGCCAAGTCACCAGGGCGACCAGTGTTTGGTGCGCTCATGAAAAGAATCCAACGCGGTGAAATAGTAGGCGTCCTGTGTTGGAAGATGGACCGCCTGTCCCGAAATCACCTCGATCATGGCCTGATTCTTCAGGCCCTAGCTGACGGCAAGCTCCAAGCGGTCATCACGCCACAGCAAACGTACACCGGCGACGGCAATGATCGGTTCATGGGCAACTTTGAGTTGGGGATTGCGACCAAGTTCATTGACGACTTGCGGGCCAACGTCAAACGTGGCAACCGAGCTCGGTTCCAGCGGGGTTGGCCCAACTACCGGCCGCCGCTCGGCTACCTTGAGGATCATGCAACCAAGACGATCATCAAGGACCCCGTCCGTTTTCCGTTGGTCCGCCAGATGTGGGATCTGATTCTCTCCGGTGCCGTGCGGCCGAGCCAGATCCTCAAGAAGGCAAACGACGAGTTCGGTTTGCGCACACGCAAGACTGCGCAGAAGGGCGGCAATCCGCTCCAGTTCCAGCACGTCTACAAGATTTTTGCGAACCCGTTCTACAAGGGTTTCATACGGCTTCGGTCATCAGGCGAGGTGTACCAGGGCGCCCACGAACCGATGATCTCGCCCGAAGAGTTCGAGCGTGCGCGGGAGATCCTCGGACACCCAGGACGACCTCGGCCCTCTAAACATGAGTTCCCCTACGCTGGGATGATTCGGTGCTCGCGCTGCGGTGGCGTGCTCACGCCCGAGCAGCACACGAAGCCGTCGGGTCGCGTCTACACTTATTACCGCTGCCGGGCACGAGTCGGGAAAGCCGCCTGTGGAGTCCGGACCCTGCCCGAAGTGACGTTCGAGGCGCAGATCCTCGTTGACCTCCGGCGTCTAGCTGTGTCGGCAGAAGGCGCAGAGTGGATCATCGACAACCTTCGCGGCTCGCTGAGCCAGCACGTCACCCAGCGTCAGGCGGCGCGCGAATCTCTTCAACGCAGCTTCGAGGGCGCGCACCGTGAGGGTGAGGCACTCCTCACGCTGCGACTGCGAGGCCAAGTCGACGACGAAACATTCGAGCGTCGACGGAAGGAGATTCTTGAACGACAGGCCACGCTCAAGCTCCGGCTGGAACAGCCAGAAGCTCGGCCGGAGGAACTCCTCGACCGCCTCCGAGAAATCTTCGACTTCGCCAATGTGGCGCCGCTGGCCTTTCAGCGGGCATCGGGCGATCCGGTACGCCGTCGCAGGATTGTTCAGGCGATCGCGGCGAACTTGCGTGCCGAAGATCGAATTGCGCTCTACTCAGCCAAGAAACCGTTCTCGTTTCTGCACGAGTCGGGCAAGGCTCGCCCTTGGTTGGCCGCTCTGCAGGACGTGCGTACTTGGCTACTAACAACCGAGTACTTCGAACCGCTTCCTGACCTCAGTGACATCAGCACTCTGCCACAAGACTCACATTCTGTATAGAGGGGTGGACGCGCTCGCACCACGTCACCCAGACACTCGACGAGGTGCACTGACGTCGATGTCTGCGAGGTGATCCCTTTGTGGAGACGTCTGTTCTCAGCTTCCTGTGCAACTAACTCTTTCTCGTGTAGTGCTTGTCAAATTCCCCCAGAATATTTGGGTTGTAGAAGTCTTTTCTAGCGCTCTTAGGGTTCTTCGGATCCAGGTATCGCGTCTTGGTAAGGCGCGGATCACTTTGAAGCGGCCGACGAATGTCGTGGTACTTCTGGTTGCCCAAGAAATCAATGTAGCGCTTCTTGAGGCGCTCCGTAAGCTCGCGATAATCCCACGGATAGAGTTTACGGATATCTTCCTCGCTCATCTCCACCTTGGTTGCATCCGGGTCGTTTGCCACTGCCACCATGGCTGCTGTCGCAGCGGAAGAACGCTTGAACGACAGACTGACCTCGAGTGCGACGTGAAAGTCTTTCCCCGTCTGGTCGGCGGACTCCTTCACCAAGCTAGCGAGGTACTTGATAAGGCGTTCTTCGCCGGGTGTCGCGACCACGGCACTCGCAGCACCTGGTACAGAGACAAACCCGATCGGTAGCAGGTATAGGTTGTACTTCGAGAGGTCGAGCTGAAACCACGCCTTAGCCAGCTCGATGAAGTTTTTGACCGACGCCGTACCGATCTCCAGCACCTGCTTGGCCAGTCGCGGACTAGCGTTGACGTAGTGCACTGCGTTGTCGCGAATCTCAATCAAGCCGTCGAGATTTGCCTTGATGAGGGGTGAGAGCTTGATGCTTTTTACTTGCTCTAGGTTGGCTATCGCCTTCCCGATGCCGATCGTGTGGTTGTTGCCAGTTCGGTTGCGACGCACGTAGCGCTTTGTCGATGGCACGCCCTGCTTCGTCTGGCGCGTCTCGTATAGGTACAGGCATTGGGGGTCGTTGTTGCTCTCACGTAGGAGCTTCGCCTTAAGGAGCAGCTCCCACGCGTTGAGCGCGAGGACGGCAAATGCCTCCTCTCGATAGCGGAAGTCGGGCTTGTTGTAGAGCTCAATCGCCGCCAGGAGGGCGGCCTCTGCCTTTCGGAAAAAGCGAATGGATCGTGCTATTTGGGCCATAGAGTGGCCATCAGTTCCCCACTCGTGTGTCTCTCATCTAGGTAGCAGAGCACGGATCGGGCTGATCTGTCTAGGTTTCACCGGCCTTCATCTAAGTGGACGACCTTTCGAACTTGGTGCCCGCATGCGCTACGGTCAAACCACGTGGCTAGAACAACCTTCGCCACGGACCGGACGGACTGCTTCCAACCGTCGTCCCCTTGGGCAGCCGGACTCTATCTAACACGGCTACTTCGACCACCTTGGCCGGAGAAAAGGGAGCTAGGTTCGCCGGAACAAATGTCGTCTCTCCCCTCGGCGAGGGTATTCCGCGGCTCCAGCGCGGTGAACCCGAGTTATACCGACAGTAGACAATCCTGGCACCAGGGTTGGCCCTAATTAGTTCCTCGGTCGAGACACGAAGCAGCATTGGCCTCTCACCTATGTACCGCTCGAAGTGGCGGAGGCCATAGGAAATTGGGCCGTCGCTGCTCCCGGGCCAGAAAAAGACTCGCATGTTGAGGTAACGCACAAATCGGGCAAAGGTCCAGCCATTCTCCAAAAGCATGTTCCCCTCATGAAGAGGCGTTTGATCCCGGATGTGCACAGCCTCGCCCCGTACTTTTACAGTCACATGTTCCCGACGGCGCACAGCGATCAGGTCCTTGCGGCCGGCCTCACTCGCGAGCTGCGCCATACTATCGAGACTAAGACTTCTGCGTATCCTAGCCACGTTATCTCTCGCTGTGAGGTGGAACAGGTAGGGTCGGCGTGCGGCAAATGCCAATTGGTCGAACGGCATCCGGCGCTCCTCCTGAATGCTGGTCAAGCTGCCCTACCACATCCGACGGTCAATGATGCTTCTGAAGGCGAATCTTGTGGCCACCAAGGAGACATGAGCGGAGGTTACTCTTTCGAGTTCAGCGATGAACTGCAGGGTGTCTGGCGTGAGTTGATCGAAGCGACGCGCCTTTCGATTGTGAATGTCGATGTAATCAACGAACGTAAGCGCGATGTCGGTTGGCCCGTTTAGGGAGGTTGCCCTGCGAATGAGAGTCCAGTCGAATTCACCAACTCGACGTTTCCTCTTTGTCGTTGAGGTACGCTCCGCCTTTCGAAGCTCTTTGAGCGGAATGTGGGAGCGTCGTGCAATCTCGACCCACGTAAGCTCTCGACTCATATGGCCGGACGTTCCGCCGAGGGGATTTTGGACCCGTATCGGGTATGTCCTGCATACCATGATGATCCGACGCACGCGAGCTGGTGAAATTCCTGCCTCGCCCAGGCATCCTCCGACGGTGGTGTCCCGCGAGGTGACGTGTGGATAATCCCCATGGTGAAGTGATAAGCCAGTGCCCTGTGTTCCCTCAAGGAACACACGCCGCCCTTTGGCGTAGGCTTCGTCGAGAATCTCCAGTGCGTCCCGGACGTACCTCCGAAGGGCGGGGATGTCCCTCGCTAGCTTGACCTGTTTACTTCCCCCGCCACGCAGCACCTTGCGAGCCGTCGCGTAGCCAACCCCTTGGCCCGTGGAACCGATGGAGGCCTGAAGGCCGGTCTCGTCCCGGATGTCTTTGTCGGAGATGATCATAGCTTTCGGATCGATGGCCAACCGCTTGTAGGAGAGCTCGGCCGTCGCGATTTCCAACAGCAGGCTGGGAACCCGGAGCACCGCCCCGGGCCCGAGAACTATCTGCGCTCGAGGATTCCTCGCTGTACCTGACGGAAGGTGGTGCCAGGTGCGTGGCGCTGGCTCCTCAAAGACCTGGTGGCCAGCGTTTGGTCCACCCACTCTTACCAGAACGTCGTACTCCGGCGCAAGGTGTGCAGAGATCTGACCTTTACCCTCGCTCCCGAACTCCCCACCGACGAGTACGTCAACCAACCGGTCACAACCTCGGCCGTAGAATCCGAGTTGTGATGTGACGCGAACGACGACATCCTCACGAGTGTTGCGTTGTGTATCGATAACGATGTCGGCAGACGCTTTCAGCCTGTCGATAACTGCTTCGGTCCTGTCTCTGCGCAAGGCCGCGTAAGACGGGAACTCCCGCATCGCTGTTCGGCGTACCAAATAGCGGCGCCGCAACTCCGACTCAGGAGCCGTGAGGTGAATGTGCACAACCCTTTGAGGGAACGCCCTCCGGATCGCCTCAACTTGGCTCAACAACCGCGCAGCGTCAACCAACAGGCGAGGTGGTTCTACGTGCGACGCGGGGACACCAGGTTCCTTGGCCAACGCCTTCGCAAGTTCACTGGCGACCCATGTTCCGTTCGTCCGTTTGTCGAGGCGTTCGCCGGCCCTTTGCAATGCGTCGCGTTCGAGTGGAGCGCCGGTCAGGCGCTGTATCATTTCGTGGGTCTTGAAGTGCAGAACGCCGAAGCGTTCCGCCATAGCCTTCCCAAGAGTGGATTTTCCGGCGGAGACCGGCCCGGTCAGCACAATTACCTGCTGAGGTAAGAGATCCAGGTGGCCTCCACCAGAGATTGGGTATGGGCTCCCCGAGCGACCCTAAAAGCCTTGGTCTAAGAGGGCTCGGCTGACCCCAGGCCCAGACCCAGTTGCGGTTCTATGCTTGGCATCGATCCGGGCAGGTCATAGACCGTTACATGAATGCCGACGGAGCATAAGGTTTCAGCAACCAAGTCTCGGACGACACTCCAGCTTCCTCCCGCTTGACCGGTCCCGATACGAGGCATGTGCACTGAGGTTCCCTTCTCTGCAGCCAGCTGTGCGACCTTTTGCAGCCCCTCCCGAAGTGCGGCATATCGCACCCTCGGTCTTGGAGAAGGTCCATAGCCATGCTGCGCGACAATGCTCGCTGCGACTGTCCTCTCGTCGGCCTCTGCCAACCTTACGGCCCCCAACCTGAATGAGGCTGACTCCTGCTCAACCCACGTCCTAAAGTCTTTCTGAACGTCGGGCCAGGCCTTCCGAACAGCGGTAGCGAAACCCCCACCGCCCCAATTGGCTGTCTTGTCATTTACGACTTGGACCACCATGCGCATGCCAGAACCGCGCGGTTGAGTTGCGCTCCCATGGACGTACTTGAGCAACGGTTGGACCGTATGCCGATCTGTAACCCTGAGTAGACCAACCACCCGCGGTAATCCGCTGCCGGGGTAGGGGGGAATACCTATTGCCTCAACTTGCATACGCCCGGTTTCCTCCCACCATGTCTCTACTCCCCGCGCGGAATATCCGATTGCCGTGCACTCACGAATCGCCGAGTCCTTCGGAAGGTGCGCTGGACGCCCATGCTTCCTCCAACGACTGGATCCAACCACGTAGTCGATCCGGTACTCCGAGTCTTCAACTCCTATCTCACGGGGGGAGGCACAAAAGGCGGCCATGACCACGTCGCTCGTCTCTGCGAGGCGGATGACGAGCGCCTCCGTCGAAACATCAAACTCTCGCCTAAGCTCAAGGATTGTGTGCGAGGAAAACTCTTTGGGGGACTGGATCATGAGGGCGCCATACGGCATGAGGAGCTCTGCTGCAGCAATATTACAGAGCGCCTCCAATTGCCATTCGTCCCCCTGAAGCTCGACGTGAGTGGCCCTGTTTCTGATGCGATCGGCTACATCTGGAAAGAGTGTGTGCGCAATCTCGTGCGCAATTGAGTAGCGCATCCGCCCGCGTGGTCGATTCGGGTTGAATTCGATTCGAGCTCTTCCTCGACTAGAGGGGATCGTCCGTGCATCGCGGATGTCACTATTCGCGGACACGTCCAATCCGAGGATCTCAGCCAGAGCTATTGGATCGAAAGGCGGCCCGGACCAGCCCTTGTCCATTGCCTCTATCGTTTTCTGCCTGGAAAGAGCAATGATGTGCTGCACGGGGTCACGACCCTGCGCTAACGCCTTGACTGAACCGTTTGTCCAGCGTCCAAATGAGCGCTCCCTGACTACGGCAGCATTGGGCATGCGCTTGTCCCCCGATCGGCTGGAATCGTCCACCCTCAGTGACCTGCGACGTCCACAGGAACACCTAGGTTCATGAGCCGGTAGTTCATGGCTTGAACACTCACGTTGTACTCACGAGCCAACCTAATGATGTCGGCGTCGCCGAGGGGTAGCTTGTAGGAGTGTAGGCTCCCTTCGAGAAAATGGGCCGGCATCAAAAGAGACGCGGCAAAACGATTGGCTTCGATTTCTCTGGGATCCACAGCTTCGCTAGATACCCGGTTTCGAAGAGCGGCCAGTTGGATTCCATCACGAGGTGCTTGGGCGTAACGGTGGTCAACCTTCGCCTCCGCATCATGCAGGACGAGATGGCCGAGTTCGTGAGCAATCGTGAACCGCTTACGCGTTATGGGATGCGCAGAGTTGATTCCAATGGTGATTTGGTCACCTTCGCGAACGATGGCTCCCGATATGTTCTCGTCGGCTTCGACCGGGCGGATCGACGCCCGGAGGAACTTGGCGACAGCACGAACGTCGACCGCTGGCCCCGTGACCTTAGCGTCAGAGAGGAGTTGCCTCGCACGACGCTCAATTTTCTCAATGCTAAGCATTGGCACCTCCCTTCTTGGTTCTAGTGCCCTGTACCTTGCGCAAGAACGTGGCCACAGCAGGTGATGAGGTTCTCACAAGTTCCTCTACCCCTTCCTTTGGGGTTGCAAAGACTTCGCCACCCGATGGAAGGAGATCACTAGGTTCCACATTGAGAGCTTTGGCAAGAGCGTAGAGCTGCGCGAGCGATATTCCCTGAAGTCCACGCTCAATGCTCGCAATCGAGGATCGCGAGAGCGTGCTCTCCGTACGTTCAGATAACTCTTGCTGGGTTAGCGGCTTAGGGCTGGCCGAATGGCGGTTGCGCTGCAGACGCTGCCCCACCAACAGATTCAGGGATTTCCACCATACGGGCTGCGGCATACTAAAGAAGATAGCAGCGACATTCGCGCTTGTCAACCTAGGCAACATTATGTTGGTTACGCCGACATTGTATGTTGCTCATTGTATTGACACAGACAGCTTCCTGCCGTAAACTTGATTTTGTAGTCGTGCGACCCGCCCGTCCGGCATTGCCGGGGCCAGCGCGACGGATTTATCACCTAAAGCCTAGGCTCACGACGGGTGCGCCGGGAAAGGAGTAAGAGAACATGGAAGCCAAAGTTGCCCAGAAGCTCCACATCTTCGTCAACGGGATCAAGTACGAAGACGACCGGGTCAAGCCCCAGATGAATGGTGGCGAAATCGCCGCCCTCGCGGAGGTTCCTGCGGACCAAGCCCGAGTCCGGTACGACACCGGGCCCCACCACGGCGAGGAAATCGCGGCGGACAAGACCATCGACATCCACCAGGCGGACCATTTCACGGTCACCCGGAAGGAAGTCCAGGGAGGCGCGTACTAAATGAGCGTCGAACGGATCAACGTCGAACTCGCCCTCCTTCAAGAGGGCGGGATCGACGCTGAGTACTTCCCTGATCAGAACGCAGTCCTTTACCGCTCAGTCCCGACGGCCGGCGCGCCCCTCAATCTACCAGCCGCCTCTCATGTGGCCGTACCGATCCCTGGCGGGTACCCCGCCTCCGCAATTGATCTCGGTGGCCTGCCCGTTGGCTCGCCGCTGATCGGTCGGGCGAAGGGGCAACCGAACGGCCCCGTAATTACAATTGCCGGCCAGCAGTACCAGTACATCAGCTATCACCCCTATCAGAATGAAGGCGGCGTGTGGGATCCGAGCAAGCACGGGTTCCACACGTACTACGGATGGGTTTTGACATGGCTCAACTTCCTGAAATAACCCTCTCGGAAGAGCTGCAGGTGGTGTTCCGGGCCGCGGATCCGGAATTGCAGCGACTCCGCGATCTAGTTTTCAGGCGTTATCCACACAAGGAATGGGCGACCTTCATCCGGTGTGGATGGCGAGTGACGCCCAGTGGTCTCGTGCTCACGTTGGCGTCCGTCGACCCCCCGGGTACGGGCGACATGGAAGAACGCGTGGGAAACGTGCTGATCCGCGATCCCTATAGTCTCCGCATAGCACAGGCCGC
>Ga0070695_100000861_pt1 | contig 16359 bp, 21 predicted proteins | sample KBSK1252metaG_FD_65471 | JGI IMG/M metagenome (GOLD analysis project Ga0070695, IMG submission 65471) | Corn, switchgrass and miscanthus rhizosphere microbial communities from Kellogg Biological Station, Michigan, USA - KBS K1-25-2 metaG | ecosystem: Host-associated > Plants > Roots >...
TTCCGTAGGCTCCCTCTGGCGCGAACGTGACGGCGTTGGAGCCCGGAAGCTCCCGCCAGTTCGACGGGATGCTCACCCGAACCAGTTCCCCTTCGATGTACGTCGTGAAGTCGGACGAGGGCGGCGCCACACTGCGCCGAATGAGCGGCTCGTCTCTGGCGGGCGCCGTGATCGACTGCGCGCCGACCGCGCAGGCCAACAGCAACACGCCGACGACGACGGCCGGCGCCACGCGAGTGAGCGGACGCGGTGTCATCGCGGTCCTTCCGTTTCGCGAGCACGCACGATGAAGCGATCGGGCGCCGGGCCAACATAGGAAAATGGAAAGCACGTGATCAGCGTCAGCGTGCGCCCGTTCGTCGGCTGGATCACTTGGAGATCGCTCGGTCGCACGACGGCGGTCGATTCCACGAGATACTCGAAATCACCGTTTCGTGTTTTGAGCGTGATCGCGTCGCCGGTGCGAACCCGTTTCAACGGCCGGAAGAAGGTGTCGCGATGTCCCGCCAGCACGACGTTCCCCGGTTCGCCGGGCAACGCGGTATCGGCGAGGTGCCCGACCGCGCGTTGAAGAATTGCCGCCGAATCGCCCTGGACGACCATCGCCGCGAGCCCGAGCCGCGGGATCTGAATCTCGCCAATCGACACACCATCGACCAGTGCTGGTGCCGCGGCCGCGTCCTGTCGCGCCTGCTCGAATCGCGTCTGTTCGATCGCCTGATACGCCTTTGTGTCGATGACGACGTACGCCGCGTACCAGAGCGCGAGGAGACCCGCGATGAGGAGCACGCGCGCAACGAGCCGTGCAGCACGATCGGTCCGGCTCACGGCATATCCTTGTCTCCGACGACGTACCCGGACTTGGTCACGGTGACGGGGACCGCCACCAACTCGGTATTGGCGCTGATGACGGCCTGAAGCGGCAGAAAATCGGCGGGGAGCAGAGGGATCACACAGTTACACCGCGGATGCAGGAGCGCGTTTGACGAAGACCATCAAACTGAAGGCGACGCCGATGCACCCGAGACCGATCAACGCGATCAGCGGCAGTACGCTGGCCGTTTTCGGCAGTTGCCTGCCGGTCTGCTTGACGCCAGTGCTGCCAGCCACCAACGACGAATTGTTGGGGACCGTCGCGACAGTCGCGACATGTTCTACAGGCGTCGTCTGAACGGCAGCGGCGACGGGAATCTGCTTGTCCTGTTCGTCCGCCCGGGCAATCACCGTAAGGACCGCAAGCAGTGAAAGCATCAACGCAATCCAGATTGTTTTTTTGATCATTCGATCCGTCTTTTTTTGAAAAACGTTTACGAGCTGTCCGATCTCAATGGTCACTACTGTGCAGCCTGCAGCGTCACGGGCTTGTCCAGCCTGAACTTGAGCACCGTTTCTGCCGGGACGCGCACGTCGTGTCCTTTCGTGAGCACCTGCGCGGCCGCACCGCCCGCCGCGCCGACCAGGACGCCAATCGCCGCGCCTTTGCCGCCGCCGGCGATCGTTCCGATGATCGTGCCGAGCGCCGCGCCGCCGCCGACTGCCTCGGCCGTGCGCTTGTTCTTGCCGATTCCCGTGTCGCTCTTCTGCGTCACGTCGGTCGTGCTGACCATGTATCGCCGCCCGTCGACGGTGATCGACTGGACGTCCAGCACCATCTCGGGACTGCCGGTCTTGCCGCCTGACGACATCTGCCGGATCATCAGTTGGGCGCTGGACCTCTCGGGAATAATCACGCCGCCCGATTCGTCCTTCACCTGTTGCTCGACAATGGCCGAAAAGGTTTGATCCGCGCTGGCGTTTCGCGAGTCGATCGCTTCAACCGTTCGAACGACGAGCTCGGTCCCAGCCGGCGCTACGAGCCTGTGTCTCTTCACGGCCCGCGGGTTCGCGCGCTCGGCCGAAAGGAATTCCAGCGCTTCGACCTGACTGGTCGCGTACCGGCGCGAGACGCCATCGGCATGCCGGAATGTGATGGTCCGTGCCGCGATGCCCACGACGGTGCCCGGGACTCGCGTGCCATCTCTCATGATCAACGTGTCGGCTGACGAGATTGCCGCCAGCGACACCACACACAGGCTCATCGCCGTGGCGATGACAAGTCTTTTCATCTGACACTTCCTTCTGGAGCGACGCTCGGAGGTCCGTTGCGGGAGGACGGCCAGCGGTTACGATCGTAGAGCGGTGATGCGGTCGCGGCGTGTACCCGAATGCACACCGCTAGCCGGTGCCGGTTGGACGCAGCACCCGCAGGCCCGAATTCGCCGGACGTCCGCGACGTTTCAACGTCCGCGTCGCGGGCGCAAGCGGTTCATCGACGTCGATCTCGAGATGGCGCCGCTGCAACCACCCCATGAGGATCCCCGGAAGGCGCGTCACACGCCGGTTCGGATCGCCTTCGCACCAGTAAACATGGGTGCGTCGGGGCAAGTCCGTTGGATCGGGTTGCGCCAGCAGCTGCGCGAACGCATTGAAACACTCCGGATCGAAGGCTTGCATCATGCTCATGACTCCGAACACCACTATATGGATGTGATGACGATGACGCTGTGCTGAACGGGACAGGCTCACGAGCCAATCACATGACGATCATCGGCGGTGCCCGCGACGGTCAGCAACCTGTCCGAGCACTTTCAGCTCCTGCTCGGCGCGCAACCAGTCGTCACGGTCGAAGCCATCGGACGCACCCCTCTTCAGGTACATCTGGTAGGCGCGAGCGGCGATGTCCTTGGGCGACAGCACGATGAATGCCGGTAAGCGCGCGCGCTGATCTTGGTTCATAGCGAGAGTCGTGTGGATGCCGAGCGGTCAGCCGCCGAGTGCTTCCTGACTTCAGAGGCACGATTACTCTTGGCAGCCGTGGCATAGCGCGCCACCGCTTGTCCGCCGCTCGCGACTGCGTCGGCCACCTCGTCACGGACGTCCTGACCTTTCCGGGTGAACTGGTCGACAGCCTCACCAACACGGCTGGTGGCCTGCTGATACTGTTCGGAAGCGCGCTCGCCCAGATTTCTCGCCGAATCGGTCACTCGCTGGCGAAGCTCTGACGCGGTTCGTGGGGCGAGCCACATCACCAGACCCGCGCCGACGAACGTGCCCGTCAATAGTCCGATCACGAAGCCGTAGTCTCGATGCTCTTGCGTGAGTGCGTTCATGTACTGGTACTCCTGTGCGAGCACCTTACGCGGGCGGCGAGAAGAGATGGTGTTCACAACGGCACAGGCGTTCCCGGCCTCTTCCTGCATGCTGCGCGACGCAGGAGACGAATATGAGCGACGCCACGACGCGCCATGCAGGCTTGAGGCAGATGCTGAGCGAACGCGAGCGCGAAATGCAGGACAACGCCGACATCCACGGAGACAGCGAGTGTGCTCTGCTCCAGATGAGAGCGGAGATGCTGACCCGCGTCGATGCCGCGCTTGTTCGGCTCGACGCGGGCAAGTACGGATTCTGTTCGGCGTGCGAGGGTGAGATTTCTGAACGACGACTACGGGCCCTGCCGTTCGCGGTCCGTTGCCAGCCGTGCGAACAGAGACGCGAGCAGGAGCAACGACGCGCGCGCCAACCCGCTCGGCCGCGCGGCAGCCTCTCGCTCTTCTCGGAGGTGATCAGGCCCGCGCCGTAGTGGTTGCGCGCCTCGGTATGGCGCAATGCGGCGTACGCGAAATCGCCGTGTGCACAAGAGAACACAGGCCGCTTACGGCCGGGCTCTATGCTTGCTGACGATCGGAAAGGGAATCGCCATGCTCATGACACTGATCGTCGTCCTTCTCGTCTTGTGGCTGCTCGGAGTCGGAACGTCCTACACACTTGGAGGCTTCGTCCACATCCTCCTGGTGATCGCGATTGTCGTCGTGCTGCTCCGGGTCATTCAGGGCCGGAATCCGCTCCACGGGTAATCAGTGCCGGAGCTGGCCTGTCACTTCGTTCACGCGTACTCACAGAGGTCAACCATGTTGCGTTATTTCAGTGTGGCGCTTTGCTTCGTATTGAGTTCGGCGGCAATCGACGCCGCGGACAACAAGGAGCAGGCTCGCTTGGAGAATTGCGGCGTCGTGATGCAGGAGATCCTCGACGTCCCCGACAACATCCCGCAGGAACTGCTGGAAAAAGCCGAATGCGTCATCGTCATTCCCTCGATGACCAAGGTCGCGGTGGGCCTCGGCGGCAGCTACGGGCGCGGCGCGATGATCTGCCGATCAGGCAAGACGTTCAACGGACCCTGGGGCGCACCCGCGATGTATGCGCTCGACGGCGGCAGCTTTGGCCTGCAGCTCGGTGGGGAATCGACCGATGTCGTCTTCCTCGTCATGAACAACCGCGGCGTGGATGCGTTGCTCAACAGCAAAGTCAAGCTGGGGGCCAATGCCTCGGCCGCCGCCGGGCCCAAGGGCCGCAGCGTCGAGGCGTCGACGGACGCGTCGCTGCGCGCCGAAATCCTCAGCTACTCGCGTTCGCGCGGCCTGTTCGCGGGCGTGTCGCTCGAGGGGACCTCGCTTCGTCCCGACGATGACGCCAGTGAACAGGTGTATGGACGCAAGATGACGGCACGAGACATCGTCACAGGGACACGGATCAGCGTTCCGGCATCAGGGCGTCATTTCGTCGACGTGCTGGAGAAGAACGCGCCGCACAACGAATCGAAGAAAACGACGAGTCGTTGACGCCATTCGACGGCTTGCCCGTGGGGTAAGCCGTCGCGCTGTTTCGCGACCGGCTGGGGGATCGTGAGTCGAGCCAACCAGCCGGCCGCCATGAGGATCACCATGCGATTCATTCATCTCTATCTCGTCGGGTACTTCATTCTGGTTCTGGGGATCGGCCTCGCCTTGTGGCAGACCGGTGTGCTCGGTTACGTCGCACCGATCTGGATCGGCGTCGGCGCTCTTGTGGCCGCCGGCGTGGGGATCATGCTGTCGGTTGCCTCTGGGAAGCCGACCGTCAGCAAAGAGGTTCGACCATGACCCTCACACTACCAGCGCTCATCGTGCTGATCGTCATCGCCGCGATCTGCGGCGCTGTCGGCAAGGCGCTCGCCGGCGGAGGGCCGGGCGGGCTCGTCGTCTCCACGGCTCTCGGTTTCATCGGGGCCCTCTTCGGACCGTGGGTCGCGCATCAGCTCCATCTGTCCGAGCCGCTCGTGCTCCGCGTGGGCGGCCAGCCGTTTCCGATTGTGTGGTCGATCATCGGCGCCGCCCTGTTCGTGGCGCTTCTTCACCTCATGTCCGGGCGGCGGTAGGTGAGGAACTGATCGCGAGGACTTGCCGGTCCACTTCGATCGCCAGTCCGTCCTCGACTGGCACCACCGTGAGGTTGATGCCGCGGGCGTGTGCCGCCAATCTTGCGGCGGGCGCGAGCTCTTCGATGAAGCGGGAAACGAGAAACTGCTCCCGATTCTGAACGCCTTGTGTGCGCCGGACTTCGGCGAGTGAGCGATCAATGAGATCGCGGGCTCCCGGGAGGCTCCGATCGAGCACCGTCTAAAACAGCACAGTTCGGTCTTGACCGTGCAGGCTCGCACGCGTCGGCGGACGGCGATGAGCAACACTCTCGTCGGTGACGAACTGCGGGTCGAAGAGCGCCGGCCCGGCAATCACGCTCGCGACGAGCAGGATGATGACGAGGGGATTCGCATCATCACGTTCGGAATGCGCCTCGAATGGGCCGAGCTATCCGGCCGTGCGCCGGCGCAGCGCCATGAAGCCCGCCGCAGTCACGAGAATCATCAGCGCGATCAGCGCCCACTGTGGAAGTGTCGGCACGGCGGTTCCAATCGTGAGCTGGAAGCTGGTGCTCGTGCTGCACGTGGTCGCGCTCGGGTCTGTGACGGTCACCGTAATCGTCGCCACACCGGAGCGGCCGTTGGCGCCGAAGATGGTCAGCACCCGGGCGCCACCGATGCCTTTGGTGATCACCATCGCGCTCTGAGGCACGAGCGTCGGGTCGGAACTGGTCGCCGTGACGCCCAACGCGTCGGTGATGACCGACCCACTGATCGTGAAGCCCACAGCCACCGATCCGTTGACGGGCAGGGTCGGGATCACCTGGCTCGGGATCGTGGTAATCGTGGGCACCGTCGGGCAGGCGCCGGGCGTCGGCCCTGGTACCGGCGCTGGTCCCGGCCCTGGCGGCACTGCGCCTGCGCACACGGTCGCGTCGACGACGTCATTGATCAGGGTCACCGCCGCCTTGGCGAGGGCGCGACCGAACAGATGGGCGCCGTTGTTCACCGAGATGCTGGCCTGAGCCAGGATGTTGCCGACAAACGTCGACGTGGTATCGATGGTGGCGGAGCTGGTGACAGCCCAGAACACATTACATGCCTGCGTCCCGTTCACCAACAGGACTCTCGAACCGGGAGCGGTCGTCAACGTGCTCGCACCCGCGATGCCGGTCTTGAAGATGAAAACGGCATTGGGATCGCCAAGCGCGTTGAGCGTCAGGTCGCCCGTAATCTGCGCCGACGAGGCGAAGCAGTAGACGCCGGGTGTCAGCGTGGACCCGCCGATGTTGGTCGGCACGCCGAACGTCGTGTTGCACGCCTGCGCGAACAGCTGGTTGAACGCGGTTGTCATCGCGTTCTGCGCGTTGAGCGCGACTGCATCGGCGACGTGCGTCGTTCCGTTGACGGTTCCGTTGCCGGGTCCGCCAAAGCCGGTCACGGACGTTCCGGGCGAGAGTCCGAGATCGCCGTTCACCACCGACGGGCCCGTATTGGTGACGGTCGAGCCGCCCAGGACCGCAAACGACTGTGCGGCGCCGAGAGACGGGGCGGTTTGAGCAGACGCGACCGAGGCGCCGCAGAGAAGCGAGACGAGTACCCCGCTTACCAAACGCAGGCACTTGCGCTTCATTGTGACGCTCCAATCATGACGAATGACGGTCTCGCTTCACGGCGTTTTGATTCGGTCACAGTACGCGAGGAAAAGGGAGCTCGCTGTTCAAAACGGAACAGCCAGCGCGGTGGCGCTCGGCTACTGTCCGGCACAATGGATACGCATGTGCCGCCCGCGCTCTACTCGGTCGATCTCGCGGCGTGCGCCGATCTCGCCAGGCTCCGGCCTGAAGAAGTCGCCGCGACCTTCGGCGCGGCGCTTCGCCGCGCCGGCGCGACGATCGTCCATGGGCTCTGCCACTCCTTTCCAGGCGCCGGCCTCACATGCGTCTTCATCCTCAGCGAATCGCACGCGGTGCTGCACACGTGGCCGGAAACCGGGACGGTCAACATCGACATCTTTTCCTGCTCCACGAGGCTCAAGAGTCTGGAAGCGATCGACGAACTGAGCCGGTCCTTTGGCGCCCAACACGTCACCGTGCAGGAGATCCCTCGTGCCGACGGACACAGCTCGCGGCCGGACGGCCGCGGTTAAGTTCGCGCTGCGGAGCGTTGCGTGGAGCCTTGGCTTGTTCGGCCTGTTGCGTCTGAACTGGATTGAAGCGCATGCCGTGCTGCCATTCACGCGACTGCAGGCGGGGCTCGCGGCAGGACTGTTCGGCACGCCCGCATTGCCCGTTGCGGCGACACTCGAGTGCAGCGGCGCCGACGCGTTCGCCCTGTGCCTCGGGGCCGTCCTCGCGTACCCGGTGCCGTGGCAACAACGGATGGCTGGGATTGCCGGCGGCGCTGGAACGATCGTCGCTCTCAACACCTTGCGAATCGGCACACTCGGACGAGTGGCCGCATCGCCGGCCTGGTTCACCGCGCTTCACGTTTACGTTTGGCCTGCCGTGCTCACGCTCGCGATCGCGGGTTATGTGTTCGCGTGGATGCGTCTCGCAGATCGCCGGCAGGCACTGGCGGGAAGCGCGGTCGCGATGGACGCTACTGCGAGTCAGCGCCCGCAACCGACGCGCCGGTTCGTCTACTTGACTGCCGGCTTCCTCCTTCTATTCGTAGCCACGTCGCCTCTCTATCTCGAGAGTCCGAGCGTTCTCGCGCTGGCCGGCGTCATCGCCAGCGCGTCCGCGCTGATCCTCGGCGTCGTCGGCGTCAGCGCGCATGCCGCGGCCAACGTGCTCTGGACCTCGCGCGGCGGCTTCCTAGTCACGCAGGAGTGCATTTCGACGCCGCTGATTCCGGTCTATTTGGCAGCCATCTGTACCTACTCCACAACCTGGCCGCGTCTGATCCTGGGCGTCGGCGCGGCGCTGCCGCTCTTCATGGCCCTGGGAATCGTGCGACTGCTGGTGGTCGCTCTGCCTGATGTGGTGGCCTCGCCGATCTTCTTCGTGCACGCGTTCTATCAATTACTCCTCGGCGCGGTGGTCGTCTTCGTCGCTGCGCTGTGGCGCCACGGCCGCAGAGCGGCGCTCGGCTATGCGCTGGTCGGCGTCACGGTGGGCGTTCTGTTCGTCAACCTCCTCGGCCCCATCTACACACGCGCGGTCACCTATCAGGCCGGCGCGCCGCTCGACGATCCGCAGGGAGCGATTGCGCTCCTTCCCGCGTTCCAGGTCGGCCTCTATCTCGCGCTGTGGATCGCAGCGTTCGCCGCCGTGGGCTGGAGACGCTTTCTCGCCGGGCTCGCAGTTCTCGCGCTCACGCAAACGGCAGGCTTGCTTGCGCTGTACACCCTCGCCAGCCATTCCGGGCTGACGGCGCACGTGCGCGACATCCGCGGCTGGGCCGTTGCGGCCCCCGTGTTGATCTTCGCTGTGGTGATCGACGTTGCCCGGCCGCGTCGCTGAAGTCGCCGCGGTCGCGACAATAGCCGTGATCGTCACGGTGGCGATGGCCGCACCTGTTCTTCGCGCACCGTCCGAGCGGGTGTTCGGCATGGAGATCGTCGGGCGCCACCACGACCCGTTCACCGTGATGAAGCAGTTCGGGCGCCCAATCAGCGTCGGCACGTATTCGCAGCCGGTCACCGACATGACTGGCGCTTTGCTCGCGCGCATCTCGGGTGCGGTGGCCGCGTACAACTGGCTGGTCCTTCTCAGCTTTCCGCTGTCTGCGGTCGCCGCGTACCTGCTTGCGCGTCATCTGGCGCTCTCGCCGGCGGGCGCGACCGTCGCGGCGATGGCCTACGCCTTCTCTCCGTTTCATGTGGCGCATGCCGCATACCACCCTCACATCGCGCAGACTCAGTGGGTGCCGCTGTATTTGCTCGCGCTGTGGCGTTGTCTTGACGACGCGTCGCCGGTCGCGGTCGGCTTTCTTGGCGCCGCGACGATGGCCGTAACGCTCTCGAATTTCTACGGGGGCTTGATCGCGGCCGTCATTACCCCGGTTGCCGCGGCTGCCTACTGGCTGGTCACGTGTCGGACAGACACACAATCGATACGCCGGCTGGCCATCACCGTCGGGAGTCTCTTGCTCATCGCCATTTGCGGGATGGCGTACGTGTCGTACGCCGCCGGCGCGGTCGTCGTGAACCGCTCGGCGTTCGCGTTTCCGCGTGACGATCTGTTCCGCTACAGCGCGACATGGTGGAGTTATCTGGTTCCGCCAATCGAGCATCCGCTGCTCGGCGCAACCGCGCATCGCTTCTGGACGGCCATGAACGTCCGCGAGGGGCTACTCGAACAGCAGGTCAGTCTCGGCTGGGGAATCGTCGCGCTCGGGCTGATCGCCGTTTTTTGGTGGAGCCCCCGAGGCAACATCCGGCAACCGGCGCGTCTCGCGTGCATTCCAGTTCTCGTCATCGTCGCCGTGGCTGCGCTCGTGTGCTCGCTGTCGCCGGAGCAGACGATCGGGGCGTTCACCTTCGTGCGGCCTTCCGCGCTTCTGTACAGCGTCGTGCCGATGTTCCGTTCGTACGCGCGGTTCGGCGTCGTCGTGCAGCTCATGGCGGCGCTGTTGGCCGGCGTCGGCGTCGATCGGCTTCGCCGCGCTGGGACGAAGCGGGCGCAGATCGTGTACGCCGCGCTCGTGGCCCTCGCCGTCGGAGAGTACGCGGTCTCGCCGTCGGCGCTGTGGCGTGACGTGCTCCCGACGACGGCGCATCGCTGGGTGATGCGACAGGTTGATGGCGTGCGGGTCCTCGACTGCACGCCGCTCAATCAGGAGTCCGAATCTGTTCGGTGGCTGACCGACGATCGCGTGACGCTGCTGGGCGGCTCGATCAGCGACTGCACCGATGCGAACCTATCCCAGAAGCTTCGGGCGAATGGGTACACGCATCTGCTCGTGCGGCGCGAGAGCGCCGACGGACCATCGTTTGTTGATCAGCCCGCGCCGGACGGACTGCGAGTGGCCGCACGTTTCGACGATGGAGAGGTGTTCGCGGTCACAGCGCAGACATCGGCGATTTATACGGCACGAATGACGGGGTTTTTTCCACGCGAGCACGATCCTGAGTGGGCGTGGCGATGGATGGGCGCGGACGCGGCGTGGACGATCGTGAACACCAGCGCTCGGCCGATCGTCGCAACCCTTCGCGTTGAACTGTCGGCGTTCCACCGTGCACGCCGGATGGAGTTGCGGCTCGACGGGCACCCTGTCGAGAATGTTCAGGCGCTCGTCGTCGAGCCCGCGCGTCGCGTCTACCAGATTGGTCCGCTCACCGTGCCCCCCGGCGATCACGAGCTCGTGTTTCATCCGGCTGAAGTACCCACAGTGGCCAGCGATGTGATCGACAACGGTGACCCGCGTCCGTTGTCGTTTGCGCTCGGCACGTGGAACTGGACCGTACGGGGCGAGCTGCGGTGACGGCTCGATCCGCTTACCGGGATTTCTGGGCCGGGGTCGGCGAGCGGTTTCCCGACCTGGGCGGCGCAGCGTCGACGCGCTATTACGCGGACAACGAGCAGCGTCTCTTCACCGAGCACTTCCCCGCACTCGAGGGACTGAAGATTCTCAAGACCGATCTGTGGGACGAGGCCAAGAACACACGCATCCTCGCGTGGGCCAGCCGTCAAGGGGCGCACGCGTATGGCATCGACATCTCCGAACCGATCGTGATGCAGGCGCGCGCGGCGTTCGACACAGGACGTGGTCTACGGGGCGTGCACCATTGTTTATATGGCGCCGTTGGCGACGTGCGCGCCCTGCCCTTCCCCGACGCGAGCTTCGACGCGATCTATTCGATGGGCACGATCGAGCACTTCGACGAAACCGAGCGCGCCGTCGAAGAGATGGCTCGTGTGCTCAAACCCGGCGGTCGCGCCATTGTCGGCGTGCCGAATCGTCACGATCCGTTTCTGCGGCCGCTCCTCGCGACGGTGCTCCAGGCAGTCGGACTGTACGGGTACGGGTACGAGAAGTCCTACTCACGTCGTGTACTGAAACAGATGCTCGAACAAGCCGGCCTGGACGTGGTCGCTGAAACGGCGATCCTGTTCATCCCCGGGTGGCTGAGGATGCTCGACCTCGCGTGCCACTCGTGGTGCCGGCCGTTCGCCGCGGTGACGGGCGCCCTCGTGCGCCCGTTCGTGCTCCTCGATCGCTACGTTCCGGCCGTGCGACGGCACGGTTACCTGCTGGCGACCGTCGTCATGAAGCCCGAACGCAACGGTTGAATCACTCTCACTCGCGGCTACCCACGTTTCTTGTCCTTACTCTCACGGTCCTTGTCTTTGCCGTCGTTGTCGTTGTGGTCTTTATCCTTGTCTTTGCCGCCCTTACGCTTCTCCTTGTCGTGGTGGTCCCCATCCCTGTCGTCGTCGTCCCGATCGTTGTCGTGGCGCTCCTCGCACTTATCCCCAGCAGGCGGAAAACTGCCGGAGCTCGAGCGGCAGGCGGAGACGGCAAGGCGCAGCGTCGGGGCGCCTGTCAATGTCGCTGCGGCTGTCGCCCAGGCATGTCCAACAAGGGTTCCACGGGTGACCGTGATGGCCGCACCCGCGAGAATCGTTCCCAGGAACTTCGAATCCGTCAGTGTCGCCGCGGCCTTGACCCACCAAGCCACGTTACACGGCTGCCCGCCGTTAATCATGGTCACAGTAAAGTTGGTGCCCGTGAGTGCGCCATCGACGAGGAAAAGCCACACAGCATTCGCGTCGCCCCGCGCGTCGAGAATCAACGGGCCCGTTTTCGCCGTCGAGTCGACACAGTAGACGCCGGGCAAAAGCGCTTCCGCGAGCGTCGCCGTCGCGGTAGCGCGGCAAGCCGGGGGATGGTCCCGGAGGTTGTTGTACGCATTGATGAAGTCCAAGTACGCCCTTTGGGCCACCGAGTCCGCGGCGTGGACCGCCCCCGCAACCGTGCATCCGGTCTGAGTGACCACGATGCCGGGCCAGACGCCCACGTCTCCGGTGACAGTGGAATCGGTACATGTCACCCCCGTGCCGGCCAGCGCCGCAAAGCGTTGCGCCGAACCGAGCGATGCCTGGGCGGACGCCGCGGAGGCGTTCAGGACAATCGCGAGGAGGACGATTGCCGAGAGCCGAGTCGTATGGCGGAGAGAAGACATTTCAGTCATGCGCGCGAGGTTACGTTGCACGCACGGAAGCGGCTGTACTAAAGCGAACAGTTCAACGCTCCGGAAGCACTTAATGCCCGTTGTCATCGCTTCACCGCGTTGCCGACACGCGTGATCGAATCGCCAACCTTGCGGCTTGTCCGACCCACCGCGGCCTGAACCTTCCCCACGGTCTCGTCAACTCGACCCTCAGCCTTCAATTTGTCGTTTCCGGTCAGCGCGCCGACAGCTTGCTTGATCCTGCCCTTCGCCTGATCGACCGTCCCCTTGCGCTCGTTCTTGTTCCACATCTGAAGCCTCCACACATCGTTTTCATGGTGCTCGATTCGACGCCGCTATCCCAACGTGCGGCGCCCGCTCACCAGCCCGACGACGAACAACACGAGCGCGACGACCAGCAGCACATGGACGAACGCGCCGATCGTGTACGTCCCGACGATTCCCAGTAGCCAGGCGACCAGCAGAACGACGGCGATGGTGTACAGCATTGTGATCTCTCCCTTTCAGGTGCGCGTTCATGTCACGCCCGCCCGCGACACGGGCAGTGCCGATCCACGAGTCCGACGCACCCCCAGCGTGCCGCAATCGCTGACGCGTGTCTGTGCGTTTGAGCACATGTGCGCCGGCCGCTGTCACGCCGACGACGGACCGCTGAAACTGTGTCGCCGTCGAAATGGTGGTAATTCGTAAGTCCGTCAAATCGCGAGGTTGCCTGCTCGACGCGGCAAGCAACCTCGCGAACGCCATTCAATCTGCAATCTGCAATCGGAAATGATGCTTATCTGACCTGTTTGACGGTCGCCTCTACCTGACCCGATCGCACGACCACGCCGCCGAATGTCACCGACCCCGTCGCGTGATTGACGATGGCCTTGAGCGGCTGCACTTCGATGATGCTCTCCTGGACTTCCCCTGGCCTGATCGGCACGCGTATCCCGTCGGAGTAGACAATAACGGCGACGACGTCATAGGGCCCGGGGACGAAGCTGGCTTGCGCGTTCGCCTCGTCGATCATCTGCTGCGCCGCGGCGCTCACACCGAACTCGGGATTCCGCTCACCAAGCAGCACCCAGACGGCGGTTTGCACATCCTGGAAGAACGCGAGCCTCGTTTTGCCGGGCCCGCGGATCTTGTGATTGAGCGCGTAGTTGACCTTGTTCCAGGCCAGACCCGCGACATCGGCCGGCAAGCCGCCCCCAACCGTCGAGTACAGACGCGCCGGCTGGTTGTGCAGGTCGGTGGGTACGTGGTCCTGTATGCACCAGCCAGGATAAATGCCGTTGGGCACACCAGGACCCGCGCCGGTGATCGTCGTGTCCTGTGTGCTCACGACACCTTGCAGCCACAAGCCAGTGTTGATGTTCGCGATGCCCCCAGTCGGCAGGCTCGTCGCGTTGCCGAGATCGCCGGCCTTAATCGTGTAGTTCCTCGTGCAGGTGACGGAGTCGCCCGGCGCCAAGATCGTTGTGGACAATCCGCAGGCAAATGAGCCGAGCTTGTCATCTGTCACTGTGAACGGATCCGTGAGATTCACTTGGCCGATGTTCCGCACGACATAGGTGTAGACAATCACCTGGCCCACGGAGGTGTAAGTCGTCCGGTCCGCCGTCTTGTTCAGCGACAGGCCGGGCGCGTTGTTGCCCGGGAGGAGGACGGTCAAGGTCGCGTCTGCCGTGGCGGCATTGCTGCCGTTGCTGGTCTGCAAGGCGCCGGCGACCAGCGAGTTGATGTAGCTGCCCGCGCTAGCCGCGGCCACGGGTACCGTCACCGTACAGGAGCCGTTGGCCGGGATCGAGCCTCCCGTCAAGGTCACCGACGACGTGCCGGCACTGACCGTCCCGCCGCAGGTGGTGCTGGCGCTGCCGTTGACCACCACGCCGAGAGGCAATGTGTCGGTGAGCGACGCGGAGCTGGCGACCGTGCCGTCAGCGTTGCTCAAGGTAATAGTGAGGGTCGACGCACCGCCCGCAGTGATGGTGGCCGGGCTAAAGTCCTTGCTCAGAGTGGGGGGGAAGGGAGTGACCGGCTGCACGGTGCACGCGGTGAAGGCGACCGTGTTGGTATCCATCGTCACTGCACCATTTCGCGCCAGGGCTCTACCGGACACGTCAGCGTTGGTTTGGAGGGCGATGCTCGTGAGTGCGAGAATATCTCCTATGAACGTCGTGCCCACGTTGAGAGTCGCGGAGCTGCCGACCTGCCAAAAGACGTTGCATGGTTGACCGCCATTGATTATCGCCACCCTCGAGTTGACCCCCGTAATGAGGGTACTCGCTATCTGGAACACCCAGACCGCGTCGGGGTTACCCAGAGCGTCGAGAATAAGTGTTCCCGTCAACCCAGCCGAGGACGCAAAGCAATAGACGCCCGGCACCAGCGTCATTCCAGCGAGATCCGTCGGAACACCAAAGGTATTACTGACAGGGCACTTCTGGCCGGCCAGATTGATATACGCAGCGGTGGTCGCATTCTGGGCCTGAAGCGCCACCGCATCAGCTGCATGTGTCGCCCCTCCGTTCATGATTCCAGGAGGAAAACCCGTGACCGCTGTGCCCGGGCTGACACCCAGGTCGCCGGTGATGATGGTCGGGCCGGTATTGGTCACCGTCGTGGCACCCAGAACCGCGAAACTCTGCGCCGCGCCCAGTGTTGGCGCGGTTTGGGCCAATGCAGCGTGGAATGGAGCGGCGGAAAAAAGAGCGGTAAGCACAATGACGTAGGCACCTCTTGCACACACACTTCGACACTTCTGCGTTCGAATCGTCAGACTCTTCATTCTGTCCTCCTAAGATTAATCGTCGGCGTTTAGAGTCACTTAGATCGAAATTGATTCGCGATCGGCAGCACGTCGATTCCTATGATGGTGTCCGTCAGCGTGTGCACGTGATCAGTGCGCGCTAGTCACACCGCAACGACAACGCAGCGCTTTCCATGACATAGAAAGGTGCGTTCTAAAGGCCGTTGAGGTCCGACGAGGTGTGAGCTTACTGGCGGGACTCTTACGAGTCTGTGCAATAGGGCACAAGGCCTATTGCGGCTATTTGAATAGGCACGATCGTGCTGATTGCAGCCGCGCTCTTTAGGCCGCTCTTAACAGTGTCGTTTGCAATCGTCCTACAATCACCCATTTCTCGACTAATTCTTACTTAGAGACTGTGCTGACACGATGACTGTGACCGCGGCTTCATCGCAATTTACTACTCGACGCGGCAATCTCGTTAAGAGTGTTGTGACGTCGATCAGAACTTGAATTAACTGAGTCAGCGCAAAGAATCGCTTCGCGCCAGTCATATTGCGGCTGTTGAACCGATAGACTTGTTCGTCGAGGTAACGGAATCACATAAGGCAACGGGCGCGCTTTAAGACGCTCCCGAAGCTCTCGCAGCCGTTGGTGTGGATCTGTCCGTTCGCGCAGACTTCAGCGTGATGACGTTGTGGACGTAATCGTCGATGTCATACGCAAGAGTTCGTCGGTGAGCGATGGTTGCGCGGACGCCGCGGAGGCATTGAGGACAATCGCGAGAAGGACGATTGCCGAGAGCCGAGTCGTATGGCGGTGAGAAGACATTTCAGTCGTGCGCGCGAGGTCACGTTGCACGCACGGAAGCGGCTGTACAAAGGCGAACACGTCAACCGGTTCAGATGCACCTAACGCGAGTGACTCACGATTGAATCGGAGGCGCGTTGCGCTGGGCGCGCGCGCCATACGGATCGGCTTGCGCATCCGGCTGTCCAGGGGCCCGGTCCCCACGTCTCCCCGGGTTGTTGTCGCCGGATCCGCTCGGCGTCGGCGGCCCAAGGATCACCTTCCCTCGCCAAAGCCTCCTCAGTGGTCCCAGCTCCCGCTTGCCGCTCCTGATTTCCTTAATCAGGTATGGGACGCAGAGGAGCACCATGAGCGCAATCGCTATGAGAATCCCCGAGCTGAGCCCAGTCCATTGCAATGCGATCAGCCAGGCAAACATCACACCCTCCCATTACCGAGATTGTCCCGCTCGATTCG
>Ga0070695_100000867_pt1 | contig 16278 bp, 26 predicted proteins | sample KBSK1252metaG_FD_65471 | JGI IMG/M metagenome (GOLD analysis project Ga0070695, IMG submission 65471) | Corn, switchgrass and miscanthus rhizosphere microbial communities from Kellogg Biological Station, Michigan, USA - KBS K1-25-2 metaG | ecosystem: Host-associated > Plants > Roots >...
GCACCGTGCCGCCGCCGCCCAGGTACTGAATCCCGGAGCCCGTCACGAGCCCGCCGCGGGCGGCGTAGTCGGTGCCTCTCCCGACTTCGTCGATATAGACGGTGACGTGTTTCTCGCTGGGAATCGAATTGAGCGCGCCAGCGATCCCGCCGGCCGCATTCTGCGCGACGCCTGGCAGACCCGCGAGGATCTCGCCGAGGTGCTCGATCGCTTTGACCAGCTTGTCGGTCGCGATGTCGAGCGGTGACTTGCTGTCGTTGAAGTTGAACGAACTGAGGTCGTCGAACTTCTTACCGTTCGTGTCGACCAACAAGCCGAGATCGACCATTTTCTGCAGCAGCGGTCGCATGCTCTCCGGCACGGTGCCGCCGAACTCCACCGACGTATCGATCAACTTCTGGATCTTCGGCGCCATGCCCTTGATCACGTTGTCGGCGTTCGCGCCGGCGTCGACGAGTTGCCGGAAATCGTCGGCGTATTCGAACGACAACTTGTCGAGCGCCGCCTGCTGAAATTTCGGTCCCAGGTCGGCGAGCGAGAGGCCGTACTTCTTCGCGGCCTCGGTCAACTTGTCGTAGTCAGGACCGCGGTTCGCGAGATCGCTGAGCGCCTTCCGTTGCTCCTCGGTGAGATTCTTCGACTGCAGGAGCGACTCGATCATCGGCTTCAGCGCGGACGGGACGCTGCCGCCCAGCCCCTGCGCGGCCGAAAGGACGCCATCGATACCGGTCGCGATGTCGGCGAGCAGCTGCTTGTGACGTTCGAGCCCCTGGTTGAATGCATCGATGGCGCTCTTCAAGGCTTTCTGATCGCGCGCGGCGTAGAGGGCGTTGAGACTGAGCCCGGCCTCCGCAGCTTTCTGCTGCAGCGTCGCAAGTCCGCCGGCGCCGTTGATAAAGTCGTTGAGCGCCTTGTGCGTCTTGTCGAGCTCGGACGGGCCGAATCCAAACAGTTTTTTGAAACCAGACAGGATCACTGGAGCAAGCGCGCCGACGGCCGAACCAATGCCGGGTAGCGCGAGCCCGAATGCGGTGCCGATCGAACTGCCAAAGATCTTCGACATCCCACCCGTGAGCGTGTTGCCGATCCCATTCAGCGCACCACCGGCCTCGAAGAGTTTGCCGCCGATATTTCCGCCGAGGCCGCTAACGAGCGCACTGAGCGCACCGCTCAGCCCACCGCCGCCTGTGAACGCCGATTTCAACAAGTTCGGAATATCCGCGAAGGTCCCGATCAGGATGTTCCGCCAGCTGTGTTCTTTGGCTTCCATCTCGGCGAGCGCGTCGTTGTGCGTGCGCACCATGAGTGCCATCTTGGCGGCGAAATCGTCGTCGATCGCGGCAAACGTCTCGCGCGAATTGGCCGCATGCCGATCGACGGCCTTCTTCTGTTCTTCGCGCCAGCGAAGCAGTTGCGCGATCTGGAATTCAAAATCGCTCAACGCGTACTGCTGCACGAGTTGGGACGTGTCGCGGCGCGACGTCCGCATGAGGTCGTCATTCTTGATAATCGCGTCGGCCATGTTTTTGGCCGCCGCCTCGAGCTTCTCGCCGCCCTTCTGCGCGAACTCGTCAAGGTCCTTTAGCCACTTGGCCGTCGCTGTATTCATCAGTTTGTTGATCTCCGCAGCGTTCCACGCCGCGGCGATCTTGCGGACGGCTTCAGGCACCTTGACGCCCATCGCGTCTGCCTGTTGAACGAGCTTCGCCGCTTCGTCGCCGAAGGTGTGGACCTGCGTGCTCACCAGCACAAAATGGCCCGGCAGCGGCGTGAGCTTCGTGACCATTTCTTCGAGGTTATGCAGCAGCGACTTCAGCGGACCATCCGGCAGCTCGCCCAGGCCGATCAAGTGCGGTGTCGCCTTCTTCGCGCTCTGGCCGACAGTATCAGTAGCGCGCCATAGCGAATCGACGTGCTTCGTCGTGAGCGCGGCGCTATCCTTTAGCCAATCGCTGGCTTTCGTGAGTGCGCCGAGATGACTGCCGACGATCGGAATCTTCTGCGCCAGGTCCGCGAGGTGTGCGAGCAGCGTCGCGAGCCCGGCCCAAAACATTTCGATGACGGTCAGCGCTGCCTTGATTGAGTACGTGAAAACCGGACCAATAACGTTCTGCCCGAGCCACATCAGCACGCTGCCCAATCCGCTGAGCGCCGGAAGGAGCGGACCGACGACGGTTGCGACGATGCCGAGCAGTTGCTTTCCCATCAGTCCCAACTGATCGCCGAAGTCGTCTGCCGCTTTGATTGTCTTCTCGTCGATGATCAGACCCATCGCTTCGAATTTGTCGGTCGTCTCTTTCAGGTGACCATCGAGACCAGCGAGCAACTCGGCGCCGCCCTTGCCGAAAATCGCCATCGCCGCGTAGGCCTTCTCGGTGGGGTTCTGAATTCTGCCGACCGCGTCGGCGACCTTCACGAACTGATCTTCCGGTGCCATCTGTTTCAGCTCGCCAACTGACAGGCCGAGCTTTGTGAGCGCACCCACTGCGGACTTGTCACCATCGACGAGATTCTTCGCGAGCTTCGTTGTCGCCGTCGTCACGGTATCGAGGCTGATGCCGTTTTGCTCGAACGCGAGGTCCAGCTTCTGCAGACCGGTCGTGCTGATGCCAGTCTTCTGTGAGAGGTCAGTGAGGTGACTGGCGAAGTCGATCACTTTCTTCCCGGCGGCAATGACAGCGGTGACCGAAAAGGCCGCCGCCATCGCCGTGCCGAGCGGGCCGAGGGCAGTCGTGATGCGATTGAGCAGCGATGGATGCTGCTCGGTCGCTTTCTGGAGCGCTAGCATCGCCGGCGGCGCGGTTTTCCCGAGCGCCTCGTATTTGTCGATGGCTTTCGTGAGGGTGGCGTTGACGCGCGCCTGTTCGGCCTCGGTGAGCTTCGCGGCGCCGCCGATTTTGTCGACGGCCGCCGTGAGGTTATTCGCTGACTGGAGGAGCTTCTCGCCGCCCAGCGACTTCACCATGCGGTCGGCGCCGGCGCGCAGCGCTTCCACCTGGTCGAGGCCCTCGGCGAGATTGCGCTTCAACTCGTCGGTGTTGTCGGCCCACCGAATCATCGCGTTGATGGTTGCCATCTACGTCAACGCCTCGCGCGCGGCGTCAACGGCGGCCGCCTCGGACTCTTTGACATAGCTATCCGAAACGGCTTCCAGTGCCGGCAGCATGTACGGACGCGCCGTCATCGTCACAGTGCCCTTCTCGAGCCAGAGCGGCAGGTTCGCCGGGTGCGATGGATCGCCGCGGACGGCGACGACGAACCGCTTGTGCTCCGTTTCCTCGATGACCACGATCGAACTCGCAGTTTTGCCTGTGCCATGCGTCTTCGCACGCAATCGGTCCATGGCGCCGGCACGCACGTCACGGGCCTTGCGCCACGCGACCGCGCGTAGGCGTTCCGTCACGGCCTTCGGCAGTTGCTGAACGGCCGCCCGCATGTCCTTCAAGCCCGTCATCGTGACGCCGGCGTCAGCCACGTGATTACTCCCCGAGAATCCGACGTTCTATCTCGCGTTCTTTGTCCTCGCGTTCCCGCCGCCATTCCCGCGCCTCGAAATACGCGAACCACATCGTGAGCTCCATCGACGTGGTGTCGCGCAGCAGCTGCCCCGCCGTCATCTTCAGTTCGTGGGCGAGACTGAAGACGTGGTAGAGGAAGCTGTCGTCGGCGCGGAACTCTGCCCCAATTCGTCAACGTCCTTTTCCGTGATGCCGGACAGCTTCATCGCTTCGGTCGCGATGCGGTCGATCACATCGGCGCGGACGAGTGACAGGCGTTCGAGATCCGCCTCGGTCAACCGCGGCTCGACGCAGCAGAAGATGCAGATCTGCTCCCGGTACGCATCGAAGTTGCGCTTCGTTTTGCCGTGGCGCTCGGTGACGAACTTCTTTTCGAAGATCGTGCGTTCGCGCCCGGTCATGCCGCGCACGATGACGCTGTCGCCGAGCTCCGGAATATCGACGGTCTTCGTCGGCACGTCGACGGCGCCGAGTAACGCTTCACGAGAGAGAGCCATACGGTCCTTTCACAAGAGGGCCGGCGATCCGCCGGCCCTTCGGGTTACGACGAGCTGGTCAGAAACGTCAGCGTGCTCATCCCCTTGAGCGACACGGATCCTTTGTTGGCCTCGCCTTCGCTGCCGGCGACGAGCTGGAAGTCGCCGTCGATTCCGACGCTGCCGGTCCATTCGGGATTCGAGGAACTCCGCGCCTCCGTCGAGTACGTGCGCAGCAGGAACGCGAACCCGGTCGACCCCGACGAGCTCTGCAGCATCGTCTTGAGCGTCTGGTAGATGCCGCTCGAGGAGAAGTTCTGAAAGTAATTGAGCTTCACGCCCCAACGCCGGATGTTGGGCGCGATGAATTGCTCGTACGAGTCGGCGAGGCCCGTGACATCCACGGGACTGCGGCGACCGATCAGCAATTCGGCCTGATTGACGTCCTGCGTGACGTCGACGCCGTTCAGCGTGATCAGCGCCTGTTCGAAGGTGTGTTTTCCTGTCGGCATAGCTGGCTCCCCTCAGGGCAAAACAAAAAGGCCCCGGCACTGCGCGTTAGGGCCTCTTCGCGCGTGACGGGGCCTCGAAAACAAAAGTGAACGGCCTCTCAGGGCCTCTGCGATCGTGTGAATCCTTACACCACGGGCACACCGCGGTTCTCGTGCCGGCACAACCGGCACAGCCAGTGCTGCGGATCGCGCAGCGTCGCGAACGACACGCGCGCCTCTTCCGGATGCGCACACGTCGGCGGATCCGTCGCCGGCGGCTCGGGCGCCGGCACGAGCGCATCGCGGATCGCGGTCAGCAAGCCGGCGATCGCCACGAACTGTTCGTCCGTCATGACGAGCTCTGCTCCGTCCAGACGCGAAACGTCGCGACGTGGTGCCGCGTCGGAATCGCGTTGACCAACTCCTGGTAGCGCTCCTCGCTCTCGAGATTCAGCGCACAGATCCGATGGCCACTTACCGCCGGCTTCTGAAAGTTGATCGCCCGCTGACACTGGTCGATGATCTGCGCCGCTTCCTTGTCGCCGGCGTATTGACTGACGGCGCGTAGATCCACGAGCACCGAACTCCCCAGGCTGCCCAACGTGTCGGACGGCCGACCCGTCGGCGAGGTCACGACGACGTACGGATACGGCGTGTTCTGCGGCACGTTGTTGTAGATGCCGCCCGTCGCCACGCCGGTCACGCCGGTGCTCGACTTCAGCGCGCTGACGATCGCCGTCAACACCGCTTCGACTGAAGACCGTCTCGTCGGCATCGTTTACTGGACCTCCGTGCAGAGCAGAATCAATCGGCGCCGGCGCTGGTCGTCGTCCGCGAGCGACTGAATCTGCAACGTCTTGTCGCGCCACAGCAGCCGCATCGTCGGCCGCACGCCGGTCCGATAGCGGATATCGACGTGGTACGCGTGCAGCGCCGTGATCTGATTCGCCGCGAGCATTTCGCGGCTGCGATCATCGAGCGGTGTCACGTTGGCCCACGGCTGCGCGACGTCAGTCCAGGCGCCAGGCCCTTGGCCGCCCATGCCGTCATCCGACGTCGACGGCCGCTGCAGCCGCACGAGCTCGCGGCGCGACCCAATCGGCGTCGGTGTTCGCTGGTACGGCATCTAGCCCCAGTCCGGCAAATCAAAGTCGCTCGGCTCCTGGTCGAACCGATCGAGCACGTCGGCCATCGCCGCGCTGTCGCCGCGATGCTCGTAGAGCCCGGCGACGAGTTGCTTCAACTCCACCTTGGCTGCCTCCGGGACGCCAGTGCTCGACGTGCTGTAGCCCGCCGTGAAGCGGACGATCACGGCGTTGATCGTGCGCGTCGCCGACGGATACGAGAACGACCCGGTCGGCACGACGCGTCCGGGGACATGCGCGGTATCCACGTAAAAGCCGGAGGTACTCATCGCCGTGCCGCCCGTGTCGGTCAGATCCGTCGACGAGAAGCCTTTGATCGACGTCACGCTGATGAGCGGCGATCGCGGCAGCACAATCTCGGCGCACGGCGTCTCGTCGAGCGCGTAATCGAACGTCTGTTTCAACAGTGACCGACGCCGGCGTTCTTCGAAGCGCTGGCGCGCCATCGTGATGAGACCATCGATCAGTCCGTCATCGGCCGTCTCGTCTTCCTCGACTTTCAGCCACAGCTTCACCTCGGACCGCGTAATCGGCTCCGCGGTGGAGGGCGTGACGACGACGAGGGCGCCGAGCTCGTACTCGCTCATCGCGGCCTCACGTTGATGAGCCCCTCATCACCGTTCGGAAAATAGACGATCTTCTGCTGCGCGTCCTTCACCTGAAACCGTACGCGGTACGGCGTCCCGCTCACGGTGAAGTCGCTGCTGGACGGACCGTAGTCCAGTTGCCCGCCGGTCGCGTTCGTCACGGTGACCCCGCTGGTGGTGTCTCGAATGACGGTGCCCGCGGCGTCCTTCAGCACGATCGAGACGACGAGGCCGGTCAGATCGACGGGCGTGCCGTCCGCCTTCAAGGTGAACGGCAACGCGCCGGTCCAGGCTTCGACGATGTCCGTGAGGGGGACGTTCATCCTGAGAACTCCACGGTGCGCAGGATCCCCGCCGCGAGCGGCGCCGATGCGGTCCGTAACGCGTAATGGGCGGCCACGCGCGCCCCGGGCAGCGCGGCGGCGTACAAGGCGACCTCATCGATCCGGCCATTAAAGCCTGATCCCGCGACCTGTGAATAACGACCGATCACGAAACGATCCAGTGTGCCGACCAGATCGACCGCGCCGCTGAGCCCTGCCAGCGTCCCCACCTGCACACCATTGACGTAGGCGATGATCGTGGCACCGTCGTAGGTGACCACCACGTGATGCCAGGCGCCGGCGACGACCGCATTCGGCGCGGATGTCAGCTGCTGCTGACTGCCGCCAATCTGCAGTGAGACCGAGAGCGCGCCAGTCGGCAGCACGCTGACCCAGTTGTGCGATTGAAACGCGGTGGCGATGAGCGTGCTTTGAGTCGGTTGCGCAAGCGTCGCAGGATTTCCCCAGGCTTCGAGCGTCACCGCACTGCTGACAGAGCCGCCGACCGGGTTGAAGATCACGGTGATGCGTGTGGTATCCGCTCCGTCGAACAGCATCGACGTCGTGCCATCCGCCAACGCGCCAGGCTGGCCGAGTGTGATGCCCGTCGCGAAGAGTGAGCCATCATGACCGCCACCGCCGATGTCCTTGGCGATGAGGCCCGTCAGCTCGTTCAGGCGCCAATAGGCCGTCGGACCATCCGCCAGGATCGCTGCTTGATAAGCGTCAACCGTGGTCGCGACGACGAGCGTGCGCGTGACGCCGCGACTCATGACCGTGCGGAGCACGCCATCGACGACCGTTCGCGCCGGTCCAGTCGCCACCGTCGCGCGCACCGGCGCGCGCGACGTCACCGTCGCGACGATGATGTTGGCCGGGAGCTCGGCGCCGCCTATGACGCGCGGCGCCGGCGCGATGAGGGCGACGGTGCTCGGTTGAGTCCCACCGGACGCGCTGTCGATGGCGACCGACCCTGGGACGAGGGTCGCTGTGGGTGCCGATACCGCGACCGTCTGCGCGCCCGCGTTCAGGCGCGTCTCGCTCAGCCGAATCGCCGTCGGCGCGGTGATCGTGACGACGTTCGCGCCAGCCGCTCGTGTGACGGCGGTGACGGTGCGCGTCGCCACCGGCGCCGTGACGGCGATCGTCTGCGTCCCAGCCGGCAGGGCGGCCGTCGCGATCCGTGTCGCCGTCGGCGCGGTGATGACGACGAGGTTCGTGCCAGCGGCCAGCGTCTTCAGAGCCAGCCGGACGGCCGGCGGCGCCGAGATCGCGACCGTCTGGATTCCAGCCGCCCGCGTGACGGCGCCGCTGACGACGGTCGGCGCCGGCGCGGCGAGGGCAATCGTCTGGACGCCGGCGGCGAGGGTCGACGCCTGGCTGATTCCCGCTGGCGGCGCTTTGATCGCAATCGTGTTCGCGGCAGCGGTCAGGGTTCGGACGCCCGCCGCGGCCGACGCGCTCGGTGCGGTGATCGCAATCGTCGTCGCACCAGCCGGCACCTGCGCCGCACCAGCGCTCAGCGACGCCGTGGGCGCCGTGATCGCGATCGCGCTGGTGGACGCCGAAAGGACCTTGCCGGTACGGATGGCCGCCGTCGGCGCCGTGATGGCGAGCGTCGTCGTCCCAGCCGGCAGCGATCGCGCGCCAGGCGTCAGCGTGGCGGGTGGCGCGGTGATGGCGATCGTCGTCGCGCCCGCGCTCAGCGCTCGAGCACCGGGTGCGAGCGTGGCCGTCGGCGCCGTCAGCGCGATCGTGTTGGCGCCGGCGGCAATCGTGACGGCGCCGGCGCTGCGTTGCGCCGTCGGCGCCGCGATCGCAATCGATTGTGATCCGCCGCCAAGCAGGACCGCGCCAGCGAGCAGCGCCGCAACAGGCGCCGAGATCGCGAGTCGAGCCGGTCCGGCCGAGACCTGCTGGCTGGAGGTGCCGGCGTAGTCGTAGTAGATCGGAAAAATGAGGCGCATGTCTTATCGCCTCGCGTGAGTCCCGACGCCCAGCAAGGTCCGCATCGGCGTGGCTGCGCCGCCGGCGGGCGCGAAGCTCTGCACGCGGTCGGCCCACGTATCGCTCGCTTCCGTGAAGGTGGCGTTCTGCGCCGAGCTGCTCGTGCCCGTCGTCAGGTCTTCAGTGAACAAGTCCTGAAAGCTCGTGTTATCCGTCTGCGTCGACCGCGTCTCGAACTGCCAGCCCGAGCCGGCCGTGACTGCATTCGTCGATTCGTTCGTCATCGCGCCGATGAAAAACGAATTGGCCGCGGGCGCCGGCGTGCTGGTGCCGCTCGCGGGATTGGCGCCCGTATTGGTCGCCGCGATCGAATCGCCGTTGTAGCTCGTCGTCGCGGCGCCCGACAGCGCCCACGCGATCGCCGTGCAGCCGTTGCCGCTCGCATGGCCCGTCACGACGAAGCTGGCCCCACCGGTCACGTTCTCGGATCGGTACACGGCGAGCTTGGCGTTGTTCGCGGTCGTCGTCGTGGTGCCGATCTGCGTATAGGTATTGGACTGCGTGTCGGTCGGCGCCGAGATGGTGATGCCCAGGCCGAAGGTCGACACGCCGACGACGATGGTGTCGCCCGTCACGGGCGAGGTCACGAACGTTCCGGTCGCGCAGCTCGTGGTCGGTGCACCGCTCGTGTGGCCCTCGGCGATTTCGCGTTTGGCGATCGCCGCCTCCACCGACGTGGCCAGACAGACCAGCAGCAGCGCCAGACTAAAACGTCGCACTGATCCCCCAGGAGAATGACTGATTCACGACGAACGATCCGCGCAAGTCCATCGACTCCCCGCCCCAGCGCGTGCCGAACTTGATCAGCCCCGTGCCATCTTTCGTCGTGCTGTTACTCGTGAAGTGATCATTTGGGTCGCTCGGGTCGTTGCCCAAGAGGAACCCCCAGGTCGCGCCGCCATCGAGCGAGCGTTCAACCAGCACGCGCATCGTCAATCCCGGCGTCGTCGGCCACACGGACGACTCGATCGTAAAGTTGATGTTCCCGTTGTTCGCGGGCGTCCCGGCGTTGATGTGGACCGGCGTGGGACCACAGAACGAACAGCCACCGACCGTGGGATCGCCGACGTGGCCGAACGCGATCGATGTGTGAGCCGCCTCGGGAACCAGCGTGACGGTCGTCGCCGAGAGCGGGACCACCAGCGCGAGCACGAAGACGATCGCGAGCAGTCGACGCAGCTTCATGGCCACCTCACCTTACGGAGCTTGGTAATAGCTCGCCGACCACGTCCACGCGGTGTTCGTCGCGGCCGCGGGCGACACGAACGTGGTCGCGGTGCCGGGCGACGCGCTCTTGACGCAGCCGGTGTTGGCGATCCCCCAGCCTTCGATGACGTCCAGGTTGCCGTTGACCGTCGCGGCGAACGACAACTTCAGCGCAAAGCTATTGAAATTGGTGCTGCTGGTCGTGACGTTCGTGTTGACCGACGCCGTCCCGTTCTGACTGCCGTTCAGATGCAACGAGCAGACGTAGTTGTAGAAGTTCGGCGCCGGCGCCGGGATCGTGAGCGTGACCTGGTTGTTCACCGCCGCGGTCGCGGAGATGGGCACCAGCGGGAACTGCGTCTGTAACACGACCGGTTGCGCCGACGTGGTCGACTGATACGCCGATTGCGCGTAGACCAAGCTCCCCACCATGAGCGTGGTCACGACAGCGGCGAAGACGAAGCGTTTGATCACGGACATTGGCGGTCCTCCTACGGAGCCTGGTAATACGTGGCGTCCCACTCGAATTGCATGTTGGCGGTGCCGGTCGGCGACACGAACGTGGTCGCGGTGCCGGCCGCTGCGCTTCGGGCGCACCCCACGTTGGCGATGCCCCACGCGTCGAACCAGTCATAGTTCTGGTTCGCGACGTTGTTCAGCGAGAACTTCAGGGCCCAACTGTTGAAATTCGTCGACGTGGTCACGCCGTTTGAGAGCGCCGTCGTCGCGGTGTTGTCGTGCGAGGCGTTGAAGTGGATCGTGCAGACATAGTTGTAGAACGTCGGCGGCGGCGTCGGAATGGTCAACGTCACCTGCGTGCTCGCGCCACCGGTCGCGCTGACCGCAATCAGCGCGTACTGCGTTTGAATGACCACGGGCTGGGCCGAGGTCGTCGTCTGGTACGCGGACTGCGCCGCGAGATGCGGCGGCGTCAGGATGGCAAGCGCCAGCAGCGCGACCGCGAGAGCGAGGTTTCTCATGACTGCGTCTTCTCCTCCGTGTTACGGCTTGCCGTAGGCGTACACGATGTTTCCCGACAGGCGCTGCGACCCGTTCTGCGCGAGGCAGAGGTCATCGCCGACTTTCGTGGTGACCATGATCGAGCCGTAACCGACGCCCTGCGCGAAGCCGCCGTTGGCCGCGTACGACTCACCATTCGCCGCGGTCGTCGAGCCGCTGACCGCGAGCGTCCCGGTGCCGCACGTCGCGCCTGTACCTTCGATGAACGACGGAATTTCCGCCGCGGCCGCCACGACGCGCGCAGCACAGACGAAGATGCGCTCACCCGGATGGGCGACGACCAGGCGCGTCGACGCGGTCTGCGAGATCGCGACGTTGCCCTTGTCGCTGCCGAGGCACGGATCCAGCGGTCGCTCAGAGACCGGGAAGACCTTGAGCGCGTCGCCGACCTGGCCGACGGGCCGACCGAACGTGCCGCTGACGGGTCGTCGCACCGCCGCACTCGCGACAAGCGAGGCCTCCAGCGATTTCAGTTCATTGAGAATGCCGCCGAGCAGCGCATCGTCCGGCGCGATCCGCACGATGGTTTGCGCCGGCGCGGTCGTGCGCTGCGCAAACACCGGCCGTGCGAGGTCGGCCGCACAGATCGCCACGAACGCGGCCGCCATGAGCACGCCGACGACTCGAATCCGCGGACTTGTGTGTTCAGACATAGCCCCACAGCTTTCCCGTCACCGTCTGCTTCGTGCACGACCACTTCAACCCGACGATCGGCATGAACGGCCATTCCGGCGGCGGCCGGAGAATGTCGTGCGCCGGGATCAGGAGATCCGGCAGCACCGCTTTGTCGGACCCGTCCGTGAGCAACACATACGCGTCGTCGTCGCCTTCGTTGGCGAAACTGCCGCCCATCAGCCAGAACGTCGACACGCTGTCGGCGTTCGGCGGATTGGTCGGCGCCGCCGGCACCGTCGTAAAGCCGGAGTCGAACGACGGCGCCGCGGCGCTGCTGAATGGCCAGCCCATCGCGCCTGCTTACGACGTCGTCCCGAGTTTCAGCGCGCCGCCGGCCGACGTCGACGCCCACTGAATCGTGATGTCGCCGCCGTTGGTCGGCGTGTCCGTCACGTCATAGAACGCGATGAGGTCCTGGCCGCTGTCGCCCGTCGTCGCGGCCGCCGTCGTCGGCGCCGAGCTCGAGTAGCGATAGAGGACCGCGCCGCCGACGGTGCCGCCCGCGGCCAGCGCGGCGAACGTCACATCGTTGGCATCGAGCCCCGCGAAGTCGTTGCCGTCATCCTCGAAGAGCGCGACGCCGGCGAGCGATTGCCGCGCGTAGCTCCCGACGCTCAACTCGTAGGTGAACGGATCGCTGGTGCTGCTCGTGCCGTCCTTCACGGTGTTCTGATCGGGATCAAACACGTACTGCGTGGTGACCAGCATGAGCCGCAACGCCAGGCCGGACAGATCGAACTTGCCGGCGACGTACTTTCCGCGGTTGTACACTCCGTTCGCCATGACCTATGCCCCTTCGTCAGCGCACGGACCGCAGTCCGTGCGGCCGCATGGCCGTTTCCGTCGGCCGAATGACGGCGTACTCGTGAACGTCGTCTATCGTTCGACGACGAGGATCGCGTTCAACCGATCGACCGGCGGCGTCACCGGGACGAGACGTGCCTCGCCGCCGGCGAGCGAGCCGATCCATCTGAGCGCGCTCCGATACTCGTGTGCCCATTCGCGATACCCCGATGCGTTCTGGACGGGCGTCCCCACGCGGCCCTCGAGCGTCATCGGCTCCGCGAGAATGACGGCGCGCGTCGCGAGCCGACCCATCTCGTAGAGCGCCAGGTCGAGATCCGCCGGCGCGACATACGCCAAGCTGTAACAACTCAACACCACGTCGAACGATCCCGACGCGAGCGACGCAGTGCCATCCGGGAACCGACACGCATTCAGCTGGACGCGGTCGCTGAGCGCCTTGTCCCGCAGCCAGCGCCGGCCGGCCATGATCGCGTCAACATTCACGTCGATGCCCGCGGCCCGCAGCTGCGGATCCGCCTCGGCGAGCTTCACGAGGTTCGGGCCGCAGTGGCAGCCGACCTCGAAGAGGGTCTCGACCTGCAGCTCGCGGACAATCGACGCGATGACGGTTCGGTGCCGCGCGGCGAGACTCTTCTGGTAGTTCGCGACCCACTGCCCCGCCTGGCCATCGCGCGGCCGCGCCCACCAGTTCGCCGCTTCCTGACTCGCGACGTGCATTACGTCACCACCGGTGTCGGCGCGCCGCGCTCGCTGAACTCGCGCAGCTTCAGCACGTTGTCGTACGCCTGGATGGCGCCGTCGATCGTGTTGAGCGTCGCGACGGTTTCGGCGTGCTTCTTCTCCATCAGGGCTTTGTGCTTCGTAATCGTCTCGATGAAGTCGCCGCGGCCGCCGACCGGCGCCTCGAAGCCGTAGAGATGCCCGGACTTCAGGAGCGCAGCGCCTTCGGCGATGACCACGGTCCGACCCATCCCGCGTGCGAGGCCGATCAGGTACTCGGTGTTCGGCCGCTGGTTCGGGTACTCGACGTCCGAAGCGAGATCGATCCCGTAGAGGCCGATCCACTCGTAGCCCTCGGCGATCGCGAGCGCGAGCATGTAGCCGATCGTCGATGTGAAGTACCGACCGAACGTGGCGATCATCTGCTCGAGCGGATACGTCACCGCAGCCGGGAAACGCCCGTCGCAGAACTGCGGCTGCATGTAGATCGGTTTGCCCGGCTCCTGCCGCGACAACCACTCGAGATGCCGCTTCTGCTCGCCCTCGCTCAGATCCCGCTTCGTGACGCCGAGCGTGGCGTCGTCGTGGAGCTCGAACCAGCGATTCCATCGCGGGATGTATTTCCAGAGTTCGTTCAAGGCCCAGATCTCAACCGACGGATCGGCGAACGGGGCCTGCTTCCAGCTCTCGGCAAAGCCGACGAGCGCGACCTTTTTGCCGCGACCCTCCTGGGGTTCGTGAGTGGTCTGGCCCTCGCGGGGCTCCTCATGCGTCATGTGATCTCTCGCTCCTTCTGAATCCCGAGTTACGTCGTTTCGTTCATGCGCAGCACGTCGACGACGATGCTGCCGGTCGATGTCCCGTAGAGCGCGTCCCACGGCTGCAGCGTGATCTGCAGCGGGATGTCGCCCGTCGAGAGCTGGTACCCGCTGGTCGTCACGCCGGAGCTACCGAGGTACACGTTCGCGGCGCCGCGGTTGCGCACGATCACGCGCAACGATCCGAAGCCGGGCCCGCCTGGGACGTTCGCGATCGCCGTCGGACTCGTGGTCAGCGCGATGGTCAAGCCCTGGACGGCCATCGCCTACTCCTTCTTCGCTTTCGCCGACGTCGGCGCCGGCGCCGCCGCTTCGGCATAGCCGGTGCGAATCAATCGCTCCGCTTTCTCGTCCTTCAGCTCGAGGATCGCCCCGGCGGCATCGTTGGCCACCGAAGCGAGTAGTCGCACTCGCATCATGTCGTCTCCCATCGACGGCGCCGAACGCTGTGCAGCGATTCGGCGCCGTCGTCCGAGAAGGTGTTACTGCGCCGGCAGTTCGTCGGCGCCGCCGAAGACGATCGCCACGCCGACGGCGACCGATTCGCCGCTGGAGCTCGTGGCGAGTGTGATCGGCGGAATCTGGACGCGCAGCCATCGCTTCGCGCCGTTCAGATTCACGGACTGCTCGACTTCGAACGGCTCGCCGCCGGTCGTGTTCTTCGAGTTGCCGGCCGACGTCGCGCCGACGGTGACGGTCGCCGGCACGGTGCCGGTCGAGTAACTCGTCCACGGGCCGCCGGACGAATCGGCGTGCTGGAAGTTGAGGCTGACGCCGGCGGTCAGCTGCGACGACGAGCCGGTGAACAACCCGGCGACGATCGCTTTGCAGCTGTAGTACTGCCGCTGGCCGGCGAGCTGGCGATCGATGGCGACGCCGTCCTGCGTCGTGGGCGCCGCGGCTGACGATCCGAGAATGGTGGCGACCAGGGCGCTCTTGCCCTTGATCACCGCGCCGATGTTGAAGCTGTACGAGAGACTGCTCATGATCTGAACTCCTGCCTCAAAAAACGGTGAATCGCGACAGGGCCGATGCCAGGCATCAGCCCTGCGTGGTCAACTGCGATTACGCGCCGTAGGTGACCGCCTCGATCACGGCCGCACTGGACGCGTGACGCATCGCGAAGTCGGTCTTGCGGATCAACCGCACGACGGACTCATCGCGGCTCACGCCCGAACGGAGCGTGCCCGACGCATCCGCGTAGGTCGCGTTCTCGATGATCTCGAGTTCGAGCGTCGCCGAGTCGCCGATGAAGCACTCGCTCATCTCGACGTAGGAGCGCAGTGCGTGGTCGCGAACGTCTTAACGAATCAACGAGTTAGAAATGAATTCGGCGCTTGGCGCAGAAATTCGATCAGACCGCATGAACACGCATCGATCTGAACGACGCTGAGGACACAATGGTCACAAAGTTGGTCACAAAAACGGCAGCGAAGCGCGATTCACAGATCGTCACGGAAAGTGGAGCGCGGGACAAACTGCTGATTGATCTTTGGTAGGTACACCAGTTACTCTCTGAGTCAGCAGATCGGAAGAGGCCCGTTCACCGCGCAGAGGCCCAAACGCGCGGGGGACGGGCCTTTTGTTTTTTTCCCGCCTTTCCCCCGCGCGTAAAAACAACAAAGGAACGAAGGGAAATGGATCAGAACTCGAGATTCCTCACCGTATCGGAAGCCGCGAAGCTGCTCGACATCACGCCCAATGGCGTGCGCGAGATGGAGAGTCGCGGCGCGCTGCCGTTGGCATTTCGCACAGCGAGCGGCTGGCGCATCTTCGAACGCGCGACCGTGCAACAACTCGCCGAACGCCGCCGATCATCGTTGGAGAAAACCGATGCCGCGGCGTAGATCAGACGCTCAGGCGCCGCGCCCAGCGGTCGAGCCGTTCATGCTTCGCGTACGTGACGTCGCCGCATTTCTCGGCGTGAGCGAGCGACAGATCTTCATCTGGGTTCGTGAAGGGATTCTGAATCCCGTTCGCATTCCCGGCTTACGCGCAGTCCGATTCACACGCGAAGCCGTCGAGCGCCTGGCGCGGAAGTGGGCCGGCGAATCTGAAACGACGATCCAGCTCACGCGGCAGCTCACGCCGGAAACCGCGACGCTGCTGCGATGAGTCCGATCGCACCGAAAAGGCCGTGTCGCACGCCGGCATGTTCAGGCCGCGGCACACATCGCGGATTCTGCGCGAGCTGCTCGAAAACGGAGCGCGCGGCGCGGTTCGTGCGCACACATCAGCATCTCTACGATGCGCAGTGGCGACGTGAATCCAAAGCGTTTCTCGCGATCAATTCGTGGTGCGTCGACTGCGCCGCGGCCGGACGTTGCACACCGGCGACGGTCGTCGACCACGTGAGACCGCATCGGGGCGATCGCGCGCTGTTCTGGGAGCGGACGAACTGGCGACCATCGTGCCGACCGTGCAACTCACGCAAGGCCGTGCGTGCTGAGGGTGGATTCGGACGCGAGACAACAACCGACGAGCG
>Ga0070695_100000868_pt1 | contig 16278 bp, 12 predicted proteins | sample KBSK1252metaG_FD_65471 | JGI IMG/M metagenome (GOLD analysis project Ga0070695, IMG submission 65471) | Corn, switchgrass and miscanthus rhizosphere microbial communities from Kellogg Biological Station, Michigan, USA - KBS K1-25-2 metaG | ecosystem: Host-associated > Plants > Roots >...
CGCGCGGCTCGACTCGCTCCAGAGCATCGTCAAGGCCGAGGAGGTGCGCGTGCGCACGTCGCTCGGTCTCGAGGCGAACTGGGACCGGCTCGCCCGCGCGTGGTTCCAGGTGGGCGATCACGCCAAGGCTGCCCACTGCCTCGACCGCGCCCGCGCGATCGGCGGGCGCGAGTTCGACACCGCGCTGCTCTCGGGCCGCGTCGCCCGGAGCGAAGGTCGCTTCGCCGAGGCGATCGACTTCCTCGACCGCGCGGTTCACATGCGGCCCGACGACTGGGAGGCGCGCGAGGATCTGGGGCTCGCGCTCTATCTCTCCGGGCGCATGACGCAGGCGGCGGAGCACTGGGATCTCGCACGCAGCCTGCCGGGCAGCGCCGCTCCCGATCGCAGCGGCCTGCTCGACGCGATGCGCGCGGTCGGCGACAGCGCCTATTCGGTGAGCGGCCGCGCCCACGAGTGGCTGCGCTTCGTGCGCGATCGCACCCCGGGGGCGATGATCGTGCCGGCGCGGATCGGCGGCCGCGGACCCTTCCTCTTGCGCATCGATCCCGGGAGCCCCGAGTGCGTGCTGGGACGCTCGCTCGCCCGCGAGCTGGGGCTGCGCACGTTCGCGGGCGCGCCGTCGGGCGCCGGCGCGGGCGGTGTGGCCTTCGACTACGCGACGCTCGACTCGCTCAGTCTGGGCGATGCCACGCTCCACCGACTGGTGGTGGCGGTCACCGACCATCGCAGCCTCGCCGGACCGCAGGGCGTTCGCGGCACGCTCGGGCTGGAAGCGCTGCGCCGCTTCCGCTTCTGCCTCGATCTCCCCGACTCCGTCCTGTGGCTCGATGCCGCCGCGGACACGACACCGCCGGCGTGGGTGAAACCGGGATCGATCGTCCACCGCGTGCCGGTGCTGCTGCGCGGCACGCACCTGCTCGTGGTCTACGGGCGCGTGAACGGCGCTCCCGAGCGACCGTTCCTGCTCGACACCGGTGCTCCGGGCATCGGGCTCGCGGCGCCGGCGAGCACGATCGCCGAAGCGGGGATCGCGCTCGACACGACGCAGGCGCACACGGGCAGCTCGGCCTCGGGGCCGGTCGGCTACTTCGAGTTCCGCATCGGGCACCTCTGCGTCGGCGATGCCTGCCGCGACTCGCTCACGGGTGTGTACGGCACCTTCGCGCCGAGGCTCGAGCTGAACCCCAACTTCCGTCTTGCGGGGATCGTGTCGAACGGATTCCTCGCCCGCTATCGGGTCGGCATCGACCTCGCGCACCGGCAGGTGTGGCTGGTGGTGCCGTAGCGCCCGGCATTCCGACCACACGAGCGGTCGTGGTAGCGCTGACGGGGTGGAGGCTTATGCGCGGAAGGGAGACTCCGAGGCCCGCGTAGCCAGGATGGCGGAGCGGGTCCGAGGACCAGCGTCGGCTTCGCCAGGATGGCGAAGCCCAGCGGTCTCCCTTCCGCGCATAAGCCTCCACCCCGTCAGCGCGGGCCCGCGGCAGCGTCGAGCGGGGCTAATTGCATGGACGGGCACGGCGTCGAGGAGTGTCTCCCGGACGCCTTGACGAATCCGTGTCGCCCGGCTCGAGGGGGTGGTAGACTTCTTCCCGCGGTTGTTCCGGCGCCCTCCCCCAGGGGCCGCACCGAATCACTGACCGCTCATCTCTGCCTGCCGGGAGACTCGCTCTCGATGCGTCGCATCACGCTCGTGCTCGCGGTGCTAGCGCTGGCCGCCGGAATTTCGGCTGCGCCGCGCCACCTCGAATCCCACATCAACACCGGGAGCGACTTCGTCCACTTCGAGAGCGCGCACGTCCACCCCGAGGCGATGACCCCGAACGGGAATCTCCTCCTGGTCGTGAACACGCCCGACAACCGGCTCTCGGTGTTCTCGCTCACGGGAGCGACGCCCACGCGGATCGCCGAGATCCCGGTGGGGATGGAGCCGGTCTCGGTGGCGGCGCTCGACAACAACACCGCCTGGGTGGTCAACAACCTCTCCGACGACATCAGCATCGTCGACCTCACCACGATGCACACCCACGCGACGCTGCGCACCGGCGACGAGCCCAACGACGTGGTGTTCGCGGGGTCGCCGACCCGCGCCTACGTGAGCGTCTCGACCGAGGACGTGATCAAGGTCTACGACCCGTCCTCGCTGGCGCTGGTCACGAGCATTCCGGTCAGCGGCCGCATGCCGCGGGGGCTCTCGCGCAACGCGGCGGGCACGCTCGTCTTCGCCGGGATCTTCGAGGTCGGCAACCGGACATCGGTGCTCCCCGCCGCCACGGCAAGCGGAAACATCCCGGCCGACCCCAACTATCCGCGCACGACCAACAACAAGTTCGGCCACCCCGACTATCCTTCGCAGCCGGCGCCCGCGCCCGCGGTCGGCGCGATCATCCAGTACCAGAACGGCGGCTCGAACGGCGCGGGCTGGTACGACGAGTACGGCGGCTACTGGAGCGCGTCCGTGCCGTACACCATCTCCAAAGTCGACGTCGCCGAGATCAACACCGGCAGCAACAGCGTGAGCCGCAACTTCACCTTCCTGTCCGGCAGCGGGATTTCCAGCACCGTCTTCAACGTGGCGACCAGCCCGGCAAACGGCCGCCTCGCGGTGATCGGGATGGGGGCACGCAACCCCCTCCGCTTCGAGCCCAAGATTCGCGGCTACACGGTCGAGACGCAGCTCACCTTCGTGACCACCTCGGGGACGATCAACCAGCGCATCCTGAACCCGCACATCGTCTACTTCGGCCTGGACGGGCTCGTGACCAACCCCGGCACCCAGACCGAGCGCGATTCCGCGATCGCGACGCCCACCGGCGTGGCGTGGGCGGGAGACGGCTCGCGCGTCTACGTGACCTCGTTGGGCACGGACAAGATCGCCGTCATCGATCCCGCCGCCAGCGGCTCCGTTACCGAGATGAAGGCGCGCGTGCCCACGGTGGCGGGACCCACCGGCGTGCTGGTCGACAACGCCCGCAACCGGCTCTACGTGGTCGGACGCAACCACAACCAGCTCCAGACCCTGAGCACCGCGAACTTCGCGCAGGTGGCGCTCACCGGGATCGGCTTCGACCCGACGCCCGACGACATCGTGAACGGGCGGAAGTTCTTCTACAGCGGGCAGACCTCGAGCCACGGTGACCAGTCGTGCGCGTCGTGCCACGTCTTCGGCGACACGGACAACCTGCCCTGGGATCTCGGCGACCCGGCCGGCGCCTTCGTCCCGCCGCCGGACCCGAATCCGCTCCAGCTCGAGGGCTTCGACCCCCAGAAGGGGCCGATGATCACGCAGTCGCTGCGCGGCATGACCGCCACCGAGCCGTTGCACTGGCGCGGCGACCGCACCGATCTCTCGGCGTTCAACCCGGCCTTCATCTCGCTGCTCGGCCGCACCACCGCGCTGCCCGATTCGGAGCGCGCCGCGTTCAACGCCTTCATCATGCCTCTGGCGTATCCGCCCAATCCGAATCAGTTCCTGAACGACTCCCTGCGCGACGCGGCCCCCGGCTCTCCGAGTGCGGAGCGCGGGAAGGTGTTCTTCATGAACGCCAACGTCGACGGCGGCAAGTGCGTCGACTGCCACTCGCTCCCCGCCGGCACCAATCGCCAGATGGTGCCGGACCAGCTGCTGCTGCGGGACCAGGACATGAAGGTCCCGCAGCTGCGGAACCTCTACAAGAAGACGGGCTTCACCAACGCGGCCGGCGCCAGCAAGCACGGCGTCGCGTACACGAACGACGGCACGAACGACAATCTCTTCACGTTCCTCCACTTCCCGCTCTTCAACTTCGGAGCGCCCGCCGACGCCGACAACAACCGCCGTGATGTCGAGGCGTACCTGCTCTCGTTCGACACCGGCACCGCGCCGGCGGTCGGCTTCCAGGTCACGTTCGACGGCACGCCCAACCCGACCGGCGTGAGCCAGGTGGACACGCTCAAGACCGTGTACGCGAACAACCGCTGCGACATCGTCGCGAAGGGCCGCGTGGCCGGACAGCCGCGCGGGTGGGTCTACGTGGGCGGCGACCAGTGGACGTCCGACAAGTCCGCCGAGACCGACATCAGCACCTCGCAGCTGCTGGCGCTGGCCACCGATGCCGCCAGTGCCATCACGGTGACGGGCGTGCCGCAGGGGAGTGGCCAGCGCATCGGCATCGATCGCGACCGCGACCTCTACCGCGACGGCGACGAGCTGGACGCGGGCAGCGATCCGGGCGATCCCGCCTCCACGCCCAACGTGACGGGCGTGCCGCACGGCGGCGGTCCCGTGTACGCGCTCGAGATGATCAAGCCCAACCCGACGCACGGCCCGCTCGACGTGGTGTTCAGCCTCGCGCGCGCCGGTCGCGTCGACATCGAGGTGTACGACCTGCTCGGCCGCCAGACGCGCCTGGTCGCGCGCGGCGCGTGGTTCGAGGCGGGCCGGAGCAGCGTGACCTGGGACGGCCGGCGCGGCGACGGCGGCCAGGCCGGAACCGGCGTCTACTTCGTGCGCGTGCGCACCGAAGGCGGTCAGTGGACGAGGCCGATCCTGATGACGCGATAGAGTCGACGGTCTCAGCCCCTTGCCGCCGATTCCGACCGCCCGGGCCCACAAGCCCGGGCGGTTGTTTCATGCTGGGAATTGCATTCCCCGACGGCGCTGCAAACGGCATGGGACTTGCCTTCTCGGAGGTCGCTCGACCCAGGCACTTTCGACAGGGAGTCCCATGTCCAGGTTCGATCTGCGCGATGTCTCCGACCGGCTGACCCACTCGCGAGACACCACCGCTGTCGTCTTCGAATTCCTGCGCAGCCTTGAGGCTGCGCGGGCCGACTGGCGTGCCTCGCTCGCCTTCTACGAGGTCAGCGAGGACGCGTTCGTCGACGTATTCGAGATCGAAGGCAACCGCCTGATCCGCCGTGAAATCGTGGTCAAGGCCAACGAGTTGCCCGAGCGGCTCGTGCGAAAACTCTTCGACGCCAGTGCAATTTTCAACGCCCCGGAAAAACCCTCACTCTTCTCGGGCGGGCTCGGCACCGTCATCTCCTACGTCGCCGACGAACGCGACGCGCCGGCGCTGCTGGCGCTGACGGTGCTGCCGGAGTGGCGCTCGTGCATCTGCCTGCCGATCGGCGATCAGTCCGATCTCATGGCCATCCTGGTCATCACCAGCGAGAAGAAGAACGCCTTCGGCGGCCGCGCGGTGAGCGAGATCCTGCCGGTGAAGAGCCTGGTCACCGTCGCCCTCTCGAAGCACCTGCGCCGCGCCAGCCGCGACACGGCCCCCGCGCGCCCCACCGAGGAGGCCGAGGCGGCCTCCGAAGCGGTGACCGAGGCCGCGGCCGAGCTGCGTGCCCAGCTCGACAGCCTCACCTTCCGCGCGCAGGGCGTCGAGGCGGTTCCTTCGCGCGAGCCCGCGGACATCCAGGACGCGAACGGCGTCGAGGCAGCCGAGAACGCCGAGAACGCCGAGGACCTGGCCGCCCTGACCAACGAGTACGAGGAGCGGCAGCGCAGCTCGGACGAGTACCGCGTCGAGCTCGACCGGGTGAAGACGATCATGGCCGATCTCGAGGCTCAGTCCGTCGCCGCGGCGGCGTACCTCGCCGACGCCTACACCGAGATGAACGAGGCCAGCTGGGAGATGGCGGACCTCGAGCGGCGCGTCGACTTCGCGCGGCGCTTCCTCCTCCTGCTGGGCCAGGAGTCGAACGAGCAGCGCCTGCAGATGGCGGTGGTGGACTGGCTCAGCAACGAGCTCGGCATCGAACGCTGCAGCCTGATGACGGTCGACGCCAGTCGCGAGTCGCTGCAGATCTCGGCGCAGTGCGGCATCGACGTCGGCGTGGCCGCGCGGGTGCGCGTGCGCGTGGGGCAGGGCATCGCGGGGTGGGTCGCCCACAACCGCAAGCCGCTGCTGGTGCGCATGCGCAGCCAGGCGGATGTCACGCCCGAAGCTCAGGCCGGGACCTACAACTCGCCGTCCTTCATTGCGGTCCCGGTCGTCCACAATGGCCGCCTCTACGGCGTGCTCAACCTCAGCAACAAGCAGGACGGCGATCTGTTCAACGGCCTGGATTTCGACTGCGCCTCGCTCGCCGGCGCGGCCCTCGCGGCTCGCCTCGCGAGCTGCGAACCGGCCGCCACCCGCCCGCGCCGCGTAAGGCGCGGGCCGCGCTGAGCCGCGGCTCCGCCACCGTCGCCCCCGCGCGGGGGTTTCGCCGCGCCCGGCGGCCGCGGGCGCCTGTGCTAGGGTCCTCGCATGAGCGCCCCTGTCGAGCGCGCGCCCGACATGCCTTCGGGCGCCGAGCACCTTCCCATCGCCGCGGATGATCCGGGCTGCCTCGCGATTCTCTCCGAGCGCCTGCGCGAGAGCCCTGGCGTGGTCGCGATCGAGGCCGACTTCCGCGACAACACGCTCACCGTGCGCTATCGGCCGTCGCAGGTCGAGCCCGACCAGCTGAACGCCCTGGCCGACGAGGTGGGGGCCCTGTTCGCGCAGCGCGTCACGTACTGCGCGCGCCGCGAGACCCAGGGTGCCTGCCACGAGTGCGACCTGCGCCTCGGCCACGGGCCACGCCCCGACGACCGCGAGTTCGCCGTGACCGCCGAGCCCAGCCGCGTCGGCCTCTCGCGCCGCGCCGTGCCCGCGGACACCGCCGAGCTGGTGCGGCCGCTCGCGCGCAGCAAGCCGTGGGGGGCGACCTTCTCGGCCGCCGAGGTCGATCAGTTCTCACGCGGCCGGGCGATGGCCGTGCTCACCGGCGCCTGCCTGACCCTGCTGGCGGCCGGCATGGTGATGGAGCGCGCGGGTGCGTCGGCCGCGTGGTTCCGCGCCGCGTACCTCGGTGCCGCCATCACCGGCGGCTGGTTCGCGCTGCGCTCGACCGCGGCGGCGCTCGCCCGGATGCGCTTCGACGTCAACCTGCTGATGATCCTCGCGGCCGTCGGCGCCGGCTTGATCGGCTACCTGTTCGAGGCGGCGGTGCTGATGTTCCTGTTCTCGCTCAGCAACATCCTCGAGGTCTACACCATGGGGCGCACGCGCCGCGCGCTCCACGCGCTGCTCAAGCTGCGGCCGGCGCGGGCGCTGGTGCTTCGCGACGGCAAGGAGATCGAGGTCGAAGCCGAATCGGTGCGCGTGGGCGAGCGCGTGATCATCAAGCCGGGCGAGGCCGTGCCGGTTGACGGACGCGTGGCGACCGGCGCCTCGCTCGTGGACCAGAGCAGCCTCACCGGCGAATCGGTCCCGGTGCCGAAGGAGCCGGGCGACCGGGTCTTCGCGGGCACCCTCAACCAGCAGGGCGCGATCGAGGTGGTAACGAGCCGCGCCGCCGGCGACACGACGCTCGCCCGGATCGTGACGCTGGTCGAGGAGGCGCAGGAGCAGAAGTCGCGCACCGAGGAGCTGGCCCAGTGGGTGGGGCGCTACTACACGATGGTCGTCATCCTCGGCGCGGCCCTCATGATGATCGTGCCCCCGCTGGCGATGGGCCAGGATCTGGTCTCGTCGTTCTACCGCGCCATGGTGCTGCTCGTGGTGGCCTCGCCGTGCGCGCTGGTGATCGCGACGCCGGCCACGATCCTTTCGGCGATCGCCAACGCCGCACGCAACGGCATCCTGTTCAAGGGCGGCCGCTTCATCGAGGCCCTGGGCCGCGTGAAGGCCGTGGCGTTCGACAAGACCGGCACGCTCACGCGCGGGCGCTTCGAGGTGACCGACGTCGTGGCGTTCGACGGGGCGAACGAGCGGGACGTGCTCGGCTGGGCGGCCAGTGCCGAGAAGCGCTCCCAGCATCCGCTCGCCCAGGCCGTGGTGCGCGCCGCCGAATCGCGCGGCCTGCAGATCACGCCCGCCGACCAGCTCACCTCACACCTCGGCAAGGGACTCGTGGCCAAGGTGGGCGGGCGACAGATCGAGGTGGGCACTCCCGACCTGTTCGCGACCCTGGGTGTCGAGCCTCCGCCCGCGGCACTCGCCCGCATGGCCGAGCTCAACCGCCAGGCCCGGACCACCATGCTGGTTCGCTGCGACGGGCGCTGGGGCGTGATCGCCGCGGCCGACGAGGTGCGCCCCACCGCGGCGGCCACGGTGTCGGCGCTCAAGGAGCTCGGCGTGCGCACCACGGCGCTGGTGTCGGGCGACCGTGAGCCCACGGTGGCCGCCATCGCCCGCGCCACGGCCGTCGACCGCCACTACGGGGCGCTGCTGCCCGAGGACAAGGTGCGCGTGATCGGCGAGCTCGAGCAGGCGCATGGGGCGGTGGCGATGGTCGGCGACGGCGTCAACGACGCGCCCGCGCTGGCGCGTGCCACGGTCGGGATCGCGATGGGCGGCATCGGCAGCGACGCGGCGATGGAGAGCGCCGACGTGGTGCTGATGGGCGACGACCTCGCGGCACTCCCCTACGCCGTGCGGCTCGCCCAGCGCGCGCGCCGCGTGGTGGCGCAAAACGTGGCCATCGCGTCGGGCGTGATGCTGGTGCTGGTCACGATGGTGTTCGTGGGCCAGTACACGCCGTTCGGTCCGCTCAAGCTGCCGATCGCGGTCTCGGGCCACGAAGGCAGCACGGTCGTGGTCATCCTGAACGGGCTACGGCTGCTGCGGGGCCGACGCTAGGGCTTCTTCCGCGTCATTCTCCAGACCCCGGTGCGGGTGGTATCGGCGGGGCCCGCCGCCGAGGCGCGGCGGCTGGTGTAGGTGCCCTTCAGCACGTCGTCGTGGAGGTCGCCTTCGAAGTGCGTGATCAGCGTGCAGTCGCACTCGGGATCGCGGTAGGGGACGAGCTGGCCCGAGACCCCGCCCCCCGACGCGCGCACGAACGCGATCGAGAGCACCTCGGGCGCGCGCGAGTAGGGCAGCCCGGCCGAGGGATCCTGCGTGGGCAGGCGCTGTCCCCGCCGCTCGCGCGGGATCATCACCACGTCGCCATAGGCGGTGTCGGCGTTCGCGGCCAGCTTGAACACGATGCTGCCGCTGCGGCCGGTGGTCTCGCCCTGGTACTCGCCGCTCCATTCGCCGGCGAGCTGCCGCAGGTCCGCGGGCGCACCCACGACCGGCACCGGCGCGGGCGCCCCCGTGCACCCGGCGACCGCGAGCGCCAGTGCGGCGAGCACGATCACGCGCGCCGCGCTCACGGCACCTCGGTCACGACCACGTTGTCGTAGTAGACGGTGCATTCTCCGACGCCTCCCGTGTACGCGGCCAGCGCGATCCGGCCGTTCGGCCGCGCGCGCCGCACCTCGGCGCGGTCGATGGCCAGCACGCCGTTCACCCACACCCGCATGCGCTGGCCCCGGGCTTCGATGCGCAGATGTTGCCACACTCCGTTCGCGTTGAGCGCGCGCGCCTTGCCCAGCGGCCATTCGCGCACGTGCAGGATCACGTCCTGGTAGCCGGGCCCGCGCAGGTCGACCGCGACCGCGCTCCGCTGCCCTTCCACGCGCACGGCCACCCCCTTGTCCACGCCCCGCATCGCGCAGACGTCGACGTCGACCGTGTAATCGGTCCAGGTCGAGTCGCCCGCGAAGATGAACGAGTGTTCCTGCTTGCGATCGGGCAGGTCGGCGCGCAGCATGCCGGCGCGCACACTCCACACATCGCCGCGATCCCTCTCCCACGCTGTGAGCGACGTCTCCGCGAAGTCGTCGCGGAAGAGGACGTGCCCGGTGGGCGTCGCCGCACGCGGCGCGGGCGGCGGCAGTGCCTCGCGCGCAGGATCGACGGGGGCTTCCGCGAGGGCCGCGGTCGCGGCCAGGGTCACCACGAGCAGGCCGCCCGGGACCCGCCGCCACCCCTGGGAATGGGACGCCATGACGTCCTCAACGGTGGTCGCTTCGCGCGCGCGAGTCAACGGCGGAGTCGGCCCCGCCCGCGGTTGATGGCCCCATGGGCCGCTGCTAGACTGCGCGCCCCATGACGATCGAGCCTCGCTTCATCGAGATCATCGGCGTGCCCGTGGACCTCGGGGCCGGGCGCCGCGGGGTCGACATGGGCCCCTCCGCGATCCGGGTCGCCGACCTCGAGTCCCGCCTCGAGCAGCTCGGCCACCAGGTCGAGGACGCCGGGGATCTCGACGTGATGATTCCCGAGACGCAGCAGGTGGGCGAGGGGAAGCTCCGCTACAAGGAGCCCATCCTGGCCATGTGCGACGCGCTCCAGCAGCACGTGGAGCAGGCGATGGAGCGCGGCCGGATGCCCCTGGTGCTGGGCGGCGACCACAGCATCGCGGTCGGTTCGGTGGCGGGCTCCACGGGGTTCTACGCCAGGAGCGGACGGTCGCTCGGTCTCATCTGGTTCGACGCCCACGGCGACGCGAACACGCCCGAGACCACGCCGTCGGGCAACATCCACGGCATGTCGCTGGCGATCCTGCTCGGCCTGGGCGATCCCGACCTGGTCAAGCTCGGCGGACGCGCGCCCAAGATCCTGCCGCGCAACACCGCGCTGATCGGGATCCGCGACGTGGACCCGGGCGAGCGCGAGATCCTGAAGCGCAGCGGCGTCACGGTCTACACCATGCGGGACATCGACGAGCGCGGCATGCGCGACGTGGTCGACGAGGCGGTCGGGATCGCCAGCGACGGCACCGCGGGCATCCACCTCTCGTTCGATCTCGACGTGGTGGACCCCGAGGACGCGCCCGGCACCGGAACGCCGGTCTGGGGCGGCATCACCTACCGCGAGGCTCACCTCGCGATGGAGCTGCTGAGCGATCGCGCCGAGATCGCGGCGATCGACCTGGTCGAGGTCAACCCGGTGCTCGACACCCAGAACATGACCGGCGTGCTCGCGGCCGAGCTGGCGCAGGGCGTCCTCGGCAAGCGCATCTTCTAGAGGGTCGCGCGCCTCACGTCTTGTTCGGCTGGGTCTCGTCCTGCCCGTTGTTGTCGAGGTCGGTGGCGTCCTCGGCGGGCGTCCATCCATCGCCGGGCAGCAGGATGTCGGCGTGCCCGTTGAAGCGGTCGATGCGGACCGGGTAGGTGTCGTCGCCCACGGTCATGCGGTCATAGCGCCAGCGGCTCGGCCACACGAACAGCGCGAACGCCATGAGCATCCCCGCGACGACCAGGAACCGGACCACGCGAAGCACCATGCGGCGAGACTAGCGGACCGGCGCCGGCGCGCACAATCGCGGGGGAGCACCGGCGGTCGGCGCGGCGCCATGCATCCACCGTTGCCGCGGAATCCGCGGGTCGGAGGGCTGCCGGGTCCCGGGCGCGGAGGCCCGCCCGGGCCGGCGGATGCTACCGGTCGCTCTCGGCGCTCTCGTCCTGGCTCTTCACCACCACGCGATGCGCCACTGCCTGACCGCCTTCGGTCCGGTAGTAGACCGTGACGTGCGCGTTCTTCTCGAGCTCGCCGGTGGTCTTGAGCTCCGCGTGCCGCGTGAACACGCGGCTCTGGGGCTTCTTGCCGCGCTTCTCCACCGTGAGCGTGGTCTTGTCGAACGCCGTCACCACGCCGGTGAATTGCTTGAGTCCGGCCTTCGACTTCGACGCGCTCGCGGCCGTGGTGCGATCGGCCGCCGTGGCGTTGCCGCCGCGCGGGGTCGCGAGCGGCAGGATGGCGAGCGTCGCCACCACGAGCGCCACGCCGAGGGAAAGGGACTTCGATCCCTGCCTCATCCTCCTCACCTCCCTTCCTTCCCACGGGGGCAGGGGAGGCGGATGCTAGGCGCGGCGGCCGACAGGCGTCAAGCGTTTCGTCCGCTATTCATGCGGGTGGGAACCATGTGGTCGCGGTGACCACGGCGTGGACGCCGGCGAGGAAACGTCAGCGCGACGGCTTGCGCCGCACGCCGAGCTTCTGCATGCGCGAGGCGAGCGTCGACGGCTTGAGGCCGAGAATGGTGGCGGCCCCCTGCGGCCCGCTGATGCGGCCGCCGGTCTGGGCCAGTACGCGCTCGATCGCCTCGCGCTGGATCTCGGCCATCGTGCGCGGCTCGGATGGCGACGCCACCAGCACCGGGGTCGGCGCCGGCTGGCGCGTCGCGCGCGGGGCGAGCGCGCCGGCGCGGCGCGCGGGGTGCGGGGCCGCGGGCAGGGCGCCGGCGCTCGCGCGCGCCGCGGCACGGGCGGCGAGGGCGAGCAGGTTCACCTCCTGATCGGTGAGGAAGCGCCGCGAGAACAGGGCGAGCACGCCACGCCCGGCCTCGCCCAGCGGCACCGCCGCGAAGCTGCGCACGCCGTGCACCGCGAGCCACGCCGGTTCGGCGAGGCCGCGCGCCGCGAGATCGCCGCGCTCGATGTAGGGCGTGCGCTCGGTGGCCACACGGCCCACGCGGCGCGCGCCGATCGGGAAGCGCCGGTACGGGCCATCGAGGCGCGCGGTGAGGCCGACGCTCACGGCGAGATGGAGACAGGCGCGCTGGTCAGGGCACTCGGGGCGCATCGGACACGAGGCGCAGGAGTCGCCGGGGCCGATGGTCCACACGCGGACGAGCACGGCGTCGCACGCTTCGAGCGCCTCGCGTGCGAGCGCGACCAGGGAATGGGGGACGGCGGGTGAGACGTCCATGTCGTTGGTCTCCGGTTGATTCGACGGCCGTGCACGGAATATCGCGATCGTAGTCGCCGACATATCGTGAGTCACGATATATCGTGAGCAATCTGCTCAAATAACTTATTGGAAACGAGTTATATGACTCGGACGTCCGGGTTGACCGGGGTGATAGCCTCCGGCCCGTGCCCACCCTCGTCGAGAGCTTCGTTCATCGGTTCGAGCCCGGCTCGCTGGCAGCGGGTCCCGCGCTCCTGCTGCTGCACGGGACCGGCGGCGACGAGAACGATCTGCTTCCGCTCGGCCGCATGCTCGCGCCGGGCGCCCCGCTGCTGAGCCCGCGCGGGAAAGTGCTCGAGCACGGGATGCCACGCTTCTTCCGCCGCTTCGCCGAGGGCGTCTTCGACCTCGAGGATCTCGAGCGCCGCACCCACGAGCTGGCCGACTGGGTGGCGGCCGCGGTCACGGCGTACGACCTCGCGGGCCGGCCCCTGGTCGCCGTCGGATTCTCGAACGGAGCCAACATCGCCGCCAGCATGCTGCTGCTGAGGCCCGAGAGCCTCGCGGGCGCGGTGCTGCTGCGCGCGACCCTGCCGTTCGAGCCCAAGGCGCCGCCGGCGCTCGCCGGGGTTGCGGTCTTCATGGCCTCGGGGCGGGCCGATCCGTACGCGCGCCCCGCCGACGTCGAGCGCCTGGCAGCGCTGCTGGGCGAAGGCGGCGCCAAGGTCACGCTGCGATGGTCGGCCGGCGGTCATGAGATGGCCCCCGGCGACGTGACCGGCGCCGCCGACTGGCTCCTGGCCCAGTCCTGGCGCTGAGCGTCCGGCGCGGGCGCACGAGGCGGGGCCGCTCCGGGCCAGCGTGGGAGGCCGGTCGTCCGTTGACGCTGTGAGGCGCGCCCGATAGCCTTCGGCGCGCTTTCCACGCTTCACCACCACCGAGAGACGATCATGGCGAAGGAAGTCCTGCCTCCGGTCCCCGGCACCCACGGCAACCTCGACGACTACGACAAGGTCCGCGCCTCCTTCGACTGGAAGGAGGTCGAGCAGGCGTTCGACTGGTCGCGCACCGGCAAGGTGAACATGGCCCACGAGGCCATCGACCGGCACGCCGCGGGCCCGCGCAGGAAGAAGCTGGCGCTGCTCTACACCGACGGCGAGCGCGTGGAGAAGCACACGTTCGAGGACCTGATGCGGCTCTCGAACCGCTTCGCGAACGCGCTCACCAAGCTCGGGGTCGCGCGCGGCGATCGCGTGTTCGTGTTCCTGCCGCGCACGCCGGAGTGCTACATCGGCATCCTCGGAATCCTCAAGGTGGGTGCCATCCCGAGCCCGCTGTTCGAGGCGTTCATGACCGACGCCGTGCGCGACCGCATGCAGGACGCCGCCGCTGTGGCGCTGCTCACGACCCAGGCGCTGCTCGAGCGCGTGCCCGAGGGCGACCTGCCGAGCCTGAAGCACGTGGTGCTGGTGGGCGGAGGCGGCGCGGCGACCGGCCGGCACCTGTCGTGGGATGCGCTGATGAGTGGCGCGAGCGATGAGTTCGAGCCGGTGTGGCTCGGACGCGAGGACCCGCTCATCCTGCACTACACCTCGGGCTCGACCGGCAAGCCCAAGGGGGCGCTCCACGTTCAGAACGCGATGATCGGCCACTACCAGACCGGCAAGTGGGTGCTCGACCTGAAGGAGGACGACATCTACTGGTGCACGGCCGACCCGGGCTGGGTCACCGGCACCTCGTACGGGATCTTCGCGCCCTGGCTCCACGGCGCGACCAACGTGATCCGCGGCGGGCGCTTCGACGGCGACGGCTGGTACGACACGATCGCCAGGCATCGCGTGACGGTGTGGTACTCGGCGCCGACCGCCTTCCGCATGCTGATGGCGCAGGGCGACAAGGTGGCGGCGAGGTACGACCTCTCGTCGCTGCGGCACGTGCTCTCGGTGGGCGAGCCGCTCAACCCCGAAGTCGTGCGCTGGGGATGGCGCGTCTACCAGCGCCGCATCCACGACAACTGGTGGATGACCGAGACCGGGCACCAGTTGATCTCCAACTACCCGACGATGGACATCCGGCCCGGCTCGATGGGCAAGCCCATCCCGGGCGTCGAAGCTGCGATCCTCGACGAAAAGGGCCAGCAGGTGCCGGCGGGAACGCTCGGCCTGCTGTGCATCAAGGCGGGGTGGCCGGGCATGATGCGCGCGATCTGGAACAACCCCGCGCGCTACCAGGAGTACTTCCGCTTCCCGGGCTACTACTTCACCGGCGACACCTCGTACGTGGACGAGGACGGCTACTTCTGGTTCCAGGGCCGCGCCGACGACGTCATCAATACCGCCGGCGAGCGCGTAGGCCCGTTCGAGGTCGAATCGGCGCTGGTCTCGCACCCCGCGGTCGCCGAAGCCGGCGTGATCGGCAAGCCCGACGAGCTGCGTGGTCAGATCATCAAGGCCTTCATCTCGCTGCGCTCGGGATTCCAGCCCAGCGAAGACCTCAAGAAGGAGATCGCCACCCACGTGAAGATGCACCTGGCCGGCCACGCCGCCCCGCGCGAGATCGAGTTCCGCGACAAGCTCCCGAAGACCCGCAGCGGAAAGATCATGCGCCGCGTGCTCAAGGCGTGGGACCAGGGCCTGCCGGTGGGAGACATCTCGACGCTGGAGGAGTAGCAGGGCGCGCCGGCGCCGCTCCGCTCGCGATCGTCCCGCCTCGCGTGCTCGCCGCGCCAGTCCAGAGCCGCGCAACCTGCGCGGGCGCAGGGGCGTAATCCCCCGCGACCGCGCCGTTCACGCTCGCCGGAGGCCGCCCGCATGCAGCTCGTCATCGACCACGTCGGCAAGCGCTACGGCCGCTCGCTCTGGGGGCTGCGCGACTTCAGCCTCACGATCGGTCCGGGCGTGCTCGGGCTGCTCGGGCCCAACGGGGCGGGCAAGTCGACGCTGATGCGCATCCTCGCCACGGTGACGCGGCCCACCGAGGGCCGGGTCACGTGGGAGGGCGTGGACCTGCGCCGTGATCCCGACGCGCTGCGCCGCGTGCTCGGCTACCTGCCGCAGGATTTCGGCGTCTATCCCAACCTCACCGCGATCGAGTTCCTCGAATACCTCGCCGCCGCCAAGGGGCTCGATGGCCGCGGCGCGCGCGCGCGCATCGGCGAGCTGCTCGAGCTGGTCAACCTGACCGACGCGGCCCGGCGCCCGCTCGGCGGCTTCTCGGGCGGCATGCGGCAGCGCGTCGGCATCGCCCAGGCGCTGCTCAACGACCCGCGGCTGCTGATCATGGACGAGCCCACGGCCGGGCTCGACCCCGAGGAGCGCCTGCGCTTCCGCAACCTGCTCTCCGAGCTCTCGGGCGAGCGCATCGTGCTGCTCTCGACCCATATCGTCTCCGACGTCGAGGCGATCGCCACGCACATCGCCTTCATCGCGCAGGGCCGGCTCGTCGCCCACGACGCGCCCGAGGCGCTGCTGCGCGCGGCGGAGGGGAAGACGTGGGAGTGGGTGATCCCGAGCGACGCGCTCGGCGCGGTCAAGGCGCGGCATCGGGTGACCGGCACGATGCGCCGCGGCGACGGCGTGCACGTGCGCGTCGTGGCCGACGCGGCGCCCGATCCCGCCGCGCGCGGGGTCGAGGCCACGCTCGAGGACGCCTACCTCTGGACACTCGACGCGCACCGCGCGGGAGCCACCACGGACCGGGCCGCGGCGGCCGCGCCGTGATCGCGCCCGCGGCGCTGTTCCAGCTCGTGCGCGCCGACTACCTCGAGCGGGTGCGGCGGCACAGCTTCCTGATC
>Ga0070695_100000874_pt1 | contig 16235 bp, 12 predicted proteins | sample KBSK1252metaG_FD_65471 | JGI IMG/M metagenome (GOLD analysis project Ga0070695, IMG submission 65471) | Corn, switchgrass and miscanthus rhizosphere microbial communities from Kellogg Biological Station, Michigan, USA - KBS K1-25-2 metaG | ecosystem: Host-associated > Plants > Roots >...
GGTCACCGTGCTGTCGAATGTGACGAGATCCATGTGCACATGCGGCTCTTCCCAATACGGCATCATGCGCCTGAGATAGCGCGAGGGCTTCAAGCCGTTGATGCCGAAATGGAGCGCGCCGGGCGAGTTGGGGCCGGCGGGATAGATGTCGAAGCGCGGGGCCTTCGGGTTGTGGCCGCAGCCGAGCTCCTCGAGCTTGCCGCCGATGATGAAGTCGCGCAGCACCTCGGCTTCCATGCTCTTGCCGTGCACGGCGACGACGCGATCGTCCTTGAACTCGACGCCGACCTTCTCCTCGAACGGCTTCTCGAAGCCGACCGCCCATTGCGCGAAGACGACGCCGTTGACGGGCCCGGGCTTGCTCTCGTCGCCCATCACATAGGGCTCGTAGAGATTGGGGCCGTGCGTCGGCATGTAATGGATGTAGCAGCCGGGCTCGTCGGCGAAATTGTGGCCGCGCCAGCGATTGTGCTTCAGGAGCCGGTCGCGCATCGCCTGGGTGTAGTTGATTTGGAACTGCGTGCCGCGCGGGTCGGTGAACTTCAGGTCGAAATCGCCGGCCTCCGGGAACAGGCGCGACGTCGCGCGGATGATCTCGCCGATCAGCTCGATCGGGAAGCGCGCCTGAGGCGTGTTCCAGAGATCGAGATTGCGGAAGAATGTGATCTTCACCCAGCGCTGGCCCTTCTTACGGAGACCGATGCAATAGGGATCGATCACCGACGCGAACCAGGTGGAGACGACGAAGGTCGCGCGCTCGAGCACGGGCTTCGCCTCGTCCGGCACGGTCATGAGCTGGGGCGACGTGCCCATGTAGGACGCGAAGGTGGCGCCGCGCGCCCGCGCGAGGCCGTAGACCGCCTGGATCACGCGCGGATCGAGCATTGGGTCGGTGAGCATCACCACGTGATCGCCCGGCTTGATCGCGAATACGCGGTGGAAATTGTCCATCGCACCCTGGAAGCCCGCGATGTCCATCGGTGGGTATTCCACCGGGCGCGGCAGGCCGCGGCTGGTCTTGGAGCGGAGGATGTCGGTGACGGAATTGGGGATCATGGCGATTTCCTCTAGCGGCCCTGCAGCATGCGGCCGAATTTCGCTTCGAGATCGTTATACCACTGCGCTTTCTCGACCTCGGTCTTGGCGTCGAACATCGAGATCTTCTTGCCCTTGAGCATCTTCGAAGTCTCGGTCTCTGGAATGAACGGATTTCCGCGCTTGGCCACCTTCTCGTAGGCGAGCGCGCCCCCCTTGGAGCCGAGCCAGGCCAGGAGCAGCTTCCCGGCATTGGGATTCTTGCCGAACTTCAACAGCACGCCGTAGAGCGGGCCGACCGGCACCGGCTCGAGGAAGCGCCATTTCACCGGCGCGCCCTTCTCGATTGTCGGCAGCGCGGTGTGGTGGATCGCGAAGATGATGTCGACCTCGCCGGCGCCCACAGATTGTGCGGCCGCATACGTGCTGCGGAACAGCTTCGGCTTTAGCGCCGAGAATTTCTTGACGTAGTCGGTCGTCTTCTCCTCGCCCCAGTCGGCGGCGAGAATGACGAAGCCGATCGCGCGCGACCAGGTGCCGGCGCGGCCCGCCCATTTGGCGTCGACGAGCTCCTCATAAGTCTTCGGCGCCTCGTCGTCCTTCACCTTGTTGGTGTTGTAGAGGATGCCGAACAGTGGCGTCGTGATCGCGATGAGATATTCGTTGGGCGTGCGCTCGTTCGACGTCTCGACGCCGAGCGACTTCCAATCGACGGGGGTCAGGAAGCCCGACGAGGCGTGGCGCATGCCCGAGGCGGGACCGTCGAGCGTCACGTCCGCGGTCGGCCCGCCGGCGCGGCTTTCCTGCGTGATGCGCGCGGTCTTGGCGGCGCCTGGCACCTCGAGGTATTCCGCGGATTTTACGAACGGAAAGGCCTTCTGGAATTCGGCCAGGATCGCGTCGCCCTCGGCACGCGGCAGGCTGTCGTACCAGACGACCTTGCCTTCCTTGGCGGCGCCGGCCTTCACGTCATCCAGCGTTTCCGCGGCGCTCGATCCCGCGAATATCGCCGACGCGGCGAGCGCAGCCAGCCACACGATCCTGCGTGTCATCATGGACTTCCTCCCTCGCAATCGCGCCGGGCGCTCTTCGCGGCGCCGCATGAAAAACGCTAGCATTCGTCACCAGGGGTGTAAACGCGCGGCGCCCGCACGCCCCTCATGCGCCCATGTCCAAGGATTGGCCGATGCCCGCGCGGCGCGCCGCCTCGTAAAGCATCGCAGAAGCGCCGACATATTCGAGCGCTGTGCCGCCCGAGCAGAAGACCGTTATCTCGCCCGCGTCGCGGCGGCCCGGCACCTTGCCCGCGATCACCGAGCCGATGTCGCCGACCACGTGCTCGCGTGCGATCTCGCCGGCCGCGAGCGGGATCATGATTTCGCCCTTTTCGCCCCAAGCCTGATCGAGATCGTCGACGACGACGCGGCCGCGGCGGATCGCTTCCGTATCGACCTCGCGCGCCTCGGGATAGTGCATGCCGACGAAGCCGCAATGCGTGCCCGGCGAGATCCACGCACCTTCGACGACGGGCGTGCGCGACGTGGTGACCGTGACGAGGATATCCACGTTCTCCGCCGCCGCGCGCGCGGTTTCGACCGGCACCACGTCGAGGCCGGGCACCGCGCCCTTTGCCCACGCGGCGAAGCGCTCGCGGTTCTCGCGGTTGCGGCTGTAGCAGCGCAGCGACTTGATCGCGCGCACCGCGGCGAGGCCGAGCAGCTGCGTGCGCGCATATTGTCCGGTGCCGATCATGCCGACCGCGGCGGCATCGTCGCGCGCGAGGTGGCGCGCGGCGACGGCGGCGGTGGCGCCCGTCTTCCATAAACTCATGCTCTGGCCGTGCAGATGCGCGAGCATTTCGCCGGTCTTGGCGCTCAAGAGCGCGATCCAAAGATCGATCGCGCCGCGGCGGAATCCGGCCGTGTAGAGCGGCACGCCGATCACGCCGAGCCCTTCGAGCACGGCCGCCGCGACCTTGAGCGATGGGCCGCGATTGGCCGCGTTTGCGCTCCCCATCCAGAAATTCTGGCGCGGTAGCAATTTGAGGCGGCCTTCGCCTTGCTCGCGATAGGCGCGCTCGATCGCATCGACGTAGTCGCGCATGCCGACATGGCCCTCGTCGTGCAGGCGCGCGATGTGGTGCGTGTCGAGAAAGATCGTCATCGCTCGGGACCTCAGGCTTTTTCGGGCAGCAGGACGCAGCGGGCCGGATCCGCCTCGATCACGACTTCGGTTCCGGGCGCGAACGAAGAAGCGGGATGGCACCAGACGTGGAGTTCCGCCCCGGCCGCGGCAATGACGTGATCGGCGAGACTGCCGAGGAAGATCTCCTCGACGACGCGGCCGCGGATGCGGTTGGGGCCCCCCTCGTTCGCCGCCGGGGCTGCCGCGGCGCGCAGCGTGACGTCCTCGGGACGGATCGACACCAGCACGCGCGCGCCGGGCGCGAACCCGTTCGCCGCCGCGCAGCGCAAACTTCCGCCCTCGATCTCCACCAGCGCCTCATCGTTCGACATTCGCGCGAGCGTGCCGGCAATGAAGTTCGTCGAGCCGATGAACTCGGCGACGAAGCGCGTGGCCGGGCGGAGGTAGATCGAGCGCGGATCGCCTTCTTGCACGATGCGTCCGTCCTGCATAACGGCGACGATGTCGGACATGGCGAGCGCCTCGGTCTGGTCGTGCGTGACATAGACCGTGGTGATGCCGAGGGACTTCTGAATGCGGCGCAGCTCGAGCCGCATTGATTCGCGGAGCTTGGCGTCGAGATTGCTCAACGGCTCGTCGAGCAACAGCACGCGCGGCTCCATCACCAGCGCGCGGGCCAGCGCGAGGCGCTGCTGCTGGCCGCCCGAGAGCCGCGTGGCCGGGCGCCGCTCGAAACCTTCCATGCGCACGGTGGCGAGCGCCTTCGCCACGCGCGCGGCGACTTCGGCCTCGCGCAGGCGCTCGCCCCCGACGCGCAGCGGAAATGCGACGTTCTCGTAGACGTCCATGTGCGGCCAGATCGCGTAAGACTGGAACACCATGCCGATCTTGCGCCGGTTCGCGGGCACGAGCACGCGCTTGGACGAATCGAACACCACTGCGCTGCCGATCGCGATCACGCCGCGATCCGGCGTCTCCAGGCCGGCGATGCTGCGGAGCGTCGTCGTCTTGCCGCAGCCGGAGGGGCCGAGCAGCGTGTAGAGCTGGCCCGGCGCGATGCGGAAGCTCACGCCGTCCATGGCGGTGACGATGCGCCCGTCGGCGAGCGCGTATTCCTTTCTGAGGCGATCGGCCAGCAACATGATTTCAGCGCTCGCGGCCGGCGCGCGTGAGCCAGGTCAGCGCCGCGACGAGGCCGCCCAGGACGAGCATCAGCATGACCGCGATGGCGGCCGCCTGCCCCGGCTCGCCCTGATCCCAGAGGCTGTAAAGGATCGTCGACAGCACTTCGTTCTTGCGCGAGACCAGCATCACGGCGACCGAGAATTCGCGCAGCGAATGGACGACGAGCCAGATCAGGAGCGCCAAAATCGTGGGCCGCAACAGCGGCACGACGATGCGGCGGAGATTCGCGAGGAACGTGGCGCCCGAGACCGCGGCCGCCTCCTCGAGCTCGCGATGCACTTGCAGCACGCCGGTCTGCATCATGCGCGCGGCGAGCGGCAGGAACACGATGAGGTGGCCGAGCGCGATGATCCAGACCGTGCCGTAGATCGGGATCGCGCGCAGGCCGAAGAAGATGAAGACTAGCGCTACGCCCATCATCAGGAACGGCACGCTGATCGGGATCATCGACATCGCGTCGAGGATGCGCACCCAGCGGAGCTTCGAGCGCACGATCGTCCACGCGACGAAGAGCGCCAGCACCGTCGTCGCGATCGCGGCCGCCACGGCGATGACGCTCGAATTGACGACGCCCTCCCAAAGGCGCGGTTCGCCCAAGAGCGTCGCATAGGCCTTGAACGAGAGCAGGCTGAACAGCTTCGTCTGAAAGCCGGCGAAATAGGGAACGAGGCTGGTCCAGAGCAGCGCCAGGAACGGCAGCACGACCGCGAGCGCAAAGTAGAACGCCACGAATCCGGCCGCGACCGGCCGCCAGCGCCCGAGGCGAAACCGCGCGGCCTTGTAGCCCTTGCCGCTGATCGTGGCGAAGCGCTCGCTCTGCTGCGTCGCGCGGTAATAGACGTAGAGGCCCACGGCCAGCAGCACGAACAGCGAGCTGTTGAGCGCCGCGATCTCGCCGTATGCCGGCAGGCCGTTGGCCGGGTTCATCAGATTGAAGATCTCGGAGCTCATCACGTTGACGTTGCCGCGTTGGCCAATCACGGCCGGCACGTCGAAGGTGAGCATGCCGACAATCATCAGCAGCGTCGTCACCGAGAGCAGAGCCGGGACCAGGAACGGAAACGAGACGCGGCGCAGGGTTTGACCGAACGCGGCGCCCGCGGTGCGCGCGGCCTCTTCATAGACCGGGTCCATGTTGCGCATCGCCGGCGCCAGCATCAGGAACGAGGTCGGCACATACGCGAGGCCCTGCACGAAGATCATGCCGGGCAAATTGTAGATGCCGATCGCCTTGGCGCCCTCGCCGAAGACGGAGCCGAGCAGCGAGGGGATGATGCCGATGCTGGGGCTCATCAGCAGCACCCAGCCGATCGCGAGCAGCAGCGGCGGCGTCGCCATCGGCATCAAGATGCCGGCGCGGAAGAGATCGCGCCCCGGCATGTCCGTGCGCTCGACGAGCCAGGCGAGCACGGCGGCGAGCGCGATGCCGAAGGCCGTGCTGCCGGCGGCGAAGATCAGCGTGTCGGCGACGAGGCGATAAGTGGAAGCCGTGCTCCACACCTTGGCGAAATGCTGAAGCGTCCAGCCGTCGCTGAGCGGCAGGCCCGAAGGCCGGAAGCTCGAGACGATCACGGTCAGCACGGGGACGACGGTGAGGACGAGCAGTAGCGCCGCCAGCGCGAGCGGCAGCGCGTAGCCGCTCCGTGCGCCCGCCGAGCGCCAACGGCGCTCGGGCAGCGCCACGGCACTGGCTACGCCGTCAGCGGCGCCAGCCAATGCCAGGCGCCCGCGCTCATCGCCCGTGGGCACTTTCTCCTCCCTCGACTCTGCCGCCGGCATGCGGCCAGAACCGTCAACCCGTCGGCGCCTCGGTGGGCGCTCTTGTCCGCAGCATTACTTAGGGCAACGCGATTTCCATAGAAATCTAAGCAAGAGTGGCGCCGCGCCCGGAGCCTGTCAACGCCGATCGACTTTGCGACGCGCGTTCTGCCACGCGGCGGCGATGGATTTCTCTTCCTCCGCGCGGATGTCGGCCAGCGTCTGTTTTGAGAGACCGCCGTGACGCTCGAGCCAATCCTCCATGAATGCGATGGGGTCGCGCTTCCGCCAAGCGGCGAGCTCGTCCTCGATGCCGGTGCGCGGCTCTCCGAAATGGCTGCTGTAGCCGCCCATGCGGTAGGTCTCGCAATCGAGCATTGCGGGCCGGCCCGCCAGCGCCTCGGCGCGCGCCCAGGCCATCGCGTGGAATACGTCGAACGCGTTGTTGCCGTCGACCGGGCGCGTGACGAAGCCGTAGGGCTGGACATAGGGCGCGATCGCGCGCTGCGCCCGCACGTGGCTCCACGCGGCCGAGACCTGATAGCCGTTGTTCTCGACCATCAGCACGAAGGGCAGCTTCCAGACGCCGACGATGTTGAGCGCTTCGTGGAGATCGCCTGCGCCTAGGACGCCGTCGCCGATGACGCAGACGGTCACGTTGCCCGAGCGATCGAGCTGCTGCGTCAGCGCAAAGCCGGCCGCCGTCGGCGCCCAGCCGCCGATCATCGACGAGCTCGGCATGATGCCGAGCGCGGGAAACGCGGCATGGTGGAACACCTCGCGCCCGCCCTGCTCCGAATCGGGCGCGCCGATCAGCTCGCCGAAATGCTGTTCGGCGGTGGCACCCTTGCCGAACACGATCGCGCGCGAGCGATAAGAAGGGAACACGGCGTCGCCGGGCGCCAGCGCCATCGCCGCGACGCCGAGCGCTTCCTGGCCAAGGCAAGGATAGGTGTTGCCGAGCACCGCGCTCTCTTTCTTGAGGCGCATGCAGAACTCCTCGAACAACCGCGTGCGCAGCATCAGGCGTAGGAATTCGACCGGCTCGGCGCCGGGCGGCACGTCGTTGCGCCATGTTGGAGGAGCGTTCATCGCATGCTCATGCGAGCAGTTCCCGTGCCGCGGCGGTGATCGCTTGAGCCGAAGGCAGCACGTCTTCTTCGCGGTTGTAGGGCAGAAACACATCGGGCCGCGCCAGCAGCCTCGGCTGCCGCTTCAAGGCACCGAGCGGCAATTCATCGAGCAGGCTCTGGATCGCGGGGCCGTAACCGCCGAACGGCGGCTCTTCCTGCACGATGAGGACGCGCCCGGTGGCGCGCGCGGCCTCGAGGATCGAAGTACGATCGAGCGGCTTCACCGTGCCGAGACTCAGCACGCGGAGATCCGCGGGCTCGCCGGACGCGGCGATTTCCTCCGCCGCGTTTAGCGCGAGCGCGGCCATGCGGCCGGCGGCGACCACCGTCGCGTCGCTGCCTCCGCGCAACGTGCGCGCCTTTTCGGGCGCCGCCGGCCGCGGTCCGAGCGGGCCCGAGGCGGAATTGAGCGAACGATCTTCGAGGAACAGCGTCGGCACCCGGCGCGTGAAGGCGTGGCGCAGCAGCCAATAGGCTTCGGCCGCGCTCGCCGGCATCGCGATGTCGAGATCGGGCACGTTCATGAACCACGACAGCGTCACTTCGGTGCCCATCGGCCCGTGGCGCGAGAAGCGGTTGATCGGCGAGCGGATGACGAGCGGGCAGCGGAGCTGACCGTTGGTGGCGTAGTTGAGCTTGGCGGCGGAATGGACGATCGAGCTGAACGCCACCGCCGCGATGTCGGCATAGGCGAACTCGACGACGGTGGTGTAGCCGTTCATCGCGGCGCCGGCGCCCATGCCGATCATGGCGCTCTCGCTGATCGGGCAATCGCGCACGCGCGCAGCGCCGAACTCGTCGGCCAAGCCCTTGGTGACGCCGCCGATGCTGAAGCGGCCGACATCCTGGCCGAGCACGAACACCTTGGGATCGGCCGCCATCGCCTCGCGCAACGCGCGCGCGATCGCCTCCTTATACGTCAGCGTATCGCCCGCGCTCACACCGGCACCAGCGCCAGGACGCGCAGCGGGCTGCCGCTGCCGCGCTTGATCTTGAGCGGCGCGGCGAAGATCACTGACCCTGTCGGCGGCAGCTGATCGAGGTTGGTCAGGCACTGGAGGCCGTACCGCCCGGCGCCGTGCATGTAGTAGTGGCACGGATAGGGCGGATTGAGATGGAAGGCCTGGCCGGCATCGGTGCCGATCGTCTCGGTGCCGAAGCCAATCACGTCGCGCTCCTTCACCAGGAACTGCACCACCTCGGGATCGGGGCCCGGCGTGTGCTGGCCGGTTTCGTCGAAGTTCTGATAGGCGGCGGGATCGGTGCGCTTCGACCAATCGGTGCGCATCAGCACCCAGGAGCGCGGCGCGATCTTGCCGTGCTCCTTTTCCCAGTTCGTGACGAAATCGACGCTCAGCAGGAAATCGGGATTCTGGGTCGATTGCTTCGAGCAATCGAGCACGGCGGCCGGCGCGATGAAGTCCTTGGGCGGAATCGTGTCGACCGCGTTGTTGGGAAGATCGCGGCCCGAGATCCAATGGACCGGCGCGTCGAAATGTGTGCCGGTGTGCTCGCTGAACGAAACGTTGTTCCAATAGGCGGCCGAACCCCGATCATCGTAGCGCGAGATCTCCTCGATGCGGAACGGCCAAGCCTGTCCCATTTCGGGCGGCAAAGTGATGGCGGGGAAATCGGGCGAGAGCGTGTGCGTCAGGTCGACGACGCGGATGCGGCCGGCCGAAAGCTCGCTCGCGAATTGCGTCAAGGCATTCATCGCTGCGTCCTCTTCAGGGATTGGCCGCTTCGAGTTCGAGCGCCTTCGGATTCTCACGCCAGCGCGCGAGCCAGTCCTGCGCCACATCGCCGGGGTAGACGTCCTCGGTGCCGGCCTTGAGCGCGTTGACGATGGCGGTGGCGAGCCCGGCCGGCGCCAGCTTCGGCGGCAGCAGCAGCTGGTTCCACTCGTCGTCGATCGGCCCGGGATAGACGTTGATCACACGCACACCGGTCGGCCGCATTTCGGCGCGCAGGCACTGCGCCAGCGAATGCGCCGCCGCCTTCGAGGCCGAGAACGTGCCGTGCGGCGGATAATTGCTGAGCGCATAGATCGAGAGGAGGTTCACCCACGCGACCGCGCTGTTGACGCCGTCGGCGCCGCGCGCCTTCAGCGCCGGTCCGAATTCCTGCGCGAGGCGCAAGAGGCCGAAATAGTTCACGTCCATCTCGGCGCGCGCGGCGTCGGTGCCGTAGCGCGCCGAGATGCCGTAGGTGCGGTGAACTTCGGCATTGTTGATGACGATATCGACGCGGCCCGCGACCTCGCCGGCGATCTCGCGCACCGAGCGCTGGTCGGTGACGTCGAGATTGAGCAGCGTGACTTGCGGAATCTTCTTGAGCTCGTCGAAACCGGGGAAGTTCTTCCACGGCTCGGCATTGCCGACCCAAATGGGATCGGCGCCCGCATTCACAAGGGCTTTCACGAGCGCCTGACCGACCGCGGTCTTGCCGTCGGTGACGAGTACCTTGCGGAACTTCGGATCGCAGGTCATTTCGCGCATGATTCGGTCATCCGCCATGTTGGGCGTGTCGTGTTCGGGAAGAGCGACGAGAACGGCTTGTCCGGCGCGGTCGAGATGCGCGCGCACGCGCACCTTGGCCGGCGGGCGCGGCACGTCGGAATGGACGTGCGCCACCACGGTGACGTCGCCGGGCAGGCGCACGAGGCCCGTCCGCCACGGCGCGCGCTCGCGGAAGAACAGCTCGAGGCTGTGGCGGATCAGCGTTTCCGAGACGAGCTCGCCGTCGCCGGCCTGCGGTTTCCAGTCGAGCCGGTCGGAGAGGCAGCGGCGGCACACCTCGCGCGGCGGATACTGCACCGTGCCGCAATCGCGGCACACTTGCAGCTCGAGCCGGCCCTGCGCCGCGCCGCGCAGCAGGCCGAGCGCATAGCGGCTCCGCGCCGAGGGCGGCGGCACCGGCAAGCGCGTGCGCAGGATCGGATTCTTGCGCTTGGGTTTTTGCAGCGGCGCGGTCACTGTCGTTCTTCTCGCTCCCTACTTCCTCACGCACCGGCCAGGATCGCGGCGCCGGACGAAAGCCCGCGATCATAATTGATCATTCCGAAGCCGCAGACGAGGCCGAGCTTCGCGTCGGGCACCTGGCCGCCGACGGTCTGGCGCGTCAACTGCCGGATCGCCTCGACCATGCCGAGCATGCCGCCGGCCGCACCCGCCTGCCCGACCGACAACTGCCCGCCCGACGTATTGAATGGGAAGCTGCCGTCGACCGTCAGCGTGTTGGCGCGCACCAGCGCCGGCGCCTCACCCTTGGCGCAAAAGCCGAGATCCTCGAATTGCAAGAGGTTGATGACGGGATAGTCGTCGTAGGTCTCGACGAAGTCGATGTCGTCAGGCTTCACGCCGGCCTGGCCGTAAAGCTCGTCGCGGTCGACGGCCCAGCCGCCGCGGAACTGGACCGGATCGTTCTGGAACGCGTTGTGGCGCTCGATCGTGGAGAGAATGCGGGCATAGCGGAGGCCGGCCGCTTCCGCCGCTTCGCGCCGCATCACGAGAAATCCCTCGGCGCCGGCGCAGGGCATCACGCAATCGAACAGACGCACGGGATCGGAGATCATGCGCGAGGCGAGATACTCTTCGAGCGTCAGCGGCTTCTTGAACATCGCCCACGGTATCTTGAGCGCGTTGGCGCGCTGCGCCACGCACATTTTGCCGAAATCGGCGGGCTCGGCGCCGTAGGTGCGCATGTAGTAGTCGGTGAGGAACGCGAAGCTCTGGTTAGGCCCGCCGGCGCCGATCGGGTAGACCGCGTCGCGCGCGAAGCGGCTGAAATTCGACGTGCCCTGGCGGAACGAATCGATCGCGTTGGTGTCGCCGGCGACGCAGGCGACGATCTCGGCATCGCCGCTCTGCACCGCGCGCGCCGCGCGGCGCAGGCCCGCCACGCCGCAATTGCCGCCGAGCGGAATGAAATCGAGCCAGCGCGTGCTGAGGCCGAGATGCTCGGAAAGTCCGATCGCCGTATCGGGTGCCAGCGTGAACGACGAGACGCAGAAGCCATCGATGCGCTCCTTGGCGATGCCCGATTGCTTCACCAACTCGCCGAGCGCGCGCCCGATCCACCAATGCGCAGCGCGGATCGAGAACCGCACGTAAGGAATCGTCACCGGCGTCGTAACGACCACGCCGTCGTAGGAAGCGCGCCGGCTCATGCGCTCTTCCGCGGCTTGCTCTGCTGCTTCAGCGCGCGCAGATCGTAACAGTTGGGATGACGCGCCGGGTTCTCGGCGAGATCGCCGAGATCGGCTTTCCGGATCTTCTGCGTGGCGGTGACCGGCATTTCGCTGAGGAACGCGATATAGCCCGGCGCCTTGTAATAGGCAAAGCGCTGGCGGCAATGCTCGAAGATCGCGTTGGCGAGCGCCGCATCCGGCGTGTGGTCGGGGCGCGGCACGATAACGGCCATCACCTCTTCCTCGCGGATCTCGTCGCGCACCGCGAGCACGCTCACCTCGCCCACGGCCGGATGGTCGGAAATCACCTGCTCGACCTCGGCGGCGGCGATGTTTTCGCCCGAGCGGCGCACGATCGCCTTCTTGCGGTCCATGAAATAGAGGTAGCCGGCTTCGTCCTGGCGCACGATATCGCCGGTGTTGAGCCAGCCGCCCTTCCACGCCGCAGCGGTGGCGGCCTCGTCCTTGAGATAGGCGGTGAAGAAGCGCTTGCGCGGATTGGGCCCCTTCGCGCGCACGAGGAAATTGCCGGGCGTGCCGCGCGGCACGTCGTTGCCCACGTCGTCGACGATGCGGATCTCCATCGGCGGTCCGGGACGGTCGGGCCGGCCCATGCAATGCTGGCCGATCCGGCGCGGCTCTTCCCAATCGCCGAGCGTGGCGGCGCCGCCGGTTTCCGTCATCGCCCAGCCTTCGGTGAGCGTGAGGCCGAAGCGCTGCTCGAACGCCGCGTGGTGCGAGGCATGGAGGCCGCCGCCCATGCCGAAGCGGATCTTGTGCGCGCAGTCGAGCGGCGAGGGCGGCAGATTGAGCAGCATCGCCGGCATCACGCCGAGATAATGGAAGCAGGTGGCGCGCGTCTCGATCGCGTCCTGCCACCAGCTCTTGGGATGAAACCGGTCCAGGATCACCTGCGTGCCGCCGCTGATCAGCATGCCCATGAACGAATTGCCGGTGGCGTTGGTGTGGAACGTCGGCAACGGCTGCAGCAGCCGCTCCTCGCCGCGGCGGAGGCGCAGCACGCCTTGCTGCGCCGCATACCACTCGCCCCAGCCGAGGAAATACTCGTTCGAAAGCATGCAGCCCTTGGGCCGCCCCGTGGTACCCGAGGTATAGAGGAGAGCGGCTTCCGCGCCGAGGCCGGCGGGCCCGCCCGGCGCCGGCCGCCGCGGCGGCGGCAGCGCCGCGTCAGAGTCGAGCGCTACCGGCACGCCCAACGGCGCCGCCACCGGCGCCACTTGCGCCTTCCGCTCCGCCAGCACGACGGCGAGCGCCGATTCGCTGTGCTCGAGCGCATAACGCGCCTCGTCGGGGCCGTAGTCCGGGTTGAGCGGCACGATGCCGGCGCCGATCGCATTGAGCGCCATGAAGTGCACGAAATGCTGCGGCCGGTTCTCGAGCAACAGCGCCACGCGATGGCCGGCGCCGTAGCCGGCGCGGCGATAGCGCTCGGCCTGCGCCGCGACGGCCTCGGCCATTTCGCGATAGCCAACGGTCGCGCGCGGGAGACGCCACTTCTCCATGAGCCAGCGCGGCATCGCGAATAGATCGTTGTCCGCGAATGCGCGCGCCGTCTCGAACAGAAGCGCGCTGGCGGTTTCGACGGTGAGCGGCAGTTCGGTCACGAGGCGAAGATCTTGATACCGAGCGGGTTGGGTTGGCCGTTGTTGGTGCGCGCCTTGTCGGACGGGCAGGCCGAGATGCCGGCCAAAATGTCCATCTCGGCGCGGAGATCGATGTAGTCGTCCTTGGTCACCCTCGTCGGCTGGATCTCGAAGCTGCCGTCGGAATGGAGATCGGCCGCCATGAACACGTTGAAAATGTCCATCACGTCGTCGCCGGTGAGGCCGTAGGGCGCGAGGGCCTCGGTCAAGTTCTCCTGGCACGAGCGGTGATTGGTGACCTTGTCGCGCAGCTGATAGAGCTTCGTCGAGCAGCGCCCGCCATTGTTGCCCCAATGGTTCTTAAGCGTGTCTTCGAGCGTCGTCAGCATGATGTTTTCGCGCGGCGGCTTCGAATAGAAATGCTTGAAGCTCTTCGAGGTGCCGGTGCCGAGAATGCCGTTGATCGCCCAGCTTTGTCCGACGTGGAACCATTCCTTGTAGTCGTGGGCGTTGTAGAACACGCAGTCGCCGACCTGGCCGCCTGTGATCTGGTGGATGCGCAGCACCTGGCCCTTCTTGACCACGAAAGCGCGCCCGTAGCGCGCGGGGATCACGAATTCCTCGATCAGCTTGCCGCGCATCGTCCTCTCCTCATGCTCACGCGCGTCCGGCGCGGATTGCCGCCAGCACGCGCTCCGACGTGAACGGCAGGCGATCGATCCGCGCGCCGAGCGGGCGCAGCGCATCGTTGACCGCGCACCACAACGCCGCCGGCGCGCCGACCGTGCCCGCCTCGCCCGCGCCCTTGATGCCGAGCGCCGTGCCCGGCTGCGGGGTTTCGATATGGCCGACCTCGATCGTCGGCATATTGTCGGCGCGCGGCATCGCATAGTCCATCAGCGATCCGGCGAGAAGCTGCCCGTCGCCGTCATAGACGCAATGCTCGAGCAGCGCGAAGCCGAGGCCCTGCACGATGCCGCCGCGCAATTGCCCATCGACGAGATCGGGATTGATCACGCGGCCGCAATCCTCGACGACCCAATGCTTCAAAAGCGTGACCACGCCTGTTTCGCGGTCGATCTCGACGAGACAGCCCTGCACGCCGTTGGCGGCGAAATAGGGAGCCGCCGGCACGAAGCTTTGCGTCGCCGCGAGCTTCGGCGCCGTGCCGCCCGGCAGCAGATCCTGCCGGAAATGCGCGATACGGCAGAGCTCGGCGAGCGGCATACGCTGGACGCCGTCGCCGGCGTTGACGATCGCGGCGTCGCGGATGTCGAGCGCGTCGCGCTTGGTTTGCAGCAGCGGCGCCGCGAGCTCGAGCAGATGTTGGCGCAGCTCGCGCGCGGCGCGATGCGCGGCCTCGCCCCCGATCGACAATCCGCGCGAGGCCCAGGCGCCGCCGCCATGCGGGCCGGCGCTGTCGCCCGCCTCGACCGCGACGTGATCGAGCGGCACGCCCATCGCCTCCGACACGATCTGCGCCACGCCGGTGAGCGTGCCCTGCCCCTGATCTGTGCAGCCGACGGCGCAGCGCACATACCCTGCGGGATCGATCTTCACGATCGCCGTATCCTGCGCGCTGATGCGGATGCCGGCCGGCCCATAGAGGAAAGTCCCCGGCGCCGTCATCTCGAGGAAGGTGGCGATGCCGATGCCACGGAGCCGCCCCGCGCCGTGCAGCTTCGCCTGCTCCTGGCGCAGCGCCGCGTAGCCCATGCGCTCGACGAGGCCGTCGAGGCAGCGTTCGAGCGAAACCGAATCGAGCCTCAGTCCGCCGGCGGTCGTGAGCGGCAGTTCGGCGGCGCGATGATATGCGCGGCGGCGGAACTCGACCGGGTCCTGCTTCAGCGCGTGCGCCGCCTCGTCGATCAGAACTTCGGTGATCGCGCAGCCGATCGGCTGGCCGACGCCGCGATAGGAGCCGGTCGGCACCTTGTTGAGATAGGCGACGCGCGCCCGCGCGCGCTGGGCACCCACGCGATAAGGTGCCCCCATCATCATGCCGGCGAGCGTGGCGTCGCCGAAGCTGCCGCGCGGATAGATCGAATAGGCGCCGGCCGCGCAGACGATGTCGGCTTCGAGCGCCGCGATCGTGCCATCGGCCTTGGCGGCGAGGCGCGCCGTCACCTCGAACTCGCGCGCGTGCGCGTCGGAGACGAAGGCCTCGGTGCGGCGCGATTCGAAGCGCACGGGACGGCCGAGCAGCTTCGCCAGCGCGGCCGTCGCCAGTTCGTCGGGATAGGCGTGCAGCTTGATGCCGAAGCCGCCGCCGACATCGCGGCAGACGACCCGCACGCGCGATTCGGGAATGCCGAGCAGGCGCGCGAAGATGTCGTGCATCTGATGCGGCACCTGATGCGACTGATGAACCGTGAGCGCATCCTCGATCGGATCGTAGTCGGCGACGATGACGCGGGGCTCGAGCGGCACGCCGGTGTGGCGGTTGAAGCCGAAGCTGCGCTCCACCAGCACCTCGCCGGCGCGCAACGCCGCGGCGATGTCGCCCTTGCCCAGCGCGCGATCGAGCGCGCGATTGTGGCCGAGCGCGGGATGAACGGCGGGTGCGCCCTCTTTCAGAGCCGCCGCGGCATCGACGACGGCCGGCAGCGGATCCCAATCCACTTCGGTCGCCTCGACGCCATCCTCGGCGGACGCAAGCGTCTCGGCGACGACGGCGGCGACGGGCTCGCCCTGCCAGCGCGCGACGCCGTCGGCGAGCGGCGCTTGCGGCGGCGAGACGTGATCGGGCGCGTTCGCCATCGCCGTCTGCATCGGCCGACAGACCGGCGCGAGATCGGCCGCGGTGGCGACGAGCAGCACGCCGGGCAGCGCGCGCGCGGCACGCGTGTCGATGCCGGCGATGCGCGCATGCGCGTGCGGGCTGCGCAGGAACGCCACATGCGCCATGCGCGGCAGCGCGATATCGCCGGTGAAAGTGCCGCGGCCGGCGACGAGGCGCCGCGTCTCGCGGCGGGGGATTCCCGCCGGCTCAGACACGGCTCGGCAGCCAGGTCGCGATTCCGGGAAGGAAGTAGATCAGCACCAGCAGCAGCAGGCCGAACAGCATGTAGGGCATCGCGGAACGGATGACCTCGCTCATCGTGATCTCGGGCGGCGCCACGCCCTTCATCGTGAACAGCAGCAGGCCGAACGGCGGCGACAACAGGCCGAGCTGCATGCAGACCA
>Ga0070695_100000875_pt1 | contig 16218 bp, 30 predicted proteins | sample KBSK1252metaG_FD_65471 | JGI IMG/M metagenome (GOLD analysis project Ga0070695, IMG submission 65471) | Corn, switchgrass and miscanthus rhizosphere microbial communities from Kellogg Biological Station, Michigan, USA - KBS K1-25-2 metaG | ecosystem: Host-associated > Plants > Roots >...
CGGCGCTGCGACAGTGAATGGTCGCCAGCGGGACGGTGAACGTGGGATCGCGTTAGTCACGTTCCGCCAGCGGATCGAAGCGGCCGCTAATCATCACCCTGTCCAGTACATCGCCCGCGTCACCGCTACCAACCACGACCGCCAGCTTGAATCCCGGCATGACGTGCTGTTGCGGCAGCGGCGCGAGCACGGCATCGGGCACCGGCCAAGCAACATCCCCCGCCTCGGGGTGCCAACAGTACGTCCACGCATCACTCGCCGTCTGCACGACCTGAGTCCCGGCGACGAGATAGCGCGTGTTGTCCGGCGTCCGATACTCAAGAGACACCGTGCGATTCGCAACAACCGCGCTCGTGGTCAGACGGCAGATAACCGAGAGCGGCCACAACGCCGCCCCACCCGCCACCGTGTAAACGCTCGGCACGACCCCGGTACCGTTCGCCACGTTCACGAGCTGCTGAACGTTGACCGGCGAACCCTCGATAGGCGCGATCTGCGGCGCAAGCTCCAGAGTCGGAAGGACGATCTTCGCGGCCAGCGATTCCCCGATCCCTTCCGCAAGCAGGTCAGCGAAGGCCCGCTCCTTCTGCGTGAGGAAACTGACGCGAGTATCGAACGCCAGAGTGGACACTAGACCGGGACTTCCTCCCACAACAGACCGGACACCGCAGAATGAGCTACCGGCGTCGTGGTCGCCAACAGCGCGAGCACACCCCCCGGGGGCACGATGATCGCCCCGTCAATGTTCTCCACCGTCACGCCGGCCGTGCCAATGTTCTGACCTACCGCCGTCTCGACCGACGAGATGTTCTTAATCAGCCCGCCCGTCAACGCCGAGGCGAAGCGAACCGCTAGGTTCGGCGTCATGCCGGTCGGCGCTACGTTCGTCAAGTCCTTCGCCACGCTGCCGGACGGCTGCAACGTCTTACGGTTGAAGGGATTGTTGCCGGTCGTAACGGCCGCCGTGGTGATCGACGTGGCCCACACATACGGCCCGCCGCCCGTCGCCGTCGCCGCCGTCACAGTCACGCCAAGGATCGCCTGCAAGATCACGAGGTTGAACGCGGAACCGACCGGGTTATAGACACCCGCTATCGGCGTAACCGTTGCGCCGAGCGTGCCGGTCGTGAAGGTCACGTTGTTTATGGACGTGAGGCCCATCCCGCCCGAGTAGACGGCGCTGCGGTAGTTCGTCTCGAAAAAGCGCCCGTGTAGCTCCTGCACGATCGCCTCGGCGCTTCTACCGAGGCGAAGCGTCGCAGGTACGCCATCGGCTAGAACGTCCGGGCCTACTTGTCCCTGAACGGTTACTTCCGTCATTCCGTGTCCATTCTCTCGCGTTGAAGGATCGCTGTGAGCGCGATCTCGGAAAGCGTCTTGTTATCGGCCGCCCCGTCAGGCAGCGGAAGCGAGGCAACGCTCACCGGCTGCGTCACGCCCGAACCGTTCACGATCCAGGGCGACGTGCCCTGATTCACCGTCAACGGCAGGCGTGCGGCGAGCTGTGCATCTGTCAGCGGGCCAGTCACGGCCAACGGTTCAAGCGCCACAAGCTCAGCGGCAGTCAGCGGGCCAGTAACCGCGATAGAAGCGTTATCGACCGTGACGTGACCCACGAGCCGCGCTGCACGATCTGACACGTCCACGGTGCCGACAATGGCGACCGATGCCGGGGGCAGAGACGAGGCAGGGACGAGAGCCACTCCGCTACGTCCAGTGGAAAGTCAGGATCACGAGACACACCGCGATCACCGCGAGCGCAACGCCCTCAAGAGTGAGCGTCATCTAGCTCGCTCCCACGAACTGCGGCAAGCGCCCATAGTCGGGATCGTTCGGGCCGCGCCCCCAAGGATCAGCGTCCGGCGGCTGCTCGACAGGCGAACCATTCTCCGTAGGCACGTCCGGCGCGGTAACGGCCTGCTGCGCCACGCGCCGCTCATCGCCCACCGCAACCCAGCCGCGCCCGTGGCACGGGATGCACTGCAAGGTTTTCTGCTGATTCAAGCGAGAGCCCGAGAGAACCCTGCCCCAGCCCTTGCAAGCGTCACAGCGGCGCGAGTACGGGTCTGGCTCGGAAACGTTCGGCGCTTCCTCCCCGATGGACAAGAGCACCGCCGCCTTCGTCTCGGCGTCCACGGGTGCCATGATCGGCGGGAAGATAAAGCCGGGGAAGCCGCCGCCGACACAGCGCGGGCACAGTTCTAGGACTTGCGCTTCCTCCCCCAGAATCTCGTTGATCTTCTTCGCGTAGGTCGCGCTCGCCTGCGCAACCCGCTTGTTCATCTTCTCGATTTCCTTCTCGCCCATGCCGATCACCTGCGCCGCCGCCTCGGCGTCGCTCGGCTCGGTAGGGACGCCCTCTACCTCGTGCGCCTCTTCCTCTTCCTCGTCCGGCGTCTCGGGCTCGTCCGGCGTCTCGGGCTCGTCCGGGTTCTCAGCTTCGGCCTTCGTCGCTTCGGCTTCGGCCAACTCGGTTACTTCGCTCATTCGCTCATCGCCTCCAAACCGCATATGGGGGGAGACGGGCCAGACTGCGGCGGCCAGCCCGCCTCCATCGAGGGCCTCCTTGCCGCGAGTATAGACCCTTACTCATCCAGAAGTGTGGCCGAATCCTGCGCCGTAAAGCCGAGCTGCTGCAACTCATCGAGCGCACGAGCCCGAGGCCAGTCAGTCGGGAGATTCTTGTATGCCTTCTTGATCTGAGCCGGGGACAAGCCCTTCTGCGGAACCGCCCGCATCACGTTCCAAATCGGAATCAACCCGTCCTGAGCGGTGGCGTCCACACCGACCGCATCGAGCCAGCCTCTCGCCGTCGCCTCGTCAGCCTGCCCCAGCAGAAACGCGGAACGAATCTCGGTGACTGCCTGAGTGCGGGCCGACTTCACGAGAGGATCGTCAGCGGTCGCCGTCGCCGTGTCTGCCGTCCAGAAGGTCACTACCGCGTCGATCAGCCAGACCGGCCAGCCAATCTCCATCAGGACGCGGCGCGTCTCAGCGGGAGTAAGCGCGCCGGACGTGGCGAGCCCGCGAATCACGAACGCAGACGGGTAGCTCTCCTTCTGCGCGTCAGCTAGGTCGTACCACTCCGGGCGGATATTCGACTCTTGGAGCTGCTTGAGAATCGCCGGGTTGATGTCGGCGGTAGGCCCGTTGTAGACACCGCCGCGCCGCTGCCCGATGAAAACCTGCCGCGTCGAGATCGGCCTGCCCTGCCCCTGGAATAGGTCGAGCGTGTCCTCGGCGTTGTAACCGTAGTCGTGCAAGCGATCCTGCATCCACGCGAAGTCGCGCCAGCCGCGCAAGTGCTGATTGACGATCTGCCCCGGCGAGAGCAGCGCACGGAATAGCGCCGCTTCCTCGTCCTGATACTTGAGCTTTTCGTTGCCCTCGACGATGGTCTGCTTGAACTCGTCCTCAGTGATGATTCCGCGCCGCCACATCGAGAGCGCCCGCTCGGTCGGCGGCGGCAACCCGGCCGACTTGAACTGGATTTCCGCGCGCTCGTTCGTCACGCCCTGTAGCTCGGCTTCGAGGTACTGACGGGTCTGATCGACAAAGCCGCGCTGGCGTGCCTGCGCCAACTCCCCCGGCGTCAGAAGCACGTTACGAAGCGCCAGCAGGTCGGCCCAATAGTCCGATTCGATCCGGTGATGCTGCATCGCCTCGGTGAACTTCGCGCCGTCGATCCGGCCACGGCGCAACAGCTCGTACAGGTAGGCGATGGCGGGCGGGTCGTCGATCAGTTGGCGAAGCGCCTCCATCCTCGACCCGCTGACGCCCGTATAGCTGCCCTCAGTCTCGGCGCGTCCCGGCGTCCAGACACCTTCCACCGCCATCGCCGCCGCCGTCTCCGCGCTCAACGGCCGGACGGGGTGCAGCGTCCACGCTTCGTTTACAAGGTCTTGGATCGGCGGCCGGAGCATCGGCCCCATCGCCGTGCCGACGCCGAAGCCGACGATCTGAAAGAGCGGATTGCCGAACGCGCCTAGCGGGTTAGCGGCCATCTACTCGATGGTAAAACGCGAACCGCTTTCGCCAACGACCACACCGACCAACTCGGCTACGCCCTTGGCTGCATCTTCCTCGATCGCCTCCGCGAACTGCGCCAGCGTGCGAATGTTGGCGAGTACGAACACGCCGGTCAGCAGGCCGAGCAACTCGGTGATCCGAGAGCTTGGCATCCGACAGACCTCACGGCCTATGCGCTTCCAGTTGGCGCACCGAATCCAGCCCACGCCGAGCTTGGTCAGCGCCCATGCGAACGCGCCGAGGAATGCCCCAGTCGTGAGCGTGATCTTGCGATGCCTGACCCAATCGCGGAGCTTCGCTATCTCCCTCTCGATTGCCCGGTCACGAGCGCGCAAGTGCGGTAGCTCGTGCGCGATACCGGCGATAGCCGCGGCCAACGCACCGATCCGCGCCCAGACGTTGTGACGGACGAAGTGCCCGAGCCCGAGCACGCGCCGCCGCAACCCCGAGAGCAAGTGTTCTAGCTCATGCTCGGCCGTGCGGATAGGCGCAGTCGCCACGCGAATCAGGTACCTAACGAGCGACTGAGACGGCAAGAGCACAAGCGCCGCCGCCAGCCCGAAGATCAGCCCCGCGTCGTCCACGAGCTGCGAAGGGATCGACCGGATGATGTGCGCGAGCTTGTGGTAGCTCGTGGCGATGTGGGCGTCTATCCCGCGCTCTAGCCCGCCGATGTAGTTGCTCACCTTCTGCTCGATCTTGTGTATCGAGTGCTTCACGATCCGCCCGCCGAACGGAACCCAGCCGACCAAGCCTTCTGCCGTGCCAAAGAGCGCACGGCAGAAGCGGTCTAGCGCCTGCATCAGCCCCCACGCAAAGAGAAAGAGCGTCAGCTTCCCGAGCGCCGGGAGCGCGTCCTTTACCGCTACCCGCGCCTCACCCTCGAAAACGGACATGCGCTACCCGCTCGCGCTCGCCGCTACGAGCTTGTCGTAAGCCTCCACGAGCACCGCCTGCGGGGACGCGCCCGGTAGCCGCGTGAAAAACGGGTCGCCGGTCGAAGCGAGGAAAGCCTCCAGCGGAATGAGGACGGACGTGGACTGTGCGATCCCGAGCGGCCCCGGCGGTATGTACTCGACCAACGCATCGAAGTAGTCCACCAGCAGGCCGTTCTTGTCATAGTCCTGCACATACGAGCCGCCTGAACACAAGCCCTGGGCGATCACGCCCTCGATCCCCTGGGCGAGAGGTTCAAGCACGGCTGGGGCATCGGTGCCGTCCCACAGACTGAGCGGCACCGGGTACTCGACATAGACGGCGCTCGGTGACGTGCGTATCCCGATCTGCTGCACCGGAAGCACTTGTGTCGGCGAGAGAACCTGGACGCTCCGTACCTGAGTCTCGACTCGATAGCCCACGTCGCCTTTCTACCTCATCCTGTGCCGCTGCACGAGTTTCCGACGCGCCGCCCGCGTGAGCGTCCCCGCTCGTGACAGGCCCGTAGGGAGTGAGACACCGACCGCCCGCTGCACGTCAGCCCAGCCGCGAGGCCCACGCGTCCCGAGCGCGTCCACACCGATCGCGCCACCCGCGTCCGTTGGCGGGTAGTAGTTGCCGCCCGTGCCCCGCTCGTATATGACGCCCGCGCACTTGGCCGTTGCCCCCGTCTGATTCCCAACGCCAAGCCCGTCACAAGGGCCACCGACAAAGATCGCCACGGCACCGATCAGCCTCCCGGCCCGGTGACGAGCAGGAACGGCCCATAGGCGAGATCATCGGGATTGTCGGTTGAGACAAAGAGCGAAATTGCCTGCACCGTCACGCCTCCCACGTCCGCGCCGTTGTCAGCCCGCACCGCCGAAACGAGGACTTGATCGCCTTCCGACAGTTGCAGGTTCGGCGGGAGCGCGACTATCAGCGGCTGCGCCATTCAGCACGCCGCCTTACGGCCCCGGCTTCGGCGGGAACACCTTTGCGAGCCCGCGCGCAAGCGAATAGCCGACCGCGACAGCCGCCGACGCCAACGCCGAGTAACGAGGCGGCAACTTGTCAGCCACCGACGCGACGAACGACGCCGCCGCCACGATCACCGCAATCCAAAACTCCGTTGTCTTGTATCCAGGTTTCATCTCTTTCCTTTCGCGTCCTACTGTGCAACGGACGATAGTTGAATGATGCTCAAGTATCCCTCGGCCACGCCGATAGCGCCTCCCGAGGTTTGCACGCCCTCCACGCGGCAACCCGCGAAGCCGCCCGCAACCGCCGCCGTGGTCGCTTCGTACAGTTGCGCGATATTCGCTTGTACCACCTGCGCGTCCTGCGCTTCTAGCGTTACGTCTTTCTCAAGCGGTAGTCCGGCAGTGCTGAGAAGGTTGAGCCGCCACTCACGGTAGAACGCCGCTGCCGACTCGTAGATGAACCCGCACGTTATGAGGTACTGCCCGGCTTGTAGGAACGTGACCTCGTCACAGAGCCCGCCGCCGAGACTGTTGACGCTGTACACCGTCGGGTCAGGCTGATACGAGAACCCGCCCGCTTGGTAAAACTGGCGGCGGAACCCTACGCCCGAGGTTGTGCTCTGCACACCGGACGCCGTGCCAGACAGGTAAAGCACCGGCCTACGGCCTGACGCGCTACCGCTGCCCGCCTTTACGCCGGGAAACCAACTGACTTCGGCGTCATCCCCCCCAACAACCGCAACCGACTGGTCAGCGACAAAAGCAATCGTGTGCCCCGAGTCCGAGAGGATCGTGACGGCGGGTATCCAGTCGGTGCCGGTGCCGCTGCCATCGAAGAACGCATAGATCGCTTTCAGCGTTAGTTCGCCGGAACCCGGCACCGTGTAGGTCGCCGGTACACCGACAACGGCAGAGCGCAGAATCTGAACGTCAGCCACGAGCTACACGCCCGCCGCGCCGATCACGCGGTTACTTCTTCGGCTTGGACTGTGACTCTTGCGCCGCGCGGTTTTCTTCGCGGGCTACCAGCTCGTCGACGTGGCCCGTCTTGACCGAGGCGAACGAGACGAACACACCGTCGAGCACGACGCCGACAACGTAGACGCCCTGATCGTCCCTGCGCTCTACGCGAACGGGTACGGAGTCGTATGTGTCGTCGCCCATGCTGCTCCTACTGCGGCTGCGCCGTCAGCTCGTAGAGAGAAAAGTCGATCTTCGGTGAAGTGTTCGCCGCGTCATCGGCCACCTGAATCAGGATGTTGCCCTTGTTGTTTGAGTTGAAGCACGGGATCAGCGGCTTGTTCCACTTGATCGACTGATCGAGGAACCAAGTGTCCGACGCCTGCATCATCACGCCGCCCGGCCCACCGATCCGCTGCCCACCCCAATCCGGGCCAATCAGCGAAATGGTCGTGCAAGCGATCTGCGTCGTCCAGCCCAAGATCGCGTACCACGTGTTGGCATGGAGCCGGTCGTCGTCAGCGTTGATCGCACGAGTCGCCCCGTACGCGCCCGCCGTTGCCGAAGCTACCGCGTCAACGCGAATCCCAAGACCCGACTTCTGCAACCCCTGCGCCTGACCGGCGTTGATGAATACCGCCAACGCACCGGGGAGATCATCGTATTCGGACACATAGCTCATCACTACGTTGTCTGCGTTCGTCCCCGTGACGGAGATCGTCCCCGTGTCCGACTTGAACAGGTCAATCGTCTCGTCGCCCGCCAACACTGGCAGAGCGCCACGAGCCGCAACCGCGCCATAGGTCGTGCCAGGGATCATCCGGCGGATACCGCGCTGCTGATCGTGCGTTGACTCCGGGCGCGTGAACACCCACGAAATCTCTAGGACGGACGCGTTGTCGATAGCCCACGCTTCGAGCACCCTCGCGCCGCCGTTGCCGTAGTTGGCTACCGCGAGCGAGTCGCCCGAGTTGGCCGTCAGCGTGTCAGCGAAAGCGCCGCCCGTGATGTTGGCCTTGGAGGCTGTAGTTAGGACTTGTGCGTAGGGCACGGCTGCTCCGGCGGGGGCCTAGAGGCCCTTCGCGGCTGCCATGTACTGAATCCAGTACGTCGCCCGTGCAACGCCTGCGGCGGTCGTGCCGGACGGCATGCTCTCCAAGGTCGGCAGACCTGCGGAGATGTACGAGAGCAGCGGCCCGATCTTTGCCAGGTACTTCGGCTTTGCCGCGCCGACGCCGACGCCGTAGTTGCCGGACTTCGCCTGAGCCGCCGACTTGACGCCGCCGTCGCCTACCGCGTTCAGTGCTGCGGCCCAGCGGCCCGAGTTGAGCGCCTCGGAATACTTCTGCACCGCGAGCGCCTGCTTCGCAATCGCTGCGGAGACAATCGGCTTCGTGGTGTTCTGGAGGTTCGTCGCCCACTTCTGCGTTGCCGCGTTCGCTCCTGCTTCCCACGCATCTGCGGCCTGTTGGGCCGAGGCGATGCCGAAGTGACGCCGGTAGTCGGCGTCGTACTCGTGGTGGGAGTGGACGAACATGCAGCGGCACCGTAGGCGTGAAGTGAGTCACGACGCAAGCGTTTCAGGGGAGTACCTACCCCCTACCCCCCTGAAAACCGCTTGGGCACTAGCATAGGCTTCTCGATGCCGAATGCCTGATCCTCGCCGCGTCAACTGCCAATGTTGTGGGCGACACAAGGAAGCATGCGGGCCAATCTCATGGGCTGGGCTTTGCATGGACTGCGCAAAAGAGCGGCTCACCGAGAACATCGTCGGTATTGCGACCATGAGCGGCGAGCCTGCGAAGCGTTGGCGACGTTCAATGGCGGCAAGCGTGGGCGCGATCTTGCTTGACGACGTGCCGCCGAGCGCCTAACGTCGCGGCATGACCGTTAGAGCCCGAGGGATCGACCTCGACACCTTCAACGTCGCGCAGGCGTCCATCGCCGCGCCCGTGTCGATCACCGCAACCACGTCAGCGACCGGGAACACCCTCATCACTACGGGCGCGTTCACGGTGGACAATCCCGGCTCTTTCCTCGTCACCGTCTTCACGCCTTCGCTCGTGCGCGGAACCACGTCTCTCAACATCGAGCTATTCGACGGCGCGACGTTCCTCACTACGCTCATGACGCCTGCGGCGGCTGCGGTACCGCTCATCCCGGTCACGCTGCGTGCACTTGTCACACTCGCGCTCGGCGGTCACTCGGTAAAGGTGACAGGGTTCGTGGACGCGGGCACCGGCACTTTCGGCGCGGGCTCAGGCGCAACGGGACAAGCGCCCAACGCCTTCATGACGATTCAGCCGGTCTAAGGTGCCGACCGTCTTGCGCGGTGAACATCACTACGAGCTTGTAGAGGAAGCACTCCGCGAGCTGGTCGAGAACAAAGACACCCCCGAGGTTTTCGTCCCGTACAACTACAGCTCCAACGCGGCAGAGATTCAGCATGTGATCGTAACCGGCGCGTCGTACCTGTTCGGCTTCACCGCGACCAACGTGAACGCCGCCGCTCGTTTCGTCCAGATATTCGATACGGACAAGACGGTTGCGAACGGTGCCGTACCGAACATCTCTGTATCCGCCGCCGCGACGAACAACGTCAGCGGCCTTTGGGTTCCACCGCGCCGGATGGATCGCGGCATTGTCATCGCGGCGAGCACGACACAGAACACGCTCACGCTCGCGTCAGCGGAGCATCTGTTCGACGTGCAGTACGTCTGATGCCGCTCGTTGGTGGTGGGAGCGGCGGAACCTCGGTCGTCAGCAGGGCGGCGGTCACGCTTACCAACGCCCAGATCAAAGCCCTGCCGTCAACTCAAGTGGAACTTGTGCCCGCGCCGGGGGTTAACTTCGCCATCGCTGTCATGTCGATGGGTTGCAGGCTTAACACCGTGGCGGGTGCTTATACGAACGTGGACGCTAACGGTCAGCTCATCGGTGCCTATGGCAACTGGGACAACGACGCGACAGCGAGCCTAAAAACTTCCGGTATCCTCGATCACGCCGGGTGGGAAGCGTTCTGGGTCGTGGGTGGCATCTCACTTCCCAACGTGGCCGCTTACACGTCCGTCCTTCTTGCGGAGAGCGGCGCATTGAGCGATGTAGAGAACGCGCCGATAAAGCTGGCAGCATCCAACGCGGGCGACTACACAGCAGGCAACGCCGCGAACACGTTGAAAGTGACGGTGTTCTATGCCACCTTTGACGTGAGCTAGTGACTGTGGCGACCGCCTCACAACGCAGTCAGCTCGCCGGGATCATGGACTGGCTCGTGCGCGAGAAAGCCCGCGTCCACTACCGCCAAGTGCGACCGATGCAGACCCGAGCGATCCACTCCCTGCACCTGTTACAGCAGACCCTCTACGACGCCAACGGCGTCACGATGGACTGCTCCGAAGCGGTGACGATGCTCTGTCATATCGTCGGACTCAGTGATCCCAACGGGTTCGGCTATGACGGCCACGGCTTCACCGGCACACTGCTGCAAAACCTGCCGCACTACACCGACGCGAGGAAGGCGAAGATAGGTGCGCTCGTGGTGTTCGGGCCGGGCTCCGGCGATCACGTCTGCATGGTCCGACGGCCCGGTGCCGATCCCACGCTATTCAGCCACGGTTCGGAGCGCGGCCCGATCTACATCAAGCTCTCGGCTGAGAAGGCGTACCAGCGCAAGCCGACCACGTTTCTCAGCATCGCTAAACTCTAGGTCGGCGTCTCCTACCCTGTAGGGAATGCCTCAGCGCCTAGAGCCCCTGGTGAGAGACAGCCGGTCGCGTGGCGGCAGTCATACTCCGGGGGCTCTTGCATCGTTGCGCTCGCTGTGCTATGCTCGTTGCGCTGAGGTATCCGAGACAGGAGGGACGCATGACAGAGTGGCCGCTTGAGGAGGATCTGAAGTTGCACGCCGCCGTGTCGCACTTGGAGACGGCTGCTTCCCATTTAGACCCGCTCATGGGACTGATGGCGATTAGCACGATGGCAGACGTGATCCCCGATCTGGCAGCGGAGCTATGCAAGATCGCATCACGCGATGGCTACACAAACAAGCGCATCGCCAACGCTCTCGGCGTTGCGCCGGCCACGTTGCGCGGTCTAAAAGAGGAAGCGCGAGCGTGACCGTTGTAGACCTCGACACTCGACGCCGAGAGAAGATCGGCGGAAGCGAAGCGGCGAGCGCGTGCGGCGTTGACCCGTACCGCTCGCGCATCATGTTGTGGGCCGAGAAGACCGGGCGGGTTGAGCGACCGCAAACCGAGGCGATGCGTTGGGGCACGCTGCTAGAGCCAGTCGTCTTTCAGGAGTTGGAGCGGCAGGGCTTCGACGTGATGCCCGCGCCCGATGTTGAGTGGCAGCATGAAAACGTGCGGTGGATGACCGGACACGTTGACGGGTTCGTGGACATTGAAGGACAACGCGGTGTACTAGAAATCAAGACGGCTAACGCCTTCGCCGGTCACGACTGGACGAGCGACGCGGGCGCACCGTTGCCGTACCTCGTACAAGTGCATCACTACATGGCGATAACCGGCTGCGAAGTTGGCTTGCTCGCGTGTCTCGTCGGCGGTCAACGCCTAGAGCTACGCACGGTGACGCGCGACCACGGAGTAACGCTTGCGATGATCGACCGCGAAGGGGCGCTACTTGACTACGTTCGCACCGACCGCCCGCCGCCGCCTGATGGGTCGGACTCCGCGAAGGACGCGATCCGAGCGTTGTATCCCGAGTCGAGCGGCAAGACGATCCGGCTCGACCGCGAGACGTGGGAAGCGTGCAAGGCACTCAAGGCGCGTAAAGAGCAACTGGACGTGGTGAAGCGGCAAGCCGCCGAGCTACAGCAGAAGATCGAGCTGGCGATGGGTGACGCGGAGCAGGCGGTTAGCCCGTTCGACACACCGGCAGCGCGTTGGCCGTCTGTGCAATCGACGCGGCTTGACAGTAAGGCTTTGAAGGCGGCGCGGCCTGATGTTTGGTCGGAGTTCGCCGTCCCTACTTCTACTAGGAGGTTCACAGTCGAATGATCCCCGTGGTGACACCCACGACGCGACAAAGCCTGACGTTACAGCTATCCGCGATCAATTGGGCAGGTGACGAGCGCACAGAAGTCCAGTCCGTCACCGTCCAGATCAACAACGTCGCCCTGTTGTTGGAGTATCGCCAACCCGTAGACGTGCTGATAAGCCCGGACGCGCCATGACCACGCCGACTGACACCGCGCCGCTTCGCCAAGAGCTAGAACGGGTGAGCGCGTCACCGAACGAGCGAAGCATCGTTGACCTCATTCGCGGCAACAAACCGGAGCTGCAAAAGCTGCTCGGCCCGAGTCTCACCGTCGAAGCATTCGAGACGGCGGCGATGACGTATCTACGGATGCAACCGAAGCTCTATGAGTGCAACCCGCTGAGCGTTGTCGGCGGGCTCAGGCTCGGCGCGCAGCTCGGCTTGAGTCTCGGCCCGCTCGGCCATTTCTATCTCGTGCCTCATGCGGGCGAAGCGGTTTTCATTGTCGGCTACAGAGGGATGGTGGAACTTGCGTATCGAAGCGGAAAGGTACGGCGTGTCTCCGCCGTTGTCGTACGTGAAGGGGATGACTTTGCGTTTCGTTACGGCACGCGAGCGGTACTCGATCACACTCCAAGTGGCCCGCCCGCTGGCCGTGAATGGACGGCGGTGTACGCGGTGGCTGAGCTTGTCAATGGAGGCAAGCCCTTTGAGGTCCTCTACCCCGAAGACGTAGAGGCCCGCCGTAAGCGTTCGGCGCTCGGCAAGGACAACAAAGGGCCGTGGGCTACCGACACCGAAGCGATGTGGCGGAAGTCGGCGGTCAGGGCGTTGCAAAAGTGGCTGCCTCAAACTCAGGCGTCAGCGTTGGCCTCGGTACGGGACGAGACGATTGAGGGACTGACAACCGATGACGTGCAGGAAGTGGAGGGAGAGGAATGAGGTACGAACTAGAGCGACAGCTTCGGGCCTTGCGCCGAGACCTTACGATGCTGGCCGTGATTTGTGTCGTGGCGGTCGTCGTGCTCATCATCGTGGCGGCTGCGAGATGATCGACCTAGCCTCACACCTGGAATACGTCTACCCGTTCGCCCTGCTCTGGGTCGTGCTGATCCTCGTGGCGCTGCTGCTCGCCCCGGCGTGGGAACACTTGAAGTGGGGACGCAGGCAGCGAAGGCGGCGGTACTAGTGGGCCTGAGCGAGCGAAGGAAAGGACTCGCTGGCGAGCAGAAGGCCGCGAAGCAATACCGCGAAGCTGGCTGGACGATCCGTCGGCTCGACGGGCAGGGCGACTTTCTCGCGTTCAAGGACGGGGAGCGTCCCCGGCATGTGGAAGTGAAGAACCAGGCCCGCTTGCAACTTCCTTTGTGGCTTGACCAGGTGCGAGCGGAAGTGACTCCGGGCCATGTGCCTGTTGTCGTGTTCCCTGACCGTTACGGCAAGCTGTGGTTGTGTCAGCCGGTCGAGTCTCTGCAAGAGTTGGCGACATGAAGTACCCGCGCTATCGAGTGGCGACGTGCGACGGCTTCCCGATCCCCGAGGGGGCGGCGCGGAGACGGAACTACCACACCGAGCGCGGCCTAAGCGCCACGGTCTGCGACACGCTCAACCTTTGGCGCGAAGTCAAGACGTACCGTTCAGAGGATCGTGTCTGGCGTAACGGGCACTTCACAACGCGAGGCCGTGACGGAGCGGAGAGGGACGCCGCCGATCACGCCGCACACCTAAACGCGATGCACTCCCGCGCACTCCATACCGAGCGCGTGCGCGGGTATCGAGCGGAGTTGGGCGACCGTGGCTAGTTGGGTTGAAGAACTCGACGCGCAGATCGCCTCGCGCAAGAAGCGGCGCAAAGCTAAGTACGGCACGAAGCACGAGGACGGCCAGACGTGCCCACACTGCGGCAACCTCTACGACTGGAAAGCCAACTACTGCCCGCCGTGCCGTAGGTTGCTCAAGTGAGTCATTTCGCGTTCGTCAACCCTGGCGGGCCACAAGTCCCTGATCTTGCCAAGGCGAAGCGGTACGGGATCACGCGGCTGTACTGGCAGGCGAACGATCCACAGATAAGCGCGGGCCTTTTCATGGCGATACGGGAGCGCGGCTTCGAGGTTGGGATCATGCGCGACCCGTCCTGGCAGAAGAACACGGCGAGCGACTTGGCGCGTGAGCTGGACGCTGATCTTGTGCGGTTGGGTTCGGGGAACGCTCAGTGCGCGGTGCTCGTGGATATCGAGTACCACGACCCCGCGTACATCATCACGTTCCTCAACGAGTGGCGGCAGCTTCGGCCACGCCGCGAGACGGGCTGGACTCTTGAGCCGTTGCAGGGCGGCTGGTTCACGCGCGAGCTGGTGCGGAAGGTGAACGATGCCGTTGTCGGCGTCTACCCGCAGAGCTACTTCGGCAATATGTCGCCCGTCAGTCCTGACCTCGTGCGCTCGGACATTGTTGAGCAACTCGTCAACCGCCGTTATGTGTCGCCGGTCTACGACGCCGCCGACATTCCTACTCATTGGGACGGGATCGCGTTCCCGTTCCACGCGCTGCCATGACAGTGCTCGTGATCCTGCTCGTAGTCTTTGTCGTGGCGGTCGTTGCGCTGCTCTTTGCTGGAGAAGACGCGGCGATACTCGCCATCGTTCCGGCTATCGGCGTTCTCATAGTCGGTCTGATGCTCATCATCATTCCCGTGTCACGACACTACGGGCGCGTGGCTTGTCACACGTTCAGCGAACAGACCGGCCGTCCTACCAAGTTCGTGATTTACACATCGTTCGATACGGGCGACTGCCTGACGCCGACTGCTAACGGTAAGTGGATTCCGACTAAGAACCTGCGCGAGTTTGGGGAGAAGCCATGATCGGCTCGCGCCTGAATCTCGTCTGCGCCGCAGGCCACCGCCACTACGCGCCGCCGAGAGAACTAGTCGCTTGGGTCGGCCATGAATGTCTCGCCGGGGCTTCCATGCGGGTGAACGGCTTCCCGGCACCGGGCCGTTGTCAAGAGCTGCTGTACCCGGACAAGGTTCCCGACCGCTGGATGGTCAGTCTGGCGAAGTCGGCGGGCCGCAAGGAACCTTGACTACCGTGGTCTACTCTGATGATGCACCATCCTTACGCGGCTCTCCTGGTCGGCTGGGTTCTGCTTGCGCAGGCGCTCTCCGCGCTGGGCGAAGTCACGATCCGGCTCGACGCGGGCTCGGTGCTTCTTTCTCTCGCGCCGACCGTGGCCGTGGTCGTGTCGTGGTGGCTTTCCTCGCGCAAGGTGAAAGAGGTAAAGCACTTGGTCAACTCACAGCAGGATCACTTGAACGCCCGCAACAAGCTGCTAGAGGATCGGATCGCGCAGTTGGAAGCGCAGTTGGCCGCGAAGTAGAATGAGCCGATGACAGACCTCGAAGAACGGCTACGCGACATGGACGCTGCGACCACCTACTACCGCACCGCTCGCCGCCGTCACCACTGGCTATACAAGGAACTCACAGAGGACGAGGCGAACGCGCTTACCGAGATCAGCGTGGCTCTTAGCTTCCTCTCAGGCGACGTGCTGGCGCTGCACCGAAGCCGCCAGTCTAAGGTGACGGGGTGATGTTGGACAGGGTGATGATTAGCGGCCGCTTCGATCCGCTGGCGGAACGTGACTAACGCGATCCCACGTTCACCGTCCCGCTGGCGACCATTCACTGTCGCAGCGCCGCCGCTGAGAAAGCGTTCCCCGGCATCCAAGCGTGTAGCGAAGCTGCTCGCGTATCCCGGTCGCGCTGTCACGAACAAGAGGCGGCGGAAGCATGGCCGCTGACCTTCGATCCCTTGAGCCGCCGCGTAACAGCGGGGAGGGCACTGCCGTAAACGGGCCGATGCCGCTCACGGGGGGAGACGATGCCCTCGAGTAGCTCGAGCACGACCTCCAAGCGGGGCTCGAGGCCGGCGACATGCTCGAGCACCAGCTCGGCCGCGTCCGGTGTCTGACAACAGGGCAGGCACCGCGCCACCGAAGTGGCTTGCTAGCTCGAGACTCGGACTCGAGGGCGACGCGGAACCTGGCCCGCTCCATAGCATACGCGCTATCAGCCGAAACAGGGTCTTGAGACCGACCCACCCCCTTTCTCTCTAACGACCACCCACCCCCGCGCTCGAGCCCGTCACTGGCCTCCTAACGCCACGCACCCCAGCTCGAGGGAAACCCCCAGCTCGAGCCACGCAAGCCGCGTACGGGGCAGACAACGCACTCCACGCCCTGCACAGACTTGACAGCGCAGGTATACTAGGCGAAGCATGCTTCGCCTAGTATACCTGCGCTGTCAAGTCTGTGCAGGGCGTGGAGTGCGTTG
>Ga0070695_100000876_pt1 | contig 16214 bp, 17 predicted proteins | sample KBSK1252metaG_FD_65471 | JGI IMG/M metagenome (GOLD analysis project Ga0070695, IMG submission 65471) | Corn, switchgrass and miscanthus rhizosphere microbial communities from Kellogg Biological Station, Michigan, USA - KBS K1-25-2 metaG | ecosystem: Host-associated > Plants > Roots >...
CGCGGGGTACCGCGTGCGCTGGCAAGCGAGTGGGCGAGCCAGGCGTCGGCGGTGGCGGGCGCCGCGGCCGCCGGGGACAGCTGCCGGGCAGCGCAACTCGCAGCAGCGCTCCGAACGGACATCATCGAGAAGAAGTCCCGGGTTCCGGCTCGTCTGCAGCCGGCGCTTCTCTCCGGCGTGAACGCGCTCGCCGATCGCATCGTCTGCCAGGCTCCGCCGGTCACGTCGAAGAATCCGCCAAAGCCTCCGCCAAAGCCTCCGCACAAGCACGACCACCACGATCACCACAAGCACGGCGACAAGCAGGGGAAGGACGGATGAGCGCTCCGACACGCATCGACGGGCGCTACGAGTTCGTCCGGCCCCTGGGTCATGGGGCGATGGCGACCGTCGATCTCACGCACGACGTCGAGCTCGATCGGCCGGTGGCACTCAAGCGGCTGGCCGAGAACCTCGCCCGGGACGATGACCTGCGGCGGCGCTTCGTTCGTGAGGCCCGCCTGGCCGCGAGGCTCTCGCACCCGAACGTCGTGCGCGTCTTCGACGTAGGCGAGGACGACGGCCGTCCCTTCATCGCGATGGAGTACGTGGAGGGCGAGACGCTCGCCGAGCTTCTCGCACGGCGAGGTCGGCTGCCGGCTGCCGAGGTGGCGAGGCTCGGCGTCCAGGCCTGCGCCGCGCTCGCCGCGGCCCACGCCGCGGGTCTCGTGCATCGGGACGTCAAGCCTCAGAACCTCATCCTCGGCAGGGACGGTGTCCTCCGACTCGGCGACTTCGGGATCGCCGTGGCCCACGAGGGAACGCAGCTGACACTCGCCGGCACCGTGCTCGGAACTGCCGGCTACCTCGCGCCGGAGCAGGCTCGCGGCGAACAGGTCACCGCCGCCGCGGACATCTACGCAGTCGGTGCCGTCCTCTACGAGCTGCTCACCGGCGAGCCCGCGCGGAGCGCAGGATCGCTTTCCGAGCTCGGAGCACCGGACGGCTTCCATCCCGCGGATGTCGCCGGCCGCTTCGCCGGCGCTCCAGCCGAGTTCGTCGCCGCGGTGACTGCCTGCCTGTCCGTGAGGCCCGAGGACAGACCGCCCTCGGCGGCGGCGCTTGCTCGGCTGCTCGCTCCGGTCGCCTCGGAGGCGGAGACGTTGTCCCTGCCCGCCGAGTCCGATGAGCGCGCGACCGAGATCCTCGCGGCGCCACCCGGCCGGCGCGCACGACGCTGGACGGCGCGGCGGCTGGCAGTAGGAGCGGCGCTTGTCGCCGCTGCGGTGGCGGGCCTTGCAATCGCAATCGCGCTCACGACCGGTGGCCACCCCTCTCCCCCGACGACGCCGCACTCCGTCACGCCGCCCGCGACGGGAGCGAACGCCGTCGATCAGGCGCAGAACCTTGCCGCGTGGCTGCGGCAGCACAGCGGCTGAAGCACCGTTTTAACGGCTTGTAGGGCCGACATTCAAGCCATACCGCCGCCTCCGCCCGATCAGGATCCTGGACGAGCCCAGCCGTGCTCGAGGAGGTCGCGCGTCTCGTCGACGCCTGCCGCCCAGACGCGGAGAACCTCTTCGTCCGGCAGCGAGTAGAAACCGCCGTACTGGCCGTCGCCGGCCGCCGCACGCATCGACGCCGGCGCCGCGGGGAGCGGCTGTGCCAGCGGCTCCTTGCGTTCCGCTGGGAGCTCGACGCCGGACAGGCGCGTCCACGGGAAGTTCTCCATCCACGACGCGTGGCTCGCGCCCGGGTCGAGCTCCTGCACGAGTTGCCAGACGCGAGGGCCGACCCACCAGTTGTGGAACAGCGCCTCGGCGCCGGCGTTAGCGGCTCCCCATTCGCGGCGAGCGGCATCGGCAGGAGCGTTTCCTCCGTGCCCGTTCACGATCAGGATTCGCCGAAACCCCTGGTCGCGCAGCGAGTCGAGCAGGTCCTGGACGACCGCGCCGAGAGTCGCGACGCGAAGCGTCGGTGAGCCGGGGTAAGCGCCGAAGCTCGGCGTCAGGCCGTAGGCGAGCACGGGGAGGACGGGCACGCCGAGCGGCTCGGCCGCCTCGGCAGCAACGCGTTCCGCGAGGATGTTGTCCGTCTCGAGGGAGAGGTAGGCGTGCTGCTCGGTCGAACCGATCGGGAGCACGATCCGGTCGTCGTCGCGAAGATACTCCTCGAGCTGGAACCAGTTCAGATCGCGTACGCGCACTGCGACACAATTTCAGACCGATGGCCCAAACGCTGATCGCATACCTCGCCGCGGCCGTGGCGGCGGCGTCTCATGCGGCCGCGCCGCCGAACGGCGCGACGGCCGCGCTCGCCGCGAGGCCGCTTCACGGCTCCGTCGTCCTCCGTGCGGAGCCGGGCGGGAGGCCGCTGCTGCGCGTCGGGCCGCGCGGCCCGCTCGGCGGCCCGCTCGTCCTCGGCGTCGTGGCCGTACGCGGCCGCTGGGTGGAGGTGACGGCGGAGGCGCTCCCGAACGGGCACTACGCCTGGGCGGAGTTCGGACGGGACGTCGCCGTGCACCCGATCCAGTGGACGCTTCGTGCGTCGCTCTCGCGGCGAGTGCTCGAGCTCCTGCGAGACGGCCGGATCGTTCGGACGATCCGCGTCGGGATCGGCGCTCCCAGCTCGCCGACGCCCGTCGGCCACTTCGCCGTCGCCGAGAAGCTCACCGGCCCGTTCGGCCCTGCCTTCGGCCCGCGCATCATCGTGCTCACGGCGCAGCAGCCAAACCTGCCGGCCGGCTGGAATCGCAGCATCACGTACTACGTCGGCATCCACGCCGGCTCGGGACTCGGCTCGGCGGTCTCGGCCGGCTGCCTGCACGCGACCGACACTGCCATGCGGTACCTCATGCGCACGGTTCCCCTCGGGACCGCGGTTCAGATTTCTTCCTGAGCGTGCGATGATCGGCGCGCGATGAACGCGATCGAGCTGCACGAGTACGAGGAAGAGGAGGAACTCCCGGCCTGGAGCCTGCCGGCGGAGGCGGTCGACCGGATTCGCGTGCCGGTGACGCTGCCGGATCAGGTGACGCGGGAGTGGGCGTTGGGCGGCTCGACCGGCGCGGGCGTCCGCGTGTGCGTCCTCGACAGCGGCATCGAGCGCGATCACCCGCTGGTCGGCCGCGTCGACCGCTCGGTCGCGGTCGTCAGGGGCGAGGACGGCGAGCCGCAGGTGATCGAGGACGACGAGGGCGATCTCTGCGGCCACGGCACTGCCTGTGCGGGAATCATCCGCGCGGTGGCGCCGGACGTGGAGCTGACGAGCGTGCGCGTCCTCGGCGCCGGCTACACCGGCGGTGGCGAGATCATGCTGCGCGGGCTTGCCTGGGCGATCGAGGAGGGCTTCCCGATCGTGAACATGAGCCTCTCGACGACTCGCACGAAGTACGTGGAGCGGTTGCACGAGCTCGCCGACCGCGCCTATTTCCGGCGGGTGCTCCTCGTTGCGTCGGCGCACAACATGCCCGTCGAGAGCTTCCCGTGGCGCTTCGCGAGCGTGATCTCCGTCGGGAGCCACGAGGAGCCGGATCCGCTGACCTTCTACTACAACCCGAGCCCGCCGGTGGAGTTCTTCGGGCGCGGTCTCGATCTCGACGTCGCGTGGCTTGGCGGCGGCACGCTCCGCTGCACCGGCAACAGCTTCGCGACGCCCCACATCGCGGCGATCTGCGCGCTCGTCATGGCCAAGCATCCGGACCTGACGCCGTTCCAGCTCAAGAGCGTCCTCTACCAGACGGCGTCGAACGCGGAAGGCGCCGCGTGAGCGACCTCGAAGCGGCCGTCGCAGCAGGCGTGATCGGAGCCGACGAGGCGCACCGTTCGCTCCTGCAGGCCACGGTCGAGGTGGCGCGGGCGATCTTCCGTGCCAAGGCCTCGTCCGTCTTCCTCCTCGACGAGGAGGCCGAAGAGCTCGTCTTCGAGGCAGTCGCCGGCGAGGGAGAGGGTGATCTGATCGGCATGCGCTTCCCGGCCGGCAACGGGATCGCCGGTTGGGTCCTCACGACGCGCCAGCCGCTCGTCGTCGACGACTTGAGCGCCGACACCCGCTGGTCGCGCACCCAGGCGCAGTCGACCGGCTACGTCCCGACGAACATGATGTCCGTGCCTCTGCTCGTCGAGGAGCGTGCACTCGGTGTGCTCCAGGTGCTAGACCGGCCGGCGGAGTCGAAGCTGAAGCTGGCCGAGGTTGATCTCCTGGGCCTGTTCGCGAACCAGGCTGCAATCGCGCTCGACCTGCTGCAACGCGCGCGCCGCGCGCGCCAGGCGCTCGAGGGCGAGGGACGGCTCGCGCCGCTCGCACGCGTGGCGGCCAGGCTCGAGGAAGGCGAGCGCGACGCGGCGTTCGAGCTGCTTCGCGCTCTTGAGAGAGTGCTCGCGGAGAGCGCCGATTAGCCCTAGCTCAGCGCGCCGAGTGGAAGGCGCGACGCGACGACACCCTCGGCGGCTGCGAGCGTCGGCGCGTGGCCTGTCACCGCGGCGATGAACTCGTCCCTCCCGACGGCGTAGAGCTGAAGCGGATCGAGCGCCCGCACCGTCGCAGTTCGAGGCACGTCGCGGAGTAGGGCGATCTCGCCGAAGAAGTCCCCGGGGCCCAGCTCCCGCGTCGTGCCGTCGTCCAGCTCGACGACCGCTCGCCCGGTCGCGATGACGTAGAAGTGATTGCCGGCTTCGCCGCGCGAGACGACGACCTGGTCCGGCGTGACGGAGACCGCGGTCGCGCTCGCCGCGAGGCGCTCGAGCACCGGCTCGGACAGCTGCGCGAAGATCTCGATCCGCCGCAGCAGCTCGAGCGGCTCCTCCGGGATTCGTGCCTCCGCATCGATTCGCTGCAAGCCCGGCCACAGTGGCACGAGCACAGCAGGGAGGAAGGCGCCCGTGGCGACCAGCGCTCCTCGCGGGCCGAGCCAGCTCACGAGTGCCGGCGCAATGACCGCTCCGGCTGCCGTGCCCGCGAGCATGAGGCTCTCGAAGACGGCGAACACGCGGCCGAGGACCTCGTTCTCCGTCGAGCGCTGCAGAAGGGTGACGCTGGTGACCTCGATCAGGATCGTGGCCGTGCCGACGGCCCCCAGCAGAAAAAGTGCCGGCGCAAGCGTCGACATGACCCCGGAGATGCAGAGCGCGGCGCCGGAGAGGAGGAGCCCGAGCGCGAATCCTCCCGCCAGCCGGCGACGCGCCGCGATTGCCGCGACGACGAACGCACCGACAATGCTCCCCACACCCATCGCCGTGTTGAGCCACCCGTAGCCCGCGTTTCCGGAGTGAAGGATCCGCAGCGCCAGGACGACGAGGAGCACCTCGAGCGCCCCGAAGACGGTCGCGTCCGCAGCGGCGAGCCCGATCACGACGCGGAGCTTGGGATTGCGCCACATGGTCGTGAAACCGGCAGTGATCTCCGGAAGAAACTGCGGGCGTTCCGCCCGTTCCGGCGGCTCGTCTCGTGGCAGCTGGGCGACGAAGAACGCCGACCACAGGAAGAGGGCTCCGTTGAGGGCGAATACGGCAGAGGGGGCGCTGACAGCGAGGAGGATCCCCCCGAGGGCCGGGCCTGCGAACATTCCCACGCTCGAGATCGAGTTGCCGACGAGATTCGCTGCGGTCAGCTCGTCGGGCGTCTCGACGAGGGAGGGGAGGAGCGCCGCCTGCGCAGGGGAGTACGAGCCGGAGATGACGGTCGAGGTGACCGCGAGCACGTAGACGATGTACGGGCTGCCACCGGTGCTCGCCGTCGCGGTTATTCCGGCGAAGATCGCGCAGCGGACGAGGTCGCCGCTGAGCATGAGCTGCCGCCGCGACCACCGGTCGGCGAGCAAGCCCAGCCAGGGGGCCGCGAGGGCTGCGAGCACGAATCGCGCAAAGAACAGAAGTCCCACCGTGCGCGCGCCGCCCGAGTGGTACGCATAGACGGGAAGCGCAACCGCGTACGCGTAGGTGCCGAGCGTCGAGCCTGCACCGGCGATTTGGAGACTGCGCACGCGAGGATTGGCAAAAACCTTCGCGAACGCGCGCAGTGAAGCGGCGTAGCTACCCACGCGGCGGAGGATCGCAGGCGCGGTTGCGGATTTGAAGGGTCGGTGGGAAGATTTGTTCGCGCAACCACGTCTGGTGAGATGACAGCGCCCGACCGGGCGTAGAGATTCCGAAGGAGGAGCAATGTCGGACGAGCAGCGGAAGGAAGAGGCTGAGGTCGAGGCCCACCGGAAGAAGCACATGGCGAACGACGAGCCGAGCGACGAGGCCGAGGATTCCGAGGTCGAGGCGCACCGGCACAAGAAGGACAGGCCTAAGAAGGACTAGTCTGACCGTCACGCGAACGAGCCCGGCTCCGGCCGGGCTTTTTCGTGGTCCGTTGCCTGTGGCGGGCCGGGGATTGCCAGATTCCACCAGCTATGGAAGATTGGAGGGAAGTAGTCCGTCCAGTGAGGTAACAGCGCCCGACCCGGGCGCGGAGATTCCGAAGGAGGAGCAATGTCGGAGGAGCTGCTCAGGAACGACGAGCCCAGCGACGAGAACGAGGTCGAGGCCCATAAGAGGCACATGGGGAATGACGAGCCGAGCGACGACGCCGGGTCCGAGGACGACTTCGAGGCGCACCGGTTCAAGAAGGACAGGCCCAAGAAGGACTAGGACCGATCGTCACGCGAAAACGCCCGGCTCCGGCCGGGCTTTTTCGTGGTCCGCTTGGAAGATTGCAACGCGCCGGCTCGTCTTGTGAGGTGACAGCGCCACTATGGGTCGTAGAGATTTCGAAGGAGGAGCAATGTCAGACGAGCTGCGCAAGGAAGAGGCCGAGGTCGAGGCCCACCGGAAGAAGCACATGGCGAACGACGGGCCGAGCGACGAGGCCGACGACGACGAGGTCGAGGCACACAGCCTGCGGCTCGAACGGCCGCGGAAGGACTAGGTTCCGACCGCGTCACGAAGAGGCCCGGCTCAGACCGGGCCTTTTTGTTGCTCCTAGAGGGACCGGGCTGCCGCTTCTGCGGCGTCAGCGAGCTTCGTCGCTTCCTCGACGCGAGGATCGTCCGGCAGCGCAGTGAGGTTCACCGCCACGAGCTCTCGTGCGCCCCGCGCCACGGCCGCCGCCAGCGCAGCCGCCGCGACGACGTCTGCCCGGACGCGCAGCTCGACCCGGTCGCCGGCTGCGCCGCAGAGCTCGGCCAGATCGGCAGCGAGCCGGACAAGCGCAAGTGGCGGCTCGGCCGCGGCGGCGGTGACCTGCCCGAGCGACCAGTCGCGTTGCTCCGGCCTGGCCGTCGCGTCCGCTGCAGCCCGCGCCTCGAGCGCCCGCCGGTACGCCTCCGCGTCGTCGTCGACGAGCCTCGCTGCGCGGTCGCGCAGCGATTCCGCCTGCGCGGCGACTCCCGCGGCATCCGGCCAGCTGCCGGGGGAGAGCCGCGCGGCCATCTGCACGACGGCGGCAGCAGCTGCGAGCGCTACGGCGAGAGCTGAGCCGGCGCCCGGAACCTCGTGCGGCGCTGCCAGCTCCTCGAGGAGCGCGGGGAGGGAGTGACCGGTGAGCACCGCGGCAGTGTCTCAGCCGGCGCACGTACCGCGCGTATCAGTCCGTCCTGAGGAGCTGGCGCAGCCTGGAGACGACGAACGGCGAGGGCTCGTAACCGGCGGCGGCAACCGCACGCTCGAGGTCGGCCTGGAGCTGAAGCCGGAACGCGGCGTCCTGCTCGGCCCGCGCGACGAGCTCGTCGAGCATCGCACGCGCGGCGGGCAGCTCCTGCGCAGCACGTACCCAGCCCTCGGGTGCGGGAGGCAGAAGGCGTAGCAGCCGGCCGATTCGTTCCTCGTTGAATTCGTCCATCTCACTCCTCATGACGGCTGAGACCCCCGACTCCTTCCATCGAGTTCAGAACGAACTTTCTCGAGGCAGCGCGAGATGCGGCTCGCGATCGTTCCCGCGGGGATCTCGAGGTGGTCGCCGATCGTGCGGTAGCTCTCGTCGCGGCAAAAGAAGCGCTCGAGGATCTCGCGGCACGGGTCGCCGACCTTGTCGAGGGCAGCGCGGACGGTCATCGCGTCGTCGAGCTCGGCGAGAACGTCGTCGATCGCCTGCTCGTCCGGATCTCCGTCCGTAGGAGTGTCGCGGGCGAGCAGGCGGAGCTTGTCGATGCAGAGCCGGCGCGTCAGCTGCGCGAGCCACGGGCGCACCGCGTCGTCGCTCCGCAGATCCGACAGCCTCTCGAAGGCACGCGCGAAGACCTCCTGGAAGACGTCCTCGGCGTCGTGCTGCGCGAGCCGGAAGCCGCGGCCGCAGATCGCGTAGACGTAGCGCGAGAACCGCTCCACAAACTCGTTCCAGGCCTCGGCGTCGCCTTCGCGGCAGCGGGAGACGAGCTGCGCGTCGCTTTGCTCGACTGTCATGGACGGACGATACGACTAGGAGAGGATCCGGTCTAGCGCAGCGACGAGCACGTCGGCGTGCTCGTCGGTGAAGACGAGCGGCGGCCGGACCTTGAGCACGTCCTCGCGCTTCCCGGTGAGCCCTACGAGGATTCCGTGCTCTCGCAGCTCGTCGGCGACGCGTCCGGCCAGCTCGCCGCTCGAAAGTTGGACACCTACGAGGAGCCCCGCGCCGCGCACCTCGACGACTTCCTGCTTGCCGAGACTTGCGATCGATGCGCGCAGCCGCTCGCCGACACGAGTCGCGCGTTCGGGGAGCCGCTCGTCCTCGAGGACGTCGAGCACGGCGAGGGCAGCGCTCGCGGCGACGGGATTGCCGCCGAAGGTGGAGAACGTCCTGCCGGCGTACGGGAACCGCTCTGCAAGCTCCCGTCTCGTGACCACCGCGGCGACGGGGTACCCATTACCCATCGGCTTGCCGAGCGTCACGACGTCCGGCGCGATTCCGTGGGGAGCGAAGGACCAGAGGCCGGCGCCGAGCCGGCCGTGTCCCGCTTGCACCTCGTCGGCGACATAGAGACCACCGGCGGCGTGCGTCCGTTCTAGAAGCAGTCGCAGCTCTGAGCTCGCCGGGGTGTAGATCCCGTCGCTCATGAGCGACCCGTCGAGGAAGGTCGCCGCGAGGCTGCTGTCGAGGTGCGCGAGCGCGGAGTCCAGGGCTGCGGCAAGGTCGGCGCCGCTGCCGGGAGCCGGAATCCGGGCGACGGTGGGCGGCCGCTCTCCCGGCGGCCAGTCCTCCGGTGAGAGCAACGCTGCTCCCGCGGTGACGCCGTGGTATGCGTGCTCGGTCACGAGCGCGCTGCCGTTGCCGGTGACGCCGGCGGCGAGGCGCCAGGCGAGATCGTTCGCCTCGCTGCCGGAGTTCACGAGCAGCACGGTGTCCAAGCCCGCGTCGGGCGGGAACGTCGCCAGCAACCGTTCGGCAAGCTCGACGAGCGGCGTTGCGAGATATCGAGCGTTCGTCGCGCTGAGCCGTGTCTGGCGGACGACCGCCTCGGTCACGCGGGGGTGGCAGTGGCCCACGACGGGCACGTTGTTGTAGGCGTCGAGGAGCCGATGGCCGTCCGGCTCGTGAATCCAGACGCCCTCCGCGCGAACCGCATGGACGGGGCGGCCGTACGTGAGCGGGGTCAGGAGACCGCCGAGCGCCTCGTTCCGACGCCGGGCCAGCTCGCCGCTCGCGGCCATCGGTCGCGTGCCGCCGAGCTCACGCGCGACGTCCTCCGGTGAGAGGCGGTCGAACAGCTCGAGCAGCTGCCACGAGTCGTCGTCCCAGGCCTCGATGTACTCGGCGTTCTCGGGGAAGCGGCGGGTGCGCCAGGTGCTGATCGAGACGATCGCGGCGAGTCGGGCGACGACCAGGTCGCCGAGGAGCTCGAGCTCGAGCGGCTCGAGTGGGAGGTGCGAGCCGAACCCGTCGAGCGCGATACGAGCGACCCGAAAGACGTCTCCAGGCGGCCGCCCCCGCAGATAGGACGCGAGCGCAACCGCGACGTCGGCCGCGAGGGCGCTGTGGCAGCAGTCGCCGAAATCGAGGATGCCGGAGAGCCGGCCCTGCTCGTCCAGCATCAAGTTGTCGAGGTTGAAGTCGCCGTGTACGACCTGGGCGCGCAGCCGTGGCCATTCGGGCAGCACACGCTCCTCGAAACGGTCGAGCGCCCGCGCGACGAGGGCGTGGCGCTCCGGGCTCTCGATCTCCTCGAGCAGCGGGCGCAACCGCGGGGTCGCGCGGACGTTCCAGAGGAGCTCGCGGCCGGCCGCCGGATGGAAGAAGGCGCGGAGCGCGAGGCAAAGGCGGGCATGGGTAGCCGCGACGGCGTACACCGCGGCGTCGTCGAGCTGCGAGCCGCCCTTGTAGCCCTGTCGGCGCTCGAACAGCCGCACGTGGTGGCCGTCGAACGTTGCCCGTGGCGCGAGCTGCCGGGCCACCGGCAGATCCGGGTCGACGGCCGCCACGTGTGCGATCGCGGCCTCCTCGAAGTCGAGGGTGGCTTCGTCCTCGCCGCTGTTCGAGATCTTGAGAACTCCGCCCGCCCTTCCGTCCTCGAGCAGGAATGCCTGGTCTCGCTCGCTCCCGAGGTTGGACGCGCTGCCGTGGAGGCCGAACAGGTCCGCCGCGATCCCGGCGGCTTCGTTCGCGGTAAAACGTGGTGGCGACGCGTCGAGAACGGAACTCACGGTTGCCGCATCGTATTCGGCGGACGAGAAGATCCCTCGTCCGGGGGGACCGACTCCCCCTTTAGCGGGAGGAGGGGCACGCGGCGGCCACCTACGTTGCGCTCACTTGTTTTGGCGGCTACTGCGGCCCGTTCTGCGGCAATCAGGGCGGTCGCGATCAAGGAGGTACACGTGGGGTCACCCCTCGCCGTACGCGACGCTTCCCGTTTCCGGTTCTGGCGTCTAGGACTTCTCACGATGGTCGTGGCTATTGCGTCCGGGACGGTCCACTCCGGCGCATCGTGGGGCTCGACCGGCTACGACCCGGCATCCGATTCGTACTCGATGCAAAACATCATGGCGAGCGACGGCCTCCAGGCGATGCAGAGCGCCGGTTACACCGGTAAAGGTGTCGGCGTCGCACTCATCGATACAGGCGTAACTCCCGTTGCCGGGCTCGACGGTAAGGGCAAGGTGGTCAACGGGCCCGATCTCTCGTTCGAGTCGCAGACGGGCCTGCAGCACCTCGACTCGAACGGCCACGGCACGTTCATGGCCGGAATCATCGCCGGCAACGACGGCCAGCCGGGCGGCTACCGGGGCGTTGCGCCCGACGCAACCCTTGTCTCGCTCAAGGTCGGCGTCGCCGACGGCGGTGCGGACGTGAGCCAGGTCATCGCGGCGATCGACTGGGTCGTCCAGCATCGCAACGACAACGGCCTGAACGTCCGCGTCATCAATCTGTCGTACGGCACGAACTCCACCCAGCCGTACGGCCTCGACCCGCTGGCGTACGCGGTCGAGCAGGCCTGGAAGGCGGGCATCGTCGTCGTCGCGGCTGCCGGGAACTCCGGCTACCAGAACGGCGCGAGCGCCCAGGGTCTCGCCGACCCGTCGTACGACCCCCAGATCCTCGCGGTGGGCGCAGCGGACACGAGCGGAACTGCGACGCCGTGGGACGACCAGGTGGCCTCGTTCTCGGCGAACGCGGCGAGCTGCAGCAACGGCTGCCGCGCGCCGGACCTGATCGCTCCCGGCACCCACATGCAGGGCCTGCGCGTCGTCGGCTCGTACATCGACCAGAACAACTCGGGCGGCGTAGTGAGCGACCGGTACTTCCGCGGGAGCGGCACCTCCGAGGCCGCCGCGTTCACCTCCGGCGCCGTCGCGGATCTGCTGCAGCGCTATCCGCAGCTGACGCCGGACCAGGTCAAGGCGATGCTGACGTCGAGCTGCGACAAGCTCTCCTCGTACAACTGGAAGCAGCAAGGATGCGGCGAGCTCGACGCGGGCAAGCTGCTCAGCGCCTCGGTTCCGTCGATCCTCGGTTCGCTGCAGTACAACGCGCCGTCGACGGGCACGGGCTCGCTCGAGGCCTCGCGCGGCACCGACCACATCTCGCTGAACGGCGTCTTGCTCCAGGGCGAGCAGGACATCTTCGGAAAGCCGTTCGCCTCGGCGGCGATGGCAGCGCTCGAAGCTGCCGGCTCGAGCTGGTCGGGCGGATTCTGGAACGGCTCCCTCTGGGCGGGTAGCTCCTGGAGCGGCTCGTCGTGGTCTGGCAGCTCGTGGAGCGGCTCGTCGTGGTCTGGCAGCTCGTGGAGCGGATCGTCGTGGTCGGGCAGCTCCTGGAGCGGATCGTCGTGGTCGGGCAGCTCGTGGAGCGGCTCGAGCTGGAGCGGCAGCAGCTGGTCCGGTGGCCAGTGGCTCGGAGCGAGTTGGGGCTAATCGCCAGCCCAAAGGGCCGGCGGTGATCGCCGTCGGCCCTGGCACCCAACGGCGCCGTGCGCGGAGTGAGCGGCCGCGGCCCGCGTCGGTGCGTGATGCGCTCCGCGCGCGGCGGGGCGTCTGGGCGTTCAGCGGCGTCGTCGCGCTCGTCTGTGCGCTCGTATGGGCCGTCGCGATCGCCGGCTACAACGGCCCGGCGCTCGGGCAAGGTCTGCATCTGGCGTGGTGGGAGCTCGCCGTTCCCTTCTTCCTGGCCGAGGTCTTCGTTGTCCACCTCCAGTTCCGAAAGCAGGCGCATACGCTGTCGCTGACGGAGATCGGGCTCACGCTCGGCCTACTGCTCGGCACTCCAGCGGCTCTTCTCGCCGGACAGGTGGTAGGCACCTTCGCCGCGCTGGTGGTCAGTAGGTGGCGCTCACAGCGCCAGCTCGTCAAGTTCGCGTTCAACCTCGCGGAGCTTCCACTCTGTAGCGCCGTGGCGTTGATGATCTTCCGTTCGCTCGGTTCTCCGGCCGATTCGGCGCCACATCTCTGGGCACTCGTTCTCCTTGCGTGTGCGGTCGCCCACGTCGTGGGCATCCTGCTCGTCTCGACGGTGATCGCCATCAACGAGGACCGCTTCCTCGCGCCCCAGCTCGGCCGGACGCTCCTCACGTCGACGCTCGGGGCAGTGGCGACCGCGTCACTCGCCCTTGCCATCGTCGAACTTCTCGAGGTTCGCCCGCTGGCCGTGATCCTCCTCGTGATTCCTGCCTCGGCCTGCGTCGCAGCCTTCCTCGGCTACATGAAACAGCGGGAGCAGCGTGAGCACGTGGAATTTCTCTACGAGTCGATGCGGTCCACACAGGGAGCGCCGGAGTTCGGGCTCGCAGTGGGGCAGCTGCTCGTCGCGGCCCGCCGGCTTCTGCGTGCCGAATACGCCGAGATCCTGCTTCTGCCGGCCTCGGAGGGCGAAGGGCCATTGCGAAGCGTCAGCGGAGCAGAGGGCGAGCTCCTCATGCATCCGGAGGACCGGTTTGCCACGGCGGACGCCGCCTCGTTCGCCGAGATCGCCTCCCGCGGCGTGGCGATGCTTCTCAATCGGGGTCGCGAGGACGAGGCTCTCGACGAATTCCTGCGCACGCGCGGGCTCGCGGACGCCATCGTCGGACTGCTTCGTGGCGAGGACCGGGCGTTCGGGCTGCTCCTGGTCGGTGAGCGTGTGGGCGACGTCAGCTCGTTCGGTGATGCAGACATCGAGCTCTTCGAGACCTTCGCGGGCCATGCGAGCATCCTGCTCGAGAACGGCCGGCTGGAGCATTCGCTTGCGGAGGTGACCCAGTTGAAGGAGGAGCTCCGCCATCAGGCCTATCACGACACGCTCACGGGACTCGCGAACCGGCTCCATCTCCTCGAGGCGATCGAGCAGGAGCTCGAGCGGGACAAGGGCTTGACGGCGGTCCTTTATCTCGACCTCGATCGCTTCAAGTCGGTCAACGACACGTGGGGTCACAGTGCCGGTGACGAGTTGCTGTCCGAATTCGCCCGCCGGCTCGGTGGGGCGATTCGCGCGCAGGATCTGGCGGCTCGCCTCGGCGGCGACGAGTTCGCCGTGCTCGTGCGCGAAGCTGGGACCGAGGCTGCGGCCACCGCCGCCGAGCGGCTGCTGGAGGCGGTCGACGGGACCTATTCGCTCGGGTGTGGCGAGATCACCTGCCACGTGAGTATCGGCATCGCTGTTGGTGCCGCCGGCCACGTAACCGGCGAGGACCTCATCCGCAACGCGGACATCGCGATGTACAGCGTCAAGCGCTCCGAACGCGCCTACACGCTCTACGAGGCGACACTCCACGAGCAGCTCCGCGCTCAGCGACAGCTCGGGCTCGACCTCGAGGCTGCGCTGGAGCGGGGCGAGCTCGCCGCCCATTATCAGCCCGTCGTGCGACTCGCGGACGGCGAGATCGAAGGGTTCGAGGTGCTCGCCCGGTGGCCGCATCCGACCCGCGGCCTGCTCACAGCCGGCGACTTCCTGCCGGCGGCGGAGGAGGCGGGGCTGTCGGTCGAGCTCGGGCGGTTCGTCCTCGAGCAGGCACTCGACGCCGCCCGCGGCTGGCCTGAACGGCTCAGCATCTGGCTCAACGTCGCACCCGCGGAGTTCGCGAACGAGCGGCTCGTCGACACGCTCGCCGAGTCGCTCGAGCGGTTCGGCGTCGAACCGAGCCGCCTCGTCCTCGAGGTCACGGAGTCGGGTGTCATCCAGGGCGCCGACGCGGCGCTCGTTGCGATGCAGCGGCTACGCGAGCTCGGCGTCAGCTTGACGATCGACGACTTCGGCACCGGCTACTCGTCGCTGAGCCGGCTCGCCGAGTTCCCGATCCAGTCGCTGAAGATCCCGAAGCCGTTCGTCGACAAGCTCCTGGGCGAGGACGCCGACGAGGCGTTCGTCAGCGCGATCCTGCGCCTATCTGACTCGCTCGGCCTTGCCGCCGTGGCCGAGGGCATCGAGCACCCCGCGCAGGCGGCGCGGCTGCGCGAGCTCGGGTGCCGTTTCGGCCAGGGCTATCTCTTCGGGCGGCCCGCGCCGGCGGAGGAAGCCGGACGGCTCCTGCAAGAACGGGAGTCGGCGCGGAACACACAGCTCTCGCGCGACCCGGCCGGACTCCTCTAGGCAGAGACTCGGTCGAGAAACGGCGAAGCGGCGGGAAGGCCCGCCGCTTCAGAAAACTCCGCCGCAGAGTTGTTGCCGTCAGCCCCGAGCGAGAGTCACAGCAGATATTCGCGCGCAGGGATACCGCTGGGCCTCCCCCTTTTGGGGGATCTGCCACCGCCTGTGGAAAACCCTGTGGAATCAGCCGCCCTTTCCGACCGTGAGAATCGGCGCGTTGAGGACGATGTGCGCGTCCTTCTCGGTGAGCTTGCCCTTCTTCTCGAGCGCGTCGATCTGGTCGTCCTGGCCGATGAGGACGGGCTTGACGCCCTTCTTCCAGGTCAGCCAGACCTCTTTCCACAGCGGGTTGTAGTCGGTCTCGCCGGGCTGGGAGCCGAAGATGGTCAGCTGGCCCTTGGCGGCGCGGCCGCGCACGAAGTACTGCTCCGGCAGGCCCTTCACCGCTTTCAGCTCCGCGGAGTAGTTGACATGCATCGCAGTGGCCTGCGACTTCGACGAGACGTCGGTAATCAGGTACGTGTCGATGTGGTGGTCGTAGTAGCCCTTGTAGACGGGCTCGGCCTTCATCGTGGCCTTGCCGATGTTCGGCAGCCCGCCGGTCGAGGCGACCGCGACGACCGCGGCTACGCCCGCCAGGCCCAAGCCGAAGAAGACGATAAGAATCCGGCGCACCTGTTCCTCCTTGTCTAGAGTGATGGCAGTGGCTACGCGCAGAACATCGCTCCGGATTGGCGTCATCGCCGTTGTCGCAGCAGCGGTCGCCGTCTCAGCGGCGGTGTGGAGCGGAACAGGCGCCGCGAGCGCTCGTCATGCGACGAAGACGCCGACCGTCATGACACGCAAGGTCGGGAAGCTCGGCGTGATCCTCGTCAACGGCGCCGGCCGCACGCTGTACATGTTCGTCCCGGACAAGCAGAAGAAGGTGACCTGCAAGGGATCGTGCGCGGTCATCTGGCCGCCGCTGAAGATCAAGGCCGGGCAAAAGCCGACGGCCGGCGGCGCCGCGAAGAAGTCGCTGTTGGGGACGGACCCGAACCCGAGCGGTGGGCGGGTGGTCACGTACAACCACTGGCCGCTCTACACGTACATCACGGACCACAAGCCGGGTCAGGCGACGGGGCAGGGCGTCAACAACAGCGGCGGCCTCTGGTACGTCCTCTCGGCTTCCGGCAAAGTCATCAAGAAGTAGCCGGCGGCGCGAACAGCGCGACCACAGGATCCTCGCGACTGCCGAGCAGCGTCTCGACGTCTGCCTCGCTCGTATCGAGCCGCTCGACGCGCGC
>Ga0070695_100000879_pt1 | contig 16189 bp, 15 predicted proteins | sample KBSK1252metaG_FD_65471 | JGI IMG/M metagenome (GOLD analysis project Ga0070695, IMG submission 65471) | Corn, switchgrass and miscanthus rhizosphere microbial communities from Kellogg Biological Station, Michigan, USA - KBS K1-25-2 metaG | ecosystem: Host-associated > Plants > Roots >...
GGAAACGGCTGGCAGCTCCTGAAAATCGAGAACGATACCGGCGAACCCCTCGTTAACGGCATAGCTGGCGACTTTTTCGCTAAAATTGGCGCGCGTGGTTGCCGCTGCCAGCATGCTGACGGTGGCGGCGCTGTCCCAGCGCTTCTCTTGACCGTTATAGTTATTCACCAAGGGAAAAAGCTTGAGGTGGGGTGCCCGCGTTTTTACCCAGGATCGTACCAGGGCTTCTTTGTTGCGGTCACTGTGCGTCAAATCTCCAGTAGCACTGCCAAGATGCAGCCATTCGACGATGAGGGCGTCGAGCGCGTGCGCATTTTGCTTCAGGGAGGAGAAACTGTTGTCATCCCAGTCGACAAAATAGCCGTAGCGCGGAGCAGTTTGGGCGGCGGTGTCGGGGATGAGGCGCCGATTGCGCGGGTTGAACAACGGCTCGCCCCGGCTCGGCGGCGGTGGGCTGCCCGTGGAAGACAACAGGCGGGGCGTGTCGGGGAGTTCGAGCGAGGGCAGCACTGGTCCCCAAATGCTGGTGGCGACCAAAGACATCACCACCACACCGAGCAGGCTCGAGACGACCCAATTGGCAGCTGTGACGATGCGTGCGCGGCGTCCGCGAGGATCATAAAATATCGGTGGGCTATTATCGCCCGAAAACAAAATTATCTCCCTGGTTATCGATTGAAATTACGTCGTCATACGAATGCACGTTTGAGCGAATTCGGTCTATTGGGGGATTCGGTTGGTTTTGGCTCAGATTGCCGCGGCGTTAGCGCAGACAACGATGCAGTCGGCCGTGCAAAGCGGTGAGCCTAATCGGGTATCTCGCCAGCGGGAATTAGGGGTCGAGCGAGGGCTGGCGGGGGTAAATCCCGAGCCTTCGTGGCGGTCGGTATCGCACCGGTGCCAACGGTTGCAACCGTTGAAGGCTTTGCGTGTGAGCGCTAGCCTCAAGGCAACGCCTTTGGCGCGATGAGCAAGTGCAGAACGGGCCTCCAATTCGGAACAACCCAGGCAGAATCGAGGTTCGCCAACAGAATTCGCCAAGAGAATAAAGTTAACGGTCACGATCCCCGGCGATTGCCGCCGACGACAGGGTTGAATGCCCTGACCATCGCCACTTTGCGCGTGGGGGTTGGACACTTTCAGGCAGCCGGCCTCTGCAAAAGCAGCGGCCGGCTGAGAGGAGTGGAACGGCACTGCCAAGCGCACCAGCGGACTTGAGGTTGAGCTTGTCAAGACGCAGCGCCGTGCGAGCTCCCAAGTGGGAAAGGCATCGTCTGATTACGGCCGAGAGACAACACAATGAGCTTTTTACCATCCCTCATCCTGTTCTTTGCCGTTCTGGTTGCCGGGCGGGCGGCCTTGGCAAATCCAGATTGCAACATCGCCGAGAATTCTCACCGCGCCATTCGCGCTTGCACGCAGCTTATCGAGCAGAATCCAAGGCACGGCCATGCTTACAACAGTCGGGGCAATGCTTATTTGGCGCTCGGCGAGGTTGACCTTGCCATTGGGGACTATAGCAAGCAAATCGCACTGAACCCGCGGCACGGCCACGCTTACAACGGCCGTGGCAACGCCAACCTCGCCAAGGGTAACCTCGAGGAAGCCATCGAAGACTATACGAAGCAAATCTCCGTCAGTCCGCGGCACCCTTATGCCTATTGTGGTCGGGCCGATGCCTACCAAAAAAGCGGCGATCTCGACAAGGCGATCGAGGACTACTCCAAGCAAATCGCAACGAACCCACGACATGAGTATGCATACAATGGTCGCGGCAACGCCCATCTGGCCAAAGGTGATTTTGAGCGGGCGATCGACGATTACAGCAAGCAAATTGCCATCAGTCCGCGGCATCCCTACGCCTACAGCGGACGGGGCGATGCCTACCGCGAAATCAGTTATTTTGAGCGCGCCATTGAAGACTACAACAGGCAAATTGCCATTGACCCCGACCACCTATATGCGTTCGGGGGACGCGGCGCGACCTACGAACAAGCCGGGCAGCTCGAGCAAGCGATCCAGGACTATGAAAGGCAGATCGAAATCAATCCTACGCATCATCATGCCCTGCTTGGGCGCGCCCGAGCCAACATGAACCTGGGCAACACCGAGCGAGCGTTGCACGATGTCGACACTTGTCTGCTACAGACCCCGGACGATCCGGAAGCCTTGTACACCAGGGCGCAGATCCTGCAGGCCTTGGGAAGGTACGAGGAGAGCGCCATCGTCATGGAGCGGGCCCTCTCGGAACACTTGCAAGAGGCGCCAAAGCAAGAAGTCCCTTCGCGCTGAGAGGTAAGCAATCGCCATCCCATTGCCGCTTGCCGGATCAGGAACGAATTCAATTCGACTGACGTCGATGCACTCTGCGGTGGCGTCACGCGTGGCGATTTATCGGCGCACAGGCGTTTGGCTACTAGTAGCACTCATCGCCATGGTGGCCGCCGCGACGGCAGCCGAGGATGCCGTCATTCTCAATCCAAATCGGTACGATGTGTTCGTTGGTCGCTATTCCGTCTTCGCAAAGTTTCAGAGCCGTCTGCACGACGTTTTGGCCGCGTGCGGCAAGCCTGCGTCGGCTATTGTGCCGCCGGGCAAGCAGCCAAGCGGCAAGATTGGCAACGAGACCGGCGAAGGCGTCAGGCAGGCGCTGCAGTGCGAGTCCCTGCGGCGGGTGCCAAAGAACTCGCCGGCAACAGAGGGCATCATCACGGAATCAGTCTGGCGCGCGGTCATGGGTGATGAACCGCTACCAACGCTGAAGGATCGCGCCGAAGCTCTCGTGCTGTCGTTCGAGGCGACCGATTTCGGCGCGCCGCCGGAATGGAATTTCTGCCAAGACAATATCTTGTCGGTTCCCGGTCAATCCAACCGATGGGCGTCGGACTTCGTCTGCTACAACGCCAGCGATCCTTGTGCCTTTCTTACCTGGGGACCGCGCGGGGCGACCGCGGGTTTGGGCAGGGAAATCCAGCTTATTCTTTGGATGATTTGGAAGGAAGATCCGGCTTTGATCGAGAGGGCGTTTGGCGCCGAGGCAGGTAATCTGCAGCGCTTCTTTCGTCTCAAGGGCGGTGGCAACAAGGGCTGCTACAGCGAAACACCCCTCAAGCGGTTCCTGTGCGCGATCTGGATGGACCCGGCGCGAAGCTCGCGCTGGGAGAATGCATTGGTGGAACTTGGTCGCGCCCCGCTTGCCAGGAACGCCTACGCGCGGTTGTACGCGTTGCGCGAGTACGATGGGGGAAAGCTGCGCGCTTTTTTCGAGTTGTGGCAGAAGCTGGGACTGACACCAAGCGAGATCGATTATGCCTTCTTCATGGATCGCATTACGCATCTTGGTGGGCCACCCGACGAGGGCGGCGCCGCCGCGGCGGAGGCGCTGACAGCCTGTATGCACGACGAACAGAGCGCCATCAGCGTCAATGGAGCAGCGCGCCGCTGCCTGGCTCGGCTGCAGCCACACCAAACGCAACCCGATTATCGACTGGGGCGCGACGTCGCCTACTACCTCGAGGCCTACGGGCAGGGCGCCTTGAGCGAGACGGAGATCAGAGCGTGGGCGAATTACGTTCCGCTGAGTGCCATACACACACTTGGTCTTTCGGACGAGAAGCCGGCCCAACGAGAGGAGGCGGCATCACTCAGCACGCTGGGGTCAGATTTAGCGCAGCCGGACGCGTCGGATCTTGCCCCGATAGACCTTAGCAATTGTCCTGCCACCGTCGTCTCACCGGAGCCTCGCAAGCCCGGCCCCTGAATTGGATCAAGGCTGGCGCCGGCGAGGCGGCAGCGACCGCCGTTACGGGTTAAGTGCCGTCACAATCCACACCGCAGCCGGGAGGGGAACGGTCTCGCCTTTTTGGTAGGCGGCCAGGGCCGCTCGGATCTCGGCTTGCACGCGGGGCACGATCTCGGGTGGTTGGTCTTCCAGCGCGCGGCTTACGGGCCCGATCTCGAGGGCGCCGGCTACCGCGGCATCGAGCCCTCGCCCGACGGCGAGGTCGAGCGCAAGATCGACGGCCTCCAAGGCAATCGAAGAAAAGCCGGCCTCGCTCAGGACCCGGCGCACGCGCGCCTCGCTGGCAAACGAAAAAGGCCCGGGGTCCTCGGGGGCAACTTCGGGCAAGCGCGGCACGTGCTTGTAGGCTTGCTGCAACGGCAGAAGCATCCATGGGTTCAGCCGCGGCTCGCGCCAGCTGGCAAAGGCGAGCCGGCCGCCGGGCCGCAGCGCCGCGCGCATATTCTGAAAGGTGAGCGTGGGATCGGCGAAGAACATCACACCGAAGCGGGAAAATAGCAGGTCGGCGGCGTGAGCCTCGAAGGCGTACACGGTGGCATCGGCAAGGACAAAGTCCAAGGGCAGGTCGGCTGGCGCGCGCTCGCGCGCGCGTGTCAGCATCGGCGCAGAGATATCGAGCCCAATGACCCGACCCTGCGCGCCCACCCGCCGTGCGAGCGCAATGGTGCTTGCGCCACAGCCGCAGCCAATGTCGACGATGCGCTCAGCGTTCCTGACCCCTGCCCGCGCCAGCAGGAGGTCTTGGATTGGCGTGAGGACGCCATCGAGCGTTTCCTGCCGATCGGTCCAACGGCGGCCCGCGGCCCCATTCCAATAGGCCGCCTGGTCCGCGTTCCGGTCATGCACGGGCGCCTTGTCCATGGTGGTCGAGCTCCATGAATTGCGTTTGTCGCAACCAGCGCCGCCCTCTTGTCCTGTTTGCGTGAGCGGCGGCAAACGGGACGAGCCTGCCCTGCCTCGCGAGGCGGTTTTGCGGCGGCGACGTTTTTTCCCGCCGCACGGGTCGGAGTTTAGCCGAGCGCGGGGCCGGCTGACTACGCGCCGGCGCCGCTTTGTCAGGGTTGGGCAAACGCGGTTGCAACTTTGCGCACGACTTTGAGGAACTGGCGCACCACTGCGGAGGGATCGCCCCGGCGTGCGGCGAGGCTCAACAGGGCCTTTGGTTGTGCCGGGCCTTTGAGGCGCCGATAGACGACGCCTTCCACGTGCATGCGTTGCAGTGAGGAGGGGACGCAGGAGATGCCGAGACCCGCCGCGACCAGGCTCAGGGTGGAGCCGATGCGCGGGGCTTGTTGTGTGCAAGCGGCAAGATTGCCGACGCGTGGATTGAATCCTGCCGCGTGGCAGGCGGCGATCGTGGCATCATACATCCCCGTGCCCGGTGGCCCGTACGGAATAAAGGTCTCTTTGGCCAGGCGCTTCAGGGAAAGCGCGGCGTTGCCATCCGCTCGCGCCAGAGCGTGCGTGCTCGGCAATGCGGCCACCATTGGCTCCTGCAGCAAGGGCGTGACCGTGAGCCGGCCGGGATCGGGCAGCGAGGTGCGGATGAAGGCGGCATCCATGCGCTCATTTTGCAGGCGTTCGATAAGTTCGTTGCTGAGGCACTCTTCATGGCGGAGGTCGGCTATCCCGCGATCTTGGGCGACAGTTGGGTTGGTGCCCTGGTTCCCGCCGGAACGCCCAAGCCTATCGTCACGGTGCTTAACCGTGAAATCGTTGCGATCATTGCGGCAGACGATATGCAGGAGCGCTTGCAGGCGCTGGGCTATGAGGCGATCGGCAGCACGCCCGAGCAATTTTCCGAGCGCATCAAGGTCGAAATTGAAACCTGGGGCAAAGTGATCGCGGCGGCTAATATTAGGGTCAACTAGCCGTCGGCGCCGTCGCCCTCAGGCGTGGTGGGGAGGCGCACGCCGTGCGGCCTGGCGAGGAGACGAGCATGCAAGACAAGATACAAGCGCACTACGGCAGCATCGAGGGCCTCGCCAACCTCATCGCCGAAAGGCTGCGCGCCGCCGGCAAGGAGCTTGGCCAGCTTACGACGGGGGATCTGTCCTCGCTCGATGAGTTTCACATCCGCGGCCGCAAGGCCACCTTGGAGTTGGCGAGCCGCATGGAAATTGGCCCCGGCGCGCGGGTTCTGGACATCGGCAGCGGCCTCGGTGGCCCGGCGCGGACGCTGGCGGAAGTCTACGGCTGTTCGGTCACGGGCATCGATCTGACGCCAGAGTTTTGCGCCACGGCCCAGGAGATGTCGCGTTGGGTGGGGCTGGCGGACAAGGTCAGCTTTAGCCAGGGAGATGCAACGGCGCTCACTTGCGCGGCGGCCAGCTTCGACGCGGCCATGACCATCCACGTGGCGATGAACATCGCCGCGAAGGACGCGCTCTACGCTGGTGCGCATCGTGCCCTCAAACCGGGCCGCATCTTTGCCGTCTATGATGTGCTCAAAGGCGAGGGTGGCGAGGTTCTTTTTCCCGTGCCTTGGGCGCGCGATCCGGCGACGAGCCATCTCGCGACGCCGGCCGAAATGCGTTCGCTCTTGCAAGGGAGCGGCTTTAGCATTCTGGATGAGATCGATTCCAGCGAGGAGAGCGGGGCCTGGTTCCGGGAGGCCGCGGCGCGCATGTCCACCGCGCAAGCCCCGCCGCTCAGTTTTCGCACCTTTCTCGGCGACGACTTTGCGCAAATGACGCGCAATCAGGTGCGCAACCTGACGCAGGGGCGGATCAAGACCGTCGCCTACATTTGTCGCAGCTAAGCCACAAGACCCAATGCGTTCGCCGAGCGGGCCTTGAGGCTTGCTGCCACCGCGCAAAAAGGACCGGCGCTCGCGGCGGCCGCGGCCTGCCGTCGCGCTAGGGCGCTGGTGCGGTTGCGGGCGTGGGTCAAAGGCGCGGCCACCCGGGCGCGCGGGGGCGCTAGGAGTGGTGGCGATTATCGGTCGCGGCCGTGGACCTGAGCGGGAGGTGCCGTGGCTTCCACGGCCGTAAACTCGCTTAGGATGTGGTAGGCGTGCTCGGCGCCGGCCGGCACCAGCCAGGAATCACCGGGCTCAAGCATCACCGTTTGTCCTTCGATCGTGAGCTCGGCCTGTCCGCTCAGGACATAGCCAACCGTTTCGTAATCGCGCTTTGTCGCCGGTTTTTTCTGCGGCTTTTCCTTCTGCCATAGCCGCAGCGAAACGCGTTTACCGGAGACCAGATAGCTTTGATCCATCTCGCCATGCGGCGAGGCTTGGCTCTTAACCTTCTTGACGGTGGTATCGCCAGACATGGGTTTTCCTAATCCTGCAAAGGGTTCGGCCCGGGGGTGGCTCGCCGGCGCGTATTGCCGCAACGTTAGGACGGGCGCGGCGTTCCCACCCCTCCGTTCAGGCCCGCTGAACCTGTTTGGGGCCGTTCCGGGTTGGATGCGGCGCCGTGCTCGCGACCGCCTTGACCACGGCCCTTGCGCGCGACGCGGCTTTATTCGCGCCGTTATTGATGACGGGGCTATTGATGACGGTGTGCTGAGCTCGCCCGCGTGCAGCGAGGCCAAAGCCGGCAGCTGCGGCACATGCTCGCGGGGCCCGGGTGCCTGCTAGCGGAGCTTGCGCGTACGCGCCAAGGACGAGCGCGGGTTGCGCGCACGGCGCCACGGGGTGACCGCCCGAGAACTGTGGTGGTGCGACAATTGTTCGGGGAACCCGAACCTCTAGCGTCGCTTTCCTCGCACAACCAACGCGAGAAGGCGCACACCATGGCGTTGATGAGGAGCTCGGCGGGAAGCCTGCAGGACCGGCCTACTGGCGTGCTCCGCTGGCTTCAGTCCACCAACCACAAAGACATCGGCACCATGTACCTGACCTTTGCCGTTCTCGGTGGTCTGATCGGCGGCGTGCTCTCCATCATGATGCGCATGGAACTGCAAGAGCCCGGTCTTCAGCTCTTTGCCAATGGTCATGCCTACAATGTGATTGTCGCGGCCCATGGCCTGATCATGATTTTCTTCACGATCATGCCGGCACTGATCGGTGGCTTTGGCAACTGGTTCGTGCCGTTACAGATTGGCGCGCCGGATATGGCGTTCCCGCGCATGAATAACATCTCGTTTTGGCTGTTGCCGGCCTCCTTCGCGTTGTTGGTCGGGTCGATGCTGGTGGAGGGCCCAGCAGCAATGTCGGGCGTGGGGGCGGGATGGACGTTTTACGCCCCGCTTTCCACCAGCGGGCATCCGGGCCCGGCGCCCGACTTCGCCATTCTGGCCCTGCATGTGGCCGGCGCTTCCTCGATTCTTGGGGCGATCAATTTCATCACCACCATCTTCAACATGCGCGCGCCCGGCATGACGCTTCACAAGATGCCATTGTTCGTTTGGAGCATCTTGGTGACGGCGTTTCTGCTGCTGTTGGCGATACCGGTCCTGGCCGGGGCGTTGACCATGTTGCTGACCGATCGCAACTTCGGCACCACCTTCTTCAATGCATCCGGGGGCGGCGATCCGCTGCTTTATCAGCACCTATTCTGGTTTTTTGGTCACCCCGAGGTCTACATTCTCATCCTGCCGGGCTTTGGCATTGTCAGCCAAGTCATCTCGACATTTTCGCGCAAGCCCATCTTCGGCTATCTCGGCATGGTGTACGCCATGGTGGCCATCGGCTTCATCGGCTTCATCGTTTGGGCGCACCACATGTATGTGTCGGGCATGGGTGTCGACGCACAAGCCTACTTTAGCTTTGCGACCATGGTGATCGCCGTGCCGACCGGTATTAAGGTGTTCTCCTGGATTGCCACCATGTGGGGCGGCTCCATCCAATTTCGCGTCCCCATGCTTTGGGCGCTCGGCTTCATCTTCTTGTTCACAATCGGCGGCGTGACCGGCGTGATGGTCGCCAACGCCGGCGTCGATCGCGTGTTGACGGACACCTACTATATCGTGGCGCACTTTCACTACGTCATGTCGTTGGGCGCGGTGTTTGCCATCTTCGCCGGCTGGTATTACTGGTTTCCGAAGATGAGCGGCTACATGTACAACGAGACGCTTGGAAAACTGCACTTCTGGCTGACCTTCGTCGGCGCCAACGTTCTGTTCTTCCCGCAACACTTTCTGGGTCTGGCCGGCATGCCGCGCCGCATCGCCGACTATCCCGATGCCTTCGCCTACTGGAATTGGTGGTCCTCAATCGGGGCCTACATTACGGCCGCCGGTACGCTGGTTTTTATCGTAGGCTTGATCGATGCCTATTGCGTGCGGCGCCAGGCGGCCGGGGCCAATCCCTGGGGTGTCGGTGCGACGACGCTGGAATGGAGGCTGCCGTCACCGCCGCCCTTCCATACCTTCGAAACGCTGCCAACCGTTAGATAATTTGCAAGAGAACCGCGCACCCCTCGGGGCGGCCCGAACGCCTCAGGGCGCGATGTTGAGCGGTCCGGTCGAGCTGCTCCGCTGCCAAGTTCGGCGCCCGAGCGGTCTGGCGCAGCGCCAGCGAAAACGCAACGGACCGATCCCGGAGGATCGGTCCGTCGTCGTAAGGCGAGGCCTCGCTCAGTAGCGATGATAGCGCCGATAGCCCCGGTGATGGCCGTGGCGCCCACCAAAGTGCAGGTTGATGCTCGGGCCGTAGCCACCGACCCAACGGCAATGACGCTGCCCGTAACGCCACCAGCACCGGCGATAGCCGACCTGCTCGGTGAGCGACGAGGTCGTCGTCGATTCAATGCCCTTCAGGCCGGAAGCGGGTGCTGCAATCGCCGGCGCGGCGAGCGCACCGAAGGCGAGCAGAACCGTAGTGAACGAGAGAGTTTTCAACATTGACGGATTGCTCCTTTGTCGTCTGGCATGACCTAAGTGTTTCCACCAACGTGCGAGCAATGCCTCTCGTTCCCCGATCTGAGCGCGCTCAACCGGCGAAATCGGCTGATGCGATCGCGCCATTTTGGTTCCGAGGCGATCGTCCGCCACGCTGCCGCGCTTACACTCATCGGGAGGATTTTGCTGGTGCAGCGCACCCGCTGTGCGCCTGCGCAACGCCCTGATCTCAATCGCGCTGCCAAGGTGATCGAGTAACGCGTTGAAAGGTCGTTCCTTTACTCGAGCGGCCTTTACTCGAGCGGCGCGCCCGTGTCGCAAGCGCAACCATGGCGCCGACCCGCGTCCGTTTGTGATTGCTTTGCCGGGCAGGCAACGCGCTCGCGGGGAGCTGCCGCGGCGCGCCGGTCGCTGCCTGCGCAGATGTCGCAGCTGCAACCTTTCCGATGGTCCGTGCCCGGGAACTTTCGGCCGACCTCACGGTTTCGAAGTTGCGGCGCGCGCCCGATGCGAGCGTGGCACATTGCTGCGCGCGCGTTGCGCCAACGGGTGGGCCGCCACCGACCTTGCCGGTCCTTACGCCGCCATGCGCTGTCGCAGCTTTGGCGCCAACTCTCTTGCAAAAAAGTCAAAGAAGTAATCTTGATCGGGCCCGATCTGCACCAGGATCACGTGGTCGAAGCCGGCGTCGACAAATTTGCCGATGGCCTCCAGATGCTGATCGGCTGAGGGCCCGCAGCTGATCTTTTCCGCGATGACCTCGACGGGAATATACTGGCTTGCGGCTGCAAATCCCTTCGTATCGGGAAGTTCTGCCTGCACCGGCCACCCCGTTGCCGCCCAGCGAAAATAGCGGTGCGCCGTCTGCTGCGCCTCCTTTTCACGCCCGGCGCAGCACATGGCCACCTCGGCATAGCGCGGTCCGGAGCCGCCGGCACCGCGAAAGGCATCGACGAGATCGGCGCGTGCCTCGGTCGCCATCAATCCGCAGCCCTTTTCGGCGGCGAATCGCGCTGCCTTCGGACCGCCCGCCGCAATCACGATCGGTGGCGGCCGATTGGGCCGGTCATAAAGGCGCGCGTTTTCAAGCTTGAGATACTTGCCCATATAGTTTTGCAAGTTTCCCGCTAACAAGCCCTTGATAATGTCGACGGCCTCGCCAAAGCGTGCATGCCGCTCGGCGATGCCGGGCCAACCCATGCCGACAACGTGTTCATTCAAGCGCTCGCCCGAGCCAAGGCCGAGGCTGAAGCGATTGTTGCTGAGGAGCCCGAGCGTTGCGGCTCCCTGGGCCACGATGGCCGGGTGGTAACGCATGGTCGGACAGGTCACGGCGGTCATCAGGCCGAGCCGTGTCGTGGCATTGGCAATGGCGCCCAGCACCGTCCATGCCAATGGTGCGTGTCCCTGCTCCTCAACCCAGGGAAAAAAGTGGTCGGAGATCGCAGCGAAGTCGAAGCCAGCCTGTTCGGCACGTCGCGCGTTGGCAACGAGCTCGGCCGGACCGTGCTCTTCAGACATGAGTTTGTAGCCAAGCTTGAGCACTTGCCGCATCCCTTGTGTAAAGAACGTTCTGCGCGGCAGCTCATGCTGCCTATGAGCCTCTCGAGCCAACCGGTCGCTGCGACGAAAGTTCCGACCGGCAGCGGTTCAGGGCCAGCGTCTTTTAGGATCTGGCGCGACAACTGAAGTGGGGGCCGAGGGCCCTCTGACGCAGCGGTCGCGTGTGCGGCAGTTGGCTTTGGCTCTCGCCGTTACCCGTGCGCATATTCCCAGAAGAAGGGGACATAAAGCGCCACAACCGCGCAAGCGACGACCAAAAGCACGATGGTCCAGCCGCGGTCGCCCTCCAAGGGCGTTGGCTCCTTGTTTCGCAGGGTCGTCATGTGCGGCGAACTTATGAGCACGACAATAGTTCCTGTTTGGACTGTCGCATCTTCTCGCAAGGCCGAGCGTAGGCTGAAAGCCAGGGCGCCCAGATAGGTGCTGGAGTGCGAGGAGGCGAACGAAGTGGCAGGCGTCGGTCAGGGCACGAGAGCACGCTGGGGTGACCTTGAGGACACGTGCTCTCGCAGGGGGCGTTGGTGCGAAACCGCCGTCACACGCCGCTCGTCAAGGGAGGGCTAGCGACAGCCGCGCCCATAGGCGACGCGATGGTAGTGCCGGTGATGCCCGTTGAGGCGCCGCGGGCACTGTAGCCGAAGGCGTGGCGACCACGGTGGGAGGTCACGAAGCGCTTGCCATGCCGGCCTTTGGCATAGCGCATCTTGTGAGAGTGCTTCGCCATGCGCTTGGTCTTGGTTAGGCGAGCCTCACGCTTGCCCTTGGCCTTGTTGACCCCCAGGCGTTCCGCCCGCTTGGCCTCGGACTTGCTCGCCGCCTTGGCCGTTGTTTTGGCAGTTGTCTCGCCAGTTGTCTGGCCACTTGTCTGGCCTGCTGCCTGGGCATTGGGTGCTTTCTGCGCTGAGGAACCTGCCGACGCCGCAGACCCGGTCTGCGCACCAGGCGTGGTCGCTTCGTTCGAAGTCTGAGCGGCGACCTCAAGGGGCAGTGCGCACCCACACCTGGCAACATGCGCAAGGCGGCCCGAGCCGAATGCCCCCAACGTGCACCCATGCCCCCATCTGAGTGTGGCCCATATCTGCTTGTGGCCCACATCTGCTTGTGGCCCACATCTGCTTGTGGCCCACATCTGCTTGTGGCCCACATCTGCTTGTGGATAGTGCGCAGCCCCGTCACACAAACGTTAGACAGAGATCGTAGCAACGACCATTGCTCAAGCGAACGCACGTCTGGGCTTTCGTGCGTGACTTTTTTTGGCTCGCCCACTTATGGGTCGCAGCCCGGGCACCTCGCTGGCGGGGTCTTTAGTAGCTGCGCGTGCCGCGCACGGTGAAGCGTCGGGAACCCCGCACGGCAAGGGGACGGTCCCGCGATCCTCGGAGGTCTCGGACGTCCGGGAGGCAGCGAAATGCGTGTTCCTTTGGCCTGCATGCGCGTCGGCTGCATCATTGGCGTGCTGGCGACGGCGGCCCAGGCTCAGGTCGTGACCTACAGGGAGCCGCGCGGCCTTGGCGTGCCGATCCCACGAGATGCTCGCGCGCGCCAACGCTGTGCTGGGATCCGGCGATGGCCAGGCTTGGGCGAAGTTTGCGGCCGTTGCCGTTTTCGCCGGCGATTGCATGATCATTCCGGCCGGCGCGTCGGTTGTCGGCGCGCTGGAGGACTTTTGGGGTCAGGCCCTGCGGATCCATCGCCAAGACGACGCGACATCCTATCTTGCCAATCCCGATGAGTTCATCTTGGTCGGTGGCGACCTGCCGACGGCACCATGAGCGTCTTGGCCGAGCGCCAGGGCGCAGCCACTTTCATAAAACTGTCACGTCGATCGAGACCGTCGCTGTCCTCTCGGGCTTGGTCTTGACGTTGCCAGGGGCTTGCTCCGACAGTGCCTGCTCGCAGTCACGGAGATGTCGATGCCCAGCGGTAAGCGTGCCAAGGACTTGGATAGCCGCATACGTGATGAGCTCGTCGATAGTTTCGATGAAGAGCTCGAAATGGAGATCGATGATGCTCGGCTCCACAAACTGAGCGAGGAATTTCTTGAGCGCCCCGATCCCGAAAGCATGGATCGCAGCGTGTACTTTCGCGAACTGTTCAAGTTGCAAGGTGAATTGGTCAGGCTCCAAGATTGGATTGTCAATCAGGGACTGAAGGTCGTCGTCCTCTTCGAAGGTCGCGATGCAGCCGGCAAAGGTGGTGTGATCAAGCGCATCACGCAGCGTCTCAATCCGCGCGTTTGCAAGGTGGCGGCCTTGCCGGCACCAAACGAGCGCGAGCGCACGCAATGGTATTTTCAGCGTTACGTGGCCCACCTCCCCGCCGCCGGCGAGATCGTTTTGTTCGACCGCAGCTGGTACAATCGCGCCGGCGTCGAGCGTGTCATGGGCTTTTGCACGCCCGAGGAGTGCGAGGAATTTTTGCGCACCGTGCCGGAATTCGAAAGGATGCTCGTTCGCTCCGGCATCATCCTCATCAAATACTGGTTTTCAATCAGCGATCACGAGCAACATTTCCGTTTCATGATGCGGATTCATGATCCGCTCAAGCAATGGAAATTGAGCCCGATGGATCTGGAGTCGAGGCGGCGCTGGGAGGAGTACACGCTGGCCAAGGAAGCCATGCTGGAGCGTACGCATATTGCGGAAGCGCCTTGGTGGATCGTCGAGGCGGTGGACAAGAAGAAGGCCCGGCTCAACTGTATCCGGCATCTCCTGGCGCAAATCCCCTACCAAGAGGTACAGCGACCGCCGATCGTGCTGCCGCCACGCACGCATCACCCCGACTACAAGCGCCATCCGATCCCCAAGGACAGATATGTTGCCGATGCCTATTGAGGCGGCACTGGGCGCGGGACTAATGCCGATGCTGGGCTGATTTATTCCGGTCGCTGTCGGCGAGATAGGCGTGCAGCATGGCCACGACTTGAGCGCCTTCGCCGACGGCTGCGGCGACACGTTTAATGGAGCCCGCTCTGACGTCGCCGATGGCGAAGACGCCGTCCCGACTGGTTTCGAGCAATTGTCGTGTGCTGCCGGCCTCGCGTCCCGTCACGATAAAGCCCTTGGCGTCGAGCTTGAGGGCGCCGGCGAGCCAGTTGCTATTGGGCTCGGCACCAATAAAAAGAAAAAGGTGCCGGATCTGTCGCTCAATTTCGCCGCCCGCAGCGAGCCGCCAGCGCACGGCCTCGAGCGTGCCATGCGATCCATCGAGGCCGCTGATCTCCGCCTCCGGGACCAACGTCACGTTCTCTAGGCCACGGATTCGATCGACGAGATAGCGCGACATGCTGGCTTCGAGCGACCGGCCACGTACGATCAGCCACACCTTGGCCGCATGCCTTGCCAGATAGACGGTGGCTTGCCCGGCGGAATTCCCAGCCCCGACCAGGGCGATTTCCTGCCCGGCGACCAGCTTTGCTTCCAGCGGCGAGGCCCAATAGTGCACGCTGGTTGCTTCGAAGTCGTCGAGCTGGGAGACGTTGAGGCGCCGGTAGCGCGCGCCACTGGCAACAACCACCGAACGGGCACGCGCCCGCTCGGCATTGAACAGACTGAGGGCAAAATCGCCGCTCTCCGCCGCCACGCCCGTAAGCGCAACGGCTTCGTCCGGTATGGCCATTTCGGCTCCGAATTTCTGGGCTTGATTGTAGGCGCGCGCCATCAGCGCCATGCCGGTGATGCCCGTGGGAAAGCCAAGATAGTTTTCGATGCGCGCCGAGGCGCCGGCCTGACCGCCAAAGGCGCGGCAATCCAAGACCAAGACGGAAAGCCCCTCGGAGGCGGCATAGACCGCCGTGGCTAGCCCCGCCGGTCCGGCACCGACGATGGCGACGTCATAGACGCGGTCGGGATCGATCGGGCCCACCATGCCAATACAGCGGGCGAGCTCCACCTCGCCGGGATTGCGCAACAACTCGCCATTTGGGCACAGCACGATGGGCAACTGGCCCGGATCGACGTGGAAGCGTTCAATCAGCGCGCGGGCCTCGGCATCCGTCTCGGGGTCGAGCCGTTGGCGGGGATGGCCGTTGCGGGCGAGAAAGCCTTCGAGCCGAAGCACGTCGCCGTCGCCGGTGTGGCCGACAATCACCGGTCCGCCCGCTCCGGTCTCCAGCAAGCCGACCCGCCGCAAGATCAGGGCGCGCATAATGCGCTCGCCAACCTCGGCCTCGGCGACGAACATCGCCCGCACGCGTTCCGGTGGGATGATCAGCGCTGCTACGGCCTCTTGCGCGCGCGCATCGACCAGGGCCGGGCGGCCGGCGAGCTGCGCTAATTCGCCCATCAGCGCGCCGGGCCCGTGCGTAACGATCGACGTGCTTGGGCCGGATTGATGGCGTTGGGTGATCTCGACGCGGCCCGACAGGATGATGCTGAGACCGTTACCGACCTCGCCGACCCGCGCCAAGACATCGCCTGTGCCGAACGTCCGCAGCTCACCGAACCGACGCAAGCGCGCGATTTCTGCCGGCTCCAAGGTGGGAAACATCTGATGCCGGCGGGTATCGATGATCGATGGGGCGATGGCCATGAGGTGTCTCGGATTCCGATTGTTCGTTTGGCGCGCTGGCCGTTTGACGGCCGGCGCTGGCAAGGGGTGGCGCCGTCTCAATCAACAGACGGGCGGAGGGTCATTGAAAATCTGGTTCTCGCTTGCGCTTGCCTGGAGCGCGGCCTCCGACCTCGCCGTTTCCGTCGCATAGATGGTGCGCCTGATGCAAGTGCGGTCGGCGTCCGCCGCGCATGGCCGACCGCGGCAACGCCGCCGCTGCCTAAGGCTTGGGCGGGTTGGCGCCACATTTTACCCACCCCAAGTTGGCGGAGCGGCGCCCCACACTTTACGGATGGGGCGCCACGGCCGGGCCGCCAATCCGTCCGTCGGCGGCCAACCCTGTTGCGCAGTCGGGGCGCAAGCTCGTACATCTGGCGTCGGTGAGCCGGGCTCGTCTCCAGGAGAAAGGGAGCAAACTCCATGAACATCGTGGCCATCTGCGGTAGTCTGCGTAAGGGTTCCTTCAATCGCATGCTGATGCAG
>Ga0070695_100000880_pt1 | contig 16182 bp, 11 predicted proteins | sample KBSK1252metaG_FD_65471 | JGI IMG/M metagenome (GOLD analysis project Ga0070695, IMG submission 65471) | Corn, switchgrass and miscanthus rhizosphere microbial communities from Kellogg Biological Station, Michigan, USA - KBS K1-25-2 metaG | ecosystem: Host-associated > Plants > Roots >...
TCCTTACCATCGAATGTCGTGGTAGACGACTGATCACTGAAAGCACCTTTTGCTCTTGTCTCGCCGCTGCGGTGTAACGTTCGTTTGCAGCAGACCAGCGCGCGACCGTGGTTGCGGCACTTCTCAGACCACGGTGTCCATTGCGGTGTCCGTTCGCACGCACTCTATGTTCTGCGGATACCTAAACGGTGAACACTGTGCGCGGATTGCTGAGCAGGTTGTTCGCTAGCGTGAACTGGTGATGAACTTCTAAGCCCTATTCGTGTTCGTTCGGACCGGCCTGATAAGCGTGAGGTCTGGGGTCAGTTTCGGGTCAGTTTCTTCCGTCAACCTCCACGTTTTGTAATCGGCAAACCGACTCCGACGCTCGATTGCTCTCGTAAGTCCGACAGATTATTGTGATTGGTTGAGTGTACTATCTGATTTGCAACCAGGAGGTCGCGGGTTCGATCCCTGTACGCTCCATTTTCGTTGGCCGTAACACAGCCTGCCCGAGTCCGTACTCATCACGGACTGAACCTATTCCAATCGCAGTGACGGACCTTCCACACTATTACCGCGACAACGGCAATACGGTCGTCCTGCGCTTTGCGGAGCGCTGACACCGAGTGAAATGGCAGACGGGGGCGGCGCGGATCGTTGAGGCGTTGCAGCAATCGGGCGTGCGTTGTGTTTTCGGCCTCCCCGGCACGCAGACGCTCGAGTTATTCGAGGCGCTCAGGGTAAGCGGTCTGCGCACCGTCGTTGCCACAAACGAGCTGAGTGCGGCGTTCATGGCCGGCGGTTGGGCGAGAGTAACCGGTGACCCCGGAATCCTTCTGACGATCTCCGGACCCGGTTTCACCTGGGCTCTCACCGGTCTCGCCGAAGCACGCCTCGATTCGGTTCCTCTCGTTCACATCGTGGGATCGCCGGCCAAAGATTCCTCCTTGCGCTCGTTTCGGCAGCAGGATCTGCCGCAGGAAGCGATTGCCGCTCCGATCGTCAAGGGAATCATCGATGCCGATTCCTATGATGATCCCGGTCAGGCTGCGTTCGACGCGCTACTCCTCGCACGATCGGGCGAGCCCGGTCCCGTCCTCCTCCAGATTTCGTCGACCACGCTCGGTCGCCGCATGGGCGCGCCGCCGCTCGCGCCACCTCCGCCGCCGAGTGCGGACGGTGAGGGCGTCGCTGCAATCGCCGCCCGACTACAGCGCACCCGACGCCCAATTCTCGTGGTAGGGCAGGGAACCAATCGGCACCCCGAGAAACTTCGCGCGCTCGTCGAGCGGCTCCGTGTTCCGGTCGTGACCACGCCGTCAGCGCGCGGCGTGCTACCCGAAAATCATTCTCTCAATTTCGGGTTCGACCCTTTCGCCGGCAGTGTCGACGATCTCAACGAGTTTTTGCAATCATCGGATCTGGTGCTCGCGATCGGATGCAAGCTGAGTCACAGCGATACGAGCGGCTTCGATTTGCATCTGCCGGAGGATCGGCTCGTTCACTTCGACGCCAGCGCTGAAGTAATCGAAGCAAACTACCCGGCATCGCTCGGCGTAGTCGGCGATTCCGGCGAGTTGTTCGATCGGCTTCTGAAGTTGCCCCTCGGGCCCGCCGCGTGGACGGAGCGCGAGCTAGAAGACTGGCGGCTGCGTCTTGGCCCCGCGCCCGCCGACGTCATCGAGCCCCACATCGACGGCACTCAGGAAGGCGATGCCGGCAGCTTCTTCATGGCGCTGCGTCACGCGCTGCCATCCGATGCGATGCTCGTCCTCGATTCGGGATTGCATCAAATCCTGGCGCGGCGTCATTTCAGCGTGCGCTCGGCATCGGGCATGATCATGCCGACCGATCTGCAAAGCATGGGGTTCGCAATTCCAACGGCGATCGGAGCGCGCCTGGCGATGCCGCAACGCCCGGTCGTAGTAGTCCTCGGAGATGGTGGGTTTGCGATGACCGGGCTGGAGCTTCTCTCCGCGGTCAGGGAAGGACTTTCTCTCGTCGTCATAGTGTTCAACGACGGCGCTTTCGGACAGATACGAACGCAGCAGCTCGCCAGCTACGGCGCGAGCCATGGCGTCAATCTCGAGAACCCCGACTTTAATCTGCTGGCGGTCTCCGTCGGGGCGCGGTACGAGTCCGTCGGCGTCTCTGACGACATCGAAGTCGCGGTTCGACGCGCGCTCGAATCCTCCGCGGTTACTGTAATCGAGGTCGGGGTGCGGGATGCGTTTCCGATTCGCCGCATTGCGGTCACGGCCCGCGCGCGGGAGGTCACCCGCCGCGCCGCCGGTCCGCGAGTTTTCGGTTTTCTGACGAGGCTTTTTCGCAGGTTGCGCTGATACTCTGCGCAGTGCGCTTTTCTTTCGGGACCTTAGAAAATCGGGAGGTCTTCGAAGCTGACTATCGCGGGGTTTTGACCCTGGATCGGGGCGTGATCGAGCGCACTCTCAGCGCGATGCACCAGGTCGGCGACGTTGATCTTCGATTCCGCCAGATCCGTCACCGCCGAATAGCCGACGCGCAGGCGTACCTGCCCGGCGATGGTCTTGTTTTGGGATGCGCGGTCGAGCTCACGCTGCAGTCTCGCTACCAGCAAACGCGCGCCTTCTGCGTTCGTGTCCGGCGCAAGAATGGCAAGCCGCGATTCGCTGACGTGCCCCACCACGTCCGACTGGCGACTCTGTTCTCGGAACACGTGGGCGACGTCGGCAAACCCGGTCGAACTTTCCTTCCACAGCATGCTCGATCCGATTTCCCGATCGTGCACCTGCGGCGCGAAGGCAACGCAGGCAAAGGCTTCGTGATTTCTGAGCGCGCGGGCACCTAGCTTCCCGGCCAGCTGCCGCAATCCGAATGAAGTATAGAGTCCGGTGGTGGCGTTGACGAAATCTTCGGTGCGGGCGAGTACCAGCTCGTTGCGCGCCTTGAGGAACGTCTGCAGCTTGGCAAAAACGGCTCCGAGATCAACCGGGTAGTTGCAGAATTCCCACGCCCCAGCGATGTACGCCGCGTGGCGTGCGCGTGGGTCGGAGGGCGTTGGCGAAGTAATCACGACCGGAACCGAATGATCGTATTGGGCTCCGTCGCGCAGACTGCGACAAACGTCGAGTGCGCCAATGTCCTGAAGCGATTCGTCGAGGACGAGCAGATCGTGATTCGCGAGCCGCGCCAGCTCCATTGCCTGCGAGCCCGAGCGCGTGTGAACAACGACGTAGCCGTGCTGCTGAAACACGCTCTCCAGAGCCCTGCTCATCCAATCGTCGCTGCAGGCTATCAAGACGAGCGGCGGACGTTCTGCGGACAAATTCATCCAGCCTCCTCTTCGGTAGCTCGACTGGCATGGCGTCTTTCAACGCTTTAGCCCCGCAGCTTTGCGCCGCCATCTTTCGATGGGTTTGCGGTTTCGGAGGTGCCAAGCCTGTCCGCGAGAATTGGCGCGCGCACAGGAGGATCGTGACTATACCTGGCAGACGACCGAAGGAAGTTGTGGGTTACCCACCGAGGTTGCAGCAACGCCCGGTTGGGAAGAGGAGGGAAAGCGCTAAGTGCTTATCCGGTAAGGGCTTACTTCATAATCGGCAGCGCTAGCACGAAGGAGAATCTCGTCCCCTCCTCGCCGCTGTCGACCTGAAGCGAACTGCCCATCGCCTCCACCAAAGTCCGCACGATGGCGAGGCCCAGCCCCGCGCTGGAGAACCGGAGCTTGACTCCTTCAGGCGGAAAACCGTAGCAGAGCCTCTCGAGGACTTCGTCCGGAATCCCAGGCCCCGTGTCTTCGACCCAGAACTCGACGCGATCTCCGGAGATCTCACTGCACCCCATTCCGACGGAGCCCGCGTCCGTATACCGCAGCGCGTTCGACGCGAGATTGAGCAGCGACTGCTGAATCGCCGATGGGTGACCGATTCGGGCGTCGTTCTCCGGGAATTCGATGCCGAGTGGAATTCCTTTTTCCTCGCACATCGGTTGAACGATCGCGCTCACCGAGTGCATCATCTCGCTGACCGAGAATGGCAACGGTTGGCCTTGAACCAGTCCATCGCCGCGCGCGGCGGCAATCAGGTTCGAGACCGTCGTGCTCAGACCCAAGGCGGCGCCGTAAATCAGTCCCAGCTGGCGCTCTCTGATTGGGTTCGGTGACCCGCGCTCGGCGTGGCGAAGCGCATCGACCAGCAGCAGAATCGAACCGAGCGGCGAGCGAATGTCGTGCGCGATTGCGACGACGGCGTCCGCGCAATCCGCTCCCGTCAGTCGGGAAATGAACTTCCCGCGATCCGTTCGCCGCCACGCTTCCTCGGCCTCATCGAGTTTGATGAGGGTGCGAACGACTTCGTTGGCGTCGAGATCCGACGTCGTCGCAAGCTCGGCGAGAAAGTTGGCTTTCAGACTCGAAACGTGTTCGCGCGCGATGACGGGCGGGATCGGGTCCGAATTATTGACGTTATTTCGCAGGCTCGTGATGAGCCATGTGACGACTTCGCCGAGCCGCTCGCGAACTTCTACGCGTGTCTGTTTGGTGCCGAGCGCAATCGTGGTTGCGGTGTGGTCAGCAGCCAACTCAAGGGCGTGCAGAAGCGAGGCGGTGGTGCCCGAGTAGAGCGCGCCTTTGGGACCCCCGGCAGTTTCACTGCTGCGGGGTGTCCCGGAGTTCACCCGCGTAGACGATGGCGAGTAGTCCGTAAATTTACCCGACGATGATGCCAACTTTGTTGCACCTGGGTCCATCTGCGCCATCCACTCTTTTTGCCACGCGATTGACCCGCACGCGGACGCCCATATTGGGGGTATGTTGGCATAAGGTCAAGAGCGGCCTAGCTGAGAGACCAAAGCGTTACTGTCCCCGGACGACGCCCGGGGGAGGAAAACTTTCGTTTCACAGGATGAAACAGCCGAGGTGCGTTGCCGGGTCAGGAAACAGGTAAATCGTCGAACCCGACGATGGTGTTCCCCGAATCTCCCGGGCCGACGTGCGCCAAAGCGCTTTCGGCACGGTGGACGATCTCCGTCACATCCACGTTGGCTGTCGAGAGATCGGCTACGGCGCAGTAGCCGGTTCGAAGGCGGAACGAACCCGAAAGGCTCGTATTCCGCGATGCTTCATCCACCTCGTGCTGGAGGCGTGTCGCCAGCAACCGAGCGCCAGCGGCATCGGTATTGGGAGCAAGAATGGCGAGGCGCGAATCGCCCGTGATGCCTACAACGTCCGACTTTCTCGCCTGTGAACGAACGAGCTGCGCGACGTCGGTCAGCACGACCTGTTGCTGCTCCGGCGATGAGAAGGATGTGCTCGAAGGCTGGGGAGCGAACGCCAGACAGGCGAAGGCTTCATGATTTCTTAGCGCACGCGCCTCGAGTTGCTCGGCGAGATGATGCAATCCAAACGGCGTGTATAGCCCGCTCGAAGGATCCATGAGAGAAAGCGCCTGGGTTGCCGCGAGCTCGCGACGAGCTCTCAGAAAAGTGCCGAGCTTCAGGAACAATCCGTCGACGTCGAGCGGAAGGTGACAGTACTCCCACGCGCCGGCGGCATACGCCGCGGTGCGGGACTGAACTGTCGCGTGGGACGAGGAGATGATCACAATCGGCGTTGCATGATCGAACAACGGGTCGTCCCGAAGCGCGACGCACACATCCACCCCACCGAGATCTTCCATCCGCTGATCGAGCAGCAGCACATCGTAATCACCACGGCGCGCGAGCTGAAGCGCTTTCTTCCCCGACGTTGCCCGGGTCGTAACGTAGGTCTTCTCCTCGAACACGCTCTGGAGCGAGCGGCACAACCATTCATCGCTACAACCAATTAGAGCTGTGAGCTTGCGTGGCTTGTTGTCGGTCATGGTGCCGGGGTGAACGAGAGTGCAGGGTAGTGCGATCCGTCATTGGCGGCAGCAACGGATGCGCGTCGCCGCGGCGCGGCAACTTCGCGAGCGGGATTGGCTCTCTCCCGCTCCAGATACCAATCCAGCGCTTCGGCCAAACCTAGCGCGACGTCGTGCGTCGGCTCGAAGGACAATAAGCGGCGCGCCTTGTCGATCGAGGCGCAAGAGTAGCGAATGTCACCGGGGCGAAAATCATCATGTTGGACGGTGGCGAGAGCGAATCGGGAATCATCTCTCGCCAGACGGTCGCGCATCAGTTGAAAGAGTTTGTTGAGTGAGACAGACTCCGCGCAGGCGATGTTGTATGCCTGGCCAACCGCGGTTTCATCAACGACGGTTGCGGCGAGAAGATTCGCCTGAACAACGTTCGCGACATAACAGAAATCGCGCGTGGTTTCGCCGTCGCCGAAGATCCGGCACCGCTCACCGCGAAGCAGGCTGGCGATCCAGCGGGGAATCACGGCCGCGTACGCGCCCGCCGGGTCCTGGCGCGGTCCGAAAACATTGAAGTACCGTAGACCAACCGACTGCAGGCCGTAGCTCATTTGAAACGCGATCGCGTACGTCTCGTTGTTGGCCTTGCTAGCAGCGTAGGGTGACAGCGGGCGGCCGAGTCGATCCTCGATCTGTGGCTGTTCCGGTGTGTCTCCATAGACCGCACTCGAGGACGCATAGACGAAGCGCTTGATGCCCGCATCCTTCGCCGCGACGAGCATGTTGACGAACCCATTCACGTTGACGGCGTTGGTTCTGATCGGATCATCCATCGACCAGGGGACGGATCCGAGGGCGGCATGATGGAGAACGTAGTCAGCGCCGTCGCAAGCGCTGCGACAAGTCTCCAGGTCCCGGATATCGCCCTCGATCATCTTGAGCTGCGCGGACGCCGGAAGCGGCTTCGAGAGGACGTCGTCGAGGTTTGCCCGATGCCCGGTCGAGAAGTTGTCTACGCCGACGACGTGTTGCCCAAGCGAGAGCAGTTCCTGGAGGAGATTGGAGCCGATGAACCCGGCTACTCCAGTTATTACCCACGTCTTCGGATTCGACAACAGATGTTGTCGGAGACTTCGATAGGATGCGGCGATCACGAGCTCACAGTCCAGAGATACCACCCGCCGGGCCGATTCAGAGCATGCGTGCGCGGGAGCACGCCACCCGATCTTACGCGCCGCATCCGCGGCTTCTCGGCAGCGCGACGAGGCATCTTCCATTCCCGACAGGCACGACTGGGGAACTCGCGTAACATGCGTATTTGCAGTCCCTTAGCGATGGCGCGGTGAGTGACATTTGCGCGACAGCTGATTCCTTGTCGGGGGAATGCCCCAGTCCTGTGGTGATAGACCTACAGGACGCACCGCGACTGACGTAGGATTTTCCCTCAGACTGACGCCGTGCCTCGCTGTCTTGCGAGGTCGCAAAGCGTCTCCAATCGCGTTGTCTACGGATGTCTCGCGCGTCTATATTTTGCATGTTGCGTGACGCGCGAATTCATTCTGTTTACCGACAAATGAGGGTTCGTAACGGCAGCAAACTGCTTATCCCATCCTCAGGCGAGACCGCCAAGTTGGGCGTGCCAGCGAGAGCGCTGGCTGCGAAAAGAAACCGTTAAGAATCGCCGAAACGCTCGACAAGCTTTGACATTCACGTACTGTAAGATCCGCATCTAACGCCGCTCGATTGTGACATCTGGCAGTCTTACCAACGTCGCTGGGACGGTAGTCCTTCACACGTCTACACGCCGACTTGCGCGCCGAATCAAAGCCGGCCTGGGTTGGGTTCTTTTCAACTCCGGTTTGTACCGGCTATTCTGGAGGCGCAAGGCTGTCGTCGTCGTCTTCCATCGCGTGAACGATTCGTATCCCAACGACCCGATCACGTGCAGCAGTTACGATTTCGAGCGGTTCGCGCTTTTTTTTGCGCGCTTCTTCGACGTCATACCGCTGGCAGAATTGCTGGGCCGCGTGGAAACAGGAACTGAGATTTCACCCTCGTTGACGATCACCTTTGACGACGGTTATCGCGGCAACGCGACGACGGCCGCTCCAATTCTCGAGCGACATGGGCTGCGCGGCTGTTTTTTTGTCACCACCGATTTCATCGGCTCGAACTACGTGCCGTGGTGGGACCGCGAGATGAACATCGAAACGGTGTGGATGTCGTGGGATCAGGTGCGCGCACTTAACGAGGCCGGACACGAGATCGGCTCGCACACCCAGACCCACGTTGATCTGGGGACGGTGAGTCCCGACGAAGCGCGCCGCGAGATTCAGGGCGCAAACGAACGGCTGAAAAAGGAGCTCGGCGACTCCCTGGGGCTGTTTGCATATCCGTTCGGTCGAAAGCGCAACATGTCGGAGCAGAATCAATCGCTGCCAAAAGAGCTTGGGCTCCGCTGCAGTCTTTCCGCGCACGGCGGACTGGTGCACCGGGGCGATGATCCGTTTCGAATGAAACGCGTAAATATCTCCGGCTGGTTCGCGTCGCCTTATCAATTCGGATTCGAGTTGATCGCGGGGCGTCTCGAGCAGGACTGATTCCACCGCCGGCATCGCGGTGGCCGTGAAAGAAGAGAGGCGGGCGTTAGCGCTTGGATCGGGCATTACGCTGCTTGGTGTCATGCGAGCCCTGTCCGATGCCGGTGCCGATGTGTTCGCGCTACCGGACGCCGATCGGATGTCCCGTCGCTCACGCCTGTTCCGTGGCGCGCCTTCCAATCTTGTGGGATTGCGCGCGGAGACACTCGCCGGCGCGTTGCCGAGTCTTCCGCCACGAACCGTGCTGTTCCCGTGTTCGGATATGTGGGCGCGCGCCATCGCCGCGTTGCCCGACGAGTCTCGACGAGCCTATCCTGCCAGCATTGCGCCGCTCGCGGCGCTCGATATCCTCGTCGACAAGGGGAAGTTCCGGGAGACGCTCGAACGGTTAGACATTCCGCACCCGACTACGCGCAATCTATCCTCCGTCGGCGATCTCGAGCGCATCGCCGATGACGTCTTTCAATCTTCCTTTCTCAAGCCACAGCACTCCCAGCAGTTCTTCGCCCGATTCGGCGTCAAGGCGTTTCGCGTCGGCAGCAGGGCCGAGGCTCTCGAGCGTTTCGAGATGTGCGCGGCGAACGGGCTCGAAATGATGTTGCAGGAGTACATTCCGGGTCCGCCCACCAATCATTACTTCATCGACGGTTTCGTGGACAGGAACGGCGTGGTGCGAGCGATGTTCGCACGCCGCCGGCTGCGAATGAATCCACCCGATTTCGGGAACAGCACACTGATGGTGAGCATCCCCATCGAAGATGTCGGCGAGGCGGCTGCATCGTTGCGGAAGCTCCTCGCGGACTTACGGTATCGCGGAATATTCAGCGCCGAGTTCAAGCGCGACGAGAGGTCCGGCGTCTTCAACATCATCGAAGTGAATGCGCGACCCTGGTGGTACGTAGAATTCGCGGCGCGATGTGGCGTCAACGTTTGCGCCCTTGCCCTCGCCGATGCTTTGGGGGAGCCAGTGCAGACAATCTCGCGGTACGCGATCGGACGCCGCTGCGTTTTCCCCTACTACGATGCCGAAGCGGTCCGTGCGGAAATGCGCGCCGGCCGAGTGGGCGTTCTTGGGTGGGCTCGCTCGTGGCTGGGGGCGTATCAGCCGGTCTTTCGGTGGTCGGATCCGTTGCCGGCGCTTGGCGAAATTCTGTTACTGCTGGGACGTCGCATGTCAAAAAAAGGGTAGTTGTTTCGGTCCCTTTTTGGAGCCTCAACGCGTTACAGGATCATTTGTTACGCGTCTGCTGAGTATAGGGTTGCAGCGCGGGTTGCGCATAGGTTGGCACACCGCGTGATGTGACTGAATAGCAGGTCGCTGCTCAGAGCAAAGCCGTCGAAAGACGGTGTCGCAGAGCCACGGGGCTGTCGCGGATTTCCGCTACGCCAGCCGAGCCGCCAGCGAATCCGACGATGGAGTCGGTGCCGCGGCGGCGTTTTGTTGCCCGGCAATCACGAGTCCAACCCATTCGACTGCCGGGGTAGCAATACCATGCATCATATATCCGCTCTCACAAGTCGCGTTGTGCGTCACTGGTGGCTGGTTGCTTTGCTTCCCACCGTCACTGTGTGCTCCAGCGGTCCTGGTGGGACCACGACCGAGCCGACTCCTCCGCCATCCGGACCGGTCGTTACGACCGTGAGCGTCGCTCCCTCAACTGCCTCCGTTACCGTCGGCGGAACCACCCAGCTGGCGGCGACGGTCAAGGATCAGGACGGAAACGTGATGAGCGGGCAAAACGTGTCGTGGTCATCCAGCAACGGTTCGTTCGCCGCAGTCAGCGCGAATGGTATGGTGGCCGGTATCGCCGCCGGATCGGCGACGATCACCGCGACGACGTCGGGTAAGAGCGGAACGTCGGCGGTGACTATAAATAATGTCCCGCCCCCGCCGCCCGTGGTTACTACGGTCACCGTGTCGCCATCGGCTCCATCGATCCTGATCGGAGCGACCGTCACGCTTTCCGCGACGGTGAAGGATGCGCAGGGGAATGTGATGACTGGGCAGTCCATCACCTGGTCGAGCAGCAACACCGCGGTGGCGACGGTCAGCAACGTTGGTGTCGTAAACGGAATTGCTGCCGGTTCGGCAACTATCACGGCCTCGTGCGCCGGCAAATCGGGCACGGCCACCGTCACGGTGACCTCGCCGCCGCCGCCACCGCCGCCGCCGGTCGTGACCACCGTCACCGTCTCTCCATCGAGTGCTTCGGTCGTCGCCGGCAGCACGGTGTCCCTGTCGGCAACCGTCAAGGACGGGCAGGGAAATGTGATGACGGGTCAGACGGTTACGTGGTCGACAAACAATGCCGCGGCTGCGACGGTGAATTCGACTGGCGTTGTCACCGGCGTCGCCGCGGGTTCCGCCACGATCACCGCTACGTCCTCAGGCAAATCGGGCACGTCGGCGATTACTGTCACCGCACCACCGCCGCCCCCGCCCCCACCACCGCCGCCGGGCGGAGGCACGCTCCTCTTCCAGGAGAATTTCGAGGATGCAAATCTCGCTTCACGCGGCTGGTACGACAACACGAGCGCGGTGCTCTCGACTACGGAGCACATCGCCGGAAGCACGGCGTCGGCCCAGTACAGATTCACGCAGGGAGCGACGATCCCGACCAGCGGTAATGCGCAGCGCCACAAATTCACGCCAACGAGCTCGGTCTACATCAGCTTTTACGTGAAGTACAGCACGAACTGGGTCGGCTCGCAGCACACATATCATCCGCACGAGTTCTACTTCATGAGCACGCTCGACGGAGACTACGACGGCCCGGCGTTCGCCAATCTCACGCTGTACCTCGAGCACAATTATCAGAACGGCGGCAAGCCCGTGATGATGATGCAGGACAACAAGGTCATCAACACCTCGATGGGTGCTCTGCCGAACAACCTGGTTGGCGTCACGGAAAATCGTTCGACTTCGGGATGCAACGGTTTGGCGGAGTCGAACCTCGACATCACGTCGTGCTACAACGCCCCGCCATGGGCAAACGCGAAGGGACTCATGGGGCCGGTCACGTTCCAACCGAATCCCGGGACCGGCTACAAGAACAACTGGAATTTCGTCGAGGCGTACTACCAGCTAAACACGGTAGTGAATGGCATCGGTCAGGCCGACGGCATCATGCAGTATTGGTTCAACGGCACGCTGGTGATCGACCGCCACGACATTCTGTATCGCACCGGCCAACACCCGACGATTCAGTTCAGCCAGTTCCTGATCGCGCCATACATCGGCGATGGCTCGCCGGTCGATCAGTCGATGTACATCGACAACCTGAGAGTGGCGACGGGCCGGATTCCCTAACGACCGTCGCTGCGGTTGCTGACGGTAACTTCAGCCGGTTGCGGGATCGCGGCCGGCTTGCGGCGCACAGCCGGCTGAACGAGAACGGGCTTTTCGGCCGGCTTCCTGGTCGAGACGACGGCTCCGGCAGACGGGGCACGAATCTGTTCCACGACTCGCGCGATCTGGCCCGCGATGATGCCCGCGCCGTCGTCTGTGAAATGCGCAAAGTCCGCAAACCATTGGCGGTGGCCCGTCATCGCCGAAGCGACGTCGACAAGCGGGACGTTTTGACGGCGAGCGACCTCGCGAACGGTCGCGGCGGCCTCACGCTCGAAACCGATCAGGACGTCTTCCGTCGCGCGGGGTGAGAACTGTCTCCAGGACCGCAGGAGATCATGGTCCTGCTCGTTCAGCGAATCGCCAAACCGCATCGCGTGTGTGACGAGCACGGGTACCGCTCCGCGGGCGCGGATGCTTTCTACGAGACTATCGAGATGCGCCTGAAACAGTCGAAGACGATCATCGGGCACCGTTCGAAATAGCCAGTTGTCCGGCTTGCCGGCGGTTTCATGGGCAATTCGCTTCATCACCCGGCGACGCTGCAGGAAATCCGGGTAGTCGATGCGATCCTTGAGGCGACCCATCAATCGCAGCTCGAACGGATTCGAAATCGGCGCCGGGCCCCGCGGCTTCAGCTTCGAAAACTCTGGAGCATCGTTGGAAAGGTAGAAGGCGGGCGATGCATAAATCACGACGACGTTTGGCTCGAAGCGGGATACCCAATTCTCCCACAGCTGGATTTGTCCCGTCGTCGGCAGACCGGTGACGGCGGTGTTGAGCACTTCGTAGCAGCCGATTCGGTTGAGAGAGTCTGCGAGTTGTGCCGGATATTCCTTTCCCGGCGACTCCGCGTATCCGAATGTCTCCGACGCCCCCATGACCGCGACGCGGGTGCACTTACCTGGTGACGCGAGTGACACTTCCTGGCTCCTGAACCCCGCGCCATTCAACTTCCATTTTTCGAAGCGAGCGAATGGCCGACCGCGTGTGCCAAGCGAGTCCTGGATCGTGAGGTCCGTATAAGACGGCGAAGCGAGTATCGGCACCCCCGATCTCACCGCGTCATCGACGCGCGCCATAACCTCCGCTGCGATTCCCACGATGAGAGCGAGCGTCATCAGCCAGACGGTTCTGCGCACGAACAGCATCACGATTCTGCTAGAACTGGAAGTAAAGGAATGGAGAGCTGCCCGATCCAAGCAGCACGGCCAACGCAGCACCGGTGGCGACCGCGACTCCAATGATACGGATTCGGGTTGGTCTCCAGTCGGCGTGAAATTCCTGAGCGTTCGGACCCGTCATCGCCCAGATGCCGGCGAGGGTCAGCGCGATTGAGAAAGGCACGACGCCCTCGATCGCGACGCCGGCGGTCGGCGCGAGCATTGTCGCGAAGAGGTGCGCGGCCATTCCGAAATCGGTCGAACGGAACAGCACCCACCCGAAGACGACAAGAATGAACATGGAGAGCTGTCGCGCGAGTCGGGGGAGACGGTCCCATGTGCTCGCGAATCGACGATACAGGGCGAGGAGAACGCCGTGATACGCGCCCCAAATGACGAACGTCCAATTGGCGCCGTGCCACAACCCGCCGATCAACATCGTGAGAATCAGGTTCCGGTAGGCCTTTAGCTCGCCGTGACGATTCCCACCAAGCGGTATGTAGAGATAGTCGCGCAGGCACGACGAAAGCGAAATGTGCCAGCGCCGCCAGAAGTCGGACGGGTCTACCGCTTTGTACGGAGAATTGAAGTTGATCGGTATGCGCAGTCCGAACATGTAGCCGAGGCCGATTGCCATGTCGCTGTAGCCGGCGAAATCGAAATACAGCTGGAAGCTGTAACCGATCATCGAAAGCCAGGCGCTGGTCGTGGAGAGCACCTGGTACTGTGCGAGGCTCCTGTCAACGAAGAAGGCGAGCGTGTCTGCGACGACTACCTTTTCGAGCAGGCCGAGCACGAAGAACGAGATGCCCAATCCCAACCATCTCGTCCGATCGGCCTGACCGAGGCGTTCGAGGTCCTCCTCGATCTGCCTGAATCGGACGATTGGGCCCGCCACGAGCTGAGAAAACAACGATACGTAAGCGGAGAACTCAAAAATGTTGCGGGTTGGCTTGATCACTCCGCGGTAAGAATCAACGATGTAAGTGATCGTGTGGAACGTGTAAAAGGAGATTCCGATCGGCAGGATGATGTTCCAGTGAGGAACCGTGATGCCTGCGCCCGCCCAATTCAGAATCTTTCCGAACGTCCCGACCAGGAAGTTCGCGTACTTGAAGAAGCCCAGGATTGCGAGATCGGCGGTGATCGGAATTACCAGTAGCAGCTTGCGGCGCCGAGGATCGGTCCACCGCAGGAACCCAACGCCCGCGGTGTAGCTGACCACGGTCGAAAACGCCATCAACAGGCAGAACCGGGGATCCCAGTACCCGTAAAAGACGTATCCGGTGATCGTCAGCCAGACGTAACGCGACTTCGCGGTACGCAGCATCCAGAAGACCGCGTACGTAATCGGAAGAAAGCCGAGCAGGAAGACGAAGCTGTTGAAAAGCATGCGGCGGAGACGTTAGCAAAAGCTGCGCGCACCTTCGTGCCGTCAGGAGCGACACAACCCAAACGGCCGTCACAGTCGTGTTGCTCCGCCACCACAATCTCGATGCGACGTGCCATCCCTGGCCCTCGTCCGGGCGTCCGCGCAATCGCTGTAACTGGCTGCAGCGTAGAGATTTAGCGTTCGGTCAGCGGCGAAAAAGAACGCGTCCGCAAGCGGCACCGTTGCTGCAACCGCCCACCACCGTACACGAACCAAACCGTGGCCGGGGGATAATTTGGGAACGCCGCTCAGAGAATCGACTTCGCACACCGGTGCGACTATAAATACGACGGGAGTCGACTCTCGGCCCTCCATCCATATAGTGGATGGCGCGCCCAAAAAGGAGTCAGGACCGGCCGCGGGCAGCGAAACCAGGCAATCGCCCACCATCTCGGCAGCGACGCGGACGCTTCAGCGCCGAGCCCACGAAATAATCCCCGGCGGGGCCCACACGTACGCCAAAGGCGACGATCAGTACCCCGAAAGCGCGCCTCCGTTTATCGCGCGGGGGAAGGGCTGCCACGTTTGGGATCTGGATGGCAACGAATTCATCGAATATGGAATGGGCCTGCGGTCAGTAGGTCTCGGCCACGCATTTCCGGCGGTAGTGCGGGCCGTACGTGACGAGCTGGAGCGCGGGTCGAACTTCACCAGGCCGAGTCCGCGTGAAGTCGAGTGCGCCGAATCCTTTCTCTCCTGCGTCACCACCGCGGAGATGGTCAAGTTCGCCAAGAACGGTTCGGACGCCACGACCGCGGCTCTCAAGCTCGCCCGCGCCTACACGGGACGCGATCTGGTTGCGATCTGCGCCGATCATCCTTTCTTCTCGACGGACGACTGGTTCATAGGCGCAACGGGAATACCGGCCGGTATTCCGCAGATGATCCGTGATCTCACGCTCAAGTTCCGGTACAACGATGCCTCGAGCCTCGAGCAGCTGTTCGTCGCGCATCCGAATCGTATCTCATGCGTCGTGCTTGAGGCAGAGACCGCGACGCCGCCTCACCCCGCTTTTCTCGCAGAAGTTCGTGCGCTATGCGACAAATATGGCGCGCTGATGGTACTCGACGAGATGATCACGGGATTCCGCTGGGATTTGGGCGGCGCTCAGCGAGTCCACGGCGTCGTGCCGGACTTGTCGACTTTCGGAAAAGCAATCGCCAATGGATTCGCGCTAGCAGCTCTCGCTGGAAAGCGGGAGATCATGGAGCGCGGCGGACTCACTCACTCGTTCGAGCGGGTGTTCCTGCTCTCAACGACGCACGGCGCTGAAACGCACACGCTCGCCGCCGGCATCGCGGCCATGCGCGTATACCGCGACGAGCCCGTAATCGAGACCCTGTACCGTCGCGGCGAAAGATTGAGAGCCGGCTTCCAGCAGGTCGCTCAGCGGCACGGCGTTCAGGACCATCTCGTGGTCCTCGGCCGCGCCTGCAATCTCGTGTTCGGCACCAAGGGCACCGACCTCGCTCCCTCGCAGGGCTTTCGCGCGCTTTTCATGCAGCAGCTGATTCGTGGCGGAGTGCTCGCACCTTCGTTCGTCGTCAGCTACTCACACACCGATTCCGACATCGATCAGACTGTTGATGCCGTCGATGCCGCGGCAGCCGTTTACGCCCGCGCCCTCTCGGATGGATGGGAGCAACATCTGGTCGGGCGTCCGGTCAAACCCGTCTACCGCCAGTTCAACTGAGTCTTTCCCCGCAACCATGACCAGCACACAAATTCCTGAACCATCAACGGCGCCGTCCGACTTCACGACGCTCCCGCCGCAACCTGGCTGCTGCAGGTTCTGCGGCACGAAGCTGAGTCACACCGTCGTCGACCTCGGCATGTCGCC
>Ga0070695_100000887_pt1 | contig 16134 bp, 17 predicted proteins | sample KBSK1252metaG_FD_65471 | JGI IMG/M metagenome (GOLD analysis project Ga0070695, IMG submission 65471) | Corn, switchgrass and miscanthus rhizosphere microbial communities from Kellogg Biological Station, Michigan, USA - KBS K1-25-2 metaG | ecosystem: Host-associated > Plants > Roots >...
ACCAGGCGACGCGTGACATGGAGCTCTCCGGGCAGAGACGGGGTCCGATTCGCGGTCGGAAAGGTACGCAAACGCCCGGGGTCTGTCCAATGTCCGGCGGAGCCTCCGGGGCAAGTGGTTGGACAGCGCGCGCCGCGGTCGCCGAGACTCGGGCGCATGCCCCGGCGCCCCAGACGACCCACCGCGCCCGTCCGTTCCGACCGCACCCGGGCCGACGGGCGGGTCGAGCCCGCGGCGATCCCGCTCCGCCATCCCGCCCTCATCGCCGCCGCACTCGTGGCCGCGGCCTGCCTCGTGGCGTCGGCGAGCTACGTGCTCTACGACACGGACCTCTGGCAACACCTCGCGATCGGCCGGGCGATCTGGACGCTGCACGGCATCCCCAGGACGTGCCTCTGGAGCTGGCCGCAATATGGTGAGCCCCAGGTGGTCTCGTCGTGGCTCTTCCGGGTGATCCTGTGGCCCGTCTGGTCCGCGGGCGGGGTCATGGGCCTCTACCTCGTCCGCTGGATCACGACGCTCGCGGTGTTCGCGCTGCTGTGGGCCACGGCCCGCGCCATGGGCGCGCGCGGGCTGCTGGCGCTCCTCGTGCTCGTCTGGTGCGGCCTCATCTACCGCATCCGCACCGATCTCCGGCCCGAGATCCTGGCCGCCCCACTCTTCGCGCTCGAGCTGTGGATCCTCGAGCGGAGGCGGCTCGGCGTCGGGACCGGCGCGCGCATCGATCCCGCGTGGGCCCTGGTTCCGGTCGCGTGGGCGTGGGCGAACACGCACGTCTCCTACTATGTGGGCCTCCTCGTGCCCGGGTTCTACCTGCTCGACGCCGTGCTCGCGCGCCGCCCGGGCGGACGCGGGCTCGCGATCGTCGCCCTCGCCTCGGTGGCGGTCTCGTTCCTTCATCCTGTCGGATGGCGCGCGCTGTGGCAGCCGTTCCAATACCTGCTGGAGTGGCGCCACGATCCGCTCTTCATGGCCACCGGGGAGTACCGCCCGTTGCCGTGGCGCGAGCACCTGCGCAGCGGGCTCCCGTTGCTGTTGCTGCTGTGGCCCGCGGTGCTGGCGCTCCGGATCCGACGGCGCGGGCTCGATGCGGTCGAGCTGCTGCTCTGCGCCTTCGTCACGCTGGCGACGCTCTCGGCGCAGCGCTTCGCCGCGATGTACGCGATGGCCGCGGCACCGTTCGTGGCGCGCGACCTCTGCGAGCACGCGGCGGGCGGGCGCCTGCCGCGGGCGCTCGCGGGCGCGTGGCCGCGCGCGGCGCTCACGGCGGGGCTCGCCGTGCTGATCGCGCTGCCCGAATGGAGCCGGCACGACCTTCCCCTCGGCATCCGCATCGATCCCGACATCCAGCCGGCCGCGGCGTGCGACTTCATGGCGCGCGCGGACGTGCGCGGCCGCGCCTACAACGAGCTGCAGCTGGGCGGTTACATGCTGTACCGCTTCTGGCCCGATCGGTCGCGGCTGCCGTTCATCAACACGCAGCCGGAATACACGACCCCGGAGGACCGCCGCCTGGTCATCGCCGCCTACACCGATGCCGGGGCGTGGCGGCAGCTGGACCGGCGTCACCGGTTCGACTACGTGCTGCTCGAGCGCAGCCAGTCCTCCGGCAGCCGGCTGCCGGACATCCTCGATCAGGACACCACCTGGGCGATGGTGTTCGCCGACGACGCCTCGGAGCTACTGGTGCGCCGCGACGGGCCGTTGCGCCCCGTGGCGGAGCGGTTCGCCTACCGCGTGCTCCCCGCCGGGACCGACGCCCGCATGCGCCTGGTGCCGCAGTGCGCGGCCGACTCCGCGCTGCGCGCGCGGGCCATGGCCGAGCTGGAGACCGCCGTGGCGTCGTCGCCGCGCAACGGCTCGGCGCACCACCTGCTCGGGCTGATGATGCTCATGGACCATCGCCCGGCCGAGGCCCGGGCGCAGCTCGAGCAGGCGCTGCGCATCGCCAGGTTCCAGAGCGCCCACGAGATCCTCGGGCGCCTGGCGCTCGAAGAGGGCCGGTTCGGCGACGCCGCGCGCGAGCTGGGACGCGAGCGCGCCCTGTACGGGAGGTCGCCGCAGCTCGACGCCCTCTTCGACCGCGCACGCGCGGGGATCGAGGCCGAACGGCGATCGCGGCCCTGAGGGCCGGCCGCGGGCGCCGAGGCCGGGTGGACAAGCCGGGCGGCTGTGGGCACACTCCCCCGCATGTCCAGACCTCTCGACAGCGGCCCCGGGGCGGTCGCGCCGATGCTCTCCGAGGCGGCACCCCGCATGACGCCGGCGCCCGTGGCCCCCGGCCTCCTGCCGGCGCCTCCGCCGGAGCTCTCGATCGTCATTCCCGCCTACAACGAGCGTGAGAGCATGCCGCCGCTCTTCGCCGAGCTGCGCGAGGCCCTGGCCGCGACCGGCCGAACCTACGAGATCGTGATCGTGGACGACGGCAGCCGCGACGGCACCGCCGATTGGATCGGCCGGGAAGCCGCACGCGATCCGCGCGTGGCCCCGGTGCTGCTCGCCGCCAACGCCGGGCAGAGCGCGGCACTGGCCGCGGGCATCCGGCACGCGCGCGGGGCGGTGATCGTGACGCTCGACGCCGATCTCCAGAACGACCCGGCCGATCTGCCGCTGCTGCTCGCGGCGCTCGAGCACGCCGACGTGGTCTCGGGCGTGCGGCGCGAGCGTCACGACACCTGGTTGCGCCGGGTCTCGTCGCGCATCGCCAACGGCGTGCGCCGCTCGGTGCTGGGCGATCCGCTCACCGACATCGGCTGCTCGTTCAAGGCGTACCGGCGCGAGGCGTTGGAAGGCATCCCGCTGTTCGTGGGCGCCCACCGCTTCCTGCCCGCGCTCTGCATGTTCCGGGGCGCGCGGCTGGTCGAGGTGCCGCTGTCGCACCGGGCGCGCAGGCACGGCACGTCGAAGTACGGGGTCGGCAACCGGCTGTGGCGCGGGATCTACGACCTCGTCGGCGTGCGCTGGCTGCGCTCGCGCATGCTGAACTACCGCGAGCGGCCGCCCCAGGGCTGAGGCGGGCGCGGCCTCCCGGCCGCCGCCAAGGGCGCGCGCGGCGGGCGCGCTACTTCTTCTTGAGCGTGTCCGGCCGCGCGGCGCTCGAATCGCGCTTGGCCGTCGTGTCGGCGCTCGAGGAGTCGCGACGAGCCCCCGGCTTGTCCTTGGGGTCCCCGGGGAAGCTCAGCGCGTCGATCTCCTTGCGGTTGCTGATGCCGTCGCCGTCCGAGTCCAGCTTCTCGATCTGGGCGAAGTTGAACGTGCCCTTCCTCAGCGCGGCGCCGTAGGGATTGAGCGCGGTCATGTCGCCGTTGTGGCAGGTGACGCAGGCGTCGAGCCGTGTGCCGGCGGTCTTGGGATAGGCGGCCACGAAGTCGCGCTTGATGCGGGGGCGCGCCTGGGCGGCCAGCGCCAACCCGGCGAGCAGGAGCAGCGGCACGAGGATGCGGGCGATGGGACGGATCATGGCGATCTCCGGGATCGGCGTGCGGACCGCAGGGCATCAAGCCTAATGCAACGCTGCGGATCGGTCATCCGGCCAGATTCCGGTTGGTGTCTGCGAGGCCCCCGTCTATAGTCCGGAGCGCTCCCCGGCTGACCGGCCGATACGAGTCAATGGATTGACCATGAGGAGTGTGGCATGCGTTGCTTCATAAGGATGTGCCTTGCGGGCGTGCTCTGCGCCGCCCTTGTCCCCGCCGCCTCCGCAGCCGGTCTCACCGGCATCGAGGCCATGACGTCGACGGTGATGCAGGAGAAGCAGAGCTCGTTCTCCGGCATTGCCCTGCGGATGCGGATTCAGTCTTCCCGTTTGGTCCAGGGGCTGGAGATCATGCCGACGGTGGAGTACTGGCGAAACACCAACACCGTCGATCCCTTCGGCATCAAGACCACGCGCAAGGACGCGACGCTGGGCGCGGACGTGCGCTACAAACTCAGCTCGGTGCGCATGCAGCCCTACTTCGGAGTCGGCTACGGGCTGCATTTCCTCGCGAGCAGCGTGGACGCACCCTCGCTCGGGATCAACGACGAGACCCACGCGCTGGTGAAGGGTGGCCTCGCCGTCCTGGGCGGACTCTCGTTCCCGCTCAGCGGCCGGATCGAGAACTTCGTCGAGCTCAAATACCACCACGTGCCCAGCTACCGGCAGCTCAAGTTCAACTGGGGCCTGTCGGTGAACCTGTAACGCCGGCTCGTTCGGCCGAACGCATGAGGGCCGGTCCCCCCGCGGGGACCGGCCCTCGTTGCTTGCGCGGGGCTCAGTACGAGAAGCCGAGCAGCCCCGGGTCGGGCATGAGATCCGGGCTCCAGGCGTCGGGCAGGATCTCCACCTCGCACTCCTGCGGCAGCACGCTCGTCACCGCCTGCTTCACGTCCTCGATCATCTGCGGCGCGTAGGGGCAGAACGGGGTCGTGAGCATCATCCGGATCAGCGTCTTGGGCGGATCCAGGAACTTCACCTCGCGGATCAGCCCGAGATCGATCACCGAGAGGTTGATCTCGGGATCCATCACCGTCTCGAGGGCCGAGCGCACCGCCACCTCCTGCTGCGAGGGCGCGGCCGCGGGCGGCGTCGCCGGGGTCGGGTCCTTGGTCTCGTCGCTCATGTCAGCCTCACCTGGATCGCGTCGCCTTCGACGCGCACGGGGTACGTCGGCACCGGCAGGGTCGCGGGCATCGCCAGCACCGCGCCGGTGCGGATGTCGAAGCGGGCACCGTGGCGCGGGCACTCGATCACCTCGCCATCGATGACACCCTCGGCCAGCGGGCCGCCGTCGTGGGTGCACACGTCGTCCATCGCGTAGTACCGGCCCGCGACGTGGAAGATCGCGATCTCCTGATCGTCGATGCGCAGCACCTTGACCCCGCCCGCCGGGATCTCGCCCACCTTCGCCACCGTCACGAACTCCCCGGCCCTGGTCTCCATCAACGCGGCCCCCTCATTCGTCTTCGCCCGGCCACTGCGTCATGCCGTAGGCGCCCGCCTTGAGCGTCTTGAGTGCCAGCAGCCCGCACTTGAGCCGCACCGGGCCCAACTCGATGCCGAGCATCTCGAGCACATCGTCGCGCGAGATCTGCCTCGCCTCCTCGAGCGTCTTGCCCTCGACCGCCTCGCACAGCATCGAGGCCGCCGCCTGGCTGATCGAGCAGCCCACGCCCGAGAAGCGGATCTGCTCGATGCGTCCGTCCTTCACCTGCAAGTCCATGCGGATTCGGTCGCCGCACAGCGGGTTCGCGTCCTCGTAGCTGATGTCCGGGTGCTCGAGCGTGCCGCGGTTGCGCGGGTGCTTGTAGTGCTCGAGGATGTTCTCCCGGTAGAGGTCGTCGAGCCCGTTCATCGCGCGAACACCTGGCGCGCCCGGTGCAGACCGCGCACGAGTGCGTCGATCTCCTCGGGCACGGTGTAGCAGTGGAATGAGGCCCTGGCGCTCGCCGGCACGCCCAGCTTCTCGTGCAGCGGCATCGCGCAGTGGTGTCCGGCGCGCACCGCCACGCCCTCGTCGTCGAGGACCGTGGCCACGTCGTGCGGGTGGATGGCGCCGAGCGTGAACGCCACGACGCCGCCGCGCTTCTCGGCCGCCGGGCCCAGGATGGTCAGGTCGGGCACCTCGCGCAGCCGGTCCATCGTGGAGGCCGCCAGCTCGCGGTCGTGCGCGAACACGCGCTCCATGCCCAGCGCTTCGAGATAGTCGACCGCGGCGCCGAAGCCCACGGCCTCGGCGATCGCCATCGTGCCGGCCTCGAACTTCCACGGCAGCTCGTTCCACTTGGACTCGCGCAGCTTGACCTCGCGGATCATCTCGCCGCCGCCGAGGAAGGGTGGCATCGCTTCGAGCAGCTCGCGGCGCCCCCACAAGGCCCCAATGCCGGTCGGGCCGAGCATCTTGTGGCTCGTGAACGCCATGAAGTCGCAGCCCAGCGCCTGCACGTCCACCGGGCAGTGCGGCACGCTCTGCGAGGCGTCGACCAGCATCAGCGCCCCCGCTACGTGCGCCTGGCGCGCGATCTCGGCGACCGGGTTGATCGTGCCCAACACGTTGGAGATGTGCACCGCGCCGACCAGCTTCACGCGCCCGTCGGCGAGCAGCCCGGGCAGGGCGGCGAGATCCAGCTCGCCCGTGCCCGTGACCGGGATGAACCGCAGCTCCACCCCACGCTCGTGCGCCAGGATGTGCCACGGCACCAGGTTCGAGTGGTGCTCCATCTCGGTGAGCACGATCGCGTCGCCGGCCTTCATCTGCGAGCGCGCCCACGCGTAGGCCACCAGGTTGATGGCCTCGGTGCTGTTGCGGGTGAAGATCAGCTCGCGCGGCGAGGGCGCGTTGACGAACCGCGCGATGCGCCGGCGCGCGTCCTCGTAGGCCGCGGTCGCCTGCTCGGCGATGCCGTAGATGCCGCGGTGGATGTTGGCATTGTAGGTCGCGTAGTAGCGGTCCATCGCCGCCAGCACCGCGTCGGGCTTCTGGCTGGTCGCGGCACTGTCGAGGTAGCTGAGCGGCTTGGCGCGCGCGGTGCGGAAGATGGGGAATTGCTTGCGCACCGCATGGGCATCGAGCGCCCCGCGGGTCGCCGGGGCGCCCTCCCCGGGCGCCGACGTCGCGGCGCCCGCCGCGGCACCGGTCGCCATGGCCCTGCCGGAGACGCGCGTCATCGCCCCTACCCCAGCTTCCACTGGATCACCTGGCGCAGGTGATCGCGGATGCCCTCCAGCGGGATGCGGTCGATCACGGGTGCGAAGAACCCCTCGACGATGAGCCGCTGCGCCTCGGCCCGCGGGAGCCCGCGGGCCATGAGGTAGTAGACCTGCTCGGGATCGACGGTGCCGATCGTGGCGCCGTGCGTGCAGCGCACGTCGTTGGCCAGGATCTCGAGGCCGGGGATGCTGTCGGCGCGCGCCGTGTCGGAGAGCAGCAGGTTGCGGTTGGCCTGGTAGGCGTCGGTGCGCTGGGCGCCCTCGGCCACCTGGATCAGGCCCTGGTAGATGCTGCGCGCGCGATCCTTGAGGCAGCCCTTGATGAGCAGATCGCTGGTGCAGTGATCGGCCAGGTGGCGCTGCAGCGTGTGCAGATGGAACTGCTGGCGCTGGTCGCCGAACATGAAGCCGTGCACGAAGGCCTGAGCCCCCGGCCCGACCAGGTTGTAGTACGAGTTGGTCTTCACCATGCGGCCGCCGAGGATCGTCTGGATCCACTGCAGCTCGGCCCCGCGCGCCACCTGCGCGCGCTGGTTCGAGTAGTGGTAGACGTGGCGACCCCACTCTTGAAGGGTGCCGTAGACCAGCTTGGAATCCTCGCCCAGGAACAGCTCGGTGCCGCCGAGATGGAACGCGATCCCCTCCGTGGTGTCGGAGAGCTGCTCGTGGACGACCGTGGCCCTGGCGCCCTTCCCCAGCACGATCACCGTGCGGGGCGCAGCCAGGACACCCGCGCCATCGATCCAGTCGAACAGCCGGATCGGCAGCGCCGCCTCGACGCCGTCGGGCACGTAGACGAACGCGCCGCCCGACCGCAGCGCCGCGCCGAGCGCCGCGTAGCCGTCGTAGTCCGGCGTGATCAGCGAGCCCAGCCGCTCGCGCAGCTTGTCGCCGTGACGCGCCAGCGCGTGGTCGAGCGAGCACACGATCACGCCCTGCTTGGCGAGCTCGGGCGCGGTCTGCTCCACCACCGCACCGGCGTTGCGCTGGATCACCAGGCCCACCCGGCCCGTCTCGCTCCCCAGCCGCTCGAGGAGCGCTCCGGGCAGGTCATCGAGGTTGCGTGTGACCGGCCCCTCGCGGAACGGATCGAGCGCGCCGAACGCCTGCTCGAGCGTGCGGAAGTCGATGCGCCGCCACAGCTCGTGGTCGCGCGCCGGGAAGCCCAGCGCGCGCGCGGTGCCGGCCGCGGCACGCCGCTGCTCCACCGCCCACGCGGGCTCGTTCGCCTTGCCGGCGCGCTCGAGCGCACCGGTCGCCCAGGCGTCGAGGCCCGGGAACGTCGAGATCGTCGGGACTGCCGTCGCCGTCGTCATCCGACCGAGCCCTCCATCTGGAGCTGGATCAGCCGGTTCATCTCGACCGCGTACTCCATGGGCAGCTCCTTCACGATCGGCTCGATGAAGCCGGAGACGATCATCGCGGCGGCCTCCTCCTTGTTGATGCCGCGGCTCTGCAGGTAGAAGATCTGCTCGTCGCCGATCTTGGACACCGTTGCCTCGTGTCCGATCGAGACGCGATCCTCTTCGATCTCCATGTACGGATACGTGTCGGAGCGCGAGATCTCGTCGAGGATCAGCGCGTCGCAGTTCACGGTGCTGCGCGAGTCGACGGCGCCCTTCTGCACCTTGACCAGCCCGCGGTAGCCCGCGCGCCCGCCGTCCTTGCTGATCGACTTGGAGATGATCTTGCTCGAGGTGTTCGGGGCGCAGTGGATCACCTTACCGCCCGCGTCCTGGTGCTGGCCCTTGCCGGCGAAGGCGATCGACAGGATCTCGCCGTGCGCACCCGGCTCCATCATGTACACGCTCGGGTACTTCTGGGTGATCTTCGAACCCAGATTCCCGTCGACCCACTCCATCGTGGCGTCGCGGTAGGCGACCGCGCGCTTGGTGACCAGGTTGTAGACGTTGTTCGACCAGTTCTGAATGGTCGTGTAGCGGCAGCGCGCACCCGGCTTCACGATGATCTCCACCACCGCCGAGTGCAGCGAGTCGCTCGAGTAGGTGGGCGCCGTGCAGCCCTCGACGTAGTGCACGAACGCGCCCTCGTCGACGATGATCAGCGTGCGCTCGAACTGGCCCATGTCCCTGGTGTTGATCCGGAAGTAGGCCTGCAGCGGCACGTCCACGTGCACACCCTTCGGCACGTAGATGAACGAGCCGCCCGACCACACCGAGGAGTTGAGCGCCGCGAACTTGTTGTCGGTCGACGGAATCACCGTGCCGAAGTACTGCTTGAACAGCGCCTCGTGCTCCTTGAGGCCCTGGTCGCACGAGAGGAAGAGCACGCCCTGCTTCTCGAGCTTCTCCTGGATCTTGTGATAGACCACCTCGGAGTCGTACTGGGCGCCGACGCCGGACAGGAACTTCTGCTCGGCCTCGGGGATCCCAAGCTTGTCGAAGGTGCGCTTCATGTCGGCCGGCACGTCCTCCCAGGACTTGGCTTCCTCGGAGGTGGGCTTGACGTAGTAGAAGATGTTCTGGAAATCGATGGCCGAGAGATCGGGACCCCAGCTCGGCATCGGCTTCTTCTCGAAGATCTCGAGCGCCTTGAGCCGGTAGTCCCGCATCCACGCCGGCTCGCCCTTCATGTCCGAGATCTGGGCGACGATCTCGCGATCGAGGCCGCGCCGGCTCTTGAAGACGAAGCCGTCCTCGTCGTGGAAGCCGTACTTCTCGGTGTAGCCCTCGCGCAGGTCGAGTTTGGGTTCGGCGGTGCTCATGACTTGTGCGCCTCCTGCCCGTCGCGCACCCAGTCGTAACCCTCGGACTCCAGCTTGAGCGCGAGTTCGGGGCCACCCGAAACCTGGATTCGGCCATCCACCATGACGTGGACGCGGTCGGGCTTGATGTAGTTGAGAATGCGGTTGTAGTGCGTGATCACCAGCACGCCCATGGACGGTCCGGCCAGCGCGTTCACGCCGTCGGAGACGATGCGCAGCGCGTCGATGTCGAGGCCCGAGTCGGTCTCGTCCATCACCGCGATCTCGGGCTTGAGCACGGCCATCTGGAGGATCTCGGCGCGCTTCTTCTCGCCGCCCGAGAAACCGTCGTTGAGATAGCGGCCGGCGAACGACTCGTCCATCTTGAGCAGCGCCATCTTCTCCTTGAGCAGCGCCCGGAACTCCTTGGGCGCGATGCCACGCTTGTGCGGCATGGCTCCCGCGCCGTTCGTGTCCGCCGGCGCCAGGCGCGCGTTGAGCGCGGTGCGCAGGAAGTTGGCGACCGTCACGCCGGGGATGGCAACCGGGTACTGGAAGGCCATGAACAGGCCCGCGCGCGCCCGCTCGTCGGCCTCCAGCTCGAGGATGCTCTGGCCGCGGAACAGGATGTCGCCCGAGGTGACCTCGTACTTGGGGTGCCCCATGAGGGTGTTGGCGAACGTGCTCTTGCCCGAACCGTTCGGTCCCATCAGGGCGTGGATCTCGCCCTTCTTCACCTCGAGGCTCAGGCCCTTGAGGATCTCCTTGCCATCGATCCCCACGTGCAGATCCTTGACCACCAGTTCCGGCGTATGGCTCATGTCGTCGATTTCTCTCGTCAGGCCTGCTGGCCCCATCAAGAGCCCCGCCGCGGTCCGGCTCCGTTCGGAGCCCCCGGGCGGCACTCGGTCGTCGTCGCCTCCGTCCGTCCTAGACGGAGAAGCTCTCCCCGCATGCGCAGTTGTGGCGCACGTTCGGGTTGTTGAACTTGAAACCGGTGCCCATCAGCCCCTCGACGTAGTCCACCTCGGTCCCACCCAGGAGCGTGGCGCTGCGCGAATCCACCACCAGGCGCACACCGTTCGACTCGATGACCTGATCGCCGGGGGACTCCGCGTCACAGAACTCCATGAAGTACGAGTTGCCCGAACAGCCGCCGCCGCGGACACCGACGCGCAGCCCGGATGCCGGGTTGCCGCGGTTGGTGAGCAGGGCCTTGACCTTCTCGGCCGCCACCGGGGTGAGGGTGATCATCGTCTCGCCGGCTCCTTTGATATGGACACCATTGCTCGTTTCCATCGCGTTCGACTCCGTTTGACGTTCAGTGCGACCGGGGTTCCATCACGTTCAACAGACCGCCGCGCGTCGCGCGCCGCGGGCGCTCGGACGGCGACGTGACGCCCGCCACCAGCGCGGGCTCGTGCGTCATGCCGTGATCCTGCCCGCACGAGGCACAGGCCTTCACCGGCACGTCCGGCGTCGCGCAGGCACGGCAGGTCTCGAGATACGCCAGCCCTTGCGTCAACTCGGCTTCGAGCTGCCGGTACCGCACCAGCGCCGCGCGCGTCTCCTCGAGCTTGCGCGTGAACAGGGCGCGCAAGCCTTCCATCGCGTCCGGCCCCAGATCGGCGCTCCACCACGAGCGCAGCAGCTCGCTCATCTCCTGGAGCGAGAAGCCCATGCCGTGGAGCAGATCGATCCACTTCATGCGCTCGACCGCCGAGGGCTCGTAGAGGCGGAAGCCACCGCTCGAGCGCCGCGCCGGATGAAGCAGCCCCATCTCCTCGTAGAGATGGATGGCCCGGACCGTCTTGCCCGTCTCGCGGGCGAGATCGCCGATCCGAAGCAGCTGCACGGATTCCGAGGACGAAGACATGGGTTCCATACCCTTACGCTAAGGTTAGATTCGGGCTGGAACCTACTGGATGATGGTGAGTTCGTCAATCCTGGAGTCGGCAGGCGCGGCCCCTGGCGACGGGCCGGGTAGGGTCCCGCCGCCGGACCTCGAAGCCCCGCAGCCGCTTGGCGCGGCGGCTCGGGTATCCTGCTGCGCTCATGGGCCGTCCCTCCTCCGCCTGGGAGGCGATCGAGCGCGCGCCGAGCGGGGCGCTGATCGCCGCCCTGCTCGCCGTCCAGCTCGTCGTCCACCTCCCCGACCTCGCACGCCCCGCCTATGGCGCCCACCTCTGGCGCCAGACCCAGACGCTGGCGGTCGCGCGCAACTTCGCCGAGGAGAGCATGAACCCGCTCTACCCGCGCGTGGACTCGGGCGGGGCCAGTTCGGGCATCACGGGGATGGAGTTCCCGTTCGTCAACTACGCGATCGCGATCGCGTACAAGCTGGGGGGCGGCCGCGACGTGACGGCGCGCCTGGTCATGCTCGGCTTCAGCTTCGTGACGATCACCGGTTGCTTCGTGCTCGCAGGCGAGCTGCTGGGCTCGACGATCGCGGGCGCCGCGGCCGGCCTGATCCTGATCTTCAGTCCGATGTTCTTCTTCTACTCCACCGCGGCGATCCCGGATTTCCCGATGCTGGGCTTCCTGTGCCTCGGCCTCACGGGCTTGCTGGTCTGGCTGCGCACCGGTGCGCCCCGACCGCTCGTGTGCGGGCTCGCGGCCCTCACCCTCGCGGCGCTCATCAAGGTCTCGGCCAGCGCCTGGTGGTTCGCGGCGCTGCTGCTGCTCGTGCGGGGGACGCGCGCCCACGCGCGGGAGCGGCTGCTCACCGTGGGGCTCGCTCTGCTCGGGGTCGCGACCGTCGGGGCGTGGTACGTGTACGCGCGCTACCTCAGCCGCGCGTTCCACAATCATTACTTCCGGCTCGAGCCGCTGTTCCCCTACCCGCTCGGGCCCGTGCCGGGAGCGCTCAAGCTGATCTTTCTCCAGCGCATGCCCGAGCTCTACATCAGCTACCCCGAGTTCGCGCTGTTCGTGATCGGCGTCGTGGCACTGCGCGGACTGCGCGGGGGCGTCCTCCTGCCCATGCTCGCCGCCTATGCGCTGGGGATCGCGCTGTTCCTGGTGGCGTTCCTTCCCGCGATCAAGATCCACGACTACTACATGATCGCGGGCCTGCCGCCGCTGATCCTCCTCGGCGCGCTCGGCTTCGAGACGCTGCGCGTGCGGGCCGCGTCGTCACGCGCCGCGGCGTGCGCGCTGATCGCCCTGTGCGGGGCGTTGCCGGTCGTGGGGCCCTATCGGGCGCTGGCGGAGCGCCGCGCGGCGCCCTACCGGCCCGAGCTGCTGACCGTGGAGTCGGAGATCGACCGCGTGGCGCCCGATCGCGCGGCGCGGATCGTCGCGGTGAGCGACGACTCGCCCAATATCTACCTGTGGTTCATGCACCGGAAGGGCTGGTCGATGCCCGACACCGTCGAGGCGGGGACCCTGGAGCGCGCGATCCGCGGGGGCGCGCGCTACCTGGTCTCCGAGTCTCCCGCGTTCGAGGCGCGGCCCGACGTGGCGCCGTGGCTCGAGCCGCTGTCGCGGCACGGCGCGTTCCGGATCTACGCGCTGCGCCGGCCCTAGTTCGGCGCGGCGGTCAGGCGGCGGCGGGCGCGGCGGCGCGGCTGCGGCCGCCCAGGCCCAGGTAGAGCCCGCCCGCGACGAAGAACCCCACAAACCACGCGTAGTCGTAGAGCGGGCGCAGAAAGGGGATCACCAGCCCGCCCCAGGCCAGCGCGCAGCCGACCAGCGTGGCGATCACCGCCGCGGGGTTCCAGCCGGCGTAGATCCCGTCGGGAAGGTAGAGATCGGCGAGCCGCAGCTCACGCTTGCGCGCGATCCAGTAGTCGGCGATGAGCACCCCGGCGATGGAGCCGAGGCCGCCGGAATAGCCCACGAGCCACGCGAAGATGTAGCCCTTGGGGTCGGCGAGCAGCCGCCAGGGCTGCATCGCGATGCCGACAATGCCGGTGATGAGGCCGCCGGTCTTGAAGCTGATCCAACGCGGCAGCGCGTTGGCGAAGTCGTTGGCCGGCGAGACCACGTTGGCGGCGATGTTCACCGCCAGGGTGGCGACCACCACCGAGAACATCGCGAAGCCCACGACCAGCGGGTTGCCGAACTTGCCGACCAGCTTGACCGGATCCCAGATCGCTTCGCCGTAGACGATCGCGGTGGCGCTCGTGATGAGCACGCCCATCGCGGCGAACGCGAACATGGTCGTGGGGAGTGCCACCGTCTGCCCGATCACCTGCTCGCGCTGGCTGCGGCCGAAGCGGGTGAAGTCGGGCATGTTGAGCGAGAGCGTCGCCCAGAACCCGATCATCGCGGTCAGCGAGGGCACGAACACGGGCAGGAACTCGGACATCGAGTGGAACTTGCCGGGCTGCGAGAGCAACGGACCCAGGCCGTGCGCCGCGTTCACGGCCCAGAACAGCAGCGCCAGGGTCACGATCAGCACGTACGGCGCCGCCCAGTTCTCCACCTTGCGCAGCAGGTCCATGCCCCGGTAGATGATCCAGATGTTGATCCCCCAGAAGATCATGAACGAGAGCCACTCGGTGCCGGTGTGGCCCGCGAAGCCCGCGCCGAGCAGAGTCTTCCATCCGGGCACGAGCGCCGCGAACAGCGTCTGCAGCGCCTCGCCGCCGATCCAGGTCTGGATGCCGAACCAGCCGCACGCCACCAGCGCGCGCATCAGCGCCGGCAGGTTCGAGCCGACGGTGCCGTAGGCGGCGCGCGCGAACACCGGGAACGGAATGCCGTACTTCGTGCCGGGATGCGAGTTGAGGAGGATCGGGATCAGCACGATCGTGTTGCCGAGCAGGATCGTGAACAGCGCCTGCTTCCAGTTCATCCCCTGCGCCATGAGGCCCGAGGCCAGCATGTACGTGGGGATGCAATGCGCCATCGAGATCCACAGCGCGGCGTAGTTGTACGTGGTCCAGGTGCGGCGCACGACCGGGACCGGGGCCAGGTCCTCGTTGTAGAGCGGACTCCGGTGGATCTGGGAGACGGCGAGCAGCTCGACGCGCCCGTCAGCGAGACGGACCTGATTGGGATCGTATGTGAGCGCCATCAGGCCGTGGGCTTGCGGCCGGCGGCGAACAGGATCGCGGCGCCCACCAGGATGGCCATGCCGGAGACGACGGGCGGGATGGACACCTGCTTCTTCTCGGTCGCCTTCATCTTGAGATCTCCAATCTGCGCCACGGTCTCGGTCTTGTTGTAGGGGATGCCACCGAACAGCAGCCCGACGAACCCCAGGATCACCAGCGCCGCACCGAGTGCTTTCACGTCCGGCCTCCCGCCTTGGTTCCGTGTGCGGCGCGGTAGTCGACGAGCCCCCCCGGGACCTTCGCCGTGCCCCGCGCCACGCGGTCGTTCCACGACTCGAACGGCGCTCCGTTGGTCTGATCCTGCATCGTGATGCACCCGGACACCGGGCACACCGCCGCGCACAGGTTGCAGCCGATGCACTCGCTCTCGTCCACCCAAACGATGTGGGCGTCGCGGGCCTTCGCGGCGGCGAGCGCCGCGTCGCGGGTCGACGCCTGGTGGCCGGGCTTCAGGGCCTCGCCGGCGTTGTGGATGCAGTTCACGGCCGTATCGCGGCAGGCCACGTAGCACAGGTTGCAGCCGATGCACGCGTCGGGATCGACGTGGGCGATCACCTTGTAGTTCAGGTCGAGGTCGCCCCACTCCTGGAACGCCGGCAGCGCCTTGCCGCGCAGCTCGCGCACGGACTTCATGCCCTTGTCGTCGAGGTAGGCGGAGAGCCCGTCGATCATGTCACCCACGATGCGGAAGCCGTAGTGCATGGCGGCGGTGCACACCTGGACGCTGGTCGAGCCCAGCGCGATGAACTCGGCCGCGTCGCGCCACGTGGCGATGCCGCCGATGCCCGAGATCGGCACCGTGATGCGCGGATCGCGCGCGAGCGCTCCCACCATGTGCAGGGCGATCGGCTTGACCGCGGGCCCGCAGTAGCCGCCGTTGGTCGAGCGCCCGCCCACGACCGGGTAGGGCACGAACTTGTCCAGATCGACGCCGATCAGGCTCTTGATGGTGTTGATGAGCGAGAGGCCGTGGACGCCCGCCTCGACCGCCGGCAGGCCCGCCTCGAGGATGTCGCCGATGTTGGGCGTGAGCTTGATGAGCACCGGGACGGTCGAGTACTCGACCGCCCAGCCCGCCACCGTCTTGAGCACCTCGGGCTCCTGCCCCACCGCCGAGCCCATGCCGCGCTCGCACATGCCGTGCGGGCAGCCGAAGTTGAGCTCGAGGCCGTCGCAGCCGGTATCGATCGAGGCCTTGATGATGTCGCGCCAGTCTTCTTTCGACTCGACCATCAGCGAGACGATCACCGCCCGGTCGGGGTACTTGCGCTTGACCTCGCGGATCTCCTTCAGGTTTACCTCGAGCGGCCGGTCGGTGATCAGCTCGATGTTGTTGAACCCCACCATGCGCGTGCCGTTCACGTCGAGCGAGCCGAAGCGGCTGGAGGTGTCGACGATTGGGTCGCCGAGCGTCTTCCACACCGCGCCCCCCCAACCCAGGTCGAAGGCGCGCATCACCTGATCGCCGCTGTTGGTGGGCGGCGCGCTGGCGAGCCAGAAGGGGTTCGGGCTCTTGATGCCGGCGAAGTCGATGGAGAGGTCAGCCATGGTCACCTCGGCGCAGGCCCATCATGACCGGGCGGGATGACGAGCGGCTCACCGGCCGCGGATCACGCACCGGCTGCAGTGTAGCACTGCCCGCGGCCGGCACTCACCCCTTCCCGGGGCCGACCCATGTC
>Ga0070695_100000889_pt1 | contig 16131 bp, 15 predicted proteins | sample KBSK1252metaG_FD_65471 | JGI IMG/M metagenome (GOLD analysis project Ga0070695, IMG submission 65471) | Corn, switchgrass and miscanthus rhizosphere microbial communities from Kellogg Biological Station, Michigan, USA - KBS K1-25-2 metaG | ecosystem: Host-associated > Plants > Roots >...
CCAGGACTTCCATGGATCGCCGAAAGATGACCTCGTCCGAGAGGACGCCGCGCACCTCGGACCAGACGACTTCGCAGGCCAGGAGGGCGCCGGCGTCGTAGGCTTCACGGATCGCCCTGGCGGCCGCCGGTCCATGCCTGGCGTCGTCGACGAGGACGTCCACCAGCACGGACGTATCGATCGCTGTTCTCACTTCTTCTTGGGCTTGGCGCGGGCTCGAGCGGAGGGACGAGCCTTGGCGGTGGCATCCGCCTCCGGGCCCGGGCCCCGCATGGCCTCGATCCACGGATCGGTGGGACCGAGCCCGCGGGCGATCCCGTAAACCAGATCTACTGGGTGAACCGCTCCCGCCCCCTTCTTCAGCATGGCGCCGCCCTCGCGCAGCTCGAACACCACCGGGGTGCCCGGCTTCAGTCCCAGCTTCTCCCGCACCTCCACCGGCACGGTGATCTGTCCCTTGGAGGAGATCCGGCTTCGCATGAGGTAAAGCTAGATCCGCTTTACCCTTTACGTCAAGCGACCGTAGAACTTGGGCACGTCGGTGCCCCAGTAGGTGCCGCTCATGTTGGGCCAGTCGTCCTTGTCGAAGCCGGGGGCGTCCTTGAGCCTCTCCCGGTCCACGTCCAGGACGAAGCGGTCCTTCTGGGGGTCGAGCTCGAGCGACACCCAGGGGACCGCGAAGAGCTTCTCCCCCACCCCGAAGAGGCCGCCGAAGGACATGACGGCGTAGGTCAGGCGGCCGTTCTTGGGGTCCACCATCAGCTCGTGGATCCGGCCCACCTCGTGGCCGGCGCGGTCCACCACCTGGTTCCCCAGCAGCGTGGAGACCGCGAAGGCCTGCGGGGGGGAGGGTTTGCTCGTCCGACCGTCTTCCATGGTGTCCTCCGTCATTCCTTGGTCATGCCCACCGCCTTGCGCATGGCGGCCGTGATGGGCTGCCGGGTGGCGTAGAAGTCGGCCCAGGGATCCGATCCCTGGAGCTGCTCGGCCGCGTTTTCGACGGTGAAGACCGAGGGCTTGAGGCCCTCGGTCAGCTCCTCCCAGTGGAGGGGCATGGAGACCGTGGCCCCGGCGCGCGCGCGCATGGACCAGGCCGCGATGGCGGTGGCCCCCCGTCCGTTCCGGAGGTAGTCGAGGAAGACCCGCCCCTTCCTCCGGGCCTTCAGGATGTTCGAGGTGTACTTGTCGGGCTCGCGGCGGACGACGTCCTCCACCAGCGCCTTGGAGAAGGCCTTGACCTCGTCCCAGTTCTGCTTCGAGGCCAGGGGCACGCAGACGTGGAGCCCCTTCCCCCCCGTGGTCTTGAGCCAGCTCTTGAGGCCGAGGTCCAAGAGGCGCGCCTTCATGGTGAGACAGGCCTCGAGCACGCGCGTCCAGGGGAGGCCCACGTCGGGATCGAGGTCGAACACCAGCAGGTCGGGGTGCTCGACCTTCCCCGCCCGCGATCCCCAGACGTGGAACTCCAGCGTCCCCAGCTGCACGAGGGAGAGGATGCCCTGCACGGAGGTGGCGTGGAAGTAGGTGCCGCGCTCCTTGTCCTCGTCCAGGCCTGCCAGCTCGATCGGCCGCAGTCCCTCCGGGAGCCGTCCCTCGATGCGCTTCTGGAAGAAGTGGAACTTGTTCCAGCCGTCGGGGCAGCGGACGATCGTCAGCGGGCGGTCCTTCACGTACGCCATGAGCGGCACCTGGACCTCGAGCACGTACTCGGCCAGGCGCCGCTTGGTCACGCCGTTCTCGGGGTACATGACCTTGTCGGCGTTCGTGATGCGCACGCCGCCCACCTCCGCCTCGCCCTTCTTCAGGCGCAGCGTGGGCGCCGGCGCCTTCGGGGAGTCGAGTGCGGTCCCCTTGGCCTCCCCCACGATCTCGCGCGGGCTCTTGTCCTCGCGCAGGCCGCGGAAGGTGGGGTGGCGGAGGATGCCATCCCGGGTGCGCTCGGTGAACGCCACCTCGGCCACGAGCTCCGGCTTCACCCAGTGCGCCCCCTTGGCGGCCGCTCCCTTGAGCGGGGGCGTGAAGGGGTTCGCCTCCTGGGCGAGGTCCTTCATGCGCTTGGTGAGGTCGCGGAGCTGGCTCTCGTTGAACCCCGTCCCCACCCGGCCCACGTGCGCGAGCTTCTTCCCGTCGTACTCCCCCAGGACGAGCGACCCGAAGCCGGTGCGGCTGCGCTCGGGATCGGTCCAGCCGGCGACCACGAACTCGCGGGTCTCCAGGCATTTCACCTTGAGCCAGTCCTTGGTGCGCTTGCCCACGGCGTACGCGCTCCCCGCGCGCTTGGAGACGATCCCCTCCAGTCGGTGACGGGAGGCTTGCTCGAAGAAGGCGGGACCCTGGCCCTCCACGTGATCGGAGTAGCGGATGCGGCCGCCCGCCACCTGGCCGAAGGCGACGTGGAGCAGCGTGGCCAGCACACGCTTGCGCTCGGTGAGCGGCACGCGCGTGAGGTCGAACCCGTCCAGGTAGGGAACGTCGAAGAGGAAGTAGTGGAGCGCGTCCGCCTTCCCCGCCGTCCCCAGGGCCTCCTGTAGGGCGCCGAAGCTGGTGCGCCCGTCGGGACCAAGCGCCACCACCTCGCCGTCCAGCCAGGCCTCCTTGACGGGGAGGCGCGCCGCCGCCTCCCCCAGGGATCCGAAGCGCTCCGTCCAGTCGTTCCCTTGCCTGGTGATCAGGCGCGCCTCGCCGTTCTGGATCCGGCACAGCGCGCGGTAGCCGTCGTACTTGATCTCGTGGAGCCAGTCCTCCCCGGTGGGAGCCTCCTCCACCAGCGTGGCCAGCTCCGGGGAGAGTGTTTCCGGGAGCTTCGCCGTGCGCGCCCCCGGCAGGGCCTCCAAGCTGGCCGCCGTCACGGCACTCGCCGCGGCGGCGGGAACGCTCGCCTTCCCTCCCCTGCGCCCCTTCCGGGCCGGCGCCTTCTTCGCGACCTTCGCCACCGCCTTGCGGTGGAAGGAGGGACCGATCTCCTCGATGGTCCGGCCGGAGACGACGCTCTCCGGGTGCGCGTCCACCACGTCCACCTTGGCCCCGGGCTCCGCGGCGGCGTCCTTGTGCTTGATGAGGAGCCACGACTCCTTGCCGTCCCGGCCGCGCGGCCCGTAGTTCGTGCGCACCAGCGCCCAGGAGCCGCGGAGCTTCTCCCCCTCCAGGCGGAACTTGAGCGTCCCCTTCTTGTAGCCGGCGCGGGGATCCTCCTCCGGGATCCAGCGCCCGCGATCCCACAGGAGCACCGGTCCCCCGCCGTACTCCCCCTTGGGGATCACCCCCTCGAAGGTGTTGTACTCGATGGGGTGGTCCTCCACGTGCACGGCCATGCGCTTCACGGCGGGGTCGAGGCTGGGGCCCTTGGGGACCGCCCAGCTCTTCATGACGCCGTCCAGCTCCAGGCGGAAGTCGTAGTGCAGACGGGTGGCGTCGTGCTTCTGGATGACGAAGGCGAGGTTCTCTTCGTCGTCGGTTCGCGGCTTCGCCTCCCCCTGGGGCTCGGGGGTGCGGTCGAAGCGGCGCTTCTTGCGATAGGTCTCGAGGGCCATGGCGCCGTGTGAGGCCAGCATAGCAGGGTAGACTGGCCGCCCACACGGGCGCGTCCATGGATCCACGGAGCTACGCGGAGAAGGTCCTCACCCCCGAGGAGGCTGCGCGCCTGGTCAAGCCGGGCGACAACGTCTTCATCGGGACGGCCTGCGCCGCCCCCCGCGCCATCCTGGCCGCGCTGGAGGCGCTCCCCGCCCCGCCCCCGGACGTCTGCCTCTGGCACTTCCTCACCACCGGCCTCTACGAGGCGGGCCCCTCCGCCCCCACCACGCGCTACTACCACCGGGCCTTCTTCATCGGCACGGACATGAAGGCCCTGGTCCCCGGGGGAATGGCGGATTACGTCCCTCTCCGCCTGTCCGAGGTGCCGCGTCTGCTCGAGGACCACCGCTTCGGGATCGATGTCGCCTTCATCCAGGTCTCGGAGCCGGACGCCGGCGGCTACGTCAGCCTCGGCATCTCCGTGGACATCACGATGGCCATGGCGCGCCATGCCCGCATGACGGTGGCGGAGATCAATCCCCACATGCCGCGGACCCACGGGGACACGTTCCTCCGCCTTTCCGACATCGCCCACGTGGTGCCCGTCTCCGAGCCGCTGCCTACCTTCGAGCACCCCGCGGCCGACGACGTCGCCCAGCGGATCGCCCGCTACGTGGCGGGGGTGATCGAGGACGGCGCCACCCTGCAGGTGGGCCTGGGCCGCATCCCCCACCAGGCTCTGCGCTACCTGGACCAGCGTCGCGATCTCGGGATCCACTCGGACGTGATCACGGACGGCATCCTGGACCTGATCCGGAACAAGGTGATCACCGGCGACCGGAAGTCCATGCACCGGGGGCAGGTGGTGACGAGCTACTGCATCGGGAGCCGGGAGCTCTACGCCATGGTGGACCAGAACCCCATGTTCCTCTTCCTTCCCATCGAGGAGGTCTGCCACCCGGCGGTGATCGCCGCCCAGCACGGCATGGTGTCCATGACCCAGGCCTTCGCCGTGGATCTCACCGGCCAGACCAGCATCGACCAGCTCGACGGCACGTTCTACGGCGGCGTCTCCACGGCGCCGGACTTCTCCCGGGGCGCCGGACGCGCCCCCGGCGGCAAGCCCATCGTCTGCCTGGCCTCCACCACCGAGGACGGCAAGGCCTCACGCATCCGGCCCCTCCTGGGCGAGGGGGACGGCGTGGGGATCCCCCGCTCCGACGTGCATTACGTGATCACCGAGTACGGCATCGCCTACCTGTTCGGGAAGTCCATCCAGGAGCGGGCCCTGGCGCTGGCGGAGATCGCCCATCCCAGCTTCCGCCCCTGGCTCTTGGAGGAGGGGAAGCGGCTGGGCTACGTGGCCGGGAAGCAGCGCATGGTGCACACCGGACGCTACGAGATCGGCGAGGAGCGCTCGGTCACCCTGGCGGGCGGCCGGCCGGTGCGCATCCGTCCCGCCAAGGCCACCGACGCGCGCCCGCTGCGGACCCTTTTCCATCGCCTGCCTCCCCAGGACGTGTACACCCGCTTCTTCCGGCACCTGAAGGCGCTGTCCTTCGACGACGCCCAGAACCTGTGCAACGTGGACCAGGAATCGGACGTGGCCTTCGTGGCCGTGACCGGGCCGCGGGAGAGCGAGACGCTGGTGGGGAGCTCCTGCTACTTCGTCAACCACGCCACGAGCCTGGCCGAGACCGCCTACATGGTGGATCCGGCGTGGCAGGGGATCGGCCTGGGGAGCGCCCTTCAGAAGCGGATGGGGGAGCACGCGAAGGCCCGCGGCCTGCGAGGTTTCGTGGCCGAGGTCCTGGCCACCAACGAGCGGATGCTCCGTCTGGCCGGGGGTGCGTCCGAGGACGTGCGCATCGAGCGCGACGGGGACAGCTGCAAGGTCACGATGCTGTTCTGATAGGCTGCCGGCCCGATGGCCAAGCACACCATCTGCCTGATCGAGGGAGACGGGATCGGACCGGAGGTCACCGCCGCCACCCTGCGCGTGCTGGAGGCCTCGGGCGCGTCCCTAGAATGGGTGAAGCTCCCGGCGGGAGCCGCCGCCGCGGAGACGGAGGGCGACGTCCTCCCCGAGAGGACGCTGGAGGCGATCGCCAACTACCGCGTCGCCCTCAAGGGGCCCGTCACCACCCCGGTGGGGAAGGGCTTCCAGAGCGTCAACGTGCAGCTCCGCAAGCGCCTGAACCTCTACGCCGCGCTCCGGCCCGTGCGCTCCCTCCCCGGCGTGCGCACCCGCTACGAGGGGGTGGAGGTGGTGGTGGTGCGGGAGAACACGGAGGGCCTCTACTCCGGGATCGAGCACGAGGTGATCCCCGGCGTGGTGGAGACCCTGAAGGTCACCACGCGCGTGGGGTGCGAGAGGATCGCCCGCTTCGCCTTCGACTACGCGGTGAAGCGCCAGCGCCGCAAGGTCAGCGTCTTCCACAAGGCCAACATCATGAAGATGGCGGACGGGCTCTTCCTGGACTGCGCGCGCCGGATGCGGGCGCAGATCTCACCCACCCTCCCCTACGATGAGCTGATCATCGACAACGGCTGCATGCAGCTGGTGCGGGATCCCTCCCAGTTCGACGTGCTCTTGCTCGAGAACTACAACGGGGACATGGTCTCGGATCTCTGCGCGGGACTGGTGGGCGGCCTGGGGGTGGTCCCCGGCGCCAACATCGGCGACCACTGCGCCGTCTTCGAGGCCGTGCACGGCAGCGCCCCCGACATCGCCGGCAAGGGCCTCGCCAACCCCCTGGCCCTGCTCATGAGCAGCGTGATGATGCTCAACCACCTGGGGGAGACCGCGGCCGCGGACAAGGTGAAAACCGCCTACGACACCGTGCTCGCCGAGGCCGACCCCGCCCACCTCACGCGCGACATCGGCGGGCGAGGGGGCACGGAATCGTTCACCCGCGCCCTCCTCGCCCGGCTCTGATCGCCGTCGATCAGGCGTGGCCCTCGCGGTCCCAGCGGGCGAAGAACTCGTCCGCGTGCCGCTGGGCGTCGTCCTTGGTCCAGCCGTACCGCTCCTGGAGCTTCCCCAGGAGACGGTCCTTGTTGCCGGCGATCATCTCCCAGTCGTCGCCGGTCAGGTTGCCGAAGTGGGCGCGGGCCTCCCCGCTGATCTGCTTCCATTTGCCCTTGATCACGTCCCAGTTGGCCATGCAGATTCCTCCTCGTCGCCCGGAATGGGGGTTCCGGTTGTGGGTCTCCTGCGTCCGATTGCAAGCTGCGTTCCGCGCCGCTGCTTCCTCCGCGCGGCATCGGAGAGGGGGTATCCTCGACGCATGCACGTGCGCTTCCGTCTCCTCCTCGCCGCCGCTCTCCTGCTCGCCGGCTGTGCCGGCCTCGTGAAGTCGGGCCTGGGACGGCCCAGGGTCTCGGTGGAGAGCGCGCGCCTGGCCTCCCTCTCCTTCCAGGGAGCGACGCTCGACTTCGGCTTCGGCATCGACAACCCGAACCCGGTGGGCCTCCATCTCGACGGCTTCGACTACGCGCTGTCCGTGGAGGGCGCGCGCATGATGGAGGGGAAGCAGGACAGCAAGCTGGACCTCGCGGCCAACGCCAAGGGCACGGTGCAGCTGCCGGTGACGCTCAAGTACCAGCAGCTCTGGTCCGGGCTGCGCCAGGTGGTGGAGAAGCGCGAGGCGGCCTACGTGCTGGAGGCCGGCTTCGCCTTCGATGTCCCCGTGCTCGGCCGGGTGCGCATTCCGGTGCGACGGGAGGGGAACCTGCCGCTGCTCCGCCTTCCCAAGGTGCGTCTGGAGCGGGTGGCGGTGGCCGGCCTGAGCTCCCGCGCCGCCGACCTCGCTCTCTCCATCGCCGTGGACAACCCGAACGACGTGGCCGCCGACCTGCAGGGGCTCGATACCGCTCTCACGTTCAACCAGAGACCGGTGGGCCGCCTGGTGCACGAGGGCACGGTGCGCGTCCCCGCCGGCGGGACGGAGCGCCTCACCGTGCCGCTGCGCCTCGACTTCGTCCAGATGGGGAGCGCGCTCTTCCGGACGCTCTCGAACGGGGGCGCCGTGGACTACGGCCTGGAGGGGAACCTGTCCCTGACGAGCGCGGGGACCCCGGACTTCCTCCCCGCGGAGATGCCGTTCTCGGCGAGCGGCCGGGCCGAGCTCTCTTCAGGCGCTTCAGCGACGCGCTGAGGAGCGCCGCCACGTCCGGCGCCGGGGCCCGGCCGCGGTTCCTCTCCAGCAGCGTGAGCACCGCCGACTCGTTGCGGGATAGGCCGGGGCGGCGCCGCACCCGCCGCAGCACCTGGAAGAGGCCTCGGTGCAGGAAGCCCTCCACCACCGCCGGGTGCACGTAGTACTTGCGGCAGGTGGTGGGGCGGTTCCCCAGGCGGGCGGCCACCTCCTGGATCGTGGCCAGAACCGCCGCCCGCGCCTCCTTGGCCGTCTCCGGCGGCCCCGCCGCCGCCAGCAGCGCCGCCGCCTCCACGGTCCCCGCCCAGGTGCGGAAGTCCTTGGCCGTGAAGTCCTCCCCCATGCTCTCCCGCACGTAGGCGTTCACGTCCCCGGAGCCGATGGTCCGCGCCGTTCCCTCCTCGTCGTAGTACTGGAACAGCTCGTAGCCGGGGATGTCCCGACACTGGCGGACGATGCGGGCCAGGCGGGGGTCCTCCACCTCGATGGTGTGCGCCACCCCGCTCTTCCCCTGGAAGCTGAAGCGGAGCTTGGGTCCCACCACCCGCACGTGCTTGTCGCGCAGCGTGGTGAGCCCGTGCGACTGGTTCTGCTTCACGTAGGCGGGGTTGCCGATGCGGATGAGGGTGGTCTCCAGCAGACGCACCACCGTGGCCAGCACCTTCTCCCGCGGCAGCCCGGAGAGCGCGAGATCGCGTCCCGTGCGCTTGCGCAGCGGCACGAGCGCGATCCCGAAGCGGAGAAGGCGCTCGTACTTGGTCTGGTTTCTGAGGGCCATCCAGTCCGGGTGGTAGCGGTACTGCTTGCGCCCCTTGGCGTCGCGCCCGGTCGCCTGCAGATGCCCCTGGGGGTGGGGACAGATCCAGACGTCCGTCCAGGCGGGCGGGATGGCCAAGCGCGCCACCCGCTGGAGCACGGCGCGGTCCCGGATCTTGCGCCCGCGCGCATCGAACACGGCGGGCCGGCCCCCGAGCATGCGCCGGGTCAGACCGGGGCTGCTCCCCGTCACGTAGCGCAGGCCGCCCGCCTCGGCGGAGGCCTGGGGATCGAGGGGGAGCGCCCGGGATCTGGGCAAGGAGACTCCAGGTAGACTTGCTCCGACCCTAACAGAGGCCGCCGTCCATGCGCAAAACAGTCCTCCTGACCCTCCTCCTCCTCGCCCCCGCCTGCACCGGCGGCAAGCGCGACGAGGGACTGCCGCCGCTGCGGTCCCACGTCTACCGCTACACGGCCTGGGCGGAGGACGGGAAGACCGAGGTGGCGCGCGGCTGGATGCACCTCGACAAGACCAAGGGCGGCGTGGTGGGCGAGTGGTGGCTGCAGCCGGTGGGGGACCCCTACCCCATCGGACCCCAGCGTGGGCAGGGGCGCCTCACCGGGGAGCTGCGCGACGGGCACTTGGTGATGGAGCTGCAGCCCGACCGCCGGGACGACAACGTCGTCCTCGTGGAGACCGGGGAGGGAAAGAACCTCTCCGGCACCTGGGAGTGGTCCGGCTTCGCGGGCGTGCAGGGCCGCGGCACCTGGCGGGCGATCCGGGACTAGAACCCTCCTCTTTCCTGCCCGCTTTCCCGTTGTCTTTCCTCGCACCGGCGGATAGGAATTCGGTGTCCGAATTCCGTTTTGCGAAGGAAGGCGAGCCCATGCGGATCACGGGCTGGATGGCGGAGAAGAAGGGCGGACCCATGGTCCGCGAGACCTACGAGGCGAGCCCGGGGGCGGGGGACGTCGTGCTGCGCGTCGCCGGCTGCGGGGTCTGCCACACCGACCTCGGCTTCTACTTCGACGGCATCCCCACGCGGCATCCTTTCCCCCTGGTGCTGGGGCACGAGATCGCCGGCACCGTGGTGGAGGCTGGGGAGGAGGCCGCCTCCTGGGTGGGACGGGAGGTGGTGGTTCCCGCCGTCCTTCCCTGCGGAACCTGCGACGCCTGCCGCGCCGGCCGCGGCCAGGTCTGCGGGCGACAGATCTTCCCGGGGAACGACGTGCACGGCGGCTTCGCCTCCCACGTGCGCGTCCCCGCGCGGGGCCTCTGCCCGGTTCCCGCGCGAAACGGCCACGACCTGGCCGCCCTCTCCGTCGTCGCCGACGCGGTCTCCACTCCCTACGCGGCCATCGAGCGGAGCGGGCTGGCCGCAGGCGACCTGGCCGTGTTCGTGGGCGCGGGGGGCGTGGGCGCCTTCGGGGTCCAGATCGCGGCCGCCCGCGGCGCGGCCGTCGTCGCCATCGACCCCGACGCCGGGCGCCGTGATCTGGTGCGCGCGCACGGAGCGGATCTGGCGCTCGATCCGGGAACGCTCGACTTCAAGGGAGTGAAGCAGGCGATCTCGGGCTTCGCCCGCGAGCGCGGGATCCCCACCTTCCGCACCCGCATCTTCGAGACCTCGGGGACGCGCCGCGGGCAGGAGACCGCGTTCGGCCTCCTGGGCCAGGGAGGCTACCTCTCCGTCGTCGGCTTCACCCCGGAAAAGCTCGAGCTGCGCCTGTCGAACCTCATGGCTTACGACGCCACCGTGCAGGGGAACTGGGGCTGCCTCCCCGAGCACTACCCGGCGGTGGTGGACCTGGTGCTCTCCGGCAAGGTGGCGCTCGAGCCCTTCCTGGAGCGGCGGCCCATGGCCGAGATCGAGTCCGTCTTCGCCGACCTCCACGCGCGCCGGATCCACCGCCGCGTGGTCCTGGTGCCGGAGGCCTGAACATGGAGCTGAAGAACCACGACCTCCTCGATCCTCACGGCTTCACCGGCGTGCTCTACGCGCAGGTGCCGGTCAAGGACGCCGACGGCCGGGCCGTCCCCGGCCTGCACGCCGTGCGGATCACCCTGGACAATCCCGGGCAGCTGAACTCCTACACCACCGACATGGTGCGCGGCGTCATCGCGGGGATGCGGGCGGCCGCAAACGACCGGGCGGCGGTGGCGGTGATCTTCACCGGCGCCGGCGATCGCGCCTTCTGCACGGGAGGGAACACCGCCGAGTACGCCACCTACTACGCGGGCCGGCCCGAGGAATACCGCCAGTACATGCGCCTGTTCAACGACATGGTCACCGCCATCCTGCACTGCGACAAGCCGGTGATCTGCCGGGTGAACGGCATGCGCATCGGAGGTGGCCAGGAGATCGGCATGGCCTGCGACTTCTCCATCGCCCAGGACCTCGCGGTCTTCGGCCAGGCCGGCCCCAAGCACGGGTCGGCGCCCGACGGCGGCAGCACCGACTTCCTTCCCCTCTTCGTGGGCATCGAGCAGGCCATGCTCAGCTGCACCGCCTGCGAGCCCTGGAGCGCGCACAAGGCGCTGCGCCTGGGACTGGTCACCGCCCTCGTGCCCGGGCTGCGGCTCCACGGTGCGCCCGTGCCCAACCCGCTGGTGGTGACCGATCGGATCACCGACGCCTGGGGCCGCATCGTGCACGGCGAGCGGAAGACGGGGGAGGCCCTGGCGGCGGGAAAGGCGGACCTGGCCCGAGGAACCGTCGACCTCTCCCTGCTCGACGCCGAGGTGGACGCCCTGGTGACCAAGCTCGCTCTGACCATGCCGGGCTGCCTCACCAAGACCATCGAGAGCCTGCGCCGGCACAAGCTCGCCCACTGGGACCGGAACCGTGAGGGGAACCGCGCCTGGCTGGCGCTCAACATGATGACGGAGGGGCGTGCCGGGTTCCGCGCCTTCCACGAGGGGACCAAGGCCTGCCGGGAGGCGGACTTCCTCCTCCTCCGTCGGCGCCTGGCCGAGGGCGCGACCTGGGGGGACGGGCTCACGGACGAGATCCTGCGCAAGGCGCACGGGGAGGCGCCGGTGCCATGAGCCTTCCCCTTCCCTCGCCCGCGCTGCGCGTCCGTGACCTCGTGCCCGAGGACCTGCCGGACGTGATCCGCATCGACGCCGCGCACTCCGGCAGCGAGAAGCGCGACTACTGGGCCTCCGTCCTGCGCGACTTCCGGGGACCGCAGCGCATCCGGCTCGCCGCCGAGACCGGCGGCCGCGTGGTCGGCCATCTCCTGGGCGAGGTCCGCGCCTTCGAGTTCGGCTCCGAGCCCTGCGGCTGGGTCTTCGCCGTGGGCGTGGATCCCGGACACCTGCGCCAGGGCGTGGCGGCCACCCTCCTCGGGGCCGCCTGCCGCAGGTTCAGGAAGGCCGGCGCCCGGCGCGTCCGCACCATGGTCCGGCGGGACGACGTCGCCATGCTCTCGTTCTTCCGGGCCGCGGGCATGGTCGGCGGCCCCTTCGTGCAGCTGGAGCGAAGCCTATGAGCCTCGCCATCGCCGAGCAGGCGGAAGCCCTGTGGCGTGATCTCTCCTTCTCCTCCGTTGCGCGGTGGAAGGCGGAGACCGGAGGGCTCGCCGTCGGCTACATGCCGGTCTGGGCGCCCCGCGAGCTGCTGCACGCCCAGGGCTGCCTGCCCGTGGGCATCTTCGGGGGCGGGCAGGACCTGGAGATCATCCGGGGGGACGCCTACTACCAGTCCTACATCTGCCACATCCCGCGGAGCACGATCGAGCTGGCCCTGAACGGGAGCCTGGACGTCCTGGACGGCATGCTCTTCCCCGCCACCTGCGACGTGATCCGCAACCTCTCGGGGATCTGGAAGCTGAAGTTCCCGGGAAAGCTCGCCCGCTACCTCGACGTTCCCCAGAACTTCGATCCCGAGGTGGGAGGGGTCTTCCTGCGCCACGAGCTGCTGGATCTGGCCGCGGAGCTGGCCGCGCGCGGGGCGCGGCCCTATGACCCGGAGGCCCTCCGCCGGTCCCTCGCGCTCCACAACGAGAACCGCGCCCTCGTGCGCAGGCTGCACGCGCTGCGCGTGGAAAGCCCCTGGAAGGTGCCGGCCTCCGAGGCCTACAGCCTGCTGCGCGCCTCGCTGCTGGTGCCGGTCGAGGAATCCACGGCGATGCTCCGTGCCTACCTGGAAGCCGTGGAAGCGGACACGTCGCGCCGCCCCATGGACCAGGCGCGGATCCTGCTGACGGGGTCCTTCTGCGAGCAGCCGCCCCTGGGCCTGATCCGCACGCTGGAGCGCTCGGGCTGCTACATCGTGGACGACGACTTCGTGCAGGTGCACCGGTGGATCCGCGGCGACGTGCCGCTCACGGGCGATCCCCTGGAGGCTTTGGTCCAGGCCTTCCTCGGGGACGGCATCGAGAGTCCCCTGCGCTTCGTGACAGACGGCTCCAAGGGCACCGAGCTCGTGGAGCGCGTGCGCCAGACGGGGGCGGAGGGCGTGCTCTTCTGCGCCCCCAGCTTCTGCGACCCCGCACTCCTCGACCAGCCCATGGCGGTGGCGGCGGTGGAGAGGGCCGGCATCCCCTGGACCGCCTTCAAGTACGCCGAGAACAACGGGCAGTTCCAGGTCATCCGCGAGCAGGCGGGGACCTTCGCCGACGCCCTCAAGCTGTGGAGCGGAGCATGAGCGTCCAGAAGGACGACAGCCAGGTCCGGCAGAAGGAGATGATCGCCACCCACTACACGCGGCTTTCCCGCTGCCCGGACAGCGGCGAGAAGAACGTGTACACGTTCGTGCCCGGGAATCTCACGGAGTTGCTGCGCTCCTTCGACCTCCTCCCCGTGCTCCCCGAGATCAACGCCCTCCAGTCCGCCATTCGCGGCAAGTCGAAGGACTACATCGCCACCGCCGAGAAGCTGGGGCACTCGGAGGACGTCTGCACCTACGTGAAGTGCGACCTGGGCATGATGAAGTCGGGAAACGTGGGGCCCACCGGCGAGCGTCTCCCCTCCCCCGACCTTCTCCTCCTCTCCTACACCGGCTGCTTCACCTTCATGAAGTGGTTCGAGATCCTGCGCCAGGAGTACCGCTGCCCGGTGGCCATGCTCCACGTCCCCTATCAGGGGGACGGGGCGGTCACCGCCGCCATGCGCACCTACGTGGTGCGCCAGCTCCAGGAGACCGTCATCCCCATGCTGGAGAAGATCTCGGGCAAGAAGTACGACGAGGACCGCCTGAAGGAGATGCTGGCGCGCTCCGCCGCCGCCGAGGACGACCTGGTGGCGGTGCTGGAGTCGGCCAAGCGGCGCCCCTCTCCCATCGACGCCTACTTCGGCGGCGTCTACTACATCGGCCCCATCTTCACGGCCTTCCGCGGCACCGAGGAGGCGGTGGACTACTACCGCCTGCTGCGCGCCGAGGTGGAGGAGCGCATCCGCCTGGGACAGGGGCCGGTGACGCCCGAGGGCGACCTGCCGGCGGAGCGCCTCCGGGTGGTGGTGGAGGGCCCGCCCAACTGGACCAGCTTCCGAGCGTTCTGGAAGATGTTCACCGACGAGGGAGCGGTGGCGGTGGCCTCCACCTACACCAAGGTGGGAGGCGTCTACGACGCCGGCTTCCGGCACGACCCGGCGCGGCCCCTGGAGACGCTGGCCGACTACTGCATGGGCTGCTACACGAACTTGAACCTGCCCTCTCGCGTGGACATGCTGGTGCGCTACGTGCGCGAGTACCAGGCCGACGGCCTCCTCATCAACTCGGTCAAGAGCTGCAACTCCTTCAGCGCCGGCCAGCTCATGATCCTGCGGGAGGTGGAGAGCCGGACCGGGCGTCCCGGAGGCTTCATCGAGAGCGACCTCGTGGACCCCCGCTACTTCTCCGCCGCCAACATCAAGAACCGACTGGAGTCCTACTTCCAGATGCTGGAGCAGAAGCGGACGGGTGCGGCATGACCCTTCCCTACTGCGTGGGCATCGACCTGGGATCGACCACCACCAAGGCGGTGGTGCTGGCGGAGGACGGCTCCGTGCTGGGGCGAGGAATCACGAACAGCCGGAGCAACTACGCGATCGCCTGCCAGGTCGCGCTCTCCGAGGCGCTGATCGCCGCCCGCTTCGGCCTGCTGGCGCGGGAGATGGCGCCGGAGACGCTCTCCGCCTTCGGCCTGCTCTTCCGCCGCGCTCAGTACCGCGGGCAGCTGCGCACGCTGGGCACGATCCTCCTCCGCTTCGCGGACGGGAGCGGGCTGGAGCCGGCGGTGGAGGCCATCCTCGCCCGCATGGACGGGGAGGCGCCCGAGCTCTTCGCGGAGGGGGCGAGCCGGAAGAGCGACTTCTTCCGGGACCTGGCGGGCAGCCGCTACCTGGCGCTGGCGGAGGAGGCGGCACGGGGGGACGGACTTCCCTTCGATCGGCTGGCCGGCCTGTTCGACAAGGCCATCCTGGAGGCGGAGAACGTCCCCGCCCCCGAGGGGAGCTTCGAGGCTCACGCCCGGGAAGCGCTCGACGCCCTGGCCCGGACGGGCGCCAGGGTGTCGGACGCGGTCTCCCGCGCCGCCTCCGTGCAGCTCGACCAGACGGGGAGCGTGGGCACGGGGTACGGCCGCCAGACGCTCCCCTTCCCCAAGGAGCAGATCCGCTCCGAGATCCTCTGCCACGGCCTGGGCGCCCACGCCATGTTCCCGGAGACGCGCACGGTGCTCGACATCGGCGGGCAGGACACCAAGGCCATCCAGGTGGACGGCCAGGGGATCGTGACCTCCTTCCAGATGAACGACCGCTGCGCCGCCGGCTGCGGACGGTACCTGGGGTACATCGCCGACGAGATGAACCTGGGGCTACACGAGCTGGGGCCCATGGCCTGCGCCTCCACGCGCCCGGTGCGGATCAACTCCACCTGCACCGTCTTCGCCGGGGCCGAGCTGCGCGAGCGCCTCTCCCTGGGAGAGAAGCGGGAGGACATCCTGGCCGGCCTCCACCGCGCCATCGTGCTCCGCGCCATGTCCCTGCTGGCGCGCTCGGGCGGAATCGCGGACGAGTTCACCTTCACGGGCGGGGTGGCCCGGAACCCCGCGGCAGTGGCCGCCCTGGCCGGCCTGGTGGAGGAGAACTACGGCCGCCTCACCACCAACATCTCGCCCGACTCGATCTACACGGGCGCGCTCGGTGCCGCCCTCTTCGCACACCGGGAGTGGAGGGCGCGCGCATGATCACCGCCGGCATCGACGTGGGCTCGGCCTCGATCAAGCTCGCCGTCGTCGGGGACGAGCGCCCCCTGCTCGCCCGCACGGAGAGGATCCGTCGCCGGGACCCCCAGAAGATCGCCGAGGCCCTGTTCGCCTCCGCCCTGGCCGAGCTGTCGCTTTCGCCCGAAGACCTCGCCTACGTGGCCACTACCGGCGAGGGAGAGATGGTGCCCTTCCGCACCGGGCACTTCTACGGCATGACCACCCACACCCGGGGCGGGCTGTTCCTCGATCCCCAGGCGCGCGCCGTCATCGACATCGGCGCCCTGCACACCCGAGCGGTGCTGATGGACGCCCGCGCCAAGGTCCTGGCCTACCGGATGACCAGCCAGTGCGCCTCGGGGTCGGGTCAGTTCCTGGAGAACATCTGTCGCTACCTCGGCATCACCCTCGAGGAGATCGGACCGCTCTCGCTGCAGGCGGACAAGCCGGAGGCCTGCTCGTCCATCTGCGCCGTCCTCTCCGAGACCGACGTGATCAACATGGTGTCGCGCGG
>Ga0070695_100000897_pt1 | contig 16062 bp, 18 predicted proteins | sample KBSK1252metaG_FD_65471 | JGI IMG/M metagenome (GOLD analysis project Ga0070695, IMG submission 65471) | Corn, switchgrass and miscanthus rhizosphere microbial communities from Kellogg Biological Station, Michigan, USA - KBS K1-25-2 metaG | ecosystem: Host-associated > Plants > Roots >...
GCGCTGATGGCGAGGATCATGTGGCGCAGGCCGTCCTCGATGCGTTTGGCGATCTCGATCTCGCCTTCGCGCGTGAGAAGCTCCACCGAGCCCATCTCGCGCATGTACATGCGCACCGGGTCGGTGGTGCGACCGAATTCCGAGTCGACGGTGGAAAGCGCCGCCTCGGCCTGCTCTTCCACATCCTCGTCGGGCTGCGCGACCTGCTGGCCTTCCGCGGCGATCAGGAGCTGCTCCTGGTCGGGCGCCTGGTCGTAGACCTGGATGCCCATGTCGCCGAAGGTCGAGATGATGGCCTCGATCTGCTCGGCGTCGACCAGATCGTCGGGCAGGTGGTCGTTGATCTCGGAGTAGGTGAGGAAGCCGCGCTCCTTGCCGAGCTTGATCAGGTTCTTCAGCCGCGTGCGCCGGGTCTCGGCATCTTCCTTCGGCAGCTCCGCCGGAATCAGCCATTCGTCCTTGCGGCCGCGGCGCCCGCGCTTGCCCTTGACCTTGACCTCGTTGACCTTCGCTTCGAGAAGCTCGAGCGCCTGCTTTGCGCTTTTGATCGGCGCCTTCGGCCCTTTGCCGTCGGCTTTGGCAGCGACCGGCTTCGCCGGCGCGCCCCTGGCCGTGGCGAGCTTGCGCGCGCGCTCTGCGTGCTTGCGCAGCGACTTCTTCGGCGGCCGCGCCTTAGGGGCGTGACGCTTCAGCGCGCGCACCACGCGCGCTTTTTTCTTGGCTGCCTGTGCTTTCTTGACCTTGGATTTGCGCTTTTGCGCCATTCGGTCCCCCGACCTAAAGCCTTTTGCCGACGCGGAAAAAAGAACCGCGCATTATAGTTGACCACTCAAGGGCTTGGAAGTGCCCCTTGGAGTCTCTTGTAGGCGAGATTCTTTTCCTGCCATGCGATTTGCTGCTCCCGGGAGGCAAGTCCCCCGGCACGCAGCTCGTCCAGCTCCTTTTTGCGCCTGGCCAAATCGAGCTTGACCAGCGCCTCGCCGAATTCGCTTTCGGCTTCCTCGGCGCTGAAGCGGATGTCTTCCGCATATTTATGGGCGCGTAACACGATTTCCAACCATGGGCTGCCCTGCAGGCGGTCGAGCACGAGCCCAAGCGAGGGCTCATCGTCGAATTCCCGGCACGCATCACGGATGGCAAGCAACGCCTTCGATTCCGCTCGCTCGGGGGCGAGGACCGCGGCGTCGATGTGCTCGATAAGCGACAGGTTGCAGAGCGCGCTGTAAAGCAAACTCCATTCCGGGCTGTCCGGCGCGCTGTAGCGGGTGCGGGCGGGAGCAGGACGCGCATAGCGCGGCCGGCCCGGCAGCTCGAGGAGCCGGTCGATCTCGCCTTCAGCGACCCGCGCGAGCTGGGCGATCTCGTTCACGAGCTGCAGCCTCAACGCCGGCGCCGTCAGCTTGTGGACGTGCGGCTTTGCGATCGAGATGAGCCGCGAGCGGCCCTCGGCGGTCGCGAGGTCGCATTCCGCCCTGAGTTGCGCGAGCAGAAATTGGCTGAGGGTCTCGGCTTCGCGCAGCTTGCGCTCGAAGCCTTCCTTTCCATGCCGGCGCACGTAGGTATCCGGATCTTCACCCTCCGGCAGGAAAAGAAAGCGAATCGGCTTGTGGTCGGGCGCGAGGGGCAGGCTGACCTCGAGCGCCCGCCAGGCGGCCTTGCGCCCCGCGGCGTCGCCGTCGAAGCAGAAAACCACCGCATCGGCCAGGCGCAGCAGCTTCGCGACGTGGACCGGCGTGGTCGCTGTGCCGAGCGTTGCGACGGCGTTCGCCACTTCGTGCTGGGCAAGCGCCACGACGTCCATGTACCCCTCGACCACCAGCACATGGCCCCCGGCGCGTATTGCGTCGCGCGCGTGCAGGAGGCCATAGAGCTCGCGCCCTTTCTCGAACAGCGGCGTCTCGGGCGAGTTCAGGTACTTCGGTTCGCCGTCGCCGATCACGCGCCCGCCGAAGCCGATGACCGCGCCGCGCGCGTTGTAGATCGGGAACATCACGCGGTCGCGGAAGCGGTCGTAGCGCTTGCCCTCGTTCTGGATCACGAGCCCGCCCTCGACGAGCGCTGCGTCATCATACTGAGGAAAGGCCGCCTTCAGCGCTTGCCAGTCATCGGGCGCATAGCCGATGCGGAAGCGCGCGGCGATCTCGCCGGTGAGCCCGCGCCCCTTCAAGTACTCGATGGCGCGGGGCGACTTCTTCAGCTCGCCGCGATAGAAGTCCATCGCCTTTTCCATCAGCCCGTAGAGGTCCGTCTCGCGCTCGCGGCGCGCGGTCTCCTGCGCGCTCGGCGGCCGTGCCTCAGGTACCTGCATGCCGACGGAGGCGGCGAGCTCCTTGATCGCATCGATATAGCCGAGGGTGGAATACGCCATCAGGAAGCCGATGGCGTTGCCGTGCACCCCGCAGCCGAAGCAGTGATAGAACTGCTTGGCCGGGCTGACGGTGAACGAGGGCGTCTTCTCGTTATGGAACGGGCACAGCCCGAGGTAGTTCGCGCCGCCCTTTTTCAGCTGGACGTAGCGCGAGACGACGTCGACGATGTCGACGCGATTCAGCAGGTCCTGCTTGAACGAATCCGGTATCACTTCCTGCCGCCGATTTTCCCGCGGAACGGCTCGCGCGGGGCCGCTTTTTTCAGCCGGCGAGACGCGCTCTTACGAGCGCGGAGACTTTCCCCATGTCGGCCCTGCCGGCGAGCCGGGACTTGAGCGCGCCCATCACCTTGCCCATGTCTTTCGCGCCGGTTGCACCGGACTGCGCGATCGCGGCATCCACGGCCTGCGCGATGTCCGCATCGCTCATCTGCGCCGGCAGGTAGGCCGACAGCACGCTGAGCTCGGCCTTCTCGGCGTCCGCGAGATCGGCGCGCCCGCCTTTTTCGAACTGCACGATCGACTCGCGGCGCTGCTTGATCATCTTCTCGAGCACGGCGACCACGGCGGCATCGTCGAGCTCGATGCGCTCGTCGACCTCGCGCTGCTTGATCGCGGCGAGGATCAGCCGAATGGCGGACAGCCGTGCGGCATCCTTCGCCCGCATGGCGGCCTTCATGTCTTCCGTGATTTGTGCTTTTAGCGGGATGCTAGTAGAGCTTCTGCGGCAGCATCTGGCTGCGCAGGCGCTTGTGATGGCGCTTTACTGCAGCGGCAAGCTTGCGCTTGCGCTCGGCGGTCGGCTTTTCGTAGTACTCGCGGGATCTCAGCTCGGTGAGAAGACCGGTCTTCTCCACGGTGCGCTTGAAGCGCCGCATGGCGACCTCAAACGGCTCGTTTTCTTTCACTCTGACTACCGGCATCCAGTCCTCGGCTCGAAAGGGGGCTGAATTGTATCAAAATCAAGTGAATGCTCGTCCTTGGAATCGAGACTTCCTGCGATGAAACCGGCGTCGCGCTGTACGAGCATGCGACCGATCGGCTGCTCGCGCACGCCGTTCATTCCCAGGTGGCCATGCACCAGGCCTACGGCGGGGTCGTTCCCGAGCTCGCCTCGCGCGATCACATCCAGCGGCTCGTGCCGCTCACGCGCCACGTGCTCGAGCGCGCCGGCCGCCGGCTCGGCGAGCTCGCGGGTATCGGCTATACCGAGGGACCGGGTCTGGCCGGTGCCCTGCTGGTTGGCGCTTCGTTCGCCCATGCGCTCGGCGAGGCGCTCGGCGTCCCGGTTCTCGGCATCCACCACCTCGAAGGCCATCTGCTTTCGCCGCTCCTCTCGGCGCGTCGCCCGGAATTCCCGTTCGTCGCGCTGCTCGTCTCCGGCGGGCATACCCAGCTCATGCGGGTCGGCGACGTCGGTGACTACCGCCTGCTCGGCGAGACGCAGGACGACGCGGCCGGCGAGGCGTTCGACAAGACCGCCAAGCTCCTCGGCCTCGGCTACCCGGGCGGCGCGGCGCTCTCCGCGCTCGCCGAACGCGGCCATCCCGGCCGCTACCAGTTCCCGCGGCCGATGATCGCGAGCGGCGATCTGGATTTCAGCTTCTCCGGCCTCAAGACCGCCGCGCTGCTTGCCGCCCGGGGCGCCGATCCGGCCGACCATGCGGACATCGCTCGCGCGTTCGTCGATGCGGTGGTCGAGGTGCTCGTGGCGAAGTGTGTGCGCGCGCTGCAACTCAACGCTCTGACCCGCCTCGTGGTGGCCGGCGGCGTCGGCGCGAACAAGCAACTGCGCGCCGCGCTCGATGCCGAAGCCGGCAAGCGCGGCTTCGACGTGTTCTATCCGGAAGCGGAGCTTTGTACCGACAACGGCGCGATGATCGCCTTTGCCGCCGCGCAGCGCCTGGCACGCGGCGCGCGCGCCGCGCCGCACGCGTTCACCGTCAAGCCGCGCTGGCCGCTCTAGGTCTTCTTTGCGCCGATGCGCGACTCGGTGCCGGCGATCAGCCGGGCGATATTGCCCCTATGCCGCCACACGAGCAGCGCCGCCATGACCAGCACACAGGCGAAATAGGCCTCGAAGCCAAGGAGCATCGCCGTGAAGAACGGTGCGAACGCCGCCGCGACGAGCGCCGCGAGCGAGGAGTAGCGCAGGAATGCGGCAATGATGAACCATGTCGCCACGGTGCCCAGCCCGACGCGCCAATCGATCGCGAACAGTACGCCCGCCGCCGTGGCGACGCCTTTGCCGCCCTGAAAGCGGTGGTACACCGGGAAGAGATGGCCGAGGAACACCGCAAGCGCCGCGTAAGGCGCCGCCTCGGGCAGATAGCGCTGCACGAGCCACACCGCCACGAAACCCTTTAGTGCGTCGCCCGCGAGCGTGATCGTTGCGGCCGCCCTGCTACCGGTGCGCAGCACATTGGTAGCGCCAGGATTTTTCGAGCCATAGGTGCGCGGATCGGGCAACGCCAGCACCCGGCTTACCGCAATGGCGAAGGAGATCGAGCCGATCAGATACGCAGCCAGCACAGCAAGCGCGATCTCCATTGCGGCGATTCTATAGAATCGTTCGCGCGATGGACGCGATCATCATCCGGGACCTGCGCGTGGAAGCGCTGATCGGCATCCATCGCCGCGAGCGCCACGTGATGCAGACGCTGTCGATCGATCTGGATATCGGCCTCCCGGGAAGCGCGGTGTTCGCGAGCGACAAGGTCGCCGACACCATCGACTACGAGCAGGTGGCGCTTCGCATCCGCGCGCTGGCCGCCGCGCAGCACTACCGGCTCGTCGAGACCTTCGCCGACCGCGTCGCCGCGTTCCTGATCGATGACTTCGGCGCGCCGTGGGTGAAATTGAGCGTGGCGAAAATCGGCATCCTGCCGAACGCCAAGTTCGTCGGCGTCACGATCGAGCGACGTCGACCGCAGTAGGCGCGAGCAGCCGCACCAGCGCCGCCGGCGCGATCCGCACGAGAAATCCGCGCCGCCCGCCGTTGATGTAGATCGCCGGCAACTCGAGGATCGAGCGCTCGATGAAAACCGGCAGCGCCTTGCGCATTCCGAAGGGCGACGTGCCGCCGACCGGGTAACCGGTGTGCCGCTGCGCGACTTCCGGCTTGCATGGCTCGATGCGCTTGCGTCCGGTTTGCCGTGCCAGCTCTTTCGTCGACACCTGGCGGTCGCCATGCATCAGTACGATGAGTGGGTTCGTCTCCTCGTCTTGCATGACGAGCGTCTTCACCACCTCATGCTCCGGCACGCCGAGCGATTCCGACGACACCGCGGTTCCGCCGTGCTCGACGTACGGGTATTGGTGCACCGTGTAGGCCACGCCGTGCGTTTCCAGCATCTCGGTCGCCGGCGTGCTCATCCGCGCGGATGGTGTTCCTTATGGAGCTTTTTCAGCCGCTCGCGCGCGACATGCGTGTAGATCTGCGTGGTGGAGATATCGGCATGGCCGAGCAGCATCTGCACGACGCGCAGGTCGGCGCCGTGGTTGATGAGGTGCGTGGCGAACGCGTGGCGCAGCACGTGCGGCGAGAGCCGCTTTCCGGGTATCGCGCGTGCGCCATAGCGGCGGATGAGATGCCAGAACGCCTGGCGCGTCATGCCGGCGCCACGAGCAGTGATGAAGAGCGCATCGGGTTCGCGCCGGCCCTTGAGGTTCGGGCGCGCTTCGCTCAGGTAGCGCTCGATCCAGTGCACCGCCTCCTCGCCGAGCGGCACCAGCCGCTCCTTCGACCCTTTGCCGAGCACGCGCGCCACTCCCGCCTGCAGATTGGCGGCGTGGAGCTTCAGCGCCACCAGTTCGGACACGCGCAGCCCCGTCGCGTACAGCGTCTCCAGCATGGCGCGATCGCGCACTCCCATTGCGCTCGCCGCGTCCGGTGCCGCGAGCAGCGCTTCAACATCATCTTCGCTCAGGGTCTTTGGAAAGCGCGGCGCGCGCTTGGGCGGATCAAGCTTGAGCGTCGGATCGGTCCGCAGCAGCCCTTCGCGCACGCAGTACTGGTAGAACCGCTTCAGGCTGGAGACGCGGCGCGCGGCGCTCGATGCACGCCCCTGCTTCGCCGCCAGAAAAGCGAACACGCGCGCTTCATCCGCGGCGAGGAGATCGCCACCCAAAAATGCCGCCAGCTGCTCGAGATCCGCGCGATAGGCGGCGATCGTGTTCTGCGCGAGCCCGTCTTCCAGCCACAGGGCGTCGCAGAACGCGTCTAGGGCGTGAGCTCGAACGCGTCCGCCGCGCACTCGTGCATCAGCAGCCAGCGCTTCGCCTCCAGCAGGTAACCGCTTGTCGCATGCGCGAACCCCCCGATACCGTCGGCGGCGACGACGCGATGGCACGGTATGACGATCGGCAGGCGATTGTCGCCGCAGGCTTGGCCGATCGCGCGCGCGTCGACCCCGAGCCGTCGCGCGAGCTCGCCGTAAGTCAGCGTCTTGCCGCGCGGTATCTCGCATAGCGCGTCCCACAGCAGCCGCTGAAATTCGGTGCCTTCGATGAGCAGCGGCAAATCGAACTGGGCATTGGGGTCGTTGCGGTATTGCTCGAGCTGCCGCACGGCGCGCTCGGCGAGCGCGTTGGCCGGCGCGCGAGTCGCAACTCCGGGCGGCAGGTAGCTGATGTCGGATACACGGTTTTCGCGAGTGCGCACCGCGACCTTCATTTTCGGGAATTCGATGATGGCGTCGTACATCAGCGCACTCTAAACCGGGAGCGCGCCGGTTTCATCCCGGTTGTTGCGCGAGCTGCTCGATCTGCGCGAGCAGCTCCTCCGGAATGTCGATCCCTTGAGTGCGCGCGCTTTTTTCGCCGGCAAAGCGCCTTGCGCCGGGCAGCCGCACTTCCGCATCGGCGAGCATCGTGCTGACCACCGTCTCCAACCGCTCGTAATAGCGTTCCATGCCGGCGAGCGCGCCCGGATCGATGGCGATGAACGCCTGGCCGATGCGCGGTCGGTTGCCTTCCTCGGAGAAAAAGGAATCGGCTTCCGGCCCGATGGCTGAGCCGGTGAGCCCGGCGCAGATCAGCTCGAACATCAACGCCAGCATGGCGCCCTTCACGCCGCCGATCGGAAACAGGCTGCCGTGCTCGATCGCCTCCTTCGGATCGGTGGTCGGTCTTCCGTGCCGATCGAGCGCCCAGCCTTCCGGGATGCGCTCGCCTTTGCGCATCGCCATCATGATGCGGCCGCGCACCACGGTCGTCAGCGCGAGATCGATGACGATCGGCTGCGCGCCCTGGCGGGGGAAGACCGCGGCGACCGGATTGGTGCCGAAGAGCGGCTTCTTCCCGCCCCAGGGTGGAATGGCGGCCGGTGAATTGGTGAACGCAAAACCGACCAGCCCCGCTTCAGCCACCGGCAGGAGGTGGATGCCGAGCACGCCGACATGCGCGCTGTTGCGGATGCCGGCGAAGCCGATGCCGTTGCGCCGCGCGCGCTGGATCAGTTCTTCGACCGCCCATTGCGCCGTCACGTAAGGCAGGCCGTCCGCGTTGTCGAGCAGGCACACGGCCCCGCGATCGGCGACGAGGCGCGGCGCCGCCGCGCCGTCGGCACGTCCCTTGCGCAGCATGCCGCAGTAGAACGGCACGCGCGACATGCCATGGGTGGGCAAGCCCTGCTCTTCCGCCGCCACCAAGTGCCGGGCGGCGGCTTGCGCCATCCGCGGATTCGCGCCGGCACGCTGCAGCGCGCTAACCGCGAGTTGAAACAGTGCTTGCGCATCCTTCTTCATCGCGCGGATTCTAGCTGCCCCTCCAGAGGAGCGTTCCATGGGCAAGATGATCGAACTGAAGGCGGCTGACGGCCACACGCTTTCCGCGTATCGCGCGGACCCTGCCGGCAAGCCGCGCGGCGGCATTGTCGTGATCCAGGAAATCTTCGGCGTGAACAGCCACATCAAGAGCGTCGCCGACGGCTACGCGCGTGACGGCTACGTCGCCATCGCGCCGGCGATGTTCGACCGCGTGCAGCGCAACGTCGACCTCGGCTACTCGCCGGATGACATCGCGAAAGGCCGCGAGATTCGCGCCAAGGTGACGACCGACATGGCGATGAAGGACGCGCAGGCGGCGGTCAACGAAGTCGCCAAAGCCGGCAAAGTGGGCATCGTCGGCTATTGCTGGGGCGGCTTCGTCGCCTGGATGGCAGCGAACAAGCTGTCCGGCCTCTCGGCTGCCGTGCCTTACTACGGCGGCGGCATCCTCGACAACACGAATGCCGCGCCGAAAGTGCCGCTCATGGGCCACTTCGGCGACAAGGACCAGCACATTGCGGTGGCCGGCGTGAAGCAGCTCGCCGAGAAATATCCGCAGCATCAGATTTTCATCTATGCCGCGGACCACGGTTTCAACTGCGACCAGCGCGGCTCGTACAACGCCGCGGCGGCGAAACAGGCGCGCGAGCGGACGCTAGCGTTTTTCCGGCAGCACGTCGGCTGAGTCGCCCAAGACCGCGCGGCGAAAGCGTGCCTTGAGGAGCACGCCGTCGTGCGGCGGCAGCACGAGCGGCAGCTTCTCGTCGCTCACCTTCACGGTCGCGAAGTTCGGCCCGGGCGTGCGATAGACAAGCTCGCGCAGCGGCGCGAGCTCTGCGATCACCGTGAGCGCGTGCCTGAAGCGGCACGCCGCTGCAACCGCGGTGAGGTCGACGCCTTCGGCGGTATGGGTGCGTTGCATGCCCGTCTCGCCATAGCGCTCGTTGTCAATCACCACCACGGTCAGGTTTGGCGGCTGCTGCACGCCGATGGTGGCGAGCGAGCCAATGCCCATCAGCATCTCGCCATCGCCCGTGATCACCAGCACCCGGCGCTTGGGCTGCGCGAGCGCGAGCCCGAGGCCGATCATGGCGGCCTGGCCCATGGCGCCCCACAGCGGGAAGCTGCGGTCCGAGTCGCCGGCGGCGGTGATGTCCCATGCGGTCGAGCCGAGGCCGGCGATCACCAGCAGCTCGCCGCGCTCGCGCAGCAATTCGCTGACGACGTCGCGCCGGCGGAGCTTCATTGCTCGCGTTGGTCCTTGAAGCTCTTGATGCCGATCACCTGCTGGGCGATCAGCACCGCTTCCGCGCCTTGCGCTTCGAACGCGAGCCGCAATGCTGCGTGCACGTGCGCGGCGACGGTTGCCGGCTCGCCCGCCTGGCGCACGGCGACACCCATCGTCTCGAGGACGCGCGCAGTGGTCTGGCCCATCGGCACCTGCCACGGATTGAACTCGCCCTGCTCGCCGCGCATCGTGACGAGCATGAGGAGCGGCAAACGGCACACCTGCACCATGCCGAGCACGTTCACCAGGTTGCCCACGCCGCTCGATTGCATCAACAGCACCGTCTTCTCGCCGCCGAGCCACGCTCCTGCCGCGAGACCGATGCCCTCTTCCTCGGTGGTCAGCACGACCGTGCGCATGCTCGGGTCCGCCTGGCAGAGCTCGATCAGGCGCTTGTGTCCGGCGTCGGGCACGTAGCCGACGACCCGCACGCCGGCGGCGGCGAGCTCGCCATGGACCTGCGCCGGCCAGTCAGGCTGCATGCTTCAGCAAGCTCTGTCCCGGGCGCACGCGCGTGAACGCCACCGGCTTCATCGTTACCGTGCCATCGGCGCGAATGCTGGTATAGGCCGAGGCCTCGAGCGCGCCGGTGTTCGGGAAGTCTTCGCGATAGTGCGCACCGCGCGACTCCTGCCGCGCTGCCGCGGCCTGTGCAATCGCCTGACTGACCGCGACCAGGCTTTGCAGATTGAGCCAGTCGTGCCATGAGAGGTTGAAGGCGCGGGTCGACTCGCCCACGCCGGTGCGCTCGAGCTCGGCGGCGAGCCCGTCCAGCTCGGTGCGCGCCTGCGCCAGCCCGCTCGCGTTGCGCAGGATGCCGACGCGCTCCCACATGGTGTCGTAAAGCCGCTCGCGCAGCGCTTCGAGATCGCCGCGAGCTGAGGCGAGCGGTCGCTCGCAGCGCGCGATCGCGGCATCGATGGCGCGAGAGTCGGGTTGGCGCAAGCCTTGGCTGCGCACCCAGGCGGCCATCGCGTCGCCGGCCACGGCGCCGAAGACCGTGGAATTGGCGACGCCGTTACCTCCCAGCCGGTTTGCGCCGTGCACGCCGCCTGCATCCTCGCCGGCGACGAACAGGCCTGGCAGCGCGGTCGTGCAGTCGGGGCCGAACTCGACGCCGCCCATCATGTAGTGCGCGGTCGGCACGACTTCAACGAGGCCGCCGGCGAGATCGAAGCCGCAATCGGCGCAGCGCTCCACCATGCCCTTGAATTCCTGCCGCACGCGCGCCGGCCCGAGGTGGCCCATGGAGATGTAGAGCCCGCCATGCGGCGTCGTGTTCCCCTTGCGCATTTCGGTGAACATCGCGCGCGACACGAGATCGCGCGTCGCGCGCTCGGCCTTGGCATCGTACGCGGGCATGAAGCGCTCTCGCGTCCCATTGAGCAGGTGCCCGCCGGCACCGCGCAAGCCTTCTTCGAGCACGGTGCCCGTCATGCGGGTATGCATGCCGGCGAGCAGGCCGGTCGGGTGGAACTGCACCATCTCCATGTCGCGCAGCGCGAGCCCGGCACGCAGCGCCATGGCAAGGCCGTCGCAGGTCTTGTCGCCGGACGGCGTGTGATACCGATACATGGTCGGCCCGCCGCCGGTGGCGAGAAGCACCGCCCTGGCGCGCACGAAAAGGTAGTCACCGGTGCGCATGTCGATGAAGAGCACGCCGGCGATCGCATCGCCGGCGGGCGTCTTGATCAGCTCCACCGCACGATGCTCTTCCAGCCGCTGGATGCGCCGCGCCCACACCTGCTCGGCGAGCCGGTTGATGATCTCGATGCCGGTAAGGTCACCCTTGTGCACGGTGCGATCGAATGTCTGGCCGGCGAATGCCTTCTGGTGCACGGTGCCGTCGGGATTGCGATCGAAGAAGCAGCCAAGCTCATTCTCGAGCTCATGGATGCGTTCTACCGCCAGCGTGACGAGCTGCCACGCGAGCTCCTGGTCGGGCAGCCACTTGCCGCCTTCGATCGTGTCCATGAAGTGCCGCTCGACCGAGTCTTCTTTCGCCAGCGCGACGTTGTAGCCGCCCTGCACCATGCGCGTGCAGCCGCATTTGCCGAGCAGGCCTTTTACGGCGACGGTAATGCTGAGCTGCGGGGCCGCCTTATGCGCATGCAGTGCGGCGAAGAGGCCCGCGCCGCCGGCGCCGAGGATCAGGATGTCGCTGTCGCGGGTCGGCGGAACCATTGCAGCGCGAGCACGAGAACCACTAGCACGAAGCCGATGATATCGGCTGCGCCGGTCGGATAGACCAGCAGGAAGCCGGCGGCGATAAGCATCAAGCGCTCGTAGAGCGTCGTGCGGCGCAAGAGCCATCCTTGCAGCCCACCCGCCAGCGCCACAATCCCGACCGCGGCCGTGATCGTCACGAGCGCGATCGACGGCCAGTTCGCCTGGCCGAGGGTCTTGAACGAGCCGGTGAGAAGCAGCCCCGTGCCGCTCGGGTCGAGCACGAACATGAACGGCACGAGGAATGCGGGCGTCGTGTACTTCCAGCACTGCAACGTCGTCTTGTACGGATCGCCGCCGGTGATCGCCGCTGCCGCGAACGGCGACAACGCAGTGGGCGGCGACACCTCGGACAGCACGGCGTAGTAGAAGATGAACATATGGGCGGCGAAATCCGGCACGCCCAGCTGGATCATCGCCGGTGCGGCGATCACCGCGCAGATGATGTAGCTCGCCGTCACCGGCACCGCGAGGCCGACGATCCAGACGATGAGCGATGTGTAGATCGCGGTCAGCAGCAGCGAGCCGCCGGCATATTGCAGCACGATCGAGCTGAACTTCAGGCCGAGGCCGGTGAGCGTGACGACACCGACGATGATGCCGGCGCCCGCGCAGGTCGACGCGACGTTCAGCACGCCGAGCGACCCGCCTGCCAGCGCCTTCACCAGCCCGGAATCCCACAGCCCGCGGCCAATGGGCTGCCTGCCTTTGAACACATCCCAGGAGATGAGCGCGGTGTCGGGCCGCAGGAAGCTCGTGAGCGCGGATACGACCGTGGCCCAGAACACCGACAGCACCGGCGAATAGCCCCACAACATGAACACCACGATCGAGACGAGCGACAGAAAGTGGAACCAGTACCGCTTGGCCAGGTTCCACGCCGTCTCGACGCGCTCGAAGGTGACGCCCTTCATGCCGAATTTGCGCACATCGATTTCCACCATCGTGAAGAGCGCGAGGTAATAGAGACAGGTGGGAATCGTCGCCATCAAAATGACGTCGAGGTACGAGATCTTCAGGAATTCGGCGATCAGGAACGCCGCGGCGCCGAGCACCGGCGGCGAGATGATCGCGCCGAGCCCGCCCGCGGCGAGCAGCCCGCCGGCTTCGTTTTTGCCATAGCCGACCTTGGCGAGCATCGGATAAGCGACAGAGCCGAGTGTCACCGTGGTCGCCACACCCGACCCCGACGGGCCGCCCAGCAGGAACGAGGCGAGAACCACGGTGCGCCCGGCGCCGGTTGGCTTGCCGCCCATCGCCGAGAACGAGAAGTCGATATAGAACTTGCCGGCGCCGGAGTACTGCAGGAAGGCGCCGAAGATGGTGAAGAGGATGATGAGCGAGGAGGAAACGTCCACGGCGACGCCGAAGATGCCTTCGAGCGTCATGTACATGTGCCCGACAAGACGCGGGATCTCGTAGCCCTTGTGCGTCCACGGCGGCGGCAAATAGGGACCGAAGAACGCATAGAGCAGGAAGCAGAACGTGATCACCGGCATGATCCAGCCGGTCGCGCGGCGCATGGCCTCGAGTACCAGCACGACAAGGGCCACGCCGAAGACGATGTCCCAGTCGTTCGGCGTGATCGAGCGATCGAAGAAGTCGTCGCCCTGGCTGATCAGCCACGCGCACACCGCGACCCCCAGCAGTGCAAGGACCCAGTCCCACGGCATGACGCGGTGCCGGAAGCGCCGCGCCACCGGAAAAATCAGGAAAGTCAGGAAAAGGACGAAGGCCACGTGTGTCGCGCGCAGGACCTCGGTGCGCACGATCTCGTAGGAGGCGTAGAGATGGAAGAGCGACATCACGACGGCGACGGCGGTAATGAAAGCCGCCATGGCGCCCGTGAACTTGTTCTGGACGCCCTCCTCCTCCTCGATCATCTCCTCGGCGCGTTTCAGCGCCTCTTCGGAGATCTCGGCGGCCGGCCGGTGGATCCGCTCGACTTCTTCAGCCATGAGAGCCGAGATCAGATCTTGAAGTGACGCACGCGATGCGTGGATTCAAGACCTGACCCCGTCCGCTCTGCTTATTTGATGTTGATGCCTTTCTCGGCGAAGTACTTCACCGCGCCGGGGTGCCAAGGCACGGGCGAGGCACTCTTTTTCTGGTTCTCGAGCTTGATGTTCTCCGCTTCCTTGTGCGTACGCACGAGCTCGTCCTTGTGGTCGAACACTGCCTTGACGATCTTGTAGGCGGTGTCCGCATCCATCTTCTCGTGCGCCACCAGCAGGTTGTTGACCGTGGCGATGTGGTTGTCCTTGTCCATGCCGTGGTAGACGTCTTTCGGGATCACGTCCTGCACGTAGAGGTTGCCGTACTTCTTGTTCATCGCCGCCACAAGGTTCGCATGATCGATCAGCTTGATCCTGACGCCCGGCGTATTCGCGAGATCGGTCACCGCGGCGGTCGGCAGGCCGCCGACCCAGAAGAACGCGTCGATCTTGCGATCCTTGATGGCGTTCACCGATTCGGCGACGCCGAGGCGCTCGCGCTTCATGTCGCGATCCTTGTCGAGGCCCGCCGCTTCGATGACGCGGAACGCCATCACCTCCGTAGCGCTGCCGCCGGAGCCGGTGGAGACGCGCTTGCCCTTGAGATCCTTCATCGTATTGATGCCGGTACCGTCGATCGTCACGACGTGCATGCGGTTCGGATACATGATGAGGAGCGTGCGCACCGGCACCGCGTGGCCTTTGAACTTGTCCTCGCCCTTGTAGGCGTCGAGCGTGGCATCGGCCATCGTCATGCCGATATACGGCTTGCCGGTGTTGATCAACTGCAGATTGGCGACCGAGCCGCCGGTCACTTCAGCCGTGGCTTGGATACCGGGCACATATTTGGAGAGCACCGCGGCCATACCGCCGCCGAGCGGGTAGTACACGCCGCCCGTCCCGCCCGTGGCGATCGAAATGTTCTGCGCTTGCGCCGACACGGCCGCCGTTGCAACGGCGGCGAAAAGCGCCAGCGCGCGGATGATGAGCCGCATCATGAGCCTCCTCGGAGTTTTAATGGCCGCCGATTCTAACGCCAAGCTTGCGCAGCGCTGCGTCGCGCCGCTCGCGCGCCGCTTGGTTGACGGCGCTGTAGATGCTGCCGCCGTGGCTGTCCATCGCCACGACCAGCGGGCCAAAGCCGCGCACACGCAGCTGCCAGAGCGACTCCGGATTGAGATCATCCAGGTCCACGTCGTCGATCGCCTCGACCCAGGTCGTCTCAAGCGCCGCGGTGCCGCCAATGATGGCGAGATAGGCGCCGCCGAGCTCGCGAAAAGCGGCAGCCGAGTCGACCCGCAGCCCGCCCTTGCCGATCACCAGGCGCACGCCGTACTGCTCCATCAGCGGCCGCGTGAAGCGCTCCATTCGATCGCTGGTCGTCGTGCCGATGCACATCGGCGCATAGCCGGTCGGGTGCTCGGCGCTCCGCGCCACCTTGCGCACGTTGGGCGCGGTATGCAGCACCGCCTGGCCGCGCAGATCGAAGCGTGTTTTACGCCCGCGGTCGAACATGTGGATGAGCGTGGCGTCGCGAATGCCGAAGAGCGCGCCGTTCAGCGTGACCGTGTCCTCGATGCGCAGCTTGCGCACCGCTTCGTCGCTGATCGGGGCATTGAAATCGTAATGCGCCATGTCAGCTCGCCATCGTGCGGTGAGCATCGATCCAGTAGCCGAGCGCGCCGAAGACAACTCCGCCGGCGAGGCCGACCCAGGCGATTGCCGCGACGCTCGGCGGCAACGGCCCAAAAGCCGCGCTCACATATGAGAGCAGCAGCAGTATGAAAAGCGCGCCCAGGCCGTAGCGGCCGATGCGATCGCGGGCGACGCTGCCGCTCGCATACAGCGCGAAGCCAGCCACGAAGAGCACGATCTCCGTGGCGAGCGTACCCGCCACGGAATTCCAGAGCCCGAAGCCGATTTTGACGTCGCTGCCGGGCGCAAGCGGCAGATCGGGACGGTGCACGATCGCGTCGAGAAACCAGTGCGATAGCACAACCAAACCGATCATGGTGGCGGCGACCAGGCTGCGGCGGGCGATCCAGTAGACCGCGCCCATGCCAAGCGCCCACAGCGCGCACATGACGAGGCTATGCGTCCACGGGTAATGGACGAAGTCGAGCGGCGTAAACGCCGTGACGCCTGGCGCGATGACCAGCGTTTCAAGCCCCATGAACAGGAATAGCGGCCAGAGAAGATCGATCAGCTCGCAGGCGATGAACCAGGTGCCGAGCGACACCGTGGGCGCGGCGCGCTTCGCGGCAAAGGCGACAGCGAAGTGGCCGATGAACATCAGGTGCCGAGGAGCGCTCGCTTGAGATCGTCCTGCACGGGCTTGTCGCCGAGCCAGATCCTGAGGAGCGCGCGGTAGAAATCCTCGCCGGCGATCGGCTTCCCCGCCGGCTTGCCGTTGACGAG
>Ga0070695_100000898_pt1 | contig 16062 bp, 19 predicted proteins | sample KBSK1252metaG_FD_65471 | JGI IMG/M metagenome (GOLD analysis project Ga0070695, IMG submission 65471) | Corn, switchgrass and miscanthus rhizosphere microbial communities from Kellogg Biological Station, Michigan, USA - KBS K1-25-2 metaG | ecosystem: Host-associated > Plants > Roots >...
GGCGATCCCTACGAGGCCCTGGTGTCCCTGGCCCAGCCCGCCAACATCGACACGGTGATCGTGGACGGCCGCATCCTGCGCCAGGCGGGGAGGTTCACCGCGCTCGACCACGCCCAGGTCGTCCGCGAGGCCCAGGAGGCGGCGCTGGGGCTCCGAGCCAAGGCCGACTGGCCGCCTGTGTAGCACCCGTCATCCCGGAAGCCGAGCCGCAGGCGAGGCTATCCGGGACCCCGGGACACAAGTCTCATCTCACGAGGTCCCGGCTCGAACCGCCGCTCGCCTTCGGCTCGCATCGCTTCGGCCGGGATGACGGGTGCATCTGGCGCCGCCCTCTTTACAGAACAGCCACTTGGGTATTGGTAGGGGCCAAAATCGGGGAACGAGCCCATGTCCGGCCAACGCGAGCGCCTCTACCTGTTCGACACCACGCTGCGCGACGGCGCGCAGACCACCGGCGTGGATTTCTCGATCGAGGACAAGCGGCTCATCGCCCGCACGCTGGACGAGATCGGCATCGACTACATCGAGGGCGGCTATCCCGGCGCCAACCCCACCGATACCGAGTTCTTCGGCACCGACCCCGGCTTCGCCCACGCCACCTTCACCGCCTTCGGCATGACCAAGCGCGCCGGGCGCTCGGTGGCCAACGATCCGGGCTTCCAGGCCACCCTGCAGGCCAAGGCCGGCGCCATCTGCCTGGTCGCCAAGGCCTGGGACTACCACGTGCGGGTGGCGCTCGGCATCTCCAACGAGGAGAACCTCGCCGGCATCCGCCAGTCCATCGAGGCGGTGGCGGAGAGCGGACGCGAGGCCATGCTCGACTGCGAGCACTTCTTCGACGGCTACAAGGCCAACCGCGCCTACGCCCTGGCGGCAGCGCGCACCGCCCACGAGGCCGGCGCCCGCTGGATCGTTCTTTGCGACACCAACGGCGGCACGCTGCCCGACGAGATTGCCGCCATCGTCGCCGACGTGGTCCGCCACGTGCCGGGCTCGCACCTCGGCATCCACACCCACAACGACACCGAGAACGCGGTGGCCAACTCCCTGGCCGCGGTGCGGGCCGGGGCGCGCCAGATCCAGGGCGCCTTGAACGGCCTCGGCGAGCGCTGCGGCAACGCCAACCTCATCTCCATCATCCCGACGCTGCTCTTGAAGAGCGAGTTCGCCGACCGCTTCGAGACCAGCGTGACGCCGGAGCGGCTGAGGAAGCTCACCCATGCCAGCCGGCTGCTCGACGAGGTGCTGAACCGCGCGCCCAACCGGCAGGCGCCCTACGTGGGCGAGGCGGCGTTCGCCACCAAGGCCGGCATCCACGCGTCCGCCATCCTCAAGGAGCCCGCCACCTACGAGCACGTGGTGCCGGAGAGCGTGGGCAACCGCCGCCGCGTTCTGGTCTCCGACCAGGCCGGCAAGTCGAACCTGCTCTACGAGCTGGAGCGGCTGGGCGTGCCGGTCTCGCGCGACGACGCCCGCATCGCCGGCCTCCTCGACGAGGTAAAGGCGCGCGAGGCCGCCGGCTACGCCTACGAGGGCGCCGATGCCTCCTTCGAGCTGCTGGCGCGCCGGCTGCTGGGCGAGGTGCCGCGCTACTTCACCGTCGACAGCTTCCGCGTCATGGTCGAGAAGCGCCACAACGCGCTCGGCAAGCTCGTCACCGTCTCGGAGGCGACCGTCAAGGTCTTCGTCGACGGCGATGGGGAGCCCCTGTGGTCGGTGGCCGAGGGCGACGGCCCGGTGCACGCCCTCGACCAGGCGCTGCGCAAGGACCTCGGCCGCTACCAGGGCTACATCAAGGACGTGGAGCTGGTCGACTACAAGGTGCGCATCCTGACAGGCGGCACGGAGGCCGTCACCCGCGTGCTGGTGGAGAGCCGCGACAAGGCCACGGGCGGGCGCTGGTTCACGGTCGGCGTCTCCTCCAACATCATCGACGCCAGCTTCGAGGCGCTGATCGATTCGATTACGTACAAGCTGCTGCGGTCGGGCGCGGCGGGGACGATGTAAGCCGTCCGTCATGTTGTGCGCGAAGCCGTCTGCGCCGCGCTCAACACGACAACCCGGGAGCGGCTTTCTTGCGTTGTGCCATGACGCCCCAGATGGCCGGCCGGTGCAGGTGATTTGCCGACGCACGCCAAGCCACACAAATTTAACTATGCATTTGCAGGGACCTGCTAAGCTATGGTTACCCCCTCAACGGAGCGCTGCTCCAAGTCCCGGTTATCTGATGATACGTTCGGCTGAGATAGAGAATTTCCGTGGGTTCAAGAGCCTACGCCTAGCAGGGTTTCGGCGGATCAACATTGTTGTTGGCGACAACTCTAGCGGAAAGACGGCCCTTCTAGAAGGATTGTTCCTCGCGTCCGGCGCCTCCCCCCAGGTCGCTGGGAAGCTTCGAGCGTGGCGCGGTTACAACACTGAACTCGAGGGGCCTCCCGACCAGTTGATGGACGCGATTTGGCGCGACCTATTCTTCGATCTTTCGTACGATAACACAGCCTCTGTTCGGATGGTTGGGACAAACGGTGACACTAGGGAGATGGTTATTACTACTGCCTCTCATGACCAACACCAAGAGATTATGCCATTAAAGCGACCGCAAGACGTTCTTGCAATCAGTCACCCTTTGAGATTTGGGTGGAAGGGAGCGAACGACGACGACTTCCACTGGGAAACACCAGAAATAGTAGGCCAGCAGATCAAAGTGACCGTCCGAGAAAGCAATGTGCGTGCGTATTTCATCAGTTCCGCGCACCCGGTCGCACCGAAATTTCTAGCAACCATGCTATCGGATCTTCGCAAGGAGGGTAAGGACGCTCCATTTCAACAAGCGATGAGAAAGGAATTCGATTACATCAAATCGATCTCTTCCGAGCAGAATGCCGGCTCAGCAATGCTATATGCTGGTCTAAAAGGAAAGACAACACTACAACCCTTAAATCTTATGTCTTCCGGTATCTACAAAATCGCCAATATCCTCCTCCACATGATGCGAGCCAAGAAGGGTTTTGTTTGCGTAGACGAGATAGAGAACGGCATATACTACACGCGATTGAAGTCGCTATGGTCGGCGGTCGAACGTCTCTCTAATCAAAATCAGAGTCAGGTCTTCGCGACAACGCATAGCTTGGAATGCTTGCAAGCTGCTGCGAAAGTGTTACCAGCGCGCGAGCTCTCCCTCATTCAAGTCTTTCGTGAGAAGAACGGTTCTTGTCGCGCTCTTCTTGCCGAAGGAGAGAATGCAATTGCAGCAATCGAGAGCGGCATTGAAGTTCGGAGTTAGAGGTTGGACAACGACACTCATTTGGCGATCCTCTCCGAGGGACCAGCTGACGCGAAGTTTTTGGGAAAGCTCGCTGAGGTTAGGGGTAACTTTCCTAAGTTTTACTTTTTCCCTCATAAGGATCATCACGGGGTCGGGGGGTTTGGCCATATGTTGAAGGCATTGAAGGGTAGTCCTCGTAATTTTGAGAGATTGAGGGGTGTTCTTATTGTGGCCGATTCAATGGATGAACCCGATAAAACATTCAATAGCATAAAGAAGAAAGTAAAGGAAATTGGGGGATTCCGCATCCCAGAGGAAGTTCTAAAGATACCTGAGAAGCCGACTAATCAGCCGGGTGTTTTTGTTATGCTGCTGCCTGATGAGAAGACACCGGGGGTCTGGAAAGTTTATATTCACGGGCCATCCTTTTGAAGGAAAGCTGGCGCGAAAAGTGCCTTAGTGACTATTTGACGTGCGGCAAGTCCAGTGTCTCGAAGTGGTCCGCGGAGAAGCAGGCAAAGGCCAGATTCCATGCTCTAGTGGCGGCTTGCTATGAGGCCGATCCAAGCAGAGCTGCATCACAAGTGTTTCGCAGCAAGGATGACACTTTGATCGACCTGGCGTCTAACTGTTTCGACGATGTCGAGCGGCGGCTTCGCGAATTCTGCAAAGCCGTCAAATAGCGTCGTCGACGATGCCGCGGGCGTCTAATCGACATGTCATTTCACCGTCGAGAACGCCGTCGGCTGCAGGATCATGCTCTTGATGGAGGCGATGATCTGCCCGTCCCGCTCGCTCTCGTCCCGCGTCGAGATCCAGGCCGGATCGGTCATGAAGGCCGTCCACTTCTGCTCGCGCTCGGCCAGGGAGTCCCAGGCCAGGAAGTAATAGAGGTCGTTGTTACTCTCGCCGATCTGCACCGTCCAGAAGCCGGCCGGCCTGATGCCGTGCTTCTCCCAGATCCCGAGCGTCGCGGTCTCGAACCGCTTGAGCAGCGCCGGCAGCCGGCCGGGCAGACAGTTGTAAATCCTCAGCTCGTAAAGCATGGCCGTCCTTTCGTGCTTTCATGGCCTGAGGCCAGGCATTTCCTGTCCTCCCCGACCATAGCGCAGCGGACCGCCCGGCCATAGGCGGCCATAGGCTCCGGCGGGCGCGACAAGTGCCGCGGCAGTTGCTATAGCCCTCCCCGCTCGGCAGATCGCACCGGGAGAGCCTCAACATGACCCAATCCGTGCTCGGCATCGTCGGCGGCAGCGGGCTCTACGACATGCCGGCCCTTAAGAACAAGCGCTGGCAGGCCATTGCCTCGCCCTGGGGTACGCCGTCGGACCAGGTGCTGTTCGCCGAGATCGGCGGGCTGCCGATCCGCTTCCTGCCGCGCCACGGGCGGGGGCACAAGATTCCGCCGTCCGCCATTAACTTCCGCGCAAATATCGACGTGCTGAAGCGCGCCGGCGTCACCGACCTCGTCTCGGTCTCGGCCTGCGGCTCGCTGAAGGAGGAGCTGCCGCCGGGGCATTTCGTCATCGTCGACCAGTTCATCGACCGCACCTTCGCCCGCGAGAAGAGCTTCTTCGGGCCGGGCTGCGTGGCGCACGTCTCCATGGCCGATCCGGTGAGCCCGCTGCTGGCCGACGCGGCGGAGCAGGCCGCCCGCGCGGAGAGCATCGGCGTCACGCGCGGGGGCACGTACCTCGTCATGGAAGGCCCGCAGTTCTCCACCCGCGCCGAGAGCGAGCTCTACCGCTCCTGGGGTTGCTCGGTGATCGGCATGACCAACATGCCCGAGGCCAAGCTCGCCCGCGAGGCCGAGATCTGCTACGCCACAGTTGCCATGGTGACGGACTATGACTGCTGGCACGACGACCACGCCCATGTCGACGTGGCCGCCGTCATCAAGGTCCTCTCAGAGAACGTGGACAAGGCGCACCGCCTGATCGAGCGGCTCGCCCGCTCCTTCCCCCGTGAGCACCCCGCCTGCCCCATCGGCTCCGACCGCGCCCTCGACGTGGCGCTCATCACCCCGCCCGAGTCCCGCGATCCGGCCCTGCTGGCGAAGCTCGATGCGGTGGCGGGTCGGGTGCTCGGGAAGCCGGGCTAGGGTCGCGCGGAGCCTGGGCAGCCGGCCCAGGTGCAGCTTGATCGAATGGTCAGCACGGATCGCCGCGAAGCGCCTCGCCGGCGTTGCGGCATGCCGGCTATTGCCCAGCCGCCGCTCGCATTCAGGGATCATCGACTTGCACCAGCCACCCATCCCGATATTCGGGCGACGGCGAAACCGGAAGGTAACTCGCCGGCGGTAGACGGAACCGACCCGCACGGCTGGGTGTTGGCGTGGGTATGGGCTGCATGCTGCAAGCAATCGCACAGGCGCACCTGGAACAGGCCAATCGCCACATCGAGGCGGCACAGGCGCGGCTGGCCTGGCTTGAAGAGGTCATACTCGATGAGCAGGACAGGGGCCTCGACACCAGTCTGGCGGAGGCCCTGATGCACAACATGATGGCGACCCTGTGCATGATGGTACGCCATCGGCTTTCGATCAGGCGCAGCCTGGCGCAGGCCCAAGCCTCAGACGCGGCCGGGCCTCCCGGACAGGTATTTCAGATCGCGCCGGCGATCGGCGCGTCGAACTGCGCACCGGATGCGATGTGTGCAGCCGAACCCGTCGCTGCGCCCGCCCTCGCGCGAGATATCGTTCCCACAGCCTGAGCCTGAGCTGCACGAATCCCGGCGGCAGGGGTCAGGCCCTCACGACAAGCGTCCAGTGAAGGCCCGACGCCATCGCACGATCAGCCGCCCCTTACGGCACGCCGGCGGGCCTGGATGAAGATGCCGGACGCGGGATCCATGGCCCCCACCTGCTGCGGTGGCCGAGCATCCGCCGTAACGGTACGGCTCAGGGAATGGGCGAGCATGACGCCGCAGCCAGCCACCACGAGCAGCAGGGGGACGACCTGGAGGACGCGGGTCCAGGCGGGTCTGTCGAAGGGGCGGCCGAGACTACGACGCATTGTCAGCTCCTCCAAAAGCAGAAGATCGATCTCACGCATGGGGTCGGGCACCGCGCGGTTGCCGGCACGCCCCCGGGCCGGCACATCACAGTGCACTGACCCGCGCGGCGGCGGAACTGCCCGTCAGCTACCGCGAGGTCGTAGTGCTGCGCGAGCTGGAGGGTCTGTCGTACGCCGAGATCGCCCGCGCCGTCCGGGCACCGGTCGGCACCGTCATGTCGCGCCTCTCCCGCGGGCGCGCGGAGCTGCGGGCAGCGCTCGCCCGGCGCATCGCCAAGGACGGGACCGATGCAGTGTAGGGACGCGGAAGAGGCCCTCAGCGCCGCAATCGGCGGCGAGGATGCGGGCGAGCGGCATCGCGCGGCCACGGAGCACGTTACCGGCTGCCCGCGGTGCATGGCGCTGGCCAACGAGTATCGGCGCATCGGGGAAAGCCTGAGGGCCGTCGCCTACGCGTCGGCGCCCGCTTCACTCGATGAGAGAATCCGCGCCGCAATTGCGGCGGAGGGCCGGTCGCCGCACGGCCGGTGGCAACTGGCGGACGCGCGATCCTGGGTGCTGCAGCGGGACGTGCTGGCCGCGCACGTCCGGTCGCTGCTGCAGGACGCGCCCATCCAGATTGCCTCCTCGGAGCGCCACGTGGTGCGGCCGTGGTTCAACGGCCGCGTGGAGTTCGCGCCGGCCGTCAAGGATCTGGCGGCCCAAAACTTCGCCCTCCTCGGCGGACGGGTGGACTGGATCGACGGCAGACGCGTGGCCGCCCTCGTCTACAAACGGCGGCTGCACATCATCAACGTCTTCCTGTGGCCGTCCGAGGGCCAGGCCGACGGGGCTCCCCATGCGACAGGGTTCAAAGGCTACAACGCCATCTCCTGGACGGCGGGCGGCATGACGCACTGGGCCGTGTCCGACTTGAACGCCAAGGAGTTGGCCGAGCTCCAGGCGATGTTCTGAGCTCGTTGCCGGCAGGGCGCCTCGGCGGCACGCCAGGGCACCGCCAGCCATCCTATGCCCCCGCAGGCCGCAGTGGCAGGGAGGATTTCACGACCAGCCGGACAAGCTCGGCCTGGTTGCCGGTTCCCGTCTTCGAGAATATGCGCTGCAGGTGCGTTCTGACAGTGGGCATTGCAATCCGCAACTTCGCCGCGGCCTCGACCAAGCCCCTCCCCGCAGCGATGTGAGCGACGACGCGAGGGGAACCCCGAAGAAATTCCGAAATCTTTCCGAATTGCCTTGGGGACCGGCATTTTCCTGCGTATGTGGGTTGTCTTCAGTGCCAATAATCTACGCATTCGGGCCGTTTCGCCTCGACGCGCAGGCCAACGTGCTCTACCGGGAGACCACGCCCGTCGCGCTGGGGCTGCGCGCGGTGACTCTGCTGCGTGTGCTGGTTGAGCAGCAGTGCGTCCTGGTTGCAAAAGAGACGCTCATCGACGCCGCGTGGCCCGGCCTGGCGATCGAGGACAGCAACCTGACCGTCCAGATCGCCGCGCTGCGCCGAGCGCTGGATCGAGACGCTGCCCCGCTGGGGATACCGGTTTTGCGGCCCGGCCGCGACCAGGCAGGACGGCGAGGGGGCGGAGCGCCAGCCCGCAGCGCCCGCGGCGAGCGCGCCCTCGCCGGGCGCCCCTTCTCCTCCTGCCCTCGGCGGAAGAGTCCCGGTTGCCGTCCTTGACGCAGCGCCAATGGCGGAGAGATGCCTCGTCGATCAGGAGGACGAGGCATGCCGTCCATTGCCACTCGATACCGAGAGCGGCGTCAACGGCCGCGCCTCACGGGCCCGCTTTGCTGACGCCATCGAGCCTGTCGAACGCGGTGCGTTGTGGGTGTTCAGGAGGACAGGCTGGCTCCCGTTTGCGTTTTGCGCCTGGCCTGGACGGCAGGCGCTATCTGCCGGCGGCAATGCTGATGCTGGCCACGATGGCGCTCCTTGCTGCCTTCTGGCTGTCTGCGCCGCTCAATGAGCAGGCTCTTGTGGCCGCAAGCACCGGCGCCACGGAACCCCGGCCGCCTTTGCCGTCGAGCCGGTTCGACGTTCCCGTCACGATATTGCCGTTTACGACCTCCCTCGGCGCTCCTCCCCCCGGATTGGGCGAGCACATCGCCAACGACCTTGCCGCCCACCTGCCGCGCAGCACCATGCTGAGGGTCGTGCCGAGCCAGGGCTTGAGCGACCCGTCACCCGATTTCAAGGCGATCGGCGCCAGGCTGGGGGTCCGCTACGTCGTCATCGGAACCGTCAGCACGCAAGATGAGAAGCTGCGCGTCAGCGTCGCGCTCATCGATGCCCGCCACGGATCACAGGTGTTGCAGCTGCATGCAACCGAGGATCGTGACCGATGGCCGTCGGTCCACGAGGAGTTCATCCATCGGACCACGTTCGCGATCCACTTCCAGGCCCTGCGCCGCGCCGGCAATGAGCCCGCCGATCCCGACACGGAGCCAACCGTCGATCAGCTCCTGGGACGCGGCCACGCCGCCCTCCTCGACAGCAGCAATTCCCCCCGCTTCGGGGAGGCGGAGGCGGCGTTCAGCGAGGTCTTGCGCCGCGAGCCAGAGACGGTTCCCGCCATGGTCGGGCTCGCCAACTACTACATCCAATCGGTGGCCGATCTCAGAATCGATCGGGAGCCGCATCTCACCCAGGCCGAGGAGCTCCTGCGCCGCGCCCTCACCATGAGGACCCACTACTATCCCGTGCACTACCAGCTTGCTCTCCTGCACAACCTCCAGGGCAATCTCACCGCCGCCCTGGAGGAGTTCGACCGGGTCATCGAGCTCTACCCGAGCCACGCGCCTTCGTACGCGAGGAAAGGGCGGGTCTTGATCCGGCTGCAGAGACACGAGGAGGCGCTCAAGAACATCCGCCATGGCATGCGGATCAACGGCGGCACCATCGTCCCGGGTTGGCAGCTGTGGCACGGATGGGCGGAGCTGGAGCTCGGCCGCGACGAGGAGGCGCTGGAGGCGTTCAACCGCGCCCTCGGCGCTCTGCCGCGCAATCCGTACGTGCAGGCGAGCCTGGCGGCGGTTCACGCGTTGAAGGGCGAGAGGGAAGCTGCGCGCCAGCACGTGATCGAAATGCGCAAGCGCACACCGCAGCTCACGGACGAGCAGCGGCTGATCGAGTTCAACAAGGGGCCCGACAACCGCGCGCTCCGCAACCGGCTGGGCGAAGGCTTGCGCCTCGCCATCGAGATGGCAGGCAGCCCGCCCGACCGTTGAAAGGCTCCGACGATTCCGCCCGGTGCCCATGCTCCGCGCACCCCCGCGGAAGCAGTCCCGCAGCTCCTGTGCAAAAAGCGCTGGCTGCGCGAAGCGGGGCGAAGTGGCCATCCTATATGGGACTCCAAAGAGGAAGCCATCGCATCGAGGGCAAGCGCGTGCATGAGGTCGTCCTGTACATGATTAGCGACATAGTGGCGCCGATAAGCTCCCTGTAGGTAACTGCTCACCCCTCTGCGGCAGCGTGACCCAGGCGTAGCGGATTGAACGAAAGGCTGCGTGCTGATTCAAGCTCGGGATGGCGCCCGGGAAGCCTGATTCGCTGGATGCTGACAGCCTGAAGCCGCTGGTGCAGCAGCTGCTGATGCGGATCGACGAGCTGTTGGCGCAGAACAAAGCCCTCCTTGCGAGCGTTGCAGAGCTGGAAGCGAAGCTCGGCCAGCCGCCCAAGACGCCGGACAACTCTCGCTGGCGCCGTCGCGCGGGCAGAAGGTGAATGCCGAGCCGCCGGCAGCCAAGCCGCAGCGCAAGGGCCGCCCCGGCGTGACGCGCAAGCTCGCCGAGACGCCGGACGTGATGCGCCGTCTCTACGCCGAAAGTTGCGCATGTGGTGCCGTGCCGAGGGATTCTGGCTACGAAGGACACCCACAACGGCCCTGTCCCCAAGTCCGAGATCAACCAGACCGCCCTGACCAACGCCAGCGAGGCTACCACGTGGCTTTATAACGTTTCGCAAAGCGCGGACTCTGCTCCGGAGCGCCAACAATATGTACTCAAGCGCTATCCCCAGGATGGCGTCGTGCCGGTCTCACGCTCTCGCGATACGATCGGCGCCATGGCCCGATCCATGCGTGACATCGTCATTCTCGACATGGTCATGAGTAGCTCCACTCCCGTTACGCAGCGCCAGCTCGAGGATGCCGCCGCCTGTGCCTCAATGACCGATCTGAAAACGCTTCGTCTTGGCTACCCCGCAGACTGGGAGAACACGGTGGATGACCACGTGAGGCAGCGATTCAGGAAAGTCAAAGCGGCACTCGTGCAATCGGGTATAACAATGAAACCGGTCGCATCCCCAGAACTATTGTAGTCTCGACGCTGCTGATGTTGATTGTGGGTTGGAGGCTGTTACGGCCGCTTTATAAAAGAGTGTGTGCCGGCTCTTGGGATGAGCCGCTTCGGTCGCCTGTTGTGGGCGCACGGTCTTGCCACGCACATCCGTGAAGCGGGGCCCCACGGCCTTTTTTTTGCCGCGCGAGGAATGGCGCCGCTCTCGGCGCCGCCAGGGGAAAAAGCCGCGCGCAGGATAGCGCTCCAGCCCCGGCTGCCGAGCCGGATCGCCGCTTGGAAAGGGCGCGGTCGCTGTTGTCCCGTTCGGCGTGCGTGTGGTGACTGCCCTTGTCCGCACCGCTCGGGAGCCATGTGGCTGGACCCCACGCCTGCCCAGGCAGTACGGAGGTACTGGTCGGAATGTATGTCGTGTCCGAGGCCGGCATTACCGGTTCCAGGCGCCGATTTTCGGTTTTTTGGAGACATCTCGCCACTCCACGCCGCAGCGTGGCAGTACGTCCGGCTGATTCCGACCAACGTCAGATTGTGGTTGAAGGTCCCATACGCGGTCATGCGCGCGCGCCAGCGCCGAGCAGCGTGCTCGCCGATCGGGCTGACCCGGCACTCGTCCAAGGTCGCCTCGATCACCGCGGCCGAAAGAGTTAAGCAACTGAGATGGTCATGAGCAAGATTTCGAATACGTCCACGGTGCAGAGCATTGCGGGTTTGCAGCAGCGGTGCGAGCTCGCGCTCGAGCTGCTGCATACGCATCGGGGCAACTGCTCAGTCGAGGTCGACCGGGTGCTTGCGGACGACCCGCAATGCGTGCTCGGCCATTGCCTGCGGGCCGCGCTCATCGTGCTTGCCGACGACGCCGCTGCGCGATCCACGCTTACCGCCAGCTTGACCGCCATCGAGGCGGCGAGCGCAGACAGCAACGAACCTGCGCGTCGTCACGCGGATGCGGCGCGTGCCTGGCTGGAGGGCAGCCCGGGTCTTGCGGCCGAGCGTTACGGCGCCATCGTCGTCGACTGGCCAGGCGACATTCTCGCGCTCGTGGTTGCGCATGGGCTCGACTTCCGCCTCGGGCAGCGGCGCATGCTGCGGGACCGCATCGCCCAAGTGCTGCCCGCGTGGGATGCCGCGGCGCCCGGCTACGCCAGCGTGCTTGCGATGTATGCCTTCGGCCTCGAGGAGAACGGCGAGTATGATCGTGCTGAGAAGATAGCGCGTCGCGCCCTCGCCCTCGATCCCCGGCTTCCGACCGCCATTCACGTTGTTTCGCATGTCATGGAGATGCAGGGGCGCACCCGTGAAGGCCTTGCATTCCTTGCCGCTACCGAAGCGGTATGGGGGAAAGGCACCGGCTTTTCCGTGCACCTCGCCTGGCACCAGGCTCTGTTCCATCTCGATGCGGTCGATCCGCTTTCCGCGCTCACGGTCTACGACGCGCAGATCGCGAAGCCGGGCGCTTCGGACATGTCTATGCTCGCTGACGCTTCGGCGCTGCTGTGGCGGCTCCAACTCCGAAACATTGAAGTGAGCGGGCGGTGGCGGGCATTGGCCGATCGCTGGGAGATGCATTCCCTGAATGGCGTGCGGCCATTTTACATCGTGCACGCGATGATGGCGTTCGCCGCAGCCGGACGCACCACCGCCGCAGCGCGCGTGCTTGAAGCCCTGCCGCACACCGACACAAGTGGCGCCTCGCCGTCGCCTCCGGAGGAGGCGCTTGCGACGCCGTTCTGCGAAGCACTGCTCGCATTCGCCCGTGGCGACTATGCGGTAAGCGTCGAATGGCTGGTGCGCGTGCGCCACATAGCGGATCGCTGCGGCGGCAGCCTCGCACAGTGCGATCTCATCCATCTCACTTTCACCGAGGCGGCATTGCGCGCGCGGAAGGCGCGCCTCGCCCGCGCATTGGTGGCGGAGCGCGCAGCACAGAAGCCAGCGAGCCTGCTCAATCAACTGTTGCAACAGCGCTTGCTTGCAATGGCCGCGACTGCATGAAGGGCGGCGCGCGCTTGGATCGGGGAGCCGGCTTCGGCACGAGGCCGTCACATCCTCAGCGCTGCAGCGATTTCGTCAGCTTTCTGAGGCAGTGGACCCGTCATCGCCCTACCCGCAGCGGGAACCATTCCTGAATGGCGCTGAGATTGCTCAACATCTCGATCGCATCCCGTTCCGATAGGGACGGCCGCACCGCGCCGAGAGGCAGGCGTTAGTCCTGCTTGGATGTCAGCGGCTGGCCCGGCCTAAATTCCCCAAAGCAGCCGAAGTTTGGTCCAGCCCTGGCCGCAATCGGTGCTCAGGTTCGCCGCGGCGTGCAATTTTTGGCACTGGATCAAATTGTTACGATCCCAGATGCCAATGCTATCTGAAGGAACTGGCGTAATGGCCGGAGACGGTGCAATCCCTGAGTCGCCTAAGTCGAAGACCCTTGCCGGCCGCGATGTGAGGAACCTCTGTTCCGGGCACCGGGCAGCTGCAAGTGCGGCCGCCATGTTCCAGGCCGGAACCTCTCTTGAGGGAAGCGCAGACAAAGCCCCGACGCCTTCCCTCGACCTCCTGACAACCATGATCCGGGGCCACGCGGCGGAAAGTGAGCGCGCGCTGCAAAAAGCCGCCAGCGCGACCCGCCGTATCGACGCGATACTCGCCAACATCGCCGATACGAAGGACTCTCGGCGAAGGCAAGCAAATGCCGCTCCACCTGCTGCCAACCGCACGTGGCGCGCGCGGCAGCTGAATGTCTGTGTCGTCGGCCTGATCGTGGTCGTAGGCGGCAGCGCCTTCTATGTATCGGAGGCGGGCAAGGAGCAACCACCAGCTATCGCCGCTGCTGCTGAAGCACTCGAAGCGAGATCGGTTGTCATTGGCAACGCCAATGCAAACGACAAACCGATGGAAAAGCCGCTACAGGCAGCAGAGCCCGGCGGTTCGCCAACGGTCGGCGTTGAGGAGCAGCGGATCGATGAGGGCGGAATTGGCGCCAAAGGTCCCTCAGGTGCACATTCGAATGACCAGGCGGTCGTGACGCCCTTGGCAGGGCAGCCGATCGAGAAACCTGGCTCCGACATGGAGAATCGAGCTGACGGCGCGGCAGGGGAGCCAAAGCCCGGCGAGGCAGTGCGCACCGATTCAATCCCCCCAGCTGCGAACGCATCGGCCGAAGAGCCGTCGCGGGACGCGGTGCCTCCGCCACCGGCCATCCCCGAGACCGGACCAGCAATCGACCGAACAAACGATCCTGTCGCGGTCCAGGTCGCTGGCGTGACTTCCGGCGTGAACATGCGCCGCGGACCAGGCAGCGGCCAACCGGTGCTCGCAACTATTCCTGCAGGCAGTGCGAAGGCATCGGCTGAAGAGCCGTCGCGCAACACGGTGCCTCAGCCACCGGCCATCCCCGAGACCAGACCAGCTATCGACCGAGCAAACGACCCTGTCGCGGTCCAGGTCGCTCGGGTGACTTCCGGCGTGAACATGCGCGCCGGACCGGGCAACGGCCAACCGGTGCTCGCGACTATTCCTGCAGGCAGCCCGATCGAAGTCGTCAAATGTGCCTATTGGTGCGAGGTGATCTTTGCCGGCCGGCGAGGGTGGGTCTACAAGAGCTTCATCAGAGCACCGCTTGCGGACGCCACGGTGTCGCCCGGGCGCACCAAGCCACGCCCGCGGAAGGCCGGCTCGAACAGCCACGTATTGGGCGGTACCCGGACGTGGGCGTCGGATCCGCGCAGGCTCAAGCCTGCTACAGCTCGACTAGCGACGGATCAAAGCACACGAGATGCGCAAAGTCGTGGTCAAAGCAGCAGTCGTCCAATCCTCTGGGACACCATTGTATATCTCTGGAACCAGATACCAGCCGCTCTTCGACCCAATTCCGACTGACGACATCTTCATTGCCGGGCCTCACTAACAGCGCGGTGGTGTCCTGCCCGGCGGCGGATCAATTTCGACGGTGCCGATGATAAACCGGGCGCGGCGCTATTGGCACACAGCGTTGTGCCAACGCGCGATCATGTCCGCTATGCCTTGGCAGTGGCATCCCGCTTTCGACGCGATTGACCCAGAGGAGAAGTTAATTCCGGCATACCTCAGTTTAGGTGGCGCTTAAGAAATTCGCGCATCCTGCGGCTCGCATCGATGGCTGCCTCCTCGTTGTATTCCAACCAGTGACCAAATATCCTCCTGCCGGGCCGAAGCTCCGGGTAGTAGAAGCTGTGGTGAACGCTGGGGTAGACGACTTGCTCGATCGGCACTCCGTCGGTGCGCCAAGCGTCAATTCTCTGGGAGCAGTCTGCCGCTGGCGTCCATTCGTCGAGGGCTCCAATGAGAATCAGCGTGGGGATCACCAGGCGCCCCGCTACGGCCCTGCACACGGGATAAAACGCAACCACTGCACGAAACCCCAAATTGCTTGGACGGACGAACAGTTCGAACGAATTTGCTTCTGCCACCAAGAGGCTGACCCAACCACCTTGCGAGAAGCCGACTGCGGCCACACGTTGTGGGTCGACGAAGGTCTGGCGAGCCAAGAAGGCTAGGGCACCATAAGCATCCGACCTGCGCATGCCGGCGATGTCCGAATATCCACCAGTGCAGGCGTGCTCTACGCCGCGCGTGGTAAAGCTGTCGACGAGCAGAGTGACATAACCCCAGCCAACAAGTTCATCGACCAGTTTTCGCTTTGTCGTGTCGGGCATGCCGGCACAGCCATGCAGCCCGATGACCGCGGGAAAAGGGCCTGCACCCTCGGGCTTAGCCAAGTACCCCTGTATGCGGTCGCCCAGAATGAGCCCGCCCGAAATGAGCCGTTGAGTGGCGCCTTCAAACTCTACGGGCTCCAGCGGACCAGCGCAGGCGTCAACCAAAAAAGCAGGCGCGGCGCACCATAGCGTCAGCGCGAGCGCGGTCGGCAAACCGACAGTTCTAGGCAACGGCGTCTCCCTTGAACGCTTTGCGCAATGCCTTGGGGTCCACACTTCCGATTATGGCACTTTGCTCCCTGACTGCCGACCGGCGGGTCTGCTTTGCTCCGAAAGCCGACTTGCGGCGCCTTGTCGATGCGGTGCCGCCGAGCGTGCCGCCGATCATGGTGCGGGCAATGGAAATCCTGGCGGGACACAGCGCCCGAAGGTGACGTGCTCAGTCATTCGGAAACCGCTGGCGCCACGTCAAGCGGGTCAATCTGTGCACGAGGCAGTCGTCGTCGCCAAACATGCGCTGGCCTTCGGGAAGGAAGCCAAGGCGCCGGTAGAACCTGTGGGCGCGGGTATTGCTGGCCAGGGGGTCGATCACGATGGCGGTCACCACCGGCTCGGCGAAGCAGATCTGGAACGCTCGTCGCATCATTGTCTCGCCGTAGCCTTTTCCGAGGTCTTCTGCCGCCCCGATCCAGATGTCGATAGCCCGCAGATTCGGCTCAATCTCTCCCCAGTAGTGCGTCTCCTCGGTGTAGGGGTCGATGATCTGCATGGCTCCGATCGGCCGGCCATCGAGCTCTGC
>Ga0070695_100000900_pt1 | contig 16056 bp, 16 predicted proteins | sample KBSK1252metaG_FD_65471 | JGI IMG/M metagenome (GOLD analysis project Ga0070695, IMG submission 65471) | Corn, switchgrass and miscanthus rhizosphere microbial communities from Kellogg Biological Station, Michigan, USA - KBS K1-25-2 metaG | ecosystem: Host-associated > Plants > Roots >...
CGAAGCCAACGTACCCCTCTGGAACCTGCTGAAATACCGCGGTGAACTCGGCTTTCATGACCACCTCGGGGCCAAGTATACGGCCCAGGCGTCTTTCGTGAAGTCTAACGCTGCCTTAAGCCGCGGGCGCGACCCTTGCGCAAGCAAGGGGCGTGACCGTCGGCCTTCAAGGGCAAGTTAGATGGCTCCATTCCATGCGTCCTTCAACATCTGAATTGCTCTGTCGCGCAGTGACGGTACAGGCTGCCGCGGATCGTATGGCCACGTCCCGAGCCGTCCCACACCGGTCGGCCGGACAACGCCTTGGCCAACGATGCGTTGCTTGCCGGACCCTAGATCGTAGTTCGCGACAAAGCCACCAGGCACGGACTTCGTCAATGTGAAGCTGCCTCCCCGAAAAGAGCCTCTTTCGGAAGACCACACTCCGCCCGAGATCCAGGTTCCCTCCACTGGGCTGATGGTGATCGGGAGCGTTCGGGCACCGCCATCGGGTAGGCTGAACTCGAAATGGGTGTAGGACTCATCGTCGACTACGCCCGGGTCACCTTGATCGAGGACTGTGACCACGAAGGTTGTGGACTGTGATGGCTGCCGGTGGGTGCCGATCATCTTCCATCCGTCGTACATTGTGAGATCAATCTCAGGGGCGGAGCTCGCGCACGATGGGAGACAAGACAAGAAAACGACTGAGGCAGCAGTTCGGGCTACGCTTCGCGGGACGAAACACCGCAACATTACATGCCCATCTAACGCCCACGCTGACGAGCGGACCGGACTGGCGCGGGTCGTGCCTTCGGTCTTGCACGACCCGTGACAGGACGGGCCGACACGTCCAGCGTGCGGTTCGGCGGCCCAAGCAGCCACAACTGGAAATGATCTGCGCGCCTCACGGCTCGAACTCCTCTACGTGGTCCGGTGGTCCTGCGAGAGTGGCAGTTACTCCCTCACCTTCGAGGACAACGCGCACATCATTCCACGATTCGAGCTCAAGTCGGCTTGTGCCCACAAACTCAAGCGGGAGTGGAATGATGTTCTGGTGGGTCTCGCCTGATAAGACAAGACGCCCATCCAGTAGCTCGATAGGAGAGGCTCCGCCCATTCCAGATGTTCTGCCCCTCTTGAATCGCAGTTCCGCTTGCTGCCAATATCCCCATCCACCGTCAACCCCGGGACGCCCACCGGAACGATGCACGTAGGCGTCAACGACCGCAATTAAGTCGCCATCACACTACCTGATTGCCTCCAAGGTGGAGTCATGAACCTCAATGGCGGCGTTCGCCTCAGGCTCGCGATTCATTTGTTGCCCGCCGAACGATCGCGCTGACGAGCGGACCGGACTGGCGCGGGTCGTGCCTCTCCTCTCGCACGACCCGTGACAGGAGGGGCCGGCACGTCCAGCGTGCTGTTCGGCGACGCGCCGCTACGACGCAGCCTTGAGCAACACACGCTCGAGCGGTTTCGGCACGTCGATGGAGTAGAAGCGGTTGGCGGCATAGCCGTAGTCCTCCCCGCTCTCGTCCACGATGCGTAGATATCCACGATCCTCGGCTGCGTCGTCGGGAACAACCCGATACAGCTTCCCCAACTCAAGGGATGCCTCGTACCCTTTGTTCTTGATGCACACCGCGAATCGAACGGGAGCCTTCTTGGTTCTTCTCATGTCCTAGTCCAAGAGCGGGAACTTGATTTTGATCTCCCGCCGGCCGACGCCGTGAGCCTCATACCAGTGAACCTCGGCCTTGTGAATCGTTCCGTCAAGCAATCTCACCTTGGCGATCCCTTTGCGCTTTCGCCACCGCCCGGGCCCATATCGTCGCCGCAGACGCCGGAGCTCACGAATTCCACCCGATGTGGCGATCGTCGCCTGACTTCGGATCGGGCCGAGAAGCTCGAAGTCCACTGCGAGAAGTTATCATGACCTGCCCCGGACCTTTTTTGCGTTCGCCGAACGATCACGCTGACGAGCGGACCGGACTGGCGCGGGTCGTGCCTTCCTTCTTGCACGACCCGTGACAGGACGGCCCGACACGTCCAGCGTGGGGTTATGCATGATGGCTATAGCGGTCGAGAACCGTGAGAACCTCGTCAAGGGACAGGTCATCTCCGATGAACGGAATGTCGCAGTCAGGCTCAGTCATGTCGACCTCCACCTGAACGGAGTAGCGAGGCATGTTTGATGATCCGGTAGCCGTGGCGACAACTGAAACCTCGATCCCGTGGTGCGTGCGACTCCGGTACACAACATGATTGCTTCCTAGGTGTTCGCCGCGCATCTCGAATTGCTCGTTGAATCGCCGACCCACGGCGGCGCCCAGAACTCGCACCGCTTCGTCCTTATCATTCATGAGCGTGCCGCCATCGTCGTCATCCATGCATAACGATCACGCTGACGCGCGCGCATCGTGGCGCGCGGGTTGCCCTGCAAGCCGCGTGACACGGTAGTGCGACCCGTCCAGCGTGTGGTTATGTGTCTGGTCGTCATGCTAACGCCGCAGAGGAATCGGGACACATGCTTGGCCCTCCGGGCATACCCGCCACGCCTCTGGCATGTCGAGACTACCCCACTGCAACTCGAGCACGTACTTCCTGGCCGGCTCAAACGTCCATGATTTGATGCACCGCTCGACGGCTTCAAACACGGGACGGAAAGGTGGAGGCGCGATCGAATGTGGATCCTCAGCGACTGACATCGCGCTGCCTGAGGCGCCGGTCTCGACTAGGTATCGCACCTTTGCGGCGAAGCGAGCCATTCTCGCTGCGGGCTGGTACTCAAGGAGGCACGGGCTACGCGCAAGCTTCTGGTCGCCAACGCTAGCGGGAGCCGCGTTCGCGAGCACTGATAGAAGTATGAGGGCCCCGGTGCTCATCCCCGTTCAGGGCTCCTTCCTTTCCCAGTACACATAACGCTCCGCCTGACCCGCGCGGCCGGTGGCGCGGCGCTTGCGGCCCTGTGCAAGCGCCGGGACACCGGAGTTGCGTCGGGTCCAGGCGGTGGTTCGGCGGCGCAGCGCGAACGATTTCACTGAACTCCCACACCATTCCTCGGAGCGGCTGCTAGTCTACCGGGACCACCAGCAGAGGGAATGAACGAGCCACACACGGCCGCCACAAAGGGTAGGCCAAGCCACAGACACCTCACCAACCAGCGCCACGGCTCAATCTCGACGTGAAAAGTGGATACGACCCATGCGATTCCCAGGTTTACTAGGACGACAGGCCCAACAAGCCACCACGAGATGGCTCGGGCATCCGTGCTAAGTGCACGGATCAGCCAGAACGCAAGGGCCGGAGCCGCGATGGCGATGAGGATTGTGCCAGTAGTGCCGACAACCTCGTGCCGAACGGCGCCGAGTACGGCCAGGACATTCGAGAGGCGGCCATTGGCGCAGACAACTAGGGTGAGATTCTGAGCCGCGACGACGGCTGCCGCGACGAGTAGCCGGGTTGACCACCGGATCATGGTCACCTCCTCCATGGAATCCTCAGTCCGCCGAACGCTCCCGCTGACGTGAGGACCGGACTGGCGCGGGGCGTGCCTTCTGTTTTGCACGACCCGTGACAGGACGGGCCGACACGTCCAGCGTGCGGTTCGGCTGCTGGCTATCTGTTCGCGAGAAGTTCCTCGACGGTAAGCCCAACATCGCGAGAGATCTTGCGCAAGAGGGTGGGGGCGACGTCCCGAGCACTGTGGAAAGGCACGGTCGTCGAGCGACCATCGGGATGTCGGAACTGCTTGTGCGACCCACGTTGTCGCACCTCAACAAAACCCAGGGCCTCCAGCAACGCGACCACTTCGCGGGGCTTGAGGACCGGGACTGACCCCACCGCTACGCGACCTGGATGGTCCGAACATCGACGAACTCGGACTCCAGCACAGGCTCACCGTCTTCCAGAAGCATCTCGATGACCTCGCGAAGGTTCCCCTGCAACTCCTCGATATCGGTGCCCTGCGTGTGAGCTCCTGGCCAGCCAGGCACGTAGCCGACGAGCGTGCCGGTGTCTGGATCTCGCTCCACGACGAACTTAAAGGTCCTCACCTTGCCAATCTCCTTTGAGCCAAGGGTGACCTTACGCTCAATTCCCGCATTGGTCCAGCGGCCGAACGATACGCCTGACGCGCCCGCCCGGCGGCGCGGCTCTTGCGGCCTTGTGCAAGCGCCGTGAAGCCGGAGTGGGTCGCGTCCAGGCGTCGGTTAGACGTCTGGCCTCGACACACGTCACTTCGCCTAAAGATCGAGACAACGAGCGACTGCGGAGTGACTGTCTGCTCGCAACCCTCTCCCGGCGCCGACTCGGCTTGGTTGCCGACTCTGAGACCCCAGCCCGAAGGGAGGCAGGCGAAGCAGCCCCATCCAGCCTCACCAACGACTGACACCGAAGCGTGCTCATTCACGACCCTAAGAGGCATCCCGATTCGCACTCCCTCCGGCGACACGAAGGCTGCGCTGTCGGTCGAGAGATAGTCAATGACCTCAACACCGTCTGCCTTTCGCGTCGTCACATCGTAGTCGACGCCTTGGAAGGTCAACTGCCGCAGGATCTCCGATTGCCCTGATCGCGGCTCGATCCAGACGGCGGAGCAAATGCCGGGCGGTCCAGGGGATATGAAGTACCCAAGTACCACGGGGTCACCACCTGGGATCTCTACGACGTCTTGCCCCTCAGTCCCCCGAACAACCCACCCGACCGCGGGGTATCGTGAAGGGGATTCCAGGGATGGAGCACAAGAAGCCAGCGCCGCAATCTCGAGCACCACAACGGCAACCGTTCTCATCACGGATGTCTTGTCCAGACGTCTAGACACCATGACTTCTGGTGAACGTAACGGCTGACCTCCGGTCGTATCGCGGGTTAGCCCCAAAGGGGCCAGAGCCGCCTTCACAATCGCTTGTGAAACCCATCTCCCGGAGGTCAGCCATGGCTCAGACTACTCCTCTTTTCGTCGGGCTGGATGTCCACAAGGACAGCATTAGCGTCGCTTTTGCCGCAGGTGGGGAGGATGCTCCGCCTCACTTCCTCGGCCAGGTCGGGACCCGCCAGTGCGACATCGACAAGCTGATCCGCAGACTGCAGAGCCGCTCCCGCAGGCTGTTGTTCGCCTACGAGGCCGGTCCATGCGGCTACGTGCTCTACCGCTACCTGACCAAGAAGGGTCTCGACTGCAGAGTGGTGGCTCCCTCCCTGATGCCCAAGCGTCCAGGTGATCGGGTGAAGAACGATCGCCGGGATGCCGTCGAGCTCGCCCGCCTCCTGCGCAGCGGGGACCTCGATCCCGTCTACGTCCCAACCGTGGAGGATGAAGCCATTCGCGATCTCGCCCGCGCGCGGGAGGACACCCTTCGCACTCTCAAGGCAGCCAAGCTCCGGCTGAAGTCCTTCCTCCTCCGGCTCGGTCTCCACTACGTCGGCCGAGCCAACTGGAACGACGCCCACAGGCGCTATCTCGCCCAGGTCGTCTGCCCGACGCCTGCGCAGCAGATCGTGTTCCAGGAGTCTATCCGTGCGGTCGATGAGCAGGTCGAGCGGCTGGCAAGGCTGGAGACCGAGCTGCGAGAGCAGGTCGCGTCGTGGCGCTTGGCTCCCCTGGTGACCTCCATCCAGGCCCTTCGCGGGGTTCAGGACACCGTCGCCATCACCGTGGTGGCGGAGCTCGGCGATCTCACACGCTTCGATAATCCTCGACAGCTCGCCGCCTTCGTCGGCCTCACTCCCTCCGAGTACTCCAGCGGGGCGACGCGGCGACTGGGCGGCATCACCAAAGCCGGCAACAGCCACGCACGCCGCGTGCTCGTCGAAGGTGCCTGGGCCTATCGCTACCCAGCCAAGGTCTCGGCCTACATCCAGAGGCGCATCGAGGGCTTGCCCAAACCCGTTCGTGACATCGGTTGGAAGGCCCAGGTCCGGCTCTGCAAGCGCTACCGCAGGCTCAGTGCGCGAGGCAAGCATCACAACATCATCGTCACCGCAATCGCGCGCGAGCTCCTCGCCTTCATGTGGGCGATCGCCAGAGAGGTACCCCTGCACACGTAGAGAACGGATTCCGATGTCCAGGCGGAGGCGCGGCCCCGGTGTGGCGTAACCCTCGAGATCGTTAAGAGGCGGCCACGGCCGACCCTCGTGCCTAGACCGAGGCAGGCGCCTGACGGACGCAAGTAAGGTGGTAACCAACCCACGGATATCAGCAGGATCTACCGTCGAGCTTACTGGCACCGCCTCCGACCTGGACTCTCATGAATGGAGTGAGACGTCCCTGTGAGAACAGAACCTGAACCGGAGGAGTTGACAGCTGAAGTCATATCAACGATCACGCTGACGAGCGGACCGGACTGGCGCGGGTCGTGCCTTCCTTCTTGCACGACCCGTGACAGGACGGGCCGACACGTCCAGCGTGGGGTTAGGTTGCAGGCCGCTCACTAGGCTCTCCGGAATCCGCATCAACCGCTCCCAACTGAAAGTAGCCGTCATGGGAGATGAACGCGCGCCCGTAGTCTGGCGACGTCAGCAGATACATGTCCCACCCGAACATCATCCCTAGGTGGACGAGAGTCACCACATCGGCGACCTCGTGCCGAAGCGCAAGAGCGGCAGGGCGCTCGCCCAAGTGCGAATGATCCCCGTAGGATTCACGCAAGCGGTAGTACAAATGGAGGTTCTCGTTCGACGCCCACACTCCCCACTCGACAACCCACACTAGGCACCAATCGAAGTATCCCAGACTTTCGACAATTTCCTTGGCACGTGCGAAGTACGTGTGCCCGGGCGCGGCCTCGAAGGACTGCGTGCGACTCCCAGGCAAAGCGTCTACCACCGGTAGGCCGTCCGATCCGACGTGTCGCTCAGCGTACGTCTTCGCTTCTTGGTCCGTCAGAAACCTCATGGCATTTCCTGCAACCTAACGTGCCGTATCAGCTGCGGGCGCGACGCTTGCGCACGCAAGCGGCGTGACCGCCAGCTGCATGCGGGTGTTAGACCGCCCGCTCCCGCAGAGCCTCGATAATCTCACCTGCGACCTCCGCCTCTCTGTCCGGGCTCGCCTGTACGCCAGTCGTTACCTTACCAATTCGTTGAAGGTGCGTTTGGAGCGCCTCGAGAGAGCATCCCTGAGCGACCATCGACACGATATGCGGTGCGTAGCTGTCGTACTCGTCAGCAGGCGCAAGCTCGCCGGGAAGCACGCCCATCGGGTCCCACCTCCTGAGGATGGCCTGCACGGCGCCGACTTGCTTCATCGCCGCCTTCTTTCTGTCGATGTCTCCGTAGTCGCGCATCACTCTTTGCCGGTCTAACTTCAATTCGGCCGACCTGCCGTATCGGATAACGGCTGGTCAGCGTAATCGGATAACGGCCACACCGACAATACCTTCAAGGCTACCCATTCGGGGGTTTTTCCCGATCGAGCGGGCTGCAAATGCCCCGCGGGCCGCGGTTCAGGACGTGGGTGTAGATCATCGTCGTGGACAGGTCGCGGTGGCCGAGCAGCTCCTGGATGGTGCGGATGTCGTAGCCGTCCTCCAGGAGGTGGGTGGCGAAGGAGTGGCGGAGGGTGTGCGGGGAGGCGGCCTTGGCGATGCCGCTGGCCAGCACGGCCTGGCGGAACGCGCGCTGGACCACGGTCTCGTGCAGGTGGTGCCGGCGAGTCCTGCCGCTTTCCTCGTGGACGTAGGTGCGCGTGGCCGGGAAGACCCACTGCCAGGACCACTCCCGGCCGGCGTTGGGGTACTTCCGGCCCAGCGCGTCCGGCAGCTCGACCCAGCCGGCGCCCCTCTCGAGGTCCGCCTCGTGGGTGGCGCGGGCGTGGGCGAGCTGGGTGGCCAGCGGGACCTGCAGGGTTTGGGGGATCAGGGTGCGGCGGTCCTTCCTTCCCTTCCCGTCACGGACCACGAGCTCTCGCGTCGCCAGGTCCAGGTCCTTGACGCGCAGGCGGCAGGCCTCGAGCAGACGGAGGCCGGCGCCGTAGAGGAGCTTGGCCAGGAGGGCTGCGGGACCCTCCATCCTCGACAGGAGGTCGTGCACCTCGGCGCGGGTCAAGACCACCGGGACCCTCTGCGCCCTCCGCGAGCGCACGACCTGGTCGAGCCAGGGAAGCTCCATCCCCAGCACCTCCCGGTAGAGGAACAGGAGCGCCGAGAGCGCCTGGTTCTGGGTGGACGCGCTCACGCGCTCCTGGACCGCGAGGTGCGTCAGGAACGCGGTGATCTCGTTCGGGCCCAGGTCCTGCGGGTGGCGGAGGCGGTGGAAGCGCACGTAGCGCACGACCCAGCGTGCGTAGGCCTCCGCCGTGCGGCGACTGAGGCCACGCACGCGGATCGCCTGACGGAGCCGGTCGAGCAGGCGCGGCGGGGAGGTACCGGGACGGGGCTCCGCGAGGACGAGAAGACGGGTTGTGGACCGGAAACAGGCGCGCGATGGGGCGGGCGCTGCCATGCACCCCTCCTGCGGAGGCGGGCGAAGGATAGGCGCCGCGGATGCGGCGGGCAATGGCCGGGGCCTACGCCAGCGTTTTCCCCGTCAGGATCTCGAAGATCTCCAGGTACCGGCGCCGGGTGCCCTCCACCACCTCGTCCGGCAGGGTGGGGACGGGCGGCTGCTTGTTCCACCCGATGGATTCCAGCCAGTCGCGCACGAACTGCTTGTCGTAGGAAGGCTGGGGGCGGCCGGGGGCGTAGCCCTTCGCCGGCCAGAAGCGGGAGGAGTCGGGGGTCAGCACCTCGTCGCCCAAGGTGAGGGTGTCGTTCTCGTCCAGGCCGAGCTCGAACTTGGTGTCGGCGATGAGGATGCCCTTGGTGGCCGCGTAGGTGCTGGCCTCCTGGTAGATGGCGAGCGTGGTGTCACGGAGCGCTTCCGCGTGCTCCTTGCCCACGATGGAGACCACGCGGTCGAAGGAGATGTTCTCGTCGTGGCCGCTCTCCTCCTTGGTGGCCGGCGTGAAGATCGGGCTGGGGAGCTTTGCCGACTCCTTCAGTCCCGGCGGGAGCGGGATGCCGCACACGCTCTGCGTGGCCTGGTACTCCTTCCAGCCCGAGCCCGCCAGGTAGCCGCGGGCCACGCATTCCACGGGGAACATCTTCAACTTCTTCACGACCATGGAGCGGCCGGCGAGCAGGGAGGCGTGGGGCCGCAGGGCGGCCGGGTAGTCCTCCACGTCCGTGGCCAGCACGTGGTTCAGGACCGTGCGCTGGGTGCGCGCGAACCAGAAGGCGCTGATCTGGTTCAGCACCTTCCCCTTGTCGGGGATGGGGTTGGGGAGCACGTGGTCGAAGGCGGAGAGGCGGTCGGTGGCGACCAGGAGCAGCTCGGTGCCCAGGTCGTAGACGTCGCGCACCTTGCCCCGGGAGAGCAGGCGCAGGCCCGGCAGCTCGGTGGTGGCGACGGGGGCGGACTCAGCGCGCGTCATGGATCACCTTCCCTCCCACCACGGTGAGGATGGGCGCTCCCTTGAGCTTCAGGCCCTTGAACGGGGTGTTGTGGCTCTTCGACTTGAACTGGCTCGCCTCCACGGTGACCTCGCGGTCGAGGTCGAGCACGGTGATGTCGGCGTCCTTTCCCGGGGCGAGCGTCCCCTTGTCCAGGTGGAGCACGCCGGCGGGCCCGGTCGTGAACAGGGCCACCAGGCGCGGGAGGGGAATCACGTTTCCGTGCACCAGGCCGTCCAGGCACAGGGACACCGCGGTCTCCAGGCCCACGATCCCGAAGGGCGCCATGGAGAACTCGACGCACTTCTCGTCGGCGTGGTGGGGGGCGTGATCGGTGGCGATCGCGTCCACGGTGCCGTTGGCGAGCGCCTCCAGGAGCGCCATCCGGTCTTGATCGGGCCGCAGGGGCGGGTTCATCTTGGCGTCGGTGTCGTAGCCCGCCACCGCTTCCTGGGTGAGGAACAGGTGGTGGGGGGTCACCTCGCAGGTGACCTTGATCCCCCGCTTCTTCCCTTCCCGCACGAACAGCGCCGAGCGGCCGGTGGACATGTGGGCGATGTGCACGTGCCCGCCCGTGTACTCGGCGAGCAGGATGTCGCGCATCACCATGACGTCCTCGGCCACCCCCGGCCAGCCCTTGAGGCCCATGCGCAGGGAGACCGGACCCTCGTGGATCACCCCTCCGTCCACCAGGGTGGGCTCCTCACAGTGGTCGATGATGGGGACCCCGAAGATCTTCGAGTACTCGAGCGCCCGGCGCATCATCTGGGCGGTGGCCACGGGCTTGCCGTCGTCGGAGAAGGCGACCGCCCCCGCGTCCACCATGTCCCCCATCTCCGCCAGCTCCTTCCCCTCCTGGCCCTTACTGACGCAGCCGATGGGGTGCACGGCCACCGCCCCCCGCAGGCGCGCCTGGGCCACGATCAGCTCGGTGACGGAGCGGTTGTCGTTGACGGGATGGGTGTTGGGCATGCAGGCCACGCCGGTGAACCCGCCGGCGGCCGCCGCCCGCGTCCCCGACTCCACCGTCTCCTTCCACTCCTGCCCCGGCTCCCTCAGGTGCACGTGCATGTCGAGGAACCCAGGGCAGACCACCTTGCCGGCGAGGTCCAGGACCTCCTCCTTGTCCTTCGCCTTCAGGTCCTCCCCGATCTCGGCGATCTTCCCCGCCGCGATGCGGAGGTCGGCGATCCCGTCCCTGCCCGAGGCGGGATCCACGATCCGGCCGCCCTTAAGCAGCATCCTCCCCTCCCCCCGCGAGCAGATAGAGCACCGCCATGCGGGCGGCCACCCCGTTGCTGACCTGCTCCAGGATCACCGAGGCGTTTCCGTCGGCCACGTCCCCCATGATCTCCACTCCCCGGTTGATCGGCCCCGGGTGCATCACGATCGCGTCCCTGGCCGCCAGGGCCAGTCGCCGGTCGTCCAGGCCATAGAGCTGCGCGTACTCGCGCAGGCTGGGGAAGAAGCCGGACTGCATCCGCTCCAGCTGGATGCGCAGCATCATGATGACGTGCGCTCCCTCCACCGCCTCGTCGATGTGGTAGGTGGTGCGCGCCCCCAGGGTCGCCACGTCCCGCGGCATCAGCGTGGGCGGGGCGCAGAGCGTGACCTCGGCGCCCATCGTGCGCAGCAGGAGCACGTTCGAGCGCGCCACCCGGCTGTGCAGGATGTCCCCCACGATCGCCACCCTCAGTCCTTCCAGACGCTTCTTGTGCTGGCGGATGGTGAAGGCGTCGAGCAGGGCCTGGGTGGGGTGCTCGTGGGCGCCGTCCCCGGCGTTGACGATGGCGGAGCGGCAGTGGCGGGCCAGGAAGTGCGGGGCCCCGGGCTGGCTGTGGCGGATGACGATGAAGTCGGGGGCCATGGCCTCCAGGTTCCGGGCCGTGTCCAGGAGTGTCTCCCCCTTCACCAGGCTGCTGGCGGAGGCGGTGAAGTTCAGGGAGTCGGCGGAGAGGCGCTTTTCCGCCACCTCGAAGGAGGAGCGCGTCCTTGTGGAGGGCTCCACGAAGAAGTTGATCACCGTCTTCCCCCGCAGGGTGGGGACGCGCTTGATCTCCCGGGTGGAGATCTGGGCGAAGGCCTCGGCGGTGTCCAGGATGAGCGTGATCTCCTCGGAGGTGAGGCCTGCGATCCCCAGGAGGTGCCGGCTCTTGAGGTTCACGCCGCACCTCCCACCAGCACGACCTCGTCCTCGCCCTGGTCCGTCTCCCGGAGGAGGACCTCGACCTGCTGGTCCATCGCCGTGGGGACGTTCTTCCCCACGTAGTCGGCGCGGATGGGGAGCTCGCGGTGGCCGCGGTCCACGAGGACCGCGAGCTGGATCATGCGGGGACGGCCCAGGTCCATCACCCCGTCCAGGGCGGCGCGGATGGTGCGGCCGGTGAACAGCACGTCGTCCACCAGGACGAGCACGCTCCCCTCCACCTCGAAGGGGATCTCGGTGCGGCGCAGCACCGGGTGGTCGCCCACGCGCGACAGGTCGTCGCGGTAGAGGTTGATGTCGAGCGCGCCCACCGCCACCGCCCGGCCCTCCAGGGCCTCGAGCTTGGCGGCCAGGCGCCTTGCCAGGGGAACGCCGCGGGAGCGGATCCCCACCAGGTCGGGGGCGGTCTTGTTCTTCTCCAGGATCTCGTGGGCGATGCGGGAGAGCGCGCGATCGACGGCGGTGGCGTCCATGATCTGGACGCGTCGCGGGTGCGGAGGGGCAGGCATCGTCGCTCCTCTTGCGGCCTCGCTGGGCCGGCTTAAAGCGGAAGCGGTGTCGGTCGCCGGAGGATAGACAAGGACAAAAACGGCGTCAACGGTGCCGCGTTGACCCCTTTGGTACGCTTGTCTATCCTTCGCCTTCCCCCGGGGAGCGCATGCCGCAAGATCTTCCGGCCCCCGTCCGCCGCAACCTCGACCTCGGCCACGGAAACTTCCTCCTCGAGCTTCATGCCCCGGCCCACGCCGCCGAGGTCTCGCCCGGGCAGTTCTTCATGCTGGGGGTGGAGGGGACGGACATCCTGCTGCGGCGCCCCTTCAGCGTCTGCGGCGCGCGCGACACCTTCGCCGACGCCCCCCAGGACGCGATCCAGATCCTCTACCGGGTGGTGGGGAAGGGGACGGCGCTGATGGCGGCCCTGCGCGCGGGGGCCACCGTGCAGGCGCTGGGCCCGCTCGGGCACGGATTCCACCCGCCCGATCCCGGCACGCTCCCGCTCTTCGTGGCCGGCGGCATCGGCTCCGCCCCCTTCCCCGCATTGGCGAAGGCGTTGCGCGGGCATGCTCGGGTCCCTTGGATGGTGTACGGCGCGCGCACCGCCGCCGACCTGCCGCTCCTCGATTGGTTCCGCGACCACTGCGAGCGCGTCGAGGTCACGACCGAGGACGGCTCGGCGGGAAGGAAGGGGCGGGTCACCGCTCCCTTGGAGGAGATCCTCTCCGCGGCCTCCCCGGGCAGCCTGCAGCTCTACGCCTGCGGACCCAATCCCATGCTGGCCGTGGTGGCGCGCCTGGCGCGCGCCCACGGGATGCCCTGCGATCTCTCCCTCGAGGCACCGATGGCCTGCGGCTTCGGCGTCTGCCTGGGCTGCGTCGTCCCCTGCCACGCGCCCGACGGGGGCACCCGCTTCGAGCGGGTCTGCGTGGAGGGACCGATCCTCCGCGCGGAGCGCCTGGCGTGGTGACCGACCTCGCGGTGGACGTGGGCGGCGGCCTGCGCCTGAAGAACCCGGTGCTCACCGCCTCCGGGACCTTCGGCTACGGCCTGGAGTTCCGCCCCTTCCTCGACCTCTCCGCCCTGGGAGGCCTCGTCACCAAGGGGCTCTCCCCGCGGCCGCGCCGGGGCACCCCGCCCCCCAGGATCGCCGAGACCCCTTCCGGCATGCTGAACGCGATCGGCCTGCAAAACGTCGGCGTGGACGCCTTCCTGGCGGAAAAGCTCCCCGAGCTGCGCGCCCACGACACCGCGGTCGTCGCCAACGTGTTCGGCGAGACGGTGGCGGAGTACGTGGAGGTCTGCGCCAAGCTCGACGGTGCCGCCGGCCTCGCCGCCGTGGAGCTGAACGTGTCCTGCCCCAACGTCGCGTGCGGCGGCATGGTGTTCGGGCAGGACCCGGTGGCCCTGGCCGAGGTCACGCGGGCGTGCCGGCGCGCCACCCGCCTCCCCCTCTGGGTCAAGCTCTCCCCCAACGTCACCGACATCCGCGAGTTCGCGCGCGCCGCCGAGGGGGAAGGTGCCGACGCCGTCTCCCTGGTCAACACCTTCGTGGGGATGGCGGTGGACGTGGAGCGGCGCCGGCCCGTGCTGCACAACGTCTCGGGCGGCCTGTCCGGTCCCGCCATCCGGCCGCTGGCGGTCTGGATGACCTGGCAGGTCTACCGGACGGTGAAGATCCCCATCATCGGTATCGGCGGCATCCTCACGGGGCACGACGCCCTGGAGTTCCTGCTCGCCGGGGCCTCCGCCGTGCAGGTGGGAACGGCGAACTTCATCCGTCCCGACGCCGCCGTCCGGGTGGTGCGGGAGATCGAGGCCTACCTCGACCGCCACGGCATCGCCACGGTGCGGGAGCTGACGGGGGCGCTGCAGGACGGGGTCCCCCGGTGAACGGTCTCGCCTACAGCTGCCGCACCTGCGGGGCCCGTCCCGCCCTGACCGTCTCGCGCTGGCGGTGCGACTGCGGCTCCCCGCTCGACCTCGAGTTCGAGTGCGAGCCCGTGGACCGGCGCGCCCTGTCGTTGCGGCCCACGAGCCTGTGGCGCTACCACGAGTGCCTTCCCATGGGGGACCAGCTCGGCGCCTATTGCCTGGGAGAGGGCGTGACGCCGGTGGTGGACGACGTCCTGGGGGACACGCCCGTGCACCTGGCCCTGGAGTACGTCTCCCCCACCGGCTCCTACAAGGACCGCGGGGTGGCGCTGCTGGTGGCCGCGGCCGCCGCCCTCGGTGCTTCCGAGGTGGTGGACGACAGCAGCGGGAACGCCGCCATCGCGCTCGCCGCCCACGCCGGTCGCGTGGGCCTGTCCGTGCGCGTGCTGGTGCCGGATGACGCCGCGCCCAGCAAGCCGCGCCTGGCGGAAGCGCTGGGGGCCGAGGTGGTGCGCGTCCCCGGCGGACGGGCGGGGGCCGCGGCCGCCGCCGTGCGCGAGGCCCGGGCCGGCGCCTTCTACGCGAGCCACGCCTGGAGTCCTTTCTTCCTGCACGGCACCAAGACCTTCGCCTATTCCCTGTGCGAGGCGCTCCGCTGGTCCGCACCGGGGGCGATCCTGGTCCCGGTGGGGAACGGGGGACTCCTGCTCGGCCTCGACCTCGGCCTGCGCGAGCTCAGGCGGCACGGCCTGATCGAGCACCGCCCGGCCCTGATCGGCGTGCAGGCCGCTGCCTGCGCGCCGCTGGCCCGCGCCTGGGAGCGCGGGGAGTCCACGCCCGTCCCCGTGCGCGAGGAGGCCACGGTGGCCGACGGGGTGCGGGTGGCCACGCCCCCCCGCGGCGCCGAGGTGCTGGAGGTGATCCGCCAGGGGGGTCGCCTCGACGTCGTCAGCGAGGACGAGATCGAGGAGGCCAAGCGCGCGCTCTGGAAGCGCGGCTTCATGGTGGAGAGCACGGGGGCGGTGGCCGCGGCCTACGCGCTGCGCGAGGGGGCGGCGCTCCGGCACCGCTACGGCGACCTGGTGGTGGTGCTCACCGGCTCCGGCCTCAAGCTCTAGCGCCATGCGGGTGACCTTCCTGGGAACGGGAACCTCCACCGGGGTGCCGGTGCTGACCTGCTCGTGCGAGGTCTGCCGGTCCAAGGACCCTCGAGACACCCGCTTGCGTCCCTCCGTGCTCCTGGAGTGGGACGGGGCCAGCATCCTCATCGACACCTCCACCGACCTGAGGCAGCAGGCGCTCGCCCTCCCCTTGCGGCGCGTGGACGCCGTGCTCTACACGCACCACCACGCCGACCACATCCTGGGCCTGGACGAGCTGCGCCTGTACAACTGGAGGCAGAAGGCGGCGGTCCCGGTGTACGGGACCCCCGAAACTCTGGCGGCGCTCCGGCGGACGTTCTGGTACGTGTTCGAGGACGTGCAGGTGGGGGGCGGCAAGCCCGCGGTGGAGCCGCACGCGGTGGACGGTCCCTTCACCCTCTGGGGGCGCCGCATCGTCCCCGTCCCGGTGCTGCACGGAACGCTTCCCATCCTGGGGTTCCGGGTGGAAGGCTTCGCCTACCTGACCGACGTCAGCGCCCTCCCCGACAGCTCCTACCCGCTGCTCACCGGTCTCGACGTCCTGGTCCTGAACGCCCTCCGGCCACGGCCGCACCCCACGCACCTCCACCTGGAGGCCGCCATCGCCGAGGCGCGGCGCATCGGCGCCCGCCGTACCCTGTTCACGCACCTCGGGCACGAGATGCCGCACGCCGCGATCTCCCCCTCCCTCCCCGAGGGGATGGAGCTGGCCTACGACGGCCAGGTGCTGGAGCTCGCCGATTTCGGAGAGATCACGTGATCCTCGCCGCCCTCCTGCTGGCGGCCGCGCTGGCGGCCGCCGACACGCCCATGACCGACGACGAGGTGGTGCGCCGCCTCTCCGCCGGCGAATCCGTGGACGCGATCCTCGCCGACGTGCAGCGCCGCCCCCCGGCGTTCGACGTCTCCGAGGACATGGTGGCCG
>Ga0070695_100000901_pt1 | contig 16051 bp, 14 predicted proteins | sample KBSK1252metaG_FD_65471 | JGI IMG/M metagenome (GOLD analysis project Ga0070695, IMG submission 65471) | Corn, switchgrass and miscanthus rhizosphere microbial communities from Kellogg Biological Station, Michigan, USA - KBS K1-25-2 metaG | ecosystem: Host-associated > Plants > Roots >...
TGGCGCTGCGCATGGAGATCTGCGAGCCGCAGGACAGTTTCACGCCCTCCAAGGCGATCGTCGACCGCATGGTGGACGAAGGCCTAAAGGGAGACATCGAGGTGGACGGCAAGAGCTACGGTCTCGTGCTCGATATCGGCGGCTACTACAAAAACGTGGTGACGCTGGCGCCGAGCCTGCACATCAGCAAATCGGAAATGGACCTGAGCCTCAAGTTGCTCGATCGCGTCCTTTACCGTGTCAGCAAGGAGTAAGGCGCCGCAGCATCCGTTTGTGCCTTGGCGGCGGGTCATGGACCGTGGAACCCGTAACATGATTTGGGGTTACATGCTGCGAGGCGAACAGTCCGATTACGGAGACAGGGGGGAATTATCTTTCCGCAATAAAACAAAGCGCGCTGTGGGCCGGTTACAAAACCCGGCTGCAAAGCTAAGGGCGCCGGCCGCACGCGCAGACCGAAAGATGAGGGAAGGATCGCTCGGAAGGCCTGGTGAAGCAAACAACAAAACACACAAAGCAGTCTGGTGGATATGAACGACAAGAATGACAAAGACGAGTTTCCCGATCGCAGCCAGCTCTTCGAGGGTGGTCGCGTCGGCGTCCTGTTGGTGCATGGCCTAGGTGGCACGCCGACCGAGCTTCGCTTCATCGCCCAAGGTCTCGCCAGGGCTGGCCGCACGGTAGTGTGCTGTCAGCTGGCCGGTCACTGCAGCACGCCGGAGGAACTACGTCGTTCGACCTGGCAAGAGTGGTACCAAAGCGTAGCGCAAGCGCACGATCGGCTGCGCGAACGCTGCGATATCGTCTTGGCGGGCGGGCTATCGATGGGCGGCATTTTGGCGCTGCGGTTGGCACAGGAGCGACCCGAAGAAGTGCACGGCCTGCTGCTCTATGCCCCGACGCTCAAGCTCGACGGCTGGGCCATGCCGTGGCACTCACTGTTTCTACAGTACCTGAAGCCGACGCCGATCCGCTTGGAGTTCGACCTCCCCGAGCGCGATCCTTACGGCCTCAAGGACGAACGCGTGCGCGCCCTGGTCGTCTCCAGCATGCAAAGTGGTGATGCCGGGCAGGCTGGGGTGTTCGGCACACCGGTGCGCTCATTTGCCAACTTCAACGCGCTCGTGGGCGAAGTAAAACCACAGCTCGACAAAGTGCGGCAACCTGCGCTGATCGTGCACCCGCGCAATGACGACATTGCCAGTTTGAAAAACGCCCAGTACCTGCAGTCGCATCTGGGCGGGCTGGTAGACACGCTGGTGTTGGACAACAGCTATCACATGGTCACCTTGGACCAGCAGCGTCACGTCGTAGCCGAGCGCACCGATGCCTTCGTCGCCTGGGTCGAGAACGCCTATCTCGCCAAGGGCGACCTTGAGCGCGTGCGCAAGGGCGCCAAGGCGGACCAGAGTAGGATCGCCTCAGATTGAGGGACTTTGCGCGGGGACGCCCACGTCAGTAACGGGGCGCTAACCGACGGTGACGCCGGAGCCAGAGGGCGTTAGCAGCTCAGGCACCACCGGCGGTGTTGCAGCGTTGCAGATCGCCGGGTGCGCGCTTCCAAGTGAAGGTTTCACCGAGCAGCTTGATTCCCAGATAGCCGGTGACCAGAAGGGTATTGTCGTTTTGCAGTTTGATCTCGGCGCTGAAGCGCTCCTCGTCTTCAGGATTGTAGATCCAGCCGGACGACCAAGTATTGATCTCGCCGCGGCGCAGGTTGCCGAGAATCTGCGCGCCGCAGATCGGCCGCCCAGTTCTCGATCGGTGCGTGGGATTTTTGAGCCAGACGACGCGGCCGCACATGAGCTCCCCGCAGGGACGAATCTCGACGGCGCCCTGTCCGGTGTGGTCGATCCAGGTCCCGGTAACGTCCGCCGCGCGCCCGTCCAGCGCGCCCAACGGCAAGGTGCCAAGGACGAAAAGCGCGGCGCGCAGCGCGGTTCTTCGTTCGATCACAAGCTTGTTAATTTTGAAATAAAACATGATGTTAGGGCCTCCTCAGCAGATTGGGCCACAACCCGCATACGCACTTGCGATCGAGATGCGGAGAAAATACGGCAGACCCTGCGAATTGGTTCCGAGCACGGAAGAATGCGGCAACTTCCGGGCATAAGCTTTGCCGCGGCCTTTACCGATTTGGCGCCAGGTCGCAAGAGCCGATCGGAATTCCTATATAGTCGTGGGCACAGGGGTTGGAGGGGGAGCGATAGCCCTCGCCGATGTGAAACAGCGATGTGAAACAGCCCGGCCCCTGCGGGCCGTCAACGATCACTGCGCCTTGGCGCCATGCCAGGTGCTGCCGAGTGGATATAGCGCGCCGCAATGACCTTCACGCTGGCCTTTCGCAACCTTTTCCATGACCGCGTGCGGCTGACCGTCACGCTGGTCGGGATTTTGTTCTCGATCGTTCTAGTGGCGATCCAGCTCGGGCTCTATCTGGGCGCCCGCTCGATGATCATTTCCATGATCGATCGCGCACACGGCGACCTCTGGGTGATGGCTTACGGCACCAAGAACTTCGAAGAAGCTCAGCCGATCAACGCGCGTGATCGCTATGCCGCCCTCTCCACGCCCGGGGTGGCCGCGGCGATCCCAATCGTTGCCTCCTTCACCGATTGGCGTAAGCCGTCGGGAGGCTCAACGCTCGTGGTCGCCATCGGCACCGACAACGAGGACGGTGGCCTCAGCCCATGGAACGTGGTGGAGGGAGACGTCACCGGGCTGGGCGCCCGCGATGCGGTGATGATCGATAAAACCTATCTGCAGGAGCTTGGCGTCAAGAAGATCGGCGATACGGCCGAGGTTGGAGCCTCGAGGGTGCGCGTGTCGGGCCTGACCGACGGCATCCGCTCTTTCACGGTAACGCCCTACGTCTTCACGACCATCAGCCGAGCCCGGACGCTGATCGACATGCCCGCCGATAAGATCACCTACGCGCTTGTCAGGCTGCAGCCGGGAGCCGACGTGGAGAGTGTGCGCAACGCGATCCAGGCCAAGGTACCCGATAGCGAAGTGCTGACGACGGCGGAATTTCGTAACCGCAGTCTCAATCACTGGCTGTTCGCGACCGGTGCCGGCGTTGCCCTGATCGGTGGCGCCGTGCTCGGACTGCTGGTCGGCACGGTGATCGTGGCCCAGACGCTCTATTCGAGCACCAAGGACCATCTCAATGAATTCGCGACGCTGCGCGCGCTCGGTTCTTCATCGGGCTATATTCACCGGGTCATTCTGACCCAGGCGGCGCTCAGCGCCGTTCTCGGCTATGCGCTCGGGATGTCGATCGCCATGGCCGTGGTCTATCTCAGCGAGCATACCGCCCTGCCGATCATCATGACGCCGGGACTCGCCGCGCTCTTGCTGGCGTTGACGGTCGGCATGTGTGCGATCTCGGCGCTATCGGCGATCGGCAAGGTAATGCGTATCGATCCAGCCATGGTGTTCAACCGATGATAGCTGAAACAGCCACGCTCTCGGCCGACGCAGGTCAGGGTCCCGGCGGCGAGGAACAGACAGACGTCGTGCTGGAGGCGCTGCACGTCACCAAGGAGCTCGGGCGCGGCGCCGGCAAGGTGCGGGCCTTGAAGGGTGTCAGCCTGTCGCTGCGCGCCGGAGAGCTGACGCTACTGATGGGTCCCTCCGGCAGCGGCAAGACCACCTTGCTTTCGATCTTGGGTTGCATTCTCACCCCCACCGAGGGCAGCCTCGCAATCGCGGGGCATTCGACGGCGGGCCTGACACCCGAGCAGCTTGCCAATTTGCGCCGCCAGCACATCGGCTTCATCTTTCAGTCCTACAATCTGTTTCCGACGCTAACCGCCGAGGAGAACGTGCGCGTCGCGCTCGATGTGCGCGGCAAGCGCGGCTCGGAAGCGGTGGTGGCAGCGCAACGCGCGCTGCATCGGGTCGGCCTCCGTCACAAGCTCAAATCCTATCCAGCCAACATGAGCGGTGGCGAGCAGCAGCGGGTTGCCGTGGCCAGAGCGCTTGCGGGTTCGCCTTCGGTGATGCTTGCCGACGAGCCCACGGCGGCCCTCGACAGCGAGAACGGACTGGCGGTGATGCAGCTGCTGTCCGAGATCGCCAAGGACAAGAGCCGCGCGGTTTTGGCGGTCACGCACGACCCACGCACAGTGCCGTTCGCCAACCGGGTGCTGCGTATCGAGGACGGCGTCATCGTCGGCGAAGAGCGTCGTGCCGAGGGCGTCGAAACCATTCACGAGTTGGCGCGCAACCGTAAACGGAAGGCCAATGCTTAAAGGTGATTCCACATTCACGATGTTGATCGTCGCCGCCATTCTGGCGCTCGGCGTCGGCTACTATGTGCCCAAGGCCTTCGTGGCGCGGCCGGCAGAGCCGGGCAAGAGCGAGGTAACGGCGAGCGCCATCGTCACGGGCGCCGCCAAGGCGGCACCGGCGAAGCCCGAGTGGGCTGCCTCCGCTCCCGGACGTGTCGAGCCGTCGGGCGGCGAGGTGCGCATCGGCGCCCAGGTTCCGGGCCGCGTCGCCGAAGTCCTGGTGGCCGCCAACGACAAGGTCGCAGCCGGTGATCTGCTGGTGCGACTGGAAGACGACGACCTGGTGCCGCGGGTCCATGCCGCCGCCGCCGAGGTTGCCGTGCGCAAACGCGAGCGCGATAGCGCCGAAGCCATCGGCAAACCGGCGCAGGACCGCAGAAGCGCCGAAGATACGCTTGCCAATGCCGAACGGCAGCTGGCGCAGGCCCGCGAGGATCAGGATCGCGTGACCAAGCAGCGCCGCGCCGGCTCCGGTACGGACGCCGACGTCGACAAGGTGCGCGACGCCACGGAGAAGGCGCGCGAGCGCCTGCTGCAGGCCCGGGACGGACTGCGCAAGGCACTCGCGGCCGAGGGCTTGCCGCCGCCCACCCGACCGGAGGTGGCCCTGACGGCGGCGCGCGCTGATTTGTCCTTGGCCGAAGCCGCGCTGGAAAAGACGCGCATTCGCGCCGCCACGGCGGGCACGGTGCTGCAAGTCAGTGCCAAGGCTGGGGAAACCATTGCGCCCTCGCCGGAGATCGCCTTGCTCGTGATGGGAAATCTGTCATCGCTGCGCGTGCGCGCTGAACTCGAGGAGCGCGACCTGGGTAAGGTGCGCGTCGGGCAAGCCGCCGTCGTCCGTTCCGACGCCTTCCCCGGCAAGGACTTCGAGGGCAAGGTGACGTTTCTGGCCCAGTCGCTGGGGCCGAGCCGGCTCGGACAGCGCGGCCCGCGCAAGCCGGTCGACGTCGATGTGCTCGAGGTCTTGATCGAGCTTGCCGGCAATCCGCCGCTATTGCCCGGCATGCGCGTGGATGTGTTCGTGCGCAACGACGCCACGGCGTTGCCGGGTGCCAAGCAGACCGCCATCCAGGCGGCGGCCGGATCGTCGCGGACAAATTAAAGGGAGGCGGGCACGGGCTACCCGGGCTCGCGAGCTGACGGGGCTCTCCAGCCCTGCTGCAGCAAAAAAGGCTCGAACCGCCGCCGGCGCCAACGTGGCGCGGCGCCGCGCCGACGGCGGCGTCCTCGCCGGCCATCTTTTCCTCGCCAAGGCCGTCTTTCCCTCGCCAGGCTCCTCTTTCCGCCGCCGGCGCCCCCAAGCTTGCCCCAAGCTTGCCCCAAGCTTGCCCCAAGCTTGCCCCAAGCTTGATTGCAGCTCCCGGCCCATCCGTTAGAGTACTGGGGGGTTCGCGCTACGATGGGACTTCGGGGAGATACGCCATGCAGATCGATCGGGTCCGCGCTCACGTCGTACAACTGCCGGCCGACGAGCCGCTGGCCGACGGCAGGGTCATGGCGGGAGCGACACGCGACCTCGTAACCGTCAAGATCCGCAGCTCGGACGGCTTGGATGGTATTGGTGTAACGTTCTTCGGCGCGGCCGTGACCGGCGCCTTGCAACGCGCCGTCGAAGAGCTGGGGGCTCTCGTGGTCGGCGAGGACCCCCATGGGGTTGAGCGCATCGTCGAAAAGTTGCGCCAGGCGGCGGGTAGCAGCGGTCCCGGTGGCATTTTCACCCTGGCGCTGTCGGCCATCGATACCGCCCTATGGGACCTGCGCGGCAAGGCGCTGGGGCTGCCGGTGGCCAAGCTCTTGGGCGGCTTTCGTGATCGCGTCCCAGCCTATGCCAGCGGCGCGCTGATGCGCACACTTTCGCTCGAGGAGGTCACGACGGCCGCAGGCCGCCTGGTTGAGCGCGGCTGGGGCGCCATGAAAACGCAACTTGCGCTGCCCGGGCACACCTCACCGGACATCGAGGTTGAGCGCATCCGCCGCATTCGCGAGATCGTTGGCAGTTCCACACAACTCATGTGCGACATCAACCAGCGCTGGCACGTGCACGAGGCAATCAGTATCGGCAAGCGGCTGGAACCTTACCGCTTGCATTGGCTGGAGGACGTGACGACCTGTGATGATTACGCCGGGCTGGCACGCGTGACCCAGCAGCTTGCCACGCCCATCGCCGGCGGCGAGTACGTCTACGGCATTACCCCTTTCCGGCATATGCTGGAGGCGCGTTCCGTCGATATCGTCATGATCGATCTTGTACGCGTGGGTGGCATCACCCAGTGGGTCAAGGTGGCCGGAATGGCCGAGGCGGCCAATCTCCCGGTCGTCTCGCACTTGATCCCAGAGGTGCACCTGCACCTCATCGCTGCCGTGCCCAATGGGCAAATCGTCGAGTACATGCCATGGACTCGGCCGCTATTCGAGGATCCGCCCGTGCCGGAGAAGGGAATGCTGACGTTGCCGTTCGCGCCTGGTCTTGGCCTCACCTTCACGCGCGCGATCAACGACGCGCTCGACCGCAAATAGCGGCCTGGCCCACGAGCGCCGGACCCTACCAGCCCGGGTCGGGTCTTGGGCTTTGACGAGCTTGTTGCCTTGACGACGAGTTCAGTTGAGCTCGTTGAGCCGGGACGGATCGGGCTTGCGACCCGTGACACGCTCAAGCGCAATCGCGGTCAGCACCTTGGACGCCAAGGTCTTCTTGCCCGGATCGCGCTCGGCGTCAGCCGCCTGCGCGGGCCCGGCAAAACCCGTTGAAAGCGGCTGGTTGCCGGCACAGCCGCCGAGCAACGTCCCTGCCAATAGGAAGATTGCCCCCCACGCCGGTGCCCGGCCGCGTCTCATTTTGCTTGCCTGTTCCACGACGAACACAGCAGCTCCCCCCAAGTCGACGTGTGGCAAGCTTAGCGGCGCCAAGACACATGGCAAGCGCAAAATCCCCTTGACAGGCCATTGTTGTGGATAGGCCTCGCGCGGCGAAAGGGGGAGCTTAACGGCCTTTTGCGCTTAGGGTTAGCGCCGCGTTTAGCCAGCGATGAAGCCGGCCTTAACGCCCGTCCCGACTCGAGCCGGCTCGTGCCGAATAGGCGAACGCGCACAGGAGTTTGTTTGCGGTTTTCCGGTCGCGTGATGCACCCATTTTGTCGCGACATTTACGAAATTTCATTGCCGCGTTGCCACCTTGGGAGGGCAACCGGCGCGTGCCCACCTGCGCTGCCATAAGCGCAGTCACCAAGCGCGGCGTGTCGCGCGCGCAAGAGGATGGACAGTCAAAGGACGAGCGGCATGGCCAGATTAGACGTCACCAGCTTCGAGCTGACCGAGCTAGCTGCCGCCGGGGCGGGACGACGTCGCCATCGACCTCGTCAGCGCGCACAAGTGGTTCAACCTGGCCGCGATCCGCGGCAATGCCGAGGCCAAGCGCTATCGCATGGAAATCGCAGGCGAGATGTCAAAACGCGAAATTGCTGAGGCCCAGCGGCAGGCGCGGGAGTGGCTAGCGCGGCACTGAGGGCCACGAGCGCCGCCGGCGGCAAAGCGCTGCCTCACAAATGCTGCAATGAAGCAGCCGTCAGCGAGCAAACGCCGTCAGCAGCGGATGAAGAGTGACCACATGCACTCCCAGGTCTTCTTGGTCGCCTTGCCGATCGCCTGACCGGCAGACTGGGCCTGATCCTTCATCTCTTCGTTGGCTTTTTGCATGTTTTGGTTGGCCTGTTTCGCCATGTCGACGACGGTCTTGGGCTCGCCCTTGGGTGCCGACTTGGCACCGGCCGCGGCCTGATTTCCTGGCTCCTGCGTCGCCGGCTCGACGACACGGCCGCTCTCCTGCGCCGTCCACGGCACGCGCTTAATGGGACCATTGCAGTCAAACACCGTTCCGCCCTTGACGCTGCAATTGGCGTGGCCGCCGTCTTTCGTCAGCGCGGTCAGGCACAGCCGTGTCAGAGATTGGCCGCCGGGCCGGGCATCCTCGATGACGCAACGGTAGATGGCGTTGGGCTGCGTGCAGGCAATGCAGTATTCCTGTGCCAAGGCCCCGCAACACCCCAGCAGGCTCGCGCAGAGGCAAAAGCCGGCCGTGGTCAGCGGGCTACCTCTGGGCGCGATGGCGATGTCCACTTTTCTGCTCACCTCTTTGATAGGGCATCCCCCCAAAATGCGGCATTTCCTAGATGCAAACCCCGCAAGCGAGGGCGCCAGCTTACGCTTGGCCGCCGCTGACCTTGGTCCCCTCACCCCCATTGTCAAGCTCAGCCTTTCAAGGCCCGTTGCCCGTCGGCGCCGCCTGGCGTTGCGGGCAAGCATGGGGGTGGCCCCGCGTCGCCGATGCCTTGCCACGTCCGCCGGGCCGGCCTTGAGCGGTTGCCTGAGGGCAATGCTTGTCAGGATGCGGGCACTGCCGCAGTATTCCGGCAAGGCTCGCACGAGCGGAGGGACAACCTTTAATCTTCCTCTCCTTGACGACGGGCGTTTACCAGCGGCTTGTTGCGCCTTGTCGCAGCAGCCCTGTTGGGCAACGGCCGGTGGTGATTGCAGCCGGCCCGAGGGACATTCGTCGAGGCGGACGAGAAGAGGGCATCGGCGTCAGTCGTCGGCGACAGCGCCGCGCTTGTTGGTGCGTGCGCGGTGTCGTCAGCGGCGAGCCCGCCAAACCCTCCAGCGTTGCGGCTTGCCGCCGGCATCGAAGGAGACTTTTATGCATCCGCGCACGCAGTTGGCCAAAATTTGGGACACCCACGTGGTGGCCGACCTTGGCGACAATGCCTACCTGCTGCACGTCGATCGGCATCTGTTGCACGACCTTGGCGGCTCCCGCGGCTTGCTCGACTTAAAGCAACGCGGACTGTCCGTTCACAGTCCCCATCTTACCTTTGCGACACCAGACCATGCCATCTCGAGCGCTCCGGGCCGGGTCGGCACCTCCGCCGTCGGCAGCGATCTGCTCCAGGCCTTGCGCGAGGAGACGCGCGCTGCCGGCATCCGTCTGTTCGACATCAACGAGCCCGGACAAGGCATCGTGCACGTGATGGGCCCCGAGCTCGGCTTGAGCCTGCCGGGTTGCCTGATCGTGTGCGGAGACAGCCACACCTGCACGCACGGCGGCCTCGGCGCGTTGGCCTTTGGCGTCGGCTCCTCGGAGCTGGCGCACGTGCTGGCGACCCAGACCATCGTGCAGCGGCGGCCCAAGGCTATGCGCGTCAGCTTCGAGGGCACCATGCCGGTGGGCGTCACGCCGAAAGACCTGATCCTGCGGCTTATTGGCGAAATCGGCGCGGCCGGTGGCACGGGCTACGCGGTTGAGTATGGCGGCAGTGCCGTGCGCGCGCTCGACCTTGAGGGCCGGCTGACCATCTGCAATCTTTCGATCGAGCTCGGCGCCAAGATGGGCTTCGTTGCTCCGGACGATACGACCTTCAATTACCTCGCCGGTCGCCCGTTCGCACCCAAGGAGGCGATGTGGGAGCGCGCCGTCGCCGACTGGCGCAAGCTGCCAAGCGACCCCGAGGCCCAGTTCGACCGCGAGCTCACCATCGATGTGGCGAGCATTGCGCCGCAGGTGACGTGGGGTACCAGCCCGGAACATGTGATGGCTGTCGATCAATCGATCCCCGACCCCTCGGCGATCGCCGATCCGAGTCGTCGGGGGGGCTTTGAAGCCGCGCTCGACTACATGGGGTTGCGGCCAAACCAGCCGATCATCGGCACCAAAGTGGACTGGGTATTCATCGGCTCGTGCACCAACAGCCGTCTGTCCGACCTGCGTGCTGCGGCCGCGGTGGCGCGAGGGCGCAAGGTGGCCGAAGGCGTGCGGGCCTGGGTGGTGCCGGGCTCCGAGCAAGTCAAGCGCGACGCCGTCGCCGAAGGCCTCGACCGCATCTTCCTCGCGGCCGGCTTCGAATGGCGTGAGCCCGGTTGCTCGATGTGCCTTGCGGCCAACGGCGAGACCGTGCCGCGCGGCCAGCGCTCCATATCCACCTCCAACCGCAACTTCGTTGGGCGTCAGGGACCCGGCGCGCGAACGCACTTGGCGAGCCCGGCCATGGCCGCGGCGGCGGCCATCGCCGGCGCCATCACCGATGTGCGCCGCATGGAGATCGCATGATGGAAAAGTTCGACACACTAACGTCGGTCGCAGCACCACTCCTGCGTGCGAATATCGACACGGATATCGTGATCCCGATCTCGCGCATGGTCGGCAACGCGACGCGCGGCAGTCTCGGGCAATGGTGCTTTAGCGCCCTTCGCTACCAGGCAGACGGCTCGGAAAACCCGGAGTTCGTCCTCAACCGCGCCCCCTTCCGGGGCGCACAAATCCTCATTACCGGCGTAAACTTTGGCTGTGGCTCTTCCCGCGAGGCGGCCGTGTGGGCGCTCAAGGAAATGGGCGTGCGTTGCCTGATTGGCTCGAGCTTCGGCGACATCTTCTTCAACAACTGCTTTCAGAACGGCGTGCTACCGGTCGTGCTCGACCGCGCGACGGTCGAGAGCTTGGCGCGCGAAGTGGAAGCGAGCCAAGGTGCCGGCCGCATCAGCGTCGATCTCAACGACCTGACGGTCACGGCCCCGTCCGGTACCCGCCACGCCTTCGCGGTCGAGCCGAAACGGCGCCAGGCGCTGCTTGAAGGGCTCGACGAGATCGCCATCACCCTGCAACGAGCCCCCGAGATCGCCGCCTTTCAAGCCGAAGACCGTCGGCGCCGTCCCTGGGTGTATTCGCTCTGAGGCGGCCATCGCCCGCGGGCTCCCCCCAACGGCGCCGCAAGACGCGGCACGGCAATGCCGCCGCCCACACCAGGGATTGGCCGTCGGCGGAAACACTAGCCCGCGCTTGTGCGGCGGCGCACCTCCGGCAACACCTCGCGTGCCAACAGCTCGATGCCGGCGAGGATGTCATCCTGGGGCATGCCGGGCCAGCTCACGCGCATGCTCAGATGATGCACGCCGGCCTGCGCCTGTTCGACCAGGGTATCGACCACCTGGGCCGGCGTGCCAACGGCGAAACGGTTGCGGGCCAGGCTGAGGAACTGTTGTTGCGGCGAGGCGTCGGGATCGAGCGTGAGCCCTTCCAGCCCCCACGCGAAGTAGGCCTTGTATTTTTCGATCAGGAACGGCGCGACGCGACGCATCACCTGATCCTCGTCGGCGGCGCAGCCAACCTCCAACAGCCGGCAAATATGAGGGCTTGGCGGCAGCTTGGCTTGGGCGCGGGCATTGCTATAGGTCGTCACCTGGCGGCGCAACTGAGCGGTCGTTGGAATAGGCACGATCAACCAGCCGTCGCCAATTCTGGCCGCGCGCTCGATCGCCGCCTCGACCTGGGCGCCGATAATGATCGGCGGGTGCGGCGACTGCAGCGGGCGCGGCCGAATGCTAGCCCCACTGAACTGCCAATACTGGCCGGCATGGCTGACGTTGTCCTCGCGCCACAGCCGCCGGATGATCTCGATTGCTTCCGTGAAGCGTCCGAGGCGCTGCCTCATGGGGATGTTGTAGATGGCATATTCCTCGGCTCGGTAGCCGAGACCGATGCCGAACAGGAAACGGCCCCCCGTTGCCACGTCAAGAAAGGCACCGACCTCGGCCAGCTCGACCGGGTTGTGCAGCGGTAGCAAGGTGACGTTGGTGCCGAGCCAGAGACCCTCCGCCTCGGCGGCGACCCGCGTAAGTAAGGACAATTGCGGGAAGAAGTGGAAGCCCGGGGTGACGTGGTGTTCGCCGGCCCAGATCGAATCAAACCCGAGCGCGCGGATCAAGCGCGCCTGTTCCAGGGTTTCGGCTAGCCGGCGCGCGGGATCGTCGCCGTCGGGGTGTTGAGAATTGAGATAGATGCCAAGCTGCATTAATCCGCATCTCCCTGCCCGACCGCTAGGGCGCCTTGTCGGCCAACCTTGCCAAGTCCGGCGTGACGGCATCGAGAGCCTTGCCGTAGCGGTCCACCGCCTCTTCGGCATCGCTGCGCGTCATGTTGAGCGGCGGCGAGAACGAGTTGACCTCGATGAAGGGCAGCGCCCGCGTCAGTACGCCGAACTCGAGCGCCTTGGCGGAAACCAGTCGATGCACCCCGGCTTTGGCGTCGAAAAAGCGCCGCGTGGCTTTGTCGGCGACAAACTCGACCGCCAGCATTTGTCCCATGCCTCTCACCTCGCCGACGTAGGGATGGCCGCCGACGCGCGCTTGGAGCAGCTGTCCCAGGTAGGCGCCGACCTCGGCGGCCTGCTCAACGAGGCCTTCTCGCTCCATAATGTCGATGTTGACGAGACCGAGCGCGCCACCGACCGGATGACCCGAATAGGTGAAGCCGTGCATGACCGGCCCGAATTCGGGCGAAGCATCTTTGAGCACGGTCCAGATTTTCTCGGAGATCACCGAGGCCGAGACGGGGAAATAGGCCGAGGTAATGCCCTTGGCCAAAGTGACGATGTCGGGCTTTAGCCGCATGCCGCCGGTGGCAAACCAGTGTCCCGTGCGGCCGAAGCCGGTGATGACCTCATCGACGATGAATAAGATGTCGTGCCGATCGAACAGCGCCTCGAGCTTCTGGAAGTAGCCTTTGGGTGGCAGCAGCACGCCGCCGGTGCCCATGATCGGCTCGGCAATAAAGGCAGCAATGGTGTCGGGGCCCTCTTTGGCAATCAGCGTCTCGACTTCGGCGACCATGCGGTCGGCGAAGGCTTCCTCGCTCTCGCCGGCCTTGGCGTAACGGAAATAGTGCGGACAGGAGGTGTGCAAGACGTCCGGTACCGGCAAATCGAAGGCCTTGTGGTAGACCGGGATACCCGTGAGGCTGGCCGCGGCGTAGGTGAGGCCGTGATAGGCGCCTAAGCGCGAGATGATCTTCTTCTTTTTGGCTTTGCCGCGCAGATTGTTGTAGTAGCGCACCAACTTGAAATTGGTATCGTTGGCATCCGACCCACCCGAACCGAAGAAGACCTTGGAGAGGTGCGGTGCGCCAGCCTTTGTATGGAACAGGCCCAGCACGCGCTCGGCCAAGCGAATGATCGGCTCGTTGGAGGCCCCGCCGAAAATGTGGTGGTAGGCCAGGTTGTCGATCGCCTGTTTGGCGGCCTCGCCCATTTCCCGACGGCCGTAGCCAATGTTGACGCACCAAAGTCCCGCGCCGCAGTCGATCAGCTCCCGGCCTTGCCGGTCTTTGACCCGCACGCCGCTGGCCTGAGCCATGATGTGCGGACCCTTCTTGAGGTGGTCGACGATCGAGGTGTTCGGATGGAACAGCGTCTCTCGGTCGATATCCTCAAGCGGATAGTTGCGGGCTGATCGGTCCATTGTGCACCTCTGTGGCGGCTCTCGTCTGGCAACGTGTGAGCATACGCGCGCAGGCAACAACGTGCTACCGCCGAAACGGTGCCGCACCCGGCGCCGATCGACCCACCTTGGCGCCAAGTTGGCGCCAAACGCCGCGCCGCGGCCCGCCGCTGAGCGCGGCGGCAAGCTAAAAGCGGTGACCGCCTGCCCGCCCGTGGCGCACCGTTACTCCAGCTCGGCCATCAGCCGGGCAAGCAGCGTCGCCCGTGGCACCAGGGAGGACACCAATATGTGCTCCCCCAGCGTATGGGCACCGCCACCCATGACGCCGAGGCCGTCCAGGGTTGCAACCCCGAGCGCGCCCGTGAAGTTTCCGTCCGAGCCGCCGCCGTGCTGGCCGTGCGGCAGCGCAAAGCCGATCTCGGCGGCGATGCGCTTGGCGCGCTCGTAGAGCGCCATGGTCGGCGCGTGCGCGGTCCAGAGCGGCCGCACCGGTCCGCGCTCGATTTCGATGCGCACGTCCGCGCGGGTCCCGACCAGGCCATCCATGACGCGGCCGATTTCGGCAAAGGTTGCAAGATCCCGGGCCACACACAGCGCCTGCGCCGTGCAGGTCATGGGCACGCAGTTCACCCACTGTCCGCCGTGGAAGACGCTGACGGCATAGGTCGGTCCGTTGTCGAAATCGGACTTGCTCTCGAGCTCCTCGACGAGCTGCGCCATCACGCGCACCGCCGAGCGGCCATCCTTATTGGTCCAGCCGGAATGGGCGGGGCGTCCGTGCGTGGTCAGGAAGAAACGCTGGAAGGCATGGCGGCCGGTGGTCACCTCGCCGCGCGGCCCTTTGGCGGGTTCAGGGATCAGCACATACTTGTGTTGCTGCGCCTCCCTCTCGATCAGCTGACGCGAGGTTGGACTGCCGATCTCCTCATCGGGATTGATAATGATGGTGGTCGGCAGCCTGAGCGCCCCGGCTTCGATCACCGCCCGCAATGCGGCCAGCGCGACGACGGTGCCGCCCTTCATATCGTAGATGGCGGGACCGAAATACTTGTCCCCCTCGCGCCGGAGGCGGAGCTGGCCGGCGAGCGTGCCGACGGGGTGGACGGTGTCGGCATGCGCGATCAACAAGAGACCTGCCCCCTCCCCCCGGCCGGGACGGCGGCAGCGCAGGATATCACCCAGCCCGTCGCGGCCCGGCAGGCGCTCGACTTGAAAGCCGAGGGCGCCGATCCTGGCGGCGATAAAGCTCTCCATCCTATTGACGGCGGCAGGGTCATAGGTCGGGCTCTCGATCTTGACCCATTCGATCAGCTCGGCGATGAGGGCATCGCTGGCAAAGCTGGAGGCTTCAATCATGCTGTGCTTCCCGGTTAGGCGTCGGCTCTTTTAGGTCTCAAACATGGCGTCGATCGGAACACGATAGCCGTTCGCCAGGCGGTTGGTGGTATTTGCCATGCCGACCACGGCCATGAGCTCACCGAACATGGCCTCCGTCATGCCGGCCTTGCGCGCGGCCGCGGTGTGGCTGGCAATACAGTAGCCGCAACCGTTGGTGACGCTCACTGCCACGTAAAGCATCTCCTTGACCAGCGGATCGAGTGCGCCCGGGGCCATTACTTCTTTGACACCCTGCCAGGTGCGCGCCAGCAGGGCCGGGTTACGGGCCAGATATTTCCAAAAGTTGTTGACGTCGGGCACGTTGCGCGTGCGCTTGATGTCTTCGAATACTGCCCTCACTTCGGGAACGGGCGCGACAGTTTTTTTCGTCTTGGCCTTTTGCATGAATATCTCCTGGGAGGGCGGGTGGGGCGTGCATTGTAGGCATTTTCGCCGAGAATTGCGCAAACCTTGTTGACACCCCGACGTACCCCTGTGACCATTGCTTTTCCAAAACAGGAAAAGCATTTCCGGGAGTGAAACGAAATGCGTGCCATCACTGTGGCCTGGCGTACCGCGGCGCTATCCTTGGTTGCCCTCGCTTGGGTTGGCTCCTCGCAAGTCCAGGCGCAGAGGAAATTCACCTTCGCCTATGACCAACCACGCGCCACCGCGTACGGCATCGCGGCCGATATTTTCGATGCCAAACTCAAAGAGCTGAGCGGCGGCAAGATGAGCATCGATCAGTTTCCTGGCGCCCAGCTGGGACAGGAACCGGTGATGCTGCAAAAGATCCGTTCGGGCGATATCGATTTCGTCATCACCTCAACGGCCAACGCTTCGACGGTTGCCCCGCAAGCAGGCGTGCTCTCTTTGCACTTTATCTTCCGGGATCAGAAACATCTGGCAAGCACGATTGGCGATTCCAATGTGTCGACGGCATTCCGCGAGATGGTGAAAGACTCGGTGCAAGGCGCGCAGGTGCTGGCCCTGATGACCATGGGCATGCGCAATATGTACAGCAAGAAGGAGATTAAAAGCATCGACGACGTGAAGGGCCAAAAGGTTCGCGTGCAGGCGACCAAGACCGAGGACACGCACTTCCCGGCCTACGG
>Ga0070695_100000902_pt1 | contig 16037 bp, 8 predicted proteins | sample KBSK1252metaG_FD_65471 | JGI IMG/M metagenome (GOLD analysis project Ga0070695, IMG submission 65471) | Corn, switchgrass and miscanthus rhizosphere microbial communities from Kellogg Biological Station, Michigan, USA - KBS K1-25-2 metaG | ecosystem: Host-associated > Plants > Roots >...
AGCATGCGATGGAACGCTCGCTCGATCGCCAAGCTCTCGCTGTCGGAGTCCGCAAGAACATCAATTGTTCCCACATCGTCTACCGGATGGTCGCTCATGGAATCAGCGAGAATGCCGAGGTTGCCGTGCACTGAGCTGTCGGAATTGTCCGGCACATAGAGGCGCCATACTCGTTCCAGGAATCGCCGGCAGCCAACCACCCCCTTGGAGTCCCACGTCCTAGCATCACCCAGTCCAGACATGAACATTTCGTAGAGACGGAAGGTATCCGCCCCATACTCGGCAATGACATCGTCGGGGTTGACCACGTTGCCCTTGTTCTTGGACATTGCAGTCTGGATTGGAACAAGAGCTTCCCCTGTTGAACGCTTGAAGGCCTTGCCTCCACGATGCTCAACGTCTGAGACGTGGACCCATCTCTGGCTGGAGTCCTGATAGGCCGTAGCCCCCAGGAGACCCTGATTGAAGAGCTTCTGAAAGGGCTCCAGTGTGTGCACGAGACCGAGGTCGTACAACACCTTGTGCCAGAAGCGCGCATAAAGCAGGTGCAGTACGGCATGGGTGATGCCGCCGATGTAGAGGTCTACCGGTCCCCACCATTTCTCGGCCTCGGGCGCGAATGGAGCGTCGTCATTGTGCGGATCCATGAAACGGAGGTAGTACCAGCACGATCCCGCCCAGCCCGGCATGGTGTCCGTCGCGCGCTTCGCAGGCCGCCCAGTGTCTGGGTCCACGGTGTGTACCCACTCTTTTGCCCGAGCGAGCGGAGCAGATCCGTCCGATGAGGGCGTGAAGTCCTCCATCTCCGGAAGCACCACAGGCAGACTTGAGTCGGGGACCCGCACCACCGTGCCGTCCTCCCGGAACATCAAGGGGAACGGCTCCCCCCAGTACCGCTGCCGGCTGAACAGCCAGTCGCGGAGGCGGTAGGTGATCCGCGGCTTCCCTGCCCCCTTCGCCTGGAGGAGCGCGATCGTCTCCTTCTTCGCTTCCGGCGTGGGGAGCCCGTCGATGGGGCCCGAGTTCACGGCGGTGCCGTCGCCGACGTAGCCGATCCCATCTGCCGGCTCCACCCCCTCCGGCGGGCGCACCACGGGCACCACGGGGAGGCCCAGGGCCTGGGCGAACTCGAGGTCGCGCGTGTCGTGGCCGGGGACGCCCATGATGGCGCCCGTGCCGTAACCGATCAGCACGTAGTCCGCGACGTAGACGGGGATCCGGTCGACCTTCCCTCCCCCCAGGGGATGCCGGACGTAGCTGCCGGTGAAGACGCCGGTCTTCTCCTTGGCCAGGTCGGTCCGGTCCAGGTCGGACTTCGAGGCCGCCGCCTGCGTGTAGGCGTCGACCGCGGAGCGCTGCTCCGGGGTCGTCAGCTTCGCGAGCAGCGGGTGCTCCGGCGCCACCGCCATGTAGGTCACGCCCCAGAGCGTGTCCGGCCGGGTGGTGAACACCTCCAGGAACTCACCACCGTCCAGGGCGAAGCGCACCTCGGCACCCTGGGAGCGGCCGATCCACTCCCGCTGCATGGCCTTCACGTTCTCCGGCCAGTCCACCAGCTGGAGGTCGTCCACCAGGCGGTCGGCATAGGCGGTGATCCGCAGCATCCACTGCTGGAGCGGCCGCCGGACGCAGGGGAAGTCCCCGCGCTCCGATCTCCCGTTGATCACCTCCTCGTTGGCGAGGACGGTCTTCAGCTCCTCGCACCACCAGACCGGGACCTCCGCCTGGTAGACGAGCCCGCGATCGAACAGGCGCGCGAAGATCCACTGCGTCCAGCGGTAGTAGCGGGGATCGGCGGTGCTGAACTCGCGGTCCCAGTCGAAGGAGAGGCCGATGAGCCGGAGCTGGCGCCGGAAGTTGTCCACGTTCTCGCGCGTGGTCTCCGCCGGATGCTTCCCCGTGGTGATCGCGTACTGCTCGGCGGGGAGGCCGAAGGCGTCCCAGCCCATGGGGTGGAGGACGTTGAACCCCTCCATGCGCTTGCGCCGGGCGACGATGTCGCTGCCGATGTAGCCGATGGGGTGGCCCACGTGCAGGCCCGAGCCGGAGGGGTACGGGAACATGTCCAGCACGTAGTACTTGGGCTTGCCGGGATCGAAGCCGGGATCCCCGGGATTGCGTGCCGCGAACGTGCGGTCCTCAAGCCAGCGCCGCTGCCAGCGGGGCTCGAACGCGCGCGGATCGTAGGGCTGGCTCACGGAGCCGTACTCTACTAAAGGGTGGCCAGCAGTTCGATCGCCGCCCGCCTTCCCGAGGCCAGCGCCGCCTGCAGGGTGCCCGCCGTGCCACCGGGGTTCGCCGCCTCGCCCGCGAAGAAGAGCGTCTCGCCGACCGGAGTGGCCAGGAGCACCCGCGCCTCCCCCGCTCCCACCGGATCCCAGGAGTAGGCGCCCCGCGCGTGAGGGTCCGCGGCCCAGTCGGCGACGTGGGTGGCGGTGACCGCCGCCTCGACCCTGGACGCCTCCAGGCGGAGGAGGCCGGCGATCTCCGCGACGGCCAGCTCCACCAGCTCGCCTGCGGGGCGGCCGGTCAAGCGCGCGGCCGCGGGACCGGCGGCCCAACCCACGAGCGCCGGCTCCTGCAGCGGCTTCAGCGTCCACCAGGTCGGGAAGTGCGGCCGGCGTGAGAGCGCGAATGCCAGGCGCGGGAAGCCCCCCGCCTCCCACAGCGGCTCGCGGAGCAGCAGCACCACCTTGACGACCGCACCCATGGCCAGGCGCGAGACGGCGTCCTGCATGGGCTCCACCGGAGGCAGGAAGCGCACGGAGCCGGCCTGCAGGACCCCCAGGGGCAGGGTGATCACCGCACGCGCGGCGCGCTGCGCGGGCAGCGGATCTCCCTCCGGTGTCGTGCTCTCGACCGTCACCCCTCCCGGCCGCCAGCGCACCTCGCGCACGACCGACCGGAGGTGCAGCGACGCCGCACCGCGCAGGACCTCCACCATGCGGTCGAGCCCGTCGGGGACGCGCCGCGGCCGCTCCCCTCCCTCGGCCTCCGAGGCCTTCTCCTGGCGGGCCAGGCCCACGGTGCCGGCGCGGGAGGGCTCGGCGGCGTGGAAGCCTTCGACGTAGGCGAGGGCGAGGGACGCGGTATCGGGATGGGGGGCCGGCCGCAGCTCGCGCAGGAACCTGTCGAACGGCCGGTCCGGCTCCGCGTGCTCCTTCAAGCGCGTGAGCACCGGCTCCAGCGCCTTCTGCAGGTCGAGAGGTGCCAGCCCCCCCTCTCCCTCCCGGACCCAGTCCCCCTCGATCGTCCGCACCGGGGTGCCCGCGCGCTCCAGCCCGTCCAGCAGCTCGGCCGGGCGGCCGTGCACGAACTCCGCACCCAGCTCGAGGGCACCGTCCATCCGGGGATCGCGGCGGGTGCACACGCGCCCGCCGATGCGGTCGCGCGCCTCGAGCACGGTCACCCGCACCCCCGCCTCGGAGAGCGTCCCGGCGGCGGCGAGGCCGGCCACCCCGGCACCGATCACGAGGACGTCCGCGTCGGGCGCCATGTCAGCGCAGGAGCGTGTCCCAGCGCTCGTCCTCGTCCGGCGGCTCCACGCGGCCGCCGAGATGGCGCGCCAGGAAGGGCTCGACGGCGGCGACGAACTTGCGCTGGTTCTCCGGGCGGGCGAAGCCGTGTCCCTCGTCGGGGAAGAGGAGGTAGAGGACCTCGAGACCCTTCCCGCGCATGGCGGCCACGATCTGGTCGGACTCCGCTTGCTTGACGCGAGGGTCGTTCGCGCCCTGGGCGATGAGGAGTGGGCGACGGATGGCGTGGGCGTGATGGAGGGGCGAGCGCGACTCCAGGAAGGGGCGCTCGGTGTCCAGGCGCCCGACACGCTTGTCGAACGTGGCCTTGGCCGGGGCCCAGTAGGGGGGGATGGACTCGATGAGCGTGGCCAGGCTGGAGGGCCCGACGATGTCCACGCCGCAGGCGAACTCGTCCGGGGTGAAGGCGAGCGCCGCCAGCACGGCGTAGCCGCCGTAGGAGCCCCCCATGATCCCCACGCGGCCGGGGTCCACGAGGCCGCGGGCCGCCATCCACGCCTTCCCGTCCAGGAGGTCGCAGGACATCCTGGCTCCCCACTCCCGATCCCCGGCGTTCAGGTAGTCCTTGCCGTAGCCGGTGGATCCCCGGTAGTTCACCTGGAGCACCGCGTAGCCCCGGTTGGCGAGCCATTGCACCTCGTTGTCCAGGCCCCAGCTGTCGCGCACCCAGGGACCGCCGTGCACGAGCACGATGGCGGGAAGCCGGGAGGGAGGCAGCCCGGGAGGCAACGTCAGGTACCCGTGCAGGCGCATGCCGTCCCGGGCGTCGAAGGTCACCGGCTCCATGGGCGCCAGGGCGTAGGCGGCGAGGCCCGGCCGGTTGCTGAAGAGGAGCGTGGCCCGGCGGGAGTCGCGCTCCCACAGGTACCAGTGCACGGGGGCCGCGTCCTCGAGGTAGGCGACGATCCACATGCCGTCGTCGAGATCGCGGGACACGATCGTCCAGTCCCCCGGCCGCACCTTCGCGATCTCCGCGAAGTCAGGGGCGACCGACGGGTCCAGCACCGTCCACTCCATGCGTGCGCGCGTGAACCGCACGGCCTGCAGGGCGTGGGTGCGCGGGTGCCGGAGCGTTCCCCCCACGTCGTACTGGGGATCCTCCGCCAGCACGCGCTGGGTCCCGGTGGCCAGGTCCAGCTCCAGCAGGCGCGCGGCGTTGACCCCCACGCTCGTGATCAGCCACAGGCCGCGGTCGTCCGGGGTGAAGGCGGACACACCGCCGAAGGTCTCGTCGGCCCCCCAGTGCATCAGCTCCCGCCAGGGCTTCCCCGCCCCGTCTCGCACGCGGAGGATGGTGCCCCCCTCCGCGTCGTAGGCCTGCGCCACGCGGACCCGGAGCTGGTGGTCGGCCGACCAGTCCACCACGTCCCCGGGGTTCTCGGTGTCCAGGGTGAGGGCGCCGCTGGGCAGGTCGAGCCGGTAGACGTCGTGCAGGCGCGGGTCGCGAACGTTCAGCGCCACCAGCAGCGTATCGGGATACGCCGCTTCCGCGGCCACCATCTGGGCCTGCGCCCCCGCGTGGGGCGTCAGGTCCACCGTGGTGCCGGTGGCGAGGTCGGTGCGGTAGAGGTGCCAGTTCTCGTCGCCGTCGCTGTCCTGCAGGTACAGGATGTGCTCGGCCTCCCAGGTCCAGGAGAAGAGGTGGATGCCTCGCTTGCGGTCGGAGGTCACCACCCGGTCGTCGGTCCCTCCCCGCGTCCTCACCCACACGTTGAGCACCCCCTCGTGGGGGGCCAGGTAGGCGAGGCGGCGCCCGTCGGGCGAGATCTCGGGAGACGATCGCTCCGGGTTCCCGAAGAGGACGGCGCGCGGGATCAGCTCGGGAGGCTGGCTCATGGCACGGGGGAGGCGAGCGGGCGTCCCCACGTGGCGGGGAGCGTGCGCAGCATGGACCGCATCCAGCCCAGCAGCACGGTGGAGGAGACGGCACTGGCCGCCATCAGCCCCACGATGGCGCCGTACAGCGCGGGCAGGTGGAGGAGCCCGGCGGTGGTCACGCCCAGCCAGGTGAGGGGCGCCGTCAGGCCCAGATAGCGGAGCAGCGCCACCATGAGGCCGGGACGGGCCACGCCCATCCCCTCGAAGGCGGGGCGGCACAGGAAGAAGGGAAGGCCGAGGAGGCAGGCCAGCGGGATGAGACGCAGGGCGGTGGTGGCGAGGGTGGCGGCCGCCTCGCTCTTGGTCTGGGCGCGGGCCAGGGGGCCGGCGGCGAGCAGCATCACCGGCACCAGGACCAGCGCGTAGACCACGCCGGCGCGCAGAGCCTCCCGCACGCCGCGGCGGATCCCCTCGAGATCGCGCGCCCCGAAGTGGCGGGCCACGTAGGGGAGCATGGCCACGGCGGTGGCGATGGCGGGGGTCACGGCCAGGCGGAGGTAGTAGTTGAACAGCGTCAAGGCCGCCACCGACTCCGTGGCGTGGGGCTGCCGGGTCAGGAGGCCGTTCACCACCGCCGTCTCCACCCCCATGAGCAGGTAGGCGAGCGAGGACGGCAGGGCCAGGCGAAGGATGGCCCGGTAGGGATGGGCGTCGGCGGGTCCGACGGCGTCCGCTTCCGTCACCCCGTCGCGTGCCTTGCGCTCCCGCTCGTGCCGGGCGGCGCGGCGCAGGGCGTAGGCCAGGCCGCCGAAGCGGCCGAGGACGGTGGAGAAGCCGATGCCGAAGATCCCCCAGTGGAACACGAAGGTGAACAACGTGTTCAGCACGACGTTGATCACGTTGGACCAGATCCCCGCCCACATCGTGGCGCGCGTGTCGTTGTGGGCCTTCACCAGGGAATCCGGCACCACGGACCAGAACGTGGTCGCCGCCGAGCCCACGAGCAGCACCGCGCTGTAGATGGCGAAGGGGCGGGCCAGGGCGGGGCTCCCCGCGATGCGGGGCGCCAGCACCCAGCAGGCGGCGCCCACCAGCACGAACAGCGGCATCACCCAGTAGACCAGGCGCCAGGTGGTGGCCAGCGCCTGCTGGATGCGGGCTTCGTCCCGGGCTCCCATGGCCCGGGCCAGGTTGGAGGTGAGCCCGGTGGAGAGGCCGACCCAGACCGCGATCATGGCGAGCTCGAAGGGGAGCGTGAGCCCGATGGCGGCCACCGCCGCGTCGCCGATGGTGCCGGCGTAGAACGTGTCCACCACCGCGAAGAGCGACCGCATCCAGAAGGACACCACCAGGGGTGCGGCCATCCGGAGGATGGTGGGGTTCTCGCGGGGGGGCATGCTCGGGCGAAGTCTAGCGCAGCGAGAGGTCGCTCCCCAGCCGCAGCCTCAGCTCACGCGTGACCTCGGGGAGGAAGGTGGCCGTCACGGGCTCGGCATCGAACACCTTGCCCTTGCCCCCCACCACGCGGGCGCTCACGCGGTGGCGGCCCGCGGGCACGGTCGCCGTCCAGGTGTGGGTGCGGAACGGCGCGGCCCCCTTGGTGAAGGACTGCTTGAGCACGGGGGCGCCGTCCACCAGGAGCGTCAGCGTCCCTTCCCGCGTCCAGTGCGTGAGCTTGACCAGGGCCAGCGCCGATCGCGGCGCCGGACGCGGGGACGTCCTCGCCGGGGCCGGTGTCGCGCCGGTCCCGGTCTCTGTCTTGGTCACCGGCGGCTCCGACGGGGCCGGCTCGGGGGAGACCTTCGGGGAGGAGGAGGACGCCGCCGGCGGATGGGACGCGGGCCTGTCCCGGAACGCGAGGAGGAGGGCCGCCAGCCCCAGCAGGACGAGCCCGCCGGCGAGGAGCAGCGCCGCCCGTCCCGGGCGACGTCTGGGAAGCCGCGCTGGCGGAGACCCCGCCTCGGCCGCGACCTCCCGCGGCTGCGGCTGGAGCACGGCGCGCAGGTCGGTAAGGAACGCCGCGCCGGACGGGTAACGGCGGGCGGGATCCTTGTGCAGCATCCGCTCCAGCACCAGATCCACGGCGGGGGGAAGCTCGGGGGCGACCTGGGAAGGGCGGCGCGGCACCCCGTGCACGACCTGATAGGCGAGGGTGACGGCACTGTCCCCCTGGAAAGGAACTTCCCCCGTGAGCAGCTGATAGGCGATCACTCCCAGGGAGAACAGATCGGCACGCCCGTCGAGCTCCTTGCCTTCCACCTGCTCCGGCGACATGTAACGCGGCGTCCCCAGCTCCGTGCTGTCCAGGGTGAGCTGCGACGAGGTGATGCGGGCGATGCCGAAGTCGGTGATCTTCACGAAGCCCGCCTCGGTGAGGAGGATGTTCGCGGGCTTGACGTCCCGATGCACGATGCCGCGGGCGTGTGCGGCGTCCAGCGCGCTCGCCACCTGCTCCAGCACGCCCAGGAGCGGCCCCACCTGCGGCCGATCGCGCTCCATGAGCCGGTCCAGGCTCGTGCCCTCGATGCACTCCATGACGATGTACAGCTCGCCGGAGTCGTCCTTCCCCAGGTCGTAGATCTTGACGATGTTGGGATGATCGAGGCCTCCCGCCGTCTGGGCCTCGCGGAAGAACCGCTCCTGCACCACGCGCACCTGCGCTTCCGTCATGGAGCGCGAGGCACGCAGGACCTTGATCGCCACCTGGCGCCGGATGAGGGGATCGCGGGCGCGGAACACGAGTCCCGCGGCCCCGGAGCCGAGCTGCCCCAGGACTTCGTAGCGCCCGATCGTGGAAGGCACCGAGCTGTGCCGCACGCGCTCCCCTCCTCCTCGCGTGGAATATGAGGACCGGCTCGGAGGGAGACAACTCTCCCCGGAAAACCCCCAAATCGCTCCTGGCACGGGCCTCGCTGCCTTGCGGCCACACGTTCCAGCGAGGCCCCCCATGCAGTTTTCCCCTCTTGCTCCTGTCGGTTCGCTCGCGTTCGCGCTGCTCGTGCTGTCCGCATCTTCCACGCTCGCCGCCGACGCTCCGGACGTAACGGTTACCGAGCAGACCCTGCCGCCGCAGGAAGGGAGCACCCCGCGCGTGCTCGTGCTCCGCGTCCCCGACCTCCCGGACGAGAGGCCGCCGTTCGATGCTGTCGACCGCTCCCTGGTCACGACCTACGTCCTCTTCGCCGGCCTCGACGCCTGGCAGACGGGCCATCTTCCCGCGGGCTACCGCGAGGGGAATCCGATGGTGTCGTCGTGGGCCGGCGACCGGCCCGGCCTCGATCACGCGGTCGCGTTCAAGGCGTTCACGACGTGGGGCACGCTCGTGCTCGCCCGCCGCATCGCGCATCCGGGACGCCGGCGCGCGGTGCTCATGCTCATGAACGTCGTGCAGGCCAGCGTCGTCGTGCTCAACGAGCGGAGGACCGGCGGAATCCTGTTTCCCTAGCGCGAACAGCCTCAGGAATTTTCTAGATGAATCCTTGAGCGATTCCCTGTACATCTGTGCCCTCGCGACCGGGGGGACGAGGTGCGGGAACGTGCTCGGTGGGCCGCATGGCCGTGGGCGCTGGCGCTCGCCTGGACCGTGGCCACGGCCACGGAGCCGGACGGCGCCCTGTCGCTCCGCGCGGTCTGGGAGGATCCCGATCACCTCCAGGTGACGCTGCGCGCGGTCGTCCCCCTGGAACAGGTGCAGGTGACCTGGACCGGTCCCCAGGGGCTCCGCCTCAAGGCGGAGATTCCGGAGGGAACCCCGCCCGAAAAGACGCCCCAGCCGGTGGACGGTGGGGAGCGCATCGCCCTCGCCGGTCTCCCGGCGGGGAGCTTCCAGGTCCTCCATCTGCGGCTGGAAGGAACGCGCGGCGAGGGCGCCGCGCGCGTGGCCGTGGTGCGCGTCGAAGCCGTTTTCGGCGGACGCGCGGTCCGCGAAGCGCTCGGCATCCCCGTGGGCACCTCGGACGGCGGCCGGCTCCGCGGGGACGTGCTCGAATTCCCGGCCGCGGGGGAGCCGTGAGGATCTGTCTCCTCGGCCCGGCCCTGCTGCTCGCGATCCTCGTTCCCGGAGCCGTCCTCGCGAACTGGACCGCGTCCGGCACCTTCCGCTACCGGGACCGCGAGTTCGACGCCAACGGCTTCACCGGGGTGGAGCCCGCCGTGAGCGCGCGCTTCGTGGACGTCGAGGTCGTGGACGCGGGGTCCGGGTCCGTGATCGCCTCCGGGGCCACCACCGCCACCGGCTCCTTCTCGATCGCCGTCAGCGACAGCGTCACCCGTACCGTGTACGTGCGGGCGCTGACGCGCTCCACCAGGACGAACACCCTGTTCCTGACCGTCACCAACGGATCGAATGCGGTCTACTCCGTGGCCTCCCCCACCGTGCCCTCCCACAACCCGAGCGTGAACGTGAGCTTCGGCACCCTGGTGGCCGAGCCCGGCGCGGGGGGCGAGGCCTTCAACCTCTACGACGTCGGCGTCTACGGCGCGGACTTCATGGCCTTCCTCCAGGGCTTTCGGCCGCGCCACGCCGACGAGCTCGAGATCCAGTGGGCGGCGAACCGGGGGGCGGGGGGCTCCGCCACCAGTCCCGGCCTGATCAGCATGCGGGACACCAGCGGGTACGACGATACCGTCGCCCTGCACGAGTACGGGCACTACGCCGTCTTCGCGTACGGCGACTCGGACAACCCGGCGGGGACGCACGCGCTGGCGGACTGCAACCAGGACCCGCGCCTGGCCTGGGACGAGGGGCACGCCTCCGCCTTCGGGGGGGCCATCCGGCGCCACTTCGGCCTCCCCCACCCGCAGATCTACGTGCGCACCACGGGCGCCCCCGGCCCCGGGAACCTGGCCCTGTACTTCGACATGGAATCGGAGACTCCCTACACCTGCAGCGGCAGCACCAGCGAGGTCTCGGTCTCCACGGTCCTGTGGGACATGGGAGACAGCGCGGCCACGGCCGACGACACCCCGGGGGTGGACGACACGCCGTTGGACACGATGGCGCGCAGCGACTCCGAGCTTTGGGAAGTGATGACGGAGTACCTCCCCGGCCAGACCTTTATCACCGCCGAGGATTACTGGGACGGGTGGTTCAACACGCCGGCCTCCAACGGGGACGTCGCCGCCATGCGGCAGGTGTGGGGGGATGGGGTGGAGATCCGGTACTTCCCCGACCCCTACGAGCCCAACGAGGACCGGACCACCGCCGCCCTCATCCCGGTGGACGGGGTGGCCCGCCAGGCCACCTTCTTCCGCGATCCGGACGGGAACGGCTCCGGCACGAATGCCCAGGACCTCGACCACTACAAGTTCAGCGCCACCGCGGGCTGGACCTACGTGGCCGAGACCACGAGCCTGCTCTCCGCCTGCGACACGCAGCTGCGCATCCAGAACAGCGCGGGCACCACCCTGGCCTCGAACGACAACCGCGCCGCCGGCGACCTCTCCTCGCTGATCACTTGGACCGCGCCCAGCACCGGCACCTTCTACGTGCAGGCCTTCCAGGCGAGCGGCGATACGACCCCCTACGGGTCCTATGCGCTCACCTTGCGCGTGACGCCGGACGCCGATGGCGACGGACGCCCCGACGGGTTCGATAACTGCCCCGGCGCAGCGAACCCCGACCAGACGGACGGCGACGGCGACGGACGAGGGAACGTCTGCGACAACTGCCCCACGGTCGGCAACCCCACCCAGACCGACGGCGACGCCGACGGCGTGGGGAACGCCTGCGATCCCTGTCCCACCGATCCCGGGAACGACACCGACGGCGACGGGCGGTGCGCCGCCGTCGACAACTGCCCCACGGTGGCCAACCCCGGGCAGCAGGACGGCGATGCCGACGGCCTCGGCGACGCCTGCGATCCCTGTCCCGCGGATCCGGGGAACGACCCCGACGGCGATGGGCACTGCGCCGCGGCCGACAACTGCCCCGCGGTCCCGAACCCGGGCCAGGAGGACGGCGACGGCGACACGCTCGGGGACGCCTGCGATCCCTGCCCGGCGGACCCCGGGAACGACGAGGACGGCGACGGCGTGTGCGCCGCGTCCGACAACTGCCCCGCCGCCCCCAACCCAGGGCAGGAGAACGCGGACGGGGACGGCCTCGGCGACGCCTGCGACGCCTGTCCCCAGGACTCCGCGAACGATGCCGACGCCGACGGCGTGTGCGGCGACGTGGACAATTGCCCGGCGCTGGCCAATCCCACCCAGGGGAACGCCGACGGCGACGCTCTCGGGGACGCCTGCGACGCCTGTCCCGCGGACCCGGGAAATGACGCCGACGAAGACGGCGTGTGCGGGGATGCCGACAACTGCCCGGCGGCGGCGAACCCCGGTCAGGAGGACGGGGACGGGGACACGCTCGGCGACGCCTGCGATCCCTGTCCCCAAGATTCCGCGAACGATGCCGACGCCGACGGCGTGTGCGGCGACGCCGACAACTGCCCGGCGCTGTTCAATCCCGCCCAGGGGGACGGCGATGGCGACGGGATCGGCGACCTCTGCGACGCCGACCGCGACGGGGACGGCGTGGCCAACGCCAGCGACTGCGACCCGGACACGCGCACGGTGTCGGCGCCGCCCGGCCCGGTGGGGAGCACGCTCCAGTTCGGCCTCGGCGGCCAGGCCACCTGGTCCCCCGCCCCGCGCGCGACGATCTTCGCGCTCTACCGGGGGAGCGTCGCCGCCGGTGCGTCCTTCGCCTACAACCACACCTGCATCGCGGGCGGGCTCCTCGATCCCGCGGTCATCGATCCCTCGATCCCGGAGCCGGGGGTGCTCTTCTACTACCTCGCCGTGGGCGTGAACCGGTGCGGAGAGAGTCCGCTGGGGGAGCCGCCGCCCGCTCCCGGCGACACCTGCCCTCCCGTCGGCTCCGTGGACAGCGACGGCGACGGCGTTCCCGACCTGGACGACGTCTGTGCCGGCGTGGCGGACCCGGACCAGGAGGACACCGACGCCGATGGCCGGGGGGACGCGTGCGACCTCTGCCCGCTGACCCCCGATCCCGAGCAGCTGAACCGCGACGGGGACGCGCGCGGAGACGCCTGTGACGCTTGCCCCCTGGACGCCGGCGACGACGCCGACGCCGACGGCATCTGCGGCGACGTGGACAACTGCCCCGAGGTGCCCAACCCCGGCCAGGAGGATGCGGACCAGGACGGGACGGGCGACGCCTGCGCCCCCTGAACCCTCCTTCCTCCTCCTCGTACAATGCCCCGCCTGTTTCAGGGGGGTCGATCCATGCGCCGTTCCCTCGCTCTCCCGCTCGTGCTGGTCCTCCTCGTCCTGACCGCGGCTCTGCCCCGGGCGGAGGAGCAGGACGCCCCTCCCCACCCCGCCAAGGAGACGCCCCGCGGCAAGCAGCGCTCGGCCGAGCAGGCGGAGGCGTCCCGGCAGGAGCGGCAGCGCAAGGAGAAGGAGAAGAAGGACAAGGAGAAGAAGAAGGAACCGGAGACCAAGTGGTCCTCCAAGACCTTCTCCGGGCTCACCCTGCGCGCGATCGGCCCCGCCCTGACCTCGGGACGGATCGTGGACATCGTGGTCGACCCCACGCACCGGGCGACGTGGTATGTGGCCGCCGCCTCGGGAGGGGTCTGGAAGACGGACAACGCCGGCGCCACCTGGTCCCCCGTCTTCGAGAAGGAAGCGTCGTTCTCCATCGGGTGCCTGGCGCTCGACCCCCAGGACCCGCGAGTGGTCTGGGTGGGCACGGGGGAGAACAACAGCCAGCGCAGCGTCTCCTACGGCGACGGCGTCTACAAGTCCGTGGACGGCGGCAAGAGCTGGAAGAACGTGGGGCTCAAGGAGTCGATGCACATCGGCCGCATCGCCATCGACCCCCGCGATTCCGGCGTCGTGTACGTGGCCGCCCTCGGTCCTCTCTGGTCTTCCGGCGGCGACCGCGGGCTCTACAAGACGACGGACGGCGGTGCCACCTGGGCACCCATCCTCACCATCTCCCCCAACACCGGCGTGTCCGAGGTCGTCATCGATCCCTTCGACCCCGACACGCTCTGGGCCACCGCCTACCAGCGCCGGCGCCACGTGTGGACGCTGATCAACGGCGGCCCGGAAGCCGGCATCCACAAGAGCACCGACGGCGGGAAGACCTGGCGCAAGGTGAGCGCGGGCCTCCCCACCACGGACCTCGGCCGCGTCGGCCTGGCCGCCTCTCCCACCCGCCGCGGCCTGCTGTATGCGGTGGTGGAGGCGGTGGGCAAGGCGGGCGGCACCTTCCGCTCCACCGACGGCGGGGAGAACTGGGAGAAGCGCGGCGACTACGTGTCCGGCGCCGCCCAGTACTACCAGGAGATCTTCGTCGATCCCGGCGACCCCGACCGCGTCTTCTCCATGGACACCTACCTCCAGGTGAGCGAGGACGGCGGCAAGAGCTTCCGGAAACTGGGGGAGAAGGACAAGCACGTGGACAACCACGCGCTATGGATCGACCCCGCGGACTTCCGGCACCTGCTGGTGGGCTGCGACGGCGGGCTGTACGAGACCTGGGATCGCGGTGAGACCTGGGGCTTCTTCGCCAACCTGCCCATCACGCAGTTCTACAAGATCGCCGTGGACCGGGCGGAGCCCTTCTACCACGTGTACGGCGGCACGCAGGACAACTTCACGCTGGGGGGCCCGGTGCGCACGAGCACGGCGCACGGCATCCGCAACGCCGACTGGTTCGTGACGGTGGGCGGGGACGGCTTCCAGTCGCAGGTGGATCCCGAGGACCCCAACACGGTGTACTCGCAGGCGCAGTACGGCGCCCTCGTCCGCCACGACCGCCTCACCGGCGAGATCCTGGACATCCAGCCCCAGCCCGGTCCGGGGGAGCCGCCCTTGCGCTGGAACTGGGACTCCCCCCTCCTGATCTCGCCGCACCTCCACACGCGCCTGTACTTCGCGGCCAATCGCATCTTCCGCTCGGACGACCGCGGCGCCTCCTGGCGCGCCGTCAGCCCGGACCTCAGCCGCCAGATCGACCGCAACCACCTCCCCGTCATGGGGCGGGTGTGGAGCATGGACGCGGTGGCCAAGAACGCCTCCACCTCGTTCTACGGGAACATCGTGGCCCTGGCGGAGTCCCCCCGGAAGGAGGGGCTGCTGGTGGCGGGGACGGACGACGGCCTGGTGCAGATCACCGAGGACGGCGGGACCGCCTGGCGCAAGGTGGAGCGCTTCCCCGGGGTGCCGGACCGCACCTACGTCTCCCGGGTGACGCCGTCGCGGCACGACACGGCGCGGCTCTACGCCGCCTTCGACGCCCACAAGACCGGGGACCTCAAGCCCTACCTCCTGACCAGCGACGACCTCGGGCGCACCTGGCGCTCGATCGCCGGCGACCTCCCCCAGCGGGGCTCGGTCTACGCGATCCTCGAGGACCCGAAGAAGCCCGACCTCCTCTATTGCGGCACCGAGTTCGGGGTCTACTTCAGCCCCGACCGGGGGAAGCGCTGGATCCGCCTGGAGGGGAACGTCCCCACGATCGCCGTGAGGGACCTCGCCATCCAGGACCGGGAGGACGCGCTCCTGGTGGGGACCTTCGGCCGCGGCATCTACGTCCTGGACGAGCTGCTGCCCCTGCGCACCAGCGACGACGCCGTGCTGTCCGGCGAGGCCACCGTGTTCCCGGTGCGCGCCCCCTGGATGTACGTCCCCGCCACCCCGCTCGGCCTCAAGGGGAAGTCGTTCCAGGGGGAGGGGTACTACAGCGCGGACAACCCACCCTTCGGCGCCGTGTTCACCTACTACCTGGCGGAGGAGGTCAAGACCAAGCAGGCCGTCCGCCGCGACGCGGAGAAGAAGGCCGTGGAGGACGAGAAGGACGCCGAGATCCCTTCCTGGGACGCGCTGCGCGCCGAGGCGCGGGAGGAGGCGCCGGCGGTGGTGCTCACCGTGCTCGACCAGGACGGGCAGGTCGTGCGGCGTCTCACCGGTCCGGTCACCGCCGGCTTCCACCGGGTGGCCTGGGACCTCCGCTATCCCCCCGCGAACCCCACGAGCCTGGAGCCGCCCGAGGAGGATCCCTTCTCGGAGCCCGCCCAGGGCCCGCTCGCCGCCCCCGGCCGCTACCGCCTGACGGTGGCGAAGCGGGTGGCGGGGACGCTGACCCCGATGGGGAAGGAGCAGGCCTTCGAGACGATCCCCCTCTACGCCGCCTCCGTTCCGGCGGGGTCGCGCACGGAGGTGCTCGCCTTCGAGGAGAAGACGGCACGGCTGCAGCGGGCCGCCCTGGGCGCCTCGTCCACCGTGGACGAAGGGCTGCGCCGCCTGGACTTCCTGCAGCGGGCGCTGCTCGACACCCCGGGCGCCGCCGAGAGGCTGAGCGCGGACGTGCGCGCGCTCCGGGACCGGCTGAAGGACATCAACCTCGCCTTGAACGGCGACCCGGTGGTGCGCAAGTACCAGGAGCCGGATGTCCCCTCGATCGTCGAGCGCGTGCAGACGGTGGTGGCGGGCCACTGGTCCACCACCGGCGGCCCCACGCAGACCCACCGCGACGCCTACGCCGCGGCGGCCGCGGCCTTCGGCCCCGTGCTCGAGAAGCTGCGCGCTGCGATGGACGACCTGCGCCGCCTGGAGACCGAGGCCGACGCCGCCGGCGCCCCGTGGACCCCGGGTCGCCTCCCCGCCTGGACGCCGGAGTAGATCCCGACCGGAGAGGAAGCCGCAAAAGCTGCC